>Ga0208391_1001544_pt1 | contig 10805 bp, 7 predicted proteins | sample Knorr_S23_td_Bot_FD_185612 | JGI IMG/M metagenome (GOLD analysis project Ga0208391, IMG submission 185612) | Marine microbial communities from Southern Atlantic Ocean transect - Knorr_S23_td_Bottom_ad_3770_LV_A (SPAdes) (version 2) | ecosystem: Environmental > Aquatic > Marine > Oceanic | place... | reverse complement strand
CTCAAGTTCTCAATATAATAAAAGTCATATTTTAATTTTTGACGGACATCTTTTATGTCCTGATCGTATGGGTGTTTTATTTGCGCCCAGCCTGTAATCCCTGGGCGAATTTTATGACGACGATAATAGAACGGAAATTCCTTCACCAATTTTTCAACAAAATAGGGTCGTTCCGGTCGCGGACCAATCAAGCTCATTCCGCCATTGATGACCATGAGCAATTGGGGTAATTCATCCAAGCGAAATCGCCGAAGTATCCGACCCATGCGAGTAATCCGAGGATCAGATTCTTTTGCCCAAACGGGTCCCGTTAATTCTTCAGCATTTGCTACCATTGTTCTAAATTTATAAATAAAAAAAAGTTCGTGGTTTTTACCCACGCGCTCCTGTTTATAAAAAACGGGGCCTTTGCTATCGAATTTTATAATTGCTGTTATAATAAGCCACAACGGCGATGATATAATTAACATGGGTATTGCTAAACATACATCCATGAATCGTTTGATGATCGTGTTATAAACAGTATTAAGATTGGGATTGACTGAAATCAATGGCATTCCATAAATCTGTTCGGTTCTGGCTAACCCACTTATTACTTCATGGAGATCAGGTACTATTTTAATCGATACTGGAGAACCATTTGCTCTGGTAATTATTCGTGTAACGTGTGTGTGTTCCAATTTAACAGGAGCAATAATCACTTCTGATATTTGATTATCCAAAATGATATTTTTCAATTCCATCTCATGACCCATTACATGGAAATCTTCCTGATCTTCAAATGGTGGATCGTCATCCGATTGAACAAAACCCAATAAATCAAAACCCTGATGATTATTTATTTCTATATCATTAGCCACTTGAAAACCACGATTGTTTATACCCACAATAATTGTTTTTCTTAAACCAAACCCTTTCGTTAAAAGATATTTTTGAAATGTTCTATATATCCATCTTGAAAGAATGAGTCCAAAAGACAATGCTAACCAATAGCGCAATATTTCCTGGGCAGATAACATCCATACGCCGGGTGTGAGAGCGTCTACTAATACTGCGATTAATGCAATCAGGAACGTTGTGCGGACAATTTGTTGAACTTCGTAAAACCGGGAGACTGTAGGCTCACTTCTGTATAAATTCATTGGTAGAAAAATCAAACCTAAACAAGTTTGTAATGCTGCATAAATTAAAAATAAATCAAGCAATGATAAATCGGAGTGGAGTGCGAAAACAGGGACAAGAACCCACATAAATGCAAATGCAGAATAAACAGCATCAGAGAAATATATTCCCCAAGCTACTATCCATCGTGGATATCGAATACGTAAGTGTTGGAATGTTTCCAGCATGATTGAAATATTACCTAAATATAGTAATCAATTAAATGTGCTGGATCACACCAGAACTATTGGGCTCGCAGTACAGTTATACATGTTGATTTCCTTTTGTTGTTCAACTAACTGTTAGCGATTTGAGGCGATAGTACTCCTTGAAGTTGCTAGAACATAAGGTTTATATATGTAAAATGTCAAGTAGTTGCCATAATTAATAGTAACCTATCTTTTAAAAAGTGTAGACTTATTATTGATGCTTAAACAATATAAACGGATATGTATTCGAATTGCTTCATACGTCTTAATTTTAGATGTGTTAACGGGTCAGAACATACCTGTCCCAATAAATCATCCAATAAATGATTTTATTTTACGCCTTTATACTCAAAATATAATACACGAAATTCACCCGGGAATGCGTCCGTTCTCAGTCAACCAGATTAACCAAGTGCTTGATGAAGTATCCTCTACAGATCAACAGTTATCCACACGTGAAAAATCATTGGTGTTGCGCTTTAAAAAAGAGTTTGCAGTGAATGAAATTAAACAAGGTCTCAAAGGACCTTGGCAATCAAAACATATTTCTACTGCTGTCCATACTATTTTTAAACCTTTTGATACGAATGATACTGAAACAAGATTTTTATCATATCATGATGATGATTTATTAATGTGGACGGATTGGGAAGAATTTTTTGCCATGGATTTTCAAGACACTTTATCCAGATCATCTTTTACTGACCGAGTTACCATTTCTGGAAAATTTGATAATAACCTTTCGTTTTACAGTCGCTATACACTTTATAGAGTGAGTCAAACAGAAAACCTTCCTCTCCCCGATGAATACAAACAAGGATATGTGCTGGAAGAAGATAATACAGATTGGCTTGTTTGGGATGTCAGTGAAGCTTCAATACGTTTCGATAACTCAATTATAAATGCTGAAATCAGTAAAATACCTATTTATTGGGGATTCAGTAAAAAACATTCACCTATTTTATCTACACATGTCCAATCATTTTCATTTATACGGTTTTCAAAAGAGTATAAAAGAATTCGAGCACAAAGCTTTCTAGGATCTTTAGTCCCTTATGGAGATAATCGTAAAGGCATAATTGAGGAGAAGCATATTGCCGCTCATCGATTTGAATTTGATCTTACACCATCATTAACTGTTTCATTTAATGAAATGGTCATTTATGCCAGACAAAATATTGAATTGGGCTACCTGTTGCCCGTTAACTTATTGTGGTCCGAAGAACATGGGCTGGGCAATCGCGATAATGTACTTATGTCATTTGACGCGCAATGGAGTGTAAAACCAGGGTTATCTCTCTATGGAACATTTTTTTGGGATGAATTATCCTGGTTTAAACTTTTCAGTCCATGGTGGGGAAATAAATTCATTTTTCAATCCGGATTCCATTGGGTGCCATTTTCTAACCCACAACTACCTGATTTTAGAGTAGAATTCACAGCAAGCCGACCATGGGTATATACACATCAAGATTCTCTGTTAAATTATACATCGGCAGCACATGGACTAGGGTTCCCCATAGGACCAAATGCTCAAATGTTTTATTTGGAAATGAATATGTGGCCGACTTTTAAAACATTCCTTTCATTAAATGTATCATATTTGAAAAAAGGAACGGAGATGGGTTCTGATCCAAATGATAATTATAGTTTAAGAAATGAAGAGCTAGACGATAAAACACCCATGTTAATGGGTAAAATAAATGAACGTCTTGATGTTGGTTTAAACATCGAATTCAGGATGACAGAACTTTTATTTATTAAAGCAGATATATCCTATAATGATGAAACATTACTATCCGGACAATGGGGATTATTGGTGAATTTTTAACGAATAACATTCCACGTTGTTTGTTTTTTTCCAAGTACCCAATCAACTATTGCCATTGCAGATGCAATATTTACTTTTATTATATACCTAATTCCTGAATGAATTAAACCCAATGAATAAAATCCAACTTGAAGAAATATTAATATTCTAAAGAAGGTATTATCTTTAGATAAAAACAAAGAAGTAATGAAACATGTTAAAAATAAAAAAGGTAAAAACCATCGTATAAGTTTGTGAGAAAAATAAGGAATAAATATCGACCTTTTATGGAATGGATTTATTAATGGTAAGATATATTTCATTGAACCAAGGCTTCTTAATATAATACGTCTTTTTCGGCTTAAAACCTCATCTGGAGCATCTTCTAAAGCTATTGCTTCAGGCTCATAGATTACATCTAAACCATTGCCATAAATTAAAATAGGTTCCAAATGGTCACTGATAGAATCAATTGGTAATGAAATATATGCATCTCTTCTTACTGCATAGATACTCCCATTTGCCCCAAGCAAACAACCATGTTTACTTTCTGCCTCTTTAATCGCAACTTCATAACGCCAATAAGCATTTTCCTCTGATTGCTTATGATGATATTGGAGCTCTCCGCATACTACGCCAACCTTTTTATCGGCAAAATTTCTAGATAATTTAATTAGGGCATCATTTTTATAAATATTATTTGCATCGCTAAAAACCAATATTTCATTACGGGCTTTTTTAACAGCTTCATTTTGAGCGTGTGTTTTTCCACCCCTACTTAAAGATAGAACTTCAACAAATTCAAATGTTTTTGCAATTTCAATAGTCTTATCAGCTGAACCATCATCTGCTAAAATAACTTGTAGTTTTTCCAATGGATACTCAAGGTTAAAAGTATTTTCTAATTTTTCACGTATTCTTTTTTCTTCATTGTATGCACAAATAACCAATGATATGCTTGGTAAATAATCTTCATCTTTTTCATAATGAATTTGTTGAAATAATTTTAAAATGAAATAATAAATGATAGAAGTGTATATAATTAGTATTCCACTAATCCAAAACAATGTTTGAAATACTAACATTTTCATAAAGAATTTATTAAATCTATAAGTTTATTTTCTTGAGTAGACCAATTATATTTTTCTTTTAATGCTGATTTTCCGTTAGAACACATTTTATTATATAACATTTGGTCATTCAACAGTATTAGAATTTCATTACAGGCTTCATTGATTGATAAGGGTTCAACTGTAATTCCAGTTTTACATTCTTTAACTAATTCTTTATATAAAGGAAAATTAGAACATATAAATGGAATCCCTCCTTGCATATAATCGAAAAGTTTAGTTGGGTATGAGTACATATAATTTTTTATAGGCATTAACAGACTTAACCCGATTTTTGATTGGGAAACTATTTTCATAGCATCTGGATAATTTAGATAACCAAACACATCCACATTATTTTCTAATCCATATAATTTTATTTTATTACTTATTATTTTTTGAAAAGTATGAGGAATCTTTCCAACAATAGCTAACTTTATCTTATTATTATTTTCTTTTAAAACTCTTATGATTTCGATGATTGAAACTCCACCTCTATCTTCTGTTACATCTCCTAAATACACTAAATCATATAATTTGTCACCACTAGTAGGCCAATCTTTTACAATTGGATAATTTAAAATGGTTGTCGCATTATTTTTAATAATGCTTTTATATGAATTTTCTGCCAATAAAAAATGGCTAAATACTTTAGTCCCTATCCATTGTAAAACTGTATAAACAACAATAGAAATTCTCTTTGAGAATATATTTAACCATTTCTTCTGTTTTATAGATTCAACAGTGTTTTCGTGTATATCATAAATGACTTTTTTATTCGTCGTAATTGCAGTTTTAATTCCAATCCAAATTAATTCAGGATCATGAAAAATAAATATATCCGCATTTGAATTTTTTAATCTATTCCATAATTCATGTCTAATATTTTTACGATCATACTCTTTCTTCCATTGAGATAGCCCTACTATTATTACACCATGAAGAGATTTGTTTTTGAAGTCTGCCGGTGCATGTAATTCAACGTCATAATGTTTTGATAATGACACAGCTTCTTTATAAAATATTCTATTATCATTCCACCTGTGGACACTTGATCCTATGAATATTGATCGTCTATCTGCCATATAATTCTGATTTTATTTCAGCTATCCAGCCAGTATTTACTTTCTTGAAAATTGTTGTCATTACTAGAATAATTATCAAATTAAATACAATGAATTGTGACACTAATGAAATTTCCAAAATTGACACAATATTATTAATTGCAACAAGACCTAAAATACTAATAATAATATCTCGAAATAATTTTGGTTTTAAAAACCAATGATTGTAAAGTTTTTGTATGTAATAAGCACTTACACCTCCTGCTATTATATGGCTAATTAGGAAGCTAAATAAAGCGGTGGTTAGTAATTCAAACTCAAATATTTTCCCAATAATAATTAAAACAATCATGGAAATCGCAGCTACTCCATATATTACAGAATTATATCCTTTTTCTGATATTGCATCGATTGGACTTCGACTTAAACCAGAGAATGCATAAAATGGTAGTGCTAAAATTGCAAAACGTAAAATGGATACCCCAGAATTGCTAACATCACCTAACCACAATTTTAAAATTAATGGTGCATATATATAACAATATGTTGTTGCAATCACACTTAAAATAATACCACCTTTAAAAAATAAATCAAGAACTTTAGAAATATTTTTTCTCTCTCCTTTGGCAATCTTATTTGAAATGCGGGGAAGTAATACCATACCAATAGGATTTATAAATATTAAAGAGAGCCGTACTAAACTTAAACTTGAATTAAAATAAGCAATACTTTCAAAATTTTGGGATGATGCTATATAAATGGGAATACCTGCTAATAAAATAAATTGAGATAAAAAACTTGGTACTCGTTTAATCCCATATTTTAATATTTTTTGTAAGATATTATAATTGATCGCTTTTAGACTTATTCCCTTGTTACGCATGAGAAATCCAAATACCATTAAAATTAAAACACTCGAACCAATCCAAAATAAACTATCGTATAAATTGTTAATATTTGTAAAAAGTATAATTGGAATTAAAGCAGTTCCCAGAAGTTGAAAAATATTAGCTCCAATCATATTCATATACCCTCGATATAAAGCATAGGTAATGAATTGAGAACTAACACCTAATGAAAAAATAATGTATACCCAAAAATAGTTAGTATAAAAACCAGAAATATTGTACCACAAGATTAAGAACACAAATAAAACTGTAAGTGGAATCGTAAAAATTATATACAAAATAAATGAATTATCACCATATGCCTTTTCAAAGTTTCTACTTAAATAATTTGGTAAACCTACATTCATACCAATTAAAAGGATCCCAACAAATGCTGATAATGTTCTTTTAACTAATAAAAATTCTCCAAGTACTTCTAATCCATGCATTCTTGCAATAATTCCATTTAGAATAAATACACCACCAATAACAACAAGGCCATTTAAAGCTGTCACAAGTAAATCAGATTTGAAAGAAAGTATTTGTGTAAATATTTTCAATTTAATACAATATTTTTCTGCACAGTTTTCAAATGCTTTACATAGTCTACGTGTGTGGATGCAATTGAAATACTTATACACATCCATAAAACTCGATTATCATTTATATCACCGGAAAATTGAGCTGATATAAACATCACAATTGTTACTGCTACCCAAACTGCACTATGTTCTGAAAGTTTACCATTAATTATTCCAATTCTAATTTTATTAAACGATGCAATAAGAAATCCACTAAAAACAATAAAGCCCGTTAACCCGTATTCTACTAATATTTCAAAAAATACATTATGAGGATACCAGCGCCAGTCACGCCAAATAAATAAGGAACTAAATCCGCCGGCTCCTTTGCCCATTATTATATTCCACAAAGATGAAGACCAACTAACAATTGACATCTGCCAATAACCTAAACGAGTAGCAACAGTGTTAACTTGTTTTACTCCTTCAGGAGTCATAAGAACGGCTCCTTTTGTAATATCAAAAAACCGTTTGGTTATTATTTCTGGCAAAATAAATAACATAGAGATTGATATAAATATTGCAAATAAACTATAAATATAAATTCTATTTTTTTGTTGTTTTTCAAATATAAATGCATAAATCAAAACACCTAAAAAAATGCTTACTAATGGTCCTCTTGATCCAGTTGCAATTATTCCAAGTAAAAGCATTAGTAGCATAAATATTACTGATTTATTGTTATGAATTGATCTTTTTATTAAAAAAACTATCATTATTGTTGCACCGATTGCTAAATATCTACTAACCTGAATTGGATTCGCTCCAGGTAAAGAGAATCGATTATAATAACCTAGTAGGAATGCAAATTTTCCTGAAATTGCAAAATAAATAAATTGACTAATTATCCCAATCAAAATAATAAAAATCGAATACTTAAAATAGTTTAGTATTTTTTCAGAATCTGAAGTTGATTTGATAATTATTAAAGGTGTCAAAAACATAGAAAACCCAATAAAAGCAAAACGTATAACTTTACTCGTTCCATAAGTTGGAGATGGTGTATAAAACAATGAAAAAGCAGTCACAAATATTAATAATATAAATAGAAATAATGGTTGTTTATGTTCAATTACAAATCTCCAATTTCCTTCAAAAAGTAATTTTATTAATCCAAGCCATAGTATTAGCGTTATAACAATTGTAGTGTCTAAAATTGAAAAGATTGGAAAGTATTGAATAAGTACACCTTTGATTACAGCTGTAAAGCTTAAAAGCATAAGTGTAAATCCAACGTGATTTATTAACATCCACAAGATTACAAATCCAAGTGGTATAAAAAAGATCACAAATGGATGAGTTTTTATACCAACAATGATACAAACTAACTCACTTAATATTAAAAAAGAAAGTGAGATATAATTATACACTATAAATTCTTTAATTGTTTTCTAAATTCAGATGAATAATGCTCTGAAAAGATATATATTATTGAAATTACAAGACCCATTATTATTGATGCTATCACTATCAAAGATCTTATTGGCTTTGATTTATTAATTGGTACTTTTGGTGCATCAATTATTTGTAATGTGGGAATATTTTTAGTTTCTTCTAAACGAGCTGTTTCATATTGTGGTAATAGTAGTTCTAGGAGTGTATTTTGGATTGTTAATGCTCTTATCAATCTTGCATTTTCCATTCCTAATTCAGGGAAATTATCAAAATTTATCATCGTGGGCAGGTATTCTAATTCATTATTTATCATCGTGGGCAGGTATTCTAATTCATTTATTAAATTCTTACCCTCTATTTTCTCTAAACCCAAAATGATATCCAGCAACTGTTTATCCAAACTCGAAGTAATTAGATCTAATTGTTTTTCTTGTTCATTTAACATTACTTCATGCCTCTTAATAGCAGGATTATTTGGATTCAATGTAGCTTTGGAAACATTTAACTGAATCTCAGTTTGAGCCTTAAGAGAATACAATTCAGTGTAGGCTATCATTTCCTGATTATAAAGTTGGCCATAGGCTTGCATTTCTTGAATTTGCCTCCTTCCCTGCATTTCCTTTTCATGCAGTTGCCACTGCGTTTCCTGGATGTAGATTTGACCATAGGCTTCATATTGTGCGCTTATTTGAGATACAATATCTACTATACCCGTTTCTTCCTGGAAATCTTTAAGGTTTACTTCAGCTGTAGCTAAATCGAATCTTGCTTGATTTAATCTTCGTTCTAAAAATTCCCTGTTATAACGACCTTTATCCATACTTAGTCGTTGGTTGATATTATCCAGTTGAATTAGTAATTCTTCGACCATCTTTTTAGCTACAAGGGGATCCTTATCAATAACTGATATTTTCAATGTACCTTCTTCAGTTACTTCAATTTCCATTTTTTCTTCAAAAGCTACCATTGCATATTCAATATCTTTTTCATCATATCGATTAATTAAATCGAATTTTTTAACCATATGACTTTTAACAGATCTACTGTTTAAAATGGCAATAAACTTATTTATATCTTCACTTAAACTTGATAATCCAAAATCTGCTACAGGTATTGGAGATAATGATGAAAGTAAACTGAACCTCCCTGCGTCAGAAGATAATATAATTGCCTGTGAAGTATACCATTTAGGTAAAAGTAGCGCAATAATGATAGAAACAACAGTTACAAATCCAATATTTTTGAGTATGAATTTTCTTTTTGTCCATAAAAGAAGTAAATTTTTCTGCATATTATTATCTGAAAAATCATCAATTTCGTTTATAACTCCTTGATTGTTAATTAACCCATATCTTTTCAAGTCACCTATTCGATTACGTAAAGTTTTTTCAGTCATTCCGTGTTCATCAGCTATTTGTTTCCTAGCATTAGGATCTATTAGAATTTCAGGATTTTCTTTGATTAAGTTTAATATTTTCTGCTCATGTGTGGATAATTTGATCATTAGTTTATAGTCGCTTGATATGCTAAAATTAAAGTTGCTATTGAAGTTACTGCTTGAATAAACCCTGTATTTCCAAATAATATGCTTGTGTATGATTCTGGAACTTCGATGATATCACCGGGTTCAACAAATTCATTATTAGCAAATCTTATTATTTCTCCATTTGCTCTAATTATTTTGGATCTATAATTTGAACCAATATCTAAAATTCCTCCGCTCATGGCAATATAGTCTTTGACTTTATAACCTGGTAAAAATTTTAATATTTTAGGGCCGCGAATAAATCCAGTAATAATTATTCGATTATTATTATACTCTATAAAACTTTTCAGATTATCTTTTTCTAGTTCTTTAAATGGTACATAAATAATGTCTCTCTCTATCAATTGAGGATTATTATTTAAATCACCATTTATTAAAAATTTCTTAAGATATATTTCTTTTGTTTCTCCATTTCGTTTTAAGAATATTTTATTGTTATCTGCATATTTTTGTATTCCGCCGGCGCCATTCAAAGCATCGTACAATCTACTTACTGGTGTAACTTTCACAAATTTTGGATTATTCACTGCACCATGGACTAATACTTTAAATTGTCTTAATCTAATTAATGTAACCGTAATTATAGCTTCTTTATAAATTTTATCTTTGTAATCATTTAATTCTCTTTCAATTTCTGCCAGTGTTTTTCCAACAACATTTATTGGTCCAAGTTTAGGAATAAATAAAGTTCCAGTGGGATCGATTAAAACAAAATTATCTATATTTTCAATTGACCATTCCTTAGAAATAGATTCTTCATACAATCCACCAGTTATATTAATACGCAACCTATCACCAGGTCCTAAAATATATTTCTCTGGGTCTAATGTTTGTTCTAAAGGAATAGGAACACTTCCATATTCACGGTATAATACTGGTGTATTAGATTCTTCTATTTGTGGTAATTCTAGTGATTGAGAATTCTGTGCAATCATCAAGCTAGAAATTGTTAGAAGAAACGATATTTTTTTAATTGACATAAGGCTTTATACTACTCCTAATCGTTCTTGTTGATATGTATTGTTTTGGATATCCTGCCACCA
>Ga0208391_1001540_pt1 | contig 10827 bp, 10 predicted proteins | sample Knorr_S23_td_Bot_FD_185612 | JGI IMG/M metagenome (GOLD analysis project Ga0208391, IMG submission 185612) | Marine microbial communities from Southern Atlantic Ocean transect - Knorr_S23_td_Bottom_ad_3770_LV_A (SPAdes) (version 2) | ecosystem: Environmental > Aquatic > Marine > Oceanic | place... | reverse complement strand
CTTCCGGGAAGCACGTTTGAAAATCGGAAAGCAATATCTTCTTGGAGCGGTGGAAATTCATGTTAATTCTTCCGGATGGTATTCACATCATCACGAAGGAAATCCGGATTACAATGAGGTTGTCTTGCACGTCGTCCTTTACCACAATGGACAGAGGGAAATTAAACGCCAGGACGGGCGAATAGTTCCTGAGCTGGAACTTGCCCCTTTATTGAGTAAAGAACCTTCTACATCCGAAACTGAAGCGAAAAATCACTTAAAAAAATTAAGTGAATTACCGGGGCGTTGTGGAATTGCTGCTTTAGAGCGTGGGACAGAAACACTCAAGAAAATTCTTGGCCATGCTGCAGAACAACGTATTCAAGAAAAAACAGAAGTGCTGCTTAAACGATGGGATGAACAGGATCCGGAGGAACTGCTGTTTCAGTTGCTTTTCAAATCACTTGGATATTCTCCGTATGCACAGGTTTTCGAGGAGTTGGCTAAGCAATATCAATTTCGAGAACTACGCCCTTTGTTTCGTCAGTCTCAGCGCACAACGCGTACTCTGGTGCTTTCACGCTGGTTTGGAGCCTGCGGTCTGTTTTCCAAAAAAATGACCATTGCCGACCCTACAGTACGTCATGAATTTCAGCAGTGGAAAGCTGCCTGGCAGGAACTTCCAGAACATCCACAAGTTTCTGGGAAAATTTCACAGGCACATCGCCCCCAAAATTCCCCAGAGCGACGTTTATTGGGCATGTTCCACCATTTGTACCGCATAGCAAATGACGGTTTACTCAAACGCTGGTTGGTAGTGTTCCGAAACTTAAGTGTTTTTTCTGAAGAAAAAGAGTTGCGGCGGCAAGCTCTGACGGAAACAGAACAGCTATTTTCTACTCCGGATTGGGAAATTTGGCGGAAACACCTTGTTTTGGGTAAATCGAAACAGATAAATACCGCACAACTTGTTGGAAAAGACCGTCAAACTGTAATTTGGGCAAATGCAGTTTTGCCGTTTTTCCTGGCCCTTGCACGTCATGAGAATGAACCGGAGCTGGAAAAACTTCTTTATCAATTGTTCATGATTTTACCTGCAGAAGCTTCAAACAGCAAAACACGTTTCATGGAAAAACGTTTATGGTTTCCAGAATTGTCTAAATCCACTAAACTGGAAATGAACACATTCGGGAATCGGCAGGGTTTGATTCAAATTCAACATGATTTTTGCCGCAATTTCCATCAGGGCTGTGTTAGATGCGAGCTGCCTCGACTGTTAGAAGACTAAGTATAGATATGAAAAAAACAATGTCAATACAGCAAAAATTATTTTTACTATTGTGCCTCTCTACCTTGGTCCTCATCTCATCTTGTGCCGCACCGAAACTTTCTCAATTTGAAGTGCAAAGACCTTCAAGGATTACTGTGCCGCGGGAAGTAAAAAAAGTATTTATTCGTGCAGATTTGGTGGACGAAACAAATGATAAACTTGGCATTAAATCTAAAGTACTTCAACAACTGGCCCAGGAACTCAATCGTTTCGAGCGCTTTAATGTCAGTGTAGTAAACACTTTAGACGAGGCCAATATTGATTCGGAAAAGGAAACTATTGCCATAATTCAGGGGGAAGTCATCAGCGGAGGTGAAGTGGACCGAGGACAATTTACTGACCTCGCCACTTGCACAGGAGGACTTGGCGGTAGACTGTCTTCAGCTGGTGCTGCAGCAATTTCAGATGAAACAATTACTTTGGATAGTTGGAGAGGTTATGTTTGTCGGAGGGGAGCTTTTGCCAGTAATGTAGCAGAAATGGCACTTTCATCGGCATTCGCGCTGGCGGGTTTAAATGAAGTTATTCCGCCTAAAAACCAGGTTGTTAGGACATACAAATACAAGAATATTTCCCTTTTCGCACAGACAAATTTCAGTTTTACTGTAATAGGCCTGAAGAGGGAAACGCTGGCGATTCGTGCGGATTCATCCAGCTTTGGACGCAGTATTACGGAAAAGGATTCCTATCGCAACGTCAAAGAAAGTCACCTGATTTCCCTGACTTTAGGTAGCCTGATCAGTTACACCAGAATCCCAATTTTCCCAATTCCAATTCGTGAAGTTGCCTTGGCGAGCCGCAGCAATCCCAAACAGATATTCTATGGCCAAAAACCCTTGCCGGTTCCAAGCATTTACGACTTGCCTCCCAAAGAAAAGAAGAAGGTAATTCAGAAATTGGTGATGCTGACACTGCAGTCATTCATCCGTACAATTTCTCCATACAAGGTCATGGTTGATGCAGAGGTCGCTTCCGGAGGCAAAGCAAAAGCCGGAGATTTACTCAAAGAGGGAAAATCCAAACAAGCCCGAAAGATAATTGAAGCAATTCCGGAAGGAAAACGCGATTCGCAAGATTGGTATAATTTGGGTTTAGCATATGAAGCCAGTGCTGTTAGTCCGGAAGATTATGAAGATGCACGACGGTTTTATATTACTGCCCTTGAAAATAGTCCGGGGACAAAACTTTACGCACAAGGTGTTGGACGCACACGTCTTTATCTTGCTGAAAAAAGAAGATTGGCCAAACAAATTCAAGATTAAAGCAAGAATTTAATTTATGAATAACTATATATTTGATCAAACTTTGTACATTTTGTTGATAGGCGCTTTTCTGTTGACGAGTTGCGCTAAAGCTACGCTTACGGTGCGCTCACCTGCGGAGATCAACACAAGAGACATCAGAAATATAGCCGTGGGCAAATTTGAGATTGGGCAGATTTCTCTGAAATATAAAACTGAGCGGAATGGCATTTGGCAAACCCATCCTGTTTTGCTGAATGAGGCCCAACAAAAATCCATCAGCCGTTCTGTCAGGGCGCGGGTAATAAATCTCTTAACAGCTACTCCGTACTTCAAAGTTGTTTTTTCAGATGAATTTGAAAAGCTGGAAAATGATACGGCACTGCAGCAATTAGTTTCAGTACGGGGATACAAAACTCAAAATGTTGATGCAGTTATCAGCGGAAAACTTTGGCTCGAAATTGAACGAACTGATGGAGTTGACCTGAGTAAAGAAGGCCTGGAATATTTCCGGCCACCACGTTCACGACGTAGCCTCGGCTTGAATTTAACAGTCGATCAAGTTGTTTGGTGGCCCTACAAATCAACACGCGGGACATTGGGACTTGAAATAAAAATGACTCGTCTGGTACCTGCAGAAGTTGTGGCAACTACTTTTGAGACTCGTACTTACTCACAAAGGATAGGTGGAAGAAGCACAGAAAGTTTTCAGCAAATTGCAGAAAGTTTAACATCCGTTCTGCCAACTTCAAAAACCACCGAGACTGAATCCATTGAAAAATCTGCAGATGTTCTTCCTTCCTTTGAGCAAATAATTGCGGACCTGGCACTTTCCATAGCCAGCGGATTTGTACGTAGAGTTGCAGTCACTGACAAAACTGTCAGCTACCCAATTGCTGATGGTAAGTTTCCAAACTCTAAAATTTTGATAGAGGCCGGTGCTTACGATTTGGCAATTGAACAGTTACAACAAGCTACTGCTGAAAATCCGGATCCAAATGATCTTTATAACCTGGGACTTTGCTTCGAAGCAGTTGGAGATTATGGACTCGCTCAGACAAGTTACAGAGAGGCGTGGAGTGCTGAACCGGAAAACCTGCTTTTTGCGCAGGGAATGGGACGCATCGAAAGACTTCAGCGTGAAAACCCGCAACTGCTAAGACAACTCGAATCACGTTAATGATTAGGGAACAATCTACAACTGCTCTTATGTTATGAAACTCATATCCTTTCAAATGATTCGCTTCTTTAATTTTGCAATGCGGGAAGACATTGAGACTACTTACATCAGGACTTCAGTGCTTTTGAGCATTTGTGTATTTTTACTCACGGGATGTGCACCAAAAGTAAGTTTCCAAATCGAACGTCCAGCAGCTCAACGTGTTGAAAACATTAACTACATTGAAATTGGTAAATTTAAAATTGTATCCGGACAAATCAAGTTGCCAAGTTCGGTAGAATCCGGATCAACCCAGAGTTTTTCAAGCACTGATAAATTGTTAAAACCAACCATCTCCAAATTCAATTCAAACAAAGAACAGGCGTCTCAAATTGCAGACTTGCTAAGGGCTGCTCTTGTTCACAACCTTTCTCTTCATTCGCCGTATCAGTTGATCAACACAACCGGAAAGGAAACCGGATTTAGCGGTGTACTTCCGGATGCGGCAGAAGTTGCAATCCTGCAAGGAAAAGTTAAATATTTTGAGCGGATAATTGAATCCGAAGAGGCTCTTTCTTATTTTACAAATATCAAAAACAAGGGTGCCACCCTTGAGCAATCTTTACTGGCAAGTGCAGTTTCAATGGGAGCAGAATCTTCTGGAGCAGGATTTTTGATTCCGACTCCTTATGTGGAACAATTAGCCGCGCTTGAAGTTGAATTTACTTTAATAAATAAAAGTGATGGAAGCGATGTCGTTCCCCCTCAAATAATTCGCACTTACTATGTGCGGAAGTGGGGTGGTGCTCCCGAAACCTCACATTTACCGAGAAATATAAAGACAGCAATTATAGAAGGATTTGAACAGGATGAAGATAATTCTGAGTCTTTTCTTTCAAGAATTGACCGTGCTGGTTTGTCCTTTACAAACCCTACTGAATATTTTGCAAGAGGATTCAACCTGAAACAGAATGTCCAGGTTCCACAAACCTCTTTGGATTTGAAGATCAAATTGGGACGTCAAGTGGCCCAAACATATGTCAAACAAATCAGTCCTTTTCATGAAACTGCAGATTTACTGGTTCAAGATGGGAATACAGTTGCATCGACACTGATCAGGGGAAATGCCTACCAGGAAGCTGTTGCCTATCTTCAGGGTTTGGAGGAGCTTACTGCAAAAGACGAATACAACCTTGGTCTAGCTTTTGAGGCCAGTGGAGAAATTCCACAAGCGAGGAATCACTATGAACTCGCTTTGAAACGAGAAACAAGTAATCAAGATTTTAAAGATGCAGTAAAACGAACACGAAACTAAACTGTGTGCTCTAAAAATGTGGATTTCCAGTTGGTTTATTTTAGGTCCGCCAATTCCTGATGGGGATCATTCTTCATATCAAAGAATGGGGATGGAATTTCCAATGCACGTGAAATACGCTCTAGAGAGGCTTCTGTAACTTCAGCTGCATGGGATTCCCAGCTTTTTACAGTTTGAATTGCAAAACCATGTTCATAGGCAAATGCCTCAATCGACATGCCTCTCAGCAAGCGGGCATATTTGATGCGATCACCTATTCTGTCAAGATCAAGGTCATTATCCAAACCCATCTCCCGCACATCAATTGCTAAAACTTTGGCAATTTCACTATATTTAGTCAGTTTGGGCGTAGAGTGTCCAGTTTCCCAATTCTTTACAGCAGTCAGCGAAACACTGAGTTTTCTGGCAAATTCTTTGCGAGTCAAACCAGAGGTTTCCCGCCATTGAGCCATTTGTTCATCAAATTCCATTTTACTTTTTTGTTAATTATTTATTTTTATACAGGAAAATGTATTTCACTCAATTTATCCAAAAACTCTTATTTTTCAATATATTGAGCTGAAAATTTTGTACAATTAAAGTGTTTCTTTTCCGTTGAATAACGTTGATTATCAATCAATTTGTCAAGAATGTCAACCATTTTTTGGAAATGCTTTTTTCGGTCTTCAAATGAAAAGAGAGTTGCGGATAATTTGTTTGTGTTTTTTTATAGGAAAATATTTACATAAATCGGAAAAATCTTTCTAGTACCCTTTACGAACATATTGATAGCCGTTGATACCAAATCCATGGTATAAAAAACCGGTCTACATGACAGTGCTCCTCAAATAATGTGTTAAAACTGCTCAATAAGGATAAGCATAAGACTTTGATTATCTCAAAAATATTTTTACTTTTCAAATTAGCATATGATTAACATTAGAGATGATTTGCGCCCATGGGTACCGGAAGAAGCGGAGAGTTATATTCAGAAGCATGCAGCACGTTATCAGTCAATGTCTTTTGATGAACTTGAATCAAAAGCATTTAGTCTTATTGAAACGCATGAAAAGTTGATGGACCAGCAAAGCATTGTACTCTATGCGGGTACGAATGTAATCAATCCAAAAGCCGCAAAAATGCTTTCTTCAAGTATAGGAAACAGAGCCAGTCTGGGGTATCCCGGAGCAAAGTATAACAAAGGCATGGAGCACGCTGCAAAGTATAACAAAGGCATGGAGCACGCTGATCAGTTGGAAATTATGCTCATGTCACTCATGCGTCAATTGTTTCAGGCCAAATATGTGGAGTACAGAGTGCCAAGCGGTTCGATTGCAAACCTCTATGCATACATGGCAACAACTAAACCGTGTGACAAAATAATGTCTTTTTCGGATGCGGCGGCAGGGCATGTGAATCATCATGCGGAAGGCGCTGCCGGACTTTATGGATTGGAAATTCACGAAGTCCCTTTTGATTTTGCACAAATGGATGTTGATCCAGAAGCCTTAATGATCGCAGCGAAAAAAGTGCAACCTAAGCTGATCATTATTGCTGGAAGCATGTGCTTATTTCCCTACTCGCTGCAGGAAGTCCGGTAGGTAGCTGATGAAGTTGGGGCGTGGATTCTTTATGATGCAGCCCACATGGGTGGTTTGATTGCAGGTGGAGAATTTCAGCGGCCTCTCAAAGAAGGTGCGGATTTAATGACCGGCTCAACATACAAAAGTTTTGGAGGTCCTCCCTCCGGAATGGTTTTTACGAATTCAGCAGAACTGGCTGCGCGTCTTGACAAAATTGCTTTCCCCGGACTTACGGCAAATTTTGATCTCAGTCGTGCTGCAGCAAAGGTCATAGCCGTTTTGGATTTGCTGAAACATGGAAGAGAATATGCGAAAATGTGTATTGCCAACGCCAAAGCACTTGCAGAATCACTTCACACTGGAGGATGTGAAGTGTTTCATGTAAGTGGAAAAGGCTTCACGAATTCCCAGCATGTGGCTCTGCCTGCAGCAACTTATGGTGGAGGAGATACTGCCTCAAAGCTTTTGGAAAAATCCAATCTCTTCACCAGTGGAATTGGTTTGCCCCTGCCTCCTGTTCCGGGAGACTTTAACGCGATGCGTCTGGGGACCCAGGAAATTACACGTTGGGGAATGCGCCCGGAAAATATGGAAACGATTGCCGACTTTTTTTGCCGCCTGCTGCTGAAACAGGAAAAACCGGAAAAGCTGAAATCTGAAGTAATTGAATTCCGGAAAGCATTTCAAAAACTGCACTACATTCGAGACTGATTAAATTCTGACTGTTACTAAAATAGTCAGATTAATATATGTTTGTCAGTCCAACTTTTTTCAATAACTCAGTTTCCAGTTCCAGCATTTCACTTGCTTCCTCCGAAGATCGTTCGTGATTCCATCCTGCCAGGTGAGCACAGCCATGCGCCAGCAAGCGGAAAAGTTCCGTCTCAAAATCCCATCCATTTTCAGTAGCCTGCTGACTGACACGTTCTCCAGAAAGAACCAGTTCCCCGGCTACCCCTGTACTTTCTGAGTTTTCCAATTCAGCCTCACTCATTTGGGCTTCAAACATTCCCGGATCATCTTCATCATAAGCCCATGACAAAATATCTGTGGGACAATCTTTTCCACGGGATTCCCTGTTCAGTTTTTGAATTACTGCATCATTTGCGATATATAAAGAAATTCCACGTTCTCCTGCATACAAATATTTTAGAAAAATTGTTAGTATTTTCTGAAGTTCGGATTTGTTAATCAAGTTTTCCCATTTTTCATCACAGCGAATTTCAATCATAGGACTGTTTTTTCAAATGCAAAAACTCGCAAGTGGGCACTCCGGCTTCTGGGATTATCGGAAACCTCTTTTTTAGTAGCATTTACCGGCCTTCTGGTCAGGACTTGTCCCCGTGGTTTTTCACCGCAAATGCAGTATGGCAGATCGGTTGGACAAACGCAGGGATTTTCCCATTTCCTGAACTGGTGTTTGACAATGCGGTCCTCCAGAGAATGAAATGAGATTAAGGCCACACGACCGTCCTTTTTTAATAGTGATGGAATCTGCTTCAACAACACTTCAAGTTCTTGCAGTTCGTCGTTAACAGCAATTCTCAGGGCCTGAAAAGTCAAAGTTGCAGGATTAAATCCCTGTTTTTGCAACCGCCTTGGGATTACACTGCTAACAAGTTTGGCAAGCTCCTTTGTTGTTTTCAATGGGTTTTTTTCTCTGAATTCCAGTATCTTGCCCACTATTTTCCTGGCAAAACGTTCTTCACCAAAATTTCGCAAAATCTTGAGCAATTCTTGTTCACTGGAATTATTGACCAAATGTGCAGCAGTGATCTGCTGACGATCCGGATCCATTCGCATGTCAAGAGGTCCTTCCCGTAAAAAAGAAAATCCCCTCTCAGCATGTGCCAGCTGCTCACTTGACAGGCCTAAATCAGCCAAAATATAATCAAAAACAGGCTCACCGCACTCGGCAAAAAATTCAGGAAGTTCAGAAAAACTGGCCTGACCCAGTTTGGTTTGCTTTTCGTATGTCTTCAATCTTTCCGCTGCAGCTTTTACAGCAAGCGCGTCTCTATCAATTCCGTACAGCTTTGCGTCCGGGAAATTTTCCAACAAGCACCTGCTGTGTCCCCCGCCGCCAAGAGTACAATCCAGAATTGTTTGTGTTGATTCCGGGGCAAAATCAACCACTTCTTGTGTTAAAACTGAAATATGTTCAAACTGCATTTTCATTTAAAGCGTAACATTTTTTTTGCTGCAGCATGATAAGCGTAAGTCTTTTTAAAAGCTATGTTGTTTGTACGGAGTAAACTTTGAAAAAGTACATTCGGGTTAAGAGCTTTGCTTTGTGCAAAAATCAGGTTCAGCAATGTTTTTGCGTGTTCTTGAGAAAAATCCCTGCGTACCACCAAAACAGGATACCAAGCCACTCCCTCCAATTCTTCTATTTGATAATGATATTTATTGGCAGGAAGTTTTTGTGTAATCAGCCAGGAGAATTTTAACCGCAAAGCCTGAATCAACTGCTGATTTAATGATAAAAGCCGGATTCCCGGAAACTGTTCCAGCCAGTCGTTGACTTCTTTCAATGGAGCAGGACCGGTGAAAGCAAGCACTTCTTCAGAAAACCCTTCTGAAAAATTTGGAATGCTCTCAGTATTGAACCAGTTAATTTTTGTTTGCGGTGCTAAATTCTTCCAGACTTGCGCGAAATAAAACGAATTATCATGTACAAGCAAAGTTTGGGTGCTTTCAAGTGAGAGTAGAGGTCCGGGAACTGTACCCATGACATACAACCAGTTTTGCCAAAGAACTGTAAGAACTCGCAAACCTGGGTGTTTTTTTAATTCTTTGTGTGCGACTGCAGCATCAATAATCGCCAGTGTAACCCTGTTATTCTCTAATTGTGTCAGACGGCTCTCGGGCGAAATTTCAGGATGTATCACGAATTCTATTTTGCGACTGGTTTTGGATGAACTCCAAAGACGCGCCAGCTCATTAGCAAAAATATATGATCCAGTATTTTGACTACCGGTAAGAATTATATTTTGCTGCTGGCCCCACAAAGTCACTGAACTGGAACAGAACAACAAAATTTGAATAAATATTTTTAAGAATAGCTTCATATAAAATATTTTTCACCGTTGGCATTCCGGACAAAAAAAAGTGCTCCTTTGCTGCTGCACTATTCGTTGAATAGGCGTTCCACATTCTGTGCAGGGCTGTTCCTTTTTATCATAAACCTGCAAAAATTGTTGAAATGCCCCAGTTTTATCATCAACTCTGCGGAAATCAGAAATAGTTGTCCCATTATTCTTTATCGCTTCTTGCAGGATATATTTTGTGTATTTTATAATCAACGACCATTCTCTTTTATTGATGCTGCCCGCACTTCGCTGAGGATGTATCCTGGAGCGGAACAATATTTCTGAAACATAAATGTTGCCCAGTCCGGCAATTATTTTTTGATCCAGCAGTACTGATTTAATTTCCCGCTTGGAGGATCCAAGATTCTTTTTGAAATAACCTAGAGTCATAGCTTTCGAAAGAGGTTCAATTCCCAGTTTTTGCAAGGACTTTGAGTCAGCTAAATCATCATATACTTCCAGAGTTCCAAAGCAGCGAATATCATCAAATATCATCTGCCGTCCACTTTCTAAGTTAAACCAGACACGATTATATTTTGTCGGTTCCGGTAGAGGATCACTGACTATGAATTTCCCAGTCATTCGTAAATGAGCAACTAAATATCTTTTTGGTTCTAAATTAAAAATCAGGTATTTGGCCCGACGCCTAACATCCATAAATTTTCTTCCGCACAATTGTTCCTGGAACATATCCAGGTCTCCCTGCACAATTGGATTACTGCGGAATATTTCAACTGATGAAATAATGTCTCCACATATTTCTTCACGTAATTCTCGAACGACAGTTTCGACTTCAGGCAGTTCCGGCATTTAAATCTTTTTCATGCTTGATTGATTTCTCTTCGTGCAGGATATTCTATCTGAGTCAGATTCGACACTCAACCCCTTTCCGTAGAGGAGTTGTTATTACTATTAATTTAACTAACATTTGACTGAATTATTTATAGATATAATTATACTCTGACCCTATTTAATAATCACTATACGTCCTTTTCGCATTAAAGAAGTATTGCAAATGACGCAGGCAAAGTTTTCTTGGAATTTTGTGTTAACATTGAGTTTGTGTGATAATACGCTGATTGATTGATAGTATTTGATAAACTGTCTAGTACCCTCTGATTATTTTGTGTATTGATCAGAAAAAATATT
>Ga0208391_1001539_pt1 | contig 10831 bp, 7 predicted proteins | sample Knorr_S23_td_Bot_FD_185612 | JGI IMG/M metagenome (GOLD analysis project Ga0208391, IMG submission 185612) | Marine microbial communities from Southern Atlantic Ocean transect - Knorr_S23_td_Bottom_ad_3770_LV_A (SPAdes) (version 2) | ecosystem: Environmental > Aquatic > Marine > Oceanic | place... | reverse complement strand
GATCAAAACAATCCTTGATAAGGCATTGGATCAAGCAACACAGTCTGTCCCTTTTCGAGAGCAATCCAAGTATTTTTATTATTACAACAATGGCGATTGGCAACAAAGCAAGCTCTATTATAAAGAGAACAACCAAGGCAGAGAAAAATTGGTCTTAGATCCAAATCAATTTTCCGAAGATGGGACAGTTGCTTTGAGTGGTGTTAGTGTCAGCTCTGATGCAAAACTGCTGGCCTATGCAATCTCTGATGGGGGCTCAGATTGGAAAACTTGGAAGATTCGAAACCTCGAAACCGGCCTGGATCTGGAAGAGGCAATTCTGTGGTCAAAATTCTCCGGTGCAGAATGGTTAAAAGACAATTCTGGTTTTTATTACTCAGCCTATTCCAAACCTCAAGCTGGGGCAGAATTGGAGGATGTGAATACCAATCAAAAGCTTTATTTACATAAAATTGGCGAACAGCAGTCCAGTGATCAATTGATCTATGCAAGACCCGATGAACCGGATTGGGGCTGGGGACCAACGGTAAGTGAAGATGGCAATTACCTCATACTCCATGTCAGTCAAGGAACCGATGAAAGAAACAGAATTTTCTACCAAAATTTAAATGACAGCAACGACGCCTTCGTCGAACTAATCCCAGAACTTAAAGCCCAATTCCACTTTGTGGGTAATAAGGGAAATGTTTTCTGGTTCTTTACCGATCTCAATGCCCCCATGGGTCGTCTGATTGCAATTGACATTAGCCACCCCAAAGAGGAAAACTGGCAAGAAATTATCCCAGAACAGAACAATGCATTAAGAGAGGTTCACTTAACTTCGGGTTATTTTCTCTGCCACTACTTGAAGGATGTATCCAGCGAAGTGGTGCTTTATCGCATAAACGGAGAACAAATAAAAAAATTGGATTTTCCAAAGAATGGGACTATTTCAAACATATCCACCAAACCAGATTCGAGCCAATTGTTCTTCTCTTTTTCCAACTACATCCGACCGCAAGAGATTTTTGAGTATGACCTGTCCATCAAGCAACTCAAAAGTATTTGGTCTCAGTCGGTTCCAGGATTCAATGCAGACGAATTTACAAGTACGCAAGCGTTTTACAAAAGCAAAGATGGAACGTTGATCCCGATGTTCATCTCGCACTTGAATGGTATTAAACTGAACAATGACAATCCCCTGTTGCTTTACGGATATGGAGGCTTTGATATTCCAATTCTGCCTAATTTTAGCACCAAATACTTCAGTTGGATGAAGATGGGGGGCATCGTTGCCGTTGCAAATCTGAGGGGTGGTGGTGAATACGGTGAGAAATGGCATCGTCAAGGAATGCTACACAACAAACAAAATGTTTTTGACGATTTTGCTGCTGCTGCTGAATACCTCCATCAACAAGGCTATTCACAACCGAGTAAAACTGTAATTGAAGGACGCTCCAATGGCGGTTTATTGGTCGGCGCAAGCCTCCTCCAAAGACCTGAACTGTTTGGGGCCACATTACCCGGGGTTGGGGTTATGGACATGCTAAGGTTTAATAAATTTACTATAGGGTGGGCTTGGGAGAGCGATTATGGATCACCTGAGAATGCAGATGATTTCAAGGTCCTAATAAAATACTCCCCTTACCACAACATTAAAGCGAAAACATGCTATCCACCGACATTGATCACAACTTCTGAAAGAGATGACCGAGTGGTGCCCTCCCACTCCTACAAATTTGCCGCCAGAATGCAAGCCGCACAAAGTTGCCAAAACCCTATTCTGATTCGGATAGAATCACGTGCAGGTCACGGTGCCGGCACACCAAAAGACAAAGTGATTAGTTACATATCTGACATGTATGGTTTTGCCCTCAACACTTTAACAAGTAACTAATTCGCAGCTCCAATTGATTCTTGGTATGATTTGAAAAAATTTGATTCGATGGCAATGGCTAAATTTTCCTCAAAAATACTGCTGCTTACACTGGCTTTCTCAACCATTATGGCTTGGAGCGAGCAAATTCTGGCAGAAGATCAAGCCTACGGCTTAACCATCCAAGGCGAGTTTATTGATGTTATTGACATGCATCTGCACACGGGTACCTGGGATGCCTTAACCGAACCCTATAAAGAAAGGTATTCTGAGAGGGTCCCAAAATTTTTGAGATTCACAATGAAGTATCTGTTAGGCAGTGGGTTGACTTCCGAGGGTATTTTAAAACAAATGGACAAAGCTAAAATCAGGAGGGCTGGTGTTTTTGCCGTCTACAGCCCTGATACCACAGGCATTGCATCAAACGAGTTTCTGCAACAACAAATCAATGGCCACGCAGACCGTTTGTTGGGTTTTGCAAGTGTGCGAACTGATTATTGGAATATCGATGGCGAAGAACAGTTAAAAAAACTTGAGACGGTTCTGGGTAATGCCAACATGGTGGGCATCAAACTGGCTCACGCCCATCAACAAATGCGATTTGATGATCCCCGGTTTGATGGTGTCTATGAAATTGCCGGGCGTCTAGGAAAACCAATTTATTTACACACGGGCACCAGCCCAAATCCATACACAAGACTTGAACCCCCTTACGTTGATCCGAAATATCTTGAAGAGACAATTCAAAGGTATCCTGACACTCAATTTATTCTCGGACATTCTGGATACGACAGTTTCAAAGTTGCTTTAACCTATTTAGATTCGTGCATTGAATTGGCCCAAAAATACGACAATGTTTACTTGGAGCCAGGGGCTTTGGGAGCCAGAAAGGCAGAGAAAGTCCTGATTGATTATCTAAGAATTATCAAAGCGAATAATTTGATTGATAGAGTAATTTATGGCTCAGATGGGCCCCAATTTCCAGGATACACCAACAGTCACTTGGAGCGCTTTGTACTGACCATGCAGGATTCAAATTACACCACTGCTGAGATGCGAGCTCTTTTACAAACCAATTTTGAACAACTCTTCAAGCTGTAAAGTTAATTCTACTTAACTTTTGAAAGATTCAATATACTGATCTACCCGTTCCTCAAGCACACTCAATGGCAGTGCACCCTCCCCCAATATAACGTGATGAAAATCCTTAATATCAAATAGCTCTCCAAGCTGTTGTTGTGTTTTTCTTTTTAACTCCAATATTTTGCGTTGCCCAATTTTATAGGCCAATGCCTGACCGGGCATGATTAAGTAACGATCAATTTCATTGATGATGTCCTGTTCTGTTTTCGCAGCATTGGCTGTGAAATAATCAATTGCTTTCTCCCTAGACCAACCTTTGTAGTGCATCCCTGTATCCACCACCAAACGTACAGCGCGCCACATATCATAGGTCAATGCCCCAAACTTTGAATAGGGGTCCTGATAGAGATCCAGTTCCTCACCTAAACTTTCACTGTACAATCCCCACCCTTCTACAAAAGCAGTGTATCCAGAGTACCGTCTAAAATTAGGGATATTTTCCAGTTCCATCGCCAATGCAATTTGAAGGTGGTGCCCGGGAACGGCTTCATGGACCGATAGCACTTCGATTTCGTACTTGGGTCTGACTTCAGGTCGATACAAATTGACGTAATAATAGCCTGCCCGGGAACCGTCGGCAGAAGGACGCATGTAATAGGCTGTTGTCGTGTCCGGTGCTGACTCTTCGGGAATGGGTCTGATTCCATATGGAGTCCTTGGCAAGACTTTAAACAACCGAGTTATTTTGGGATCGATTCTTTTAGAAGTAGCTAAATATTCTTGAAGGAGCTCTTCGGGAGTTTCGAAGTAAAACTGGGAGTCGGTCCTGAGAAAATGTAAAAATTCATCAAAAGTTCCCTGCCAATTCAAAGATTCAATAATCTTCTCCATTTCATCTCTGATCCTGGCAACCTCACTCAGACCTATTTCGTGGATCTCGTCTGGCGATAAATCGGTGGTCGTGTGCCATCTTGCAAGATGCTCATACCACTCCCGACCATTAGGAAGATTACTGATGCCATAGGTTTCCCTGGCAGCAGGAAGGTATTTAGTGGTAAAAAACTCATCCAAAACTTCGTACGCAGGAATCACCTGGTCCATGATCACAATTTGGGCCCGTTGTTGAATATCAAGTCTTAATTTGGCATCGATGTTGTCGGGGATACTCTCAAAAATTTTGTAAAATGGACTGGTTTTTGGATCGTCCTTGAGTTGCAATTTAATTTGCCTAGCTACCCTTTCCATGAGTATCTTGGGTGCCGTGATGCCCTGTTCAATAGCAAGCTTTGCCAGTTCTATAGTTGCTGCTATCAAATCAGGCAATTTGGTTAATCTTATCAGCCAATCTTCATAATCTTGTCCGTTTTGGAAAATAAGCCCTTCCGTTGTTTCATGTTCCAATTGGATGCCCCCTCTTTGTCCAAATACCAACAGATGGGAATCAAATTTTTGGGCTGAAACTGCTCTTTCATAGTTGTAGAGAAACAGACGATAATTCAACTGCTGATCCTCTGGCAGATGTTTTGGATCAATAGATTTTATTTGCTCAAGGACATTCCTGACCTTGTTTTGTCGATCACGGACAGCTGTTTCTGAAATGTCCGGCCAATCTTGATTGGCACTCTTATCTCCCATGTAAGAGGCATAAATTGGATTTTCTTGCAAACCCCGTTGCCATTCCTCATCTAGTAGTGTTTGAAATTTCACTTGCTCGTTCTCGTTGGTGCAACCAATGAGAATCATGAAACACGTTATGGCAAGACTCAATATTATTCTCTTTCGCATTGTTTTCACTCGCTTTTTATAATCACAGGCCAAGCTTTGGTTAGATAAACAAGCATGGTCCACAAGGTCAGGATAACCCCGGCAATCAATAAAAGTTGACCAATCAAATAAATGGGTATCCCAAATATGGGGATCTCGAACAACATAAAAGAAAGACCGAACATTTGAAAAACAGTTTTTAACTTAGCATAACCAGTTACCGAGACCTGATGGCTAGCCCCGAGCTCTGACATCCATTCCCGCAATGCAGAAATGGTAATTTCCCGACCTATAATGATTGCTGCAATGACACTGTTTAAAATTGTAGGATCGCTTTGGACAATTAATATTAAGGCTACAGAAACAATCAACTTGTCTGCAACCGGGTCTAAAAAAGCCCCAAGCTTTGAGGTTTGATTAAACTCCCTTGCAACCCAGCCATCCAACCAATCAGTAAGGGCAGCAACAATAAAAATTACAGCAGCAATTGGCCTTGATAGATCGAATGACATAAAAAAAATGACTGCAATAAGAGGTATGCAAACAATTCGGATAAACGTCAGGAGATTGGCAAAGTTATATGTACTACCCATAGTGAGATTATAGTATGGAATGAGAAGAAAAATTATCCTGCGTTGAAAAAAGTATAAATTCTCCGTGCCAAAGCCTTGTTGATCCCATCGATGGTTAGCAAGTCCTCAATCGAAGCCCGTTTTACTTCCTGGATACCACCAAACTGCCGGATCAAGTTTTTCTTTTTTGCAGGACCGATACCCTCGATTGCTTCAAGATCTGATTGCAGGAGGGTTTTTCTTTTTCTCGCACGGTGGCCGGTGATGGCAAAACGGTGTGCCTCGTCCCTTACTACCTGAAGCAGATACATAGCCGGTGAATGTCGTTCTTTAGCCAAGGGTTGTTTAAGTAAGTTGAGGAAAATTTTTTCTTCACCGCTCTTCCTGCCAAGACCTTTTGCTATCCCAACCACTGGAACCTTAGTAAGACCCAGTTCGTTCAAGCATTCTTTTGCAATTCTTAACTGTCCTTTGCCGCCATCGATCACAACTAAATCAGGAAGTTTTTTCGCTTCCTCTACTGCACGTGCATAATGTCTGGTTACTGCTTGACCAATGGCAGCGTAGTCGTCTCCAGGAGTAATCCCAGAAATGTTGAATCGGCGGTATTGTTTCTTATCAAAGCCATCCCGACAAAAAACAACACAAGCAGCGATGCATTTGTCGCCCGTGGTGTGGCTGATATCAAAACATTCAACTTTGGTAATCACACCATCCAGTTGTAAAAAATCAGTCAAAGAAAACAATTGGGCTTCGGTTGTTGCCTTTGTTGCTAACTTCATAGACAGAGACTCTTCAGCGTTGGTGGTTGCGATCTCAAGCCATCGTTTACGCTCCGTTCTTACGTTCTCCTTGATCCTAACTTTATAATTCATCCCTTCTGATAAAGCTTCTTGAATTGCCTTTGAATGATCAATCTTACGGTCTATAATTATTTCATTCGGAGGGTCTTGCTCGAGATAATATTGCATAAGAAAAGATTCTAAAACTTCGGATTCAGAGGCAAATTTTGTTTTTGCAGGATAAAAATTTCTACTGCCGAGGATCCGACCACCACGAACAAACAAAACGGCTACACAGAAAATACCTGATTTCTGAGCAAGTGCAACTGCATCCAAATTTATTGGCCTCTTACCATCGGCAAATTGATGAGCTTGAATGGCTTTCAGTGAACTAATTTGATTTCTGTAAAAAGCAGCTTTTTCATATTCGCGTTCACTCGATGCCTGGTCCATTTTCTTCAAAAATTCATCAAAAACATGCTGATTGTTCCCTTTTAAGTATTCCATAGCTTGACTGACGTCAAAGGCGTAGTCGTCTTCTTGGATCAATCCCACACAGGGAGCTGAACAGCGCTTAATTTGATGCTGTAAACAGGGCCTTGAACGATTACTGTAGAAAGAGTCCTCACAGTTCCTTAAGCGAAATATTTTTTGCAATTGACTCAAGGTGTCTCGCACGGCATTGACATTGGGATACGGGCCAAAATACTCCGCCCTACTCCTATTCTTCCTACCTCTGTGAAATGAAAACCTTGGGAAATTGTCCTTAACCGTGACCTCAATGAATGGATAACTTTTACCATCTTTCAGCAAAACATTGAACCGAGGTTTGTATTCTTTGATTAAGCTATTCTCGAGTATTAAGGCTTCGCGTTCCGTTCTAGTAATTGTAACTGCTATTGAGCCTGTAGCCGCTAGAACTGCTTGGGTTTTAGGGAGGTGTGTGGTTTTGCCAAAATAGCTACTGACACGCTTTTTTAAGTTTTTTGCCTTGCCAACATAAATAACTTTCCCATTTTCATTAAGCATGCAATAAACACCAGGCTTTGAGGACAATCTCGCACTGTATTTCTTAAGCTTTAAATATCTTTCTTGATCAAGAGACGTCATGTTTTACTCTTAACCAGCTCCCAGAGTTTATCCATTTCATTAAAAGACAAATTTTCAAGTTTTTGATTGGTGGTGTTAAGGTGATCTTCCATGCCTCTGAAGCGAGCCTCAAATTTTTGATTTGCTTTTCTCAGTGCGGTCTCAGGGTTTTGCTGAGTGCTCCTGGCAATGTTAACAACACTAAATAAAAGATCGCCTACCTCTTCCTCAATCAATGCCGCTTCTCCCGATTCAAGAGCCGAAGTTAATTCCTCCAACTCCTCCGAAATTTTGGCTATGACGTCTTCAACTGAGTGCCAATCAAAACCTACCGAAGATGCTCTTTTACCAAGTTTAAAAGCTCGGTTCAAGGCAGGCTGATTCTTACCAATACCATCTAGAGCACTTGTCTTTTCTCCAGATTGCTCCATTTCTTGAATTTTTTGCCGCTCCCAAAGATCTGTCTGAGTTTTAACATCGTCAATTGTTGTTCCGCCAAAAACATGGGGGTGTCTGGAAATTAGTTTTTCTGAGATTGCATTCACCACATCATCAAAATCAAATAAGTTCATTTCTTTTGCCATTTCAGAATGAAAAACCACTTGAAAAAGTAAATCACCGAGCTCGTTTTTCAACGACTCATAGTCTTTTTCCTCAATTGCTTCCACTACCTCATATGCTTCCTCAATCGCACAGTATGAAATAGAACTGAATGTTTGCTCTCGATCCCAAGGACAGCCCGTTTTAGGATTTCTAAGCTCTCTTGTAACTTCTATCAGCTTATCCAATTTTTCACCTCTCTTGGTTATTGAATGATCTTATTGCAGAATTTTCGGATGATTTGAGCCGTCAAGCCCCAGATTAGATAATCCTCATAATGGTAACTGTAGACAGACCATTTGATCTGATCAAAAATTCTGTGTTCATGATTTAAATTGTTATTGTTGGTAAAGAAACTTAGCGGCACGGAAAACAACTCCTCAACTTCATTGGCATCTATTAGAGGAACAAAACTGCTCTCTATGTGAGCAATAATTGGAGTCACAATAAACCCAGTACCAAGACTAATCTGTGGCTCAAGAAAACCTAAAATCTCTGTCTGTTCAGAACTCAAGCCGATTTCTTCTTTTGCTTCTCTTAAGGCTGTACTTTGAATATTTATGTCTTGATCTTCGTCAAACGAACCACCCGGTAAGCTGATCTCTCCCGCATGATGTTTAAGGTTTGTAGTCCTTCTTGTTAGCAATAAACTTAATCCATTTTTTGGATCATCGACAAGTCCGATTAAAACTGCTGCGTGCTTCAGTTGGGTTTTTTTAAGGTAGTTCTCAACGATTTCTTCAGGCAACCTATCCATGACTTGCATGACTGGGTCACTCGAAGGTTGACTGTTGAAAAATCTCTTTCTTATATCGTTAAGCATGAGCTAAGAAAGCAGTGTTGACCAATATCAAGAATTATTGCTGGTCAAACGAAATGGATCTAATAACTCTTTTAATTTGCCCTCATCTAATTCAGTCATCTCAAGAGCAACCTCGATGATTGTTCTTTTTTCGGCATAAGCTTTCTTAACAATTTTGGCTCCCAGTTCATAACCAATAACCGAATTCAATGCTGTTGCTAAGACTGGGTTTCTATCAATGACTGAGTCAATTACTTCTTGGTTAACTGAAAAATCCTTGATTGCCTTATCTGCCAGTGCTCTGGAAGCATTGGATAAGAGGGATATGGATTGCAATAAGTTGTGGGCGATAACCGGAAGCATGGTATTCAACTGAAAATTACCCGATTGAGCTGCCAATGATATGGTTGCATCATTGCCAATTACTTGAGCTGCAACCATGGCCACCGATTCAGGAATAACTGGATTTACCTTGCCCGGCATGATGCTGCTTCCGGGTTGCAGCATGGGCAGTGAAATCTCTGCCAAACCAGCCAGAGGACCACTGTTCATCCAACGGAGATCGTTGGATATTTTTGTCAGAGACACAGCAAGGTTTCTTGTATTTGATGATAATTCAAGGGCAACGTCTTGTGAGCTTATTGCCTTGAATAAATCGGGAGCCGACTGAAATTCTATGCCTGTTTTCTGTTTCAAAAGAGCCACTACTTTCTGTGATAAATCAGGGTGTGCATTAACTCCTGTACCAACTGCTGTTCCTCCTATTGCCAGTTGTTCTATCTTGGGTAAAGTCTCCTCAAATTGCCCTCTAGCAGCTTTGATTTGGTTTGCCCAGGCTCTTAATTCCTGTCCAAAGGTCACAGGCATCGCGTCCATCAAGTGAGTACGTCCTGTCTTGACAATGTCAGATAGACTTGTCGCTTTGTTCTCAAGGGTTTCTTGCAAATGATTTAATTCATCAAGAAGATTGTTTCGAACAGCAATGCTTGCTGCTATGTGAATCGTTGTGGGAATAACGTCGTTGCTGCTCTGGCCCATATTTACATCATCATTGGGATGGATTTCGAGATTTTTTGTCGATGCCAAATTGGCAATCACTTCATTGATATTCATGTTGGTGCTGGTTGCGGAGCCGGTTTGAAATACGTCAACTGGAAAGTCCTCTAAATGATGACCTTGTGCTATTTTGAGTGCAATATTTCCAATCGCCTCAGATTTATCTCTTGCCAACAGGCCTAGATCAAAATTTGCGGATGAAACTGCCCATTTTAACAAGCCCAATGCTTGCAGAAATTCGGGTGGCATTGTCATCCCGCTAATGGTGAAATTTTCAATGGCTCTTTGTGTTTGAGCCCCCCAGTGTCTATCAACAGGGACTTTAATCTCTCCCATACTGTCTTTTTCCACGCGATAGCCTTTTTCACTGCGATAGCCTTTTTCACTCATGTTTTACTCCAAATCTCCATATACGATAATACACACAGAATGGCAGTCACGAAAGTAAGATTAGTGTATGATTCACTTTTGTAAGTAGAAGTGGTTCTCATGAAAAAACATCAACTGCAAACATTATCACCAATAGATGGTAGATATGCAGAAAAGTGTGCTGCTTTAAGAGATCTATTCAGCGAGGCATCGCTGATCCGCTATCGGGTAATCACTGAGATAAGATGGCTCCAATTTTTAGCCCAAGAAAGAGACATCACACACATCAAAACAATGCCTGACTCAATGAATCGTGCATTGCAAGAAATCATTGATGATTTCTCTCTAGATGATGCAGTCGAAGTAAAAAAAATTGAATCCAAAATCAATCACGACGTCAAAGCAGTTGAGTATTTCCTACAAAATAAGCTATCGGAGGTACCTGGGAGTACCGACTACATATCATCCATCCACTTTGCCTGCACCTCTGAGGATATTAACAATGTCTCCTATGCAATGATGATCCGAGACGGTGTCCAAGTTATACGCTCAAGTTTGGAAGAGATTGGATCAAAATTCCGTGCAAATTCACATCAATGGTGTGACTCTGCAATGCTTTCCCACACACATGGTCAACCGGCAACACCAACCACAATGGGCAAAGAGTTTGCAAATTTCCTGCATCGCCTTGAACAACAAACGGGTCTTTTAGAAAGGATGCACTACAGAGCTAAAATGAACGGTGCTGTTGGAAATTTTAATGCCCATAGAATCGCCTACCCAAATATTGATTGGCCCAGTATTTCAAAAACTTTCGTTCAAAACATGGGTTTGGAGCACAGTGCATATACCACCCAAA
>Ga0208391_1001536_pt1 | contig 10847 bp, 10 predicted proteins | sample Knorr_S23_td_Bot_FD_185612 | JGI IMG/M metagenome (GOLD analysis project Ga0208391, IMG submission 185612) | Marine microbial communities from Southern Atlantic Ocean transect - Knorr_S23_td_Bottom_ad_3770_LV_A (SPAdes) (version 2) | ecosystem: Environmental > Aquatic > Marine > Oceanic | place... | reverse complement strand
TATCAGTGTCATCTCAGTTCTGGTTTTACAGAATGTAGTAGAAGCCATCGGCGGCTTCGTCTTCATCAATGCTAATTGGGATGTCATCTGGGCAAATCGACAATTGTTGATGTTTGGTCCACATTTGACAAGTCATCCAGAAGAATTATGGCGATTTTGGCCGCCGATTTATCTACTTGCTTTCCTTATTGGGGGCGCTTATGGTAGCCTAGGCGAATCAAAGTGGAAATTCCTCATTCCCTTCACTCTTTTCGCATCGATATGTCTCCTCATTCTCTACAATCCGAATCATCGAGGCTACGACTATGAATCCACATTGGCCAATTTTATCATGGTATTTGCGGTAACCTACATCTCTTTCCTCATCACTAATAAAAAATTAACAGGGGCTGATGAATATTTGATTGTCAGATTCCACCGTTTGCTGACGATTACCGCGGTAATCACATTCTTTGTTGCTCTATTCACACTCGACCCACCTGGTGATGATATCACGTTCCGTTCGATGGAAATTACTGGCGTCCCACCCTCTCTATGGGGTGGATTCGTGATGAATGTCCTCGTTGCCACAGCTGGTTGCGTGCTTGGTTTTGGACTTGGGATCGTCCTCGCTTTTGGTCGGCGGAGCAATTTGGCGGCGTACCGATACCCGAGTACCGCAATTATAGAATTGATACGCTCAGGGCCTTTGGTTGCTTGGTTATTCATCGCATTCATTCTGTTACCTGATGTCCTGAATCCAATTTGGGAATCCGATGTTGTTATGAGAATGATTCTGATTATCTCAATCTTTGGTGGTTGCTATGGCGCAGAGATCATTCGCGGTGGCTTGCAAGCGGTACCATTCGGCCAAATCGAAGCAGCCACCGCTCTTGGTTTGAGCAACATGCAGACGAAATTACTCGTCGAATTACCAAATGCAATCAGAACCACTCTACCCACAATCGTTAGTCTTTTCATCGGTCTATGGAAGGACACTACTCTCCTTTATCTGCTAGGTGTTCATGAAATGTTCAATCTCTCAACCCTAGCCCTCACACAACAGAAGGAATTCCTAGGTTTAACACGCGAAACTCTAGTTTTCGCTGGAATGGCATTTTGGATTGTTGCCTTCTATCTATCACGCATCTCACTCCGAATCGAGTCCGGATTAGGGCTCGGTCATGAGGGTGGAGGCGAAGCAACATGAGTGAAGAAGAAGAAGTAATTATTGATGCAAAAGGCGTGCGGGTAAATTTCGGTGACTTTTGGGCATTGAAAGGAATTGATATCAAAGTGAAGAAGGGTGAGATAATCGTTATTCTCGGGCCGTCAGGATCCGGTAAGTCGACATTCATTCGTACATTGAATCGTCTCCAGCCACACAGTGGGGGTACTATCGTTATCGATGGAATCACAATCGATGAGGAAACCAGTATCGCAGACATGAAGTATGTTCGTTCCGAGATTGGTTTCGTATTCCAGTTATTCAATCTCTTTCCGCACCTGACCGTCCTTGAGAATATTACTCTAGCTCCTATGAGGGCGAAGGGGATGACTCGTGAAGAAGCCGAGAAAATCGCACATAGGTTGCTTGAGCGCGTAGGGATCCCTGAACAACATCACAAGTTCCCGAGTGCACTATCCGGCGGTCAACAGCAGCGCGTCGCAATCGCACGCGCGCTGGCCATGGACCCGAAGATAATGCTCTTCGACGAGCCGACCTCCGCCCTCGACCCTGAGATGATCAAGGAGGTTCTCGATGTGATGATTGACCTCGCGAAGCGCGACATCACGATGATTGTCGTGACCCATGAGATGGGCTTCGCCAAGGAGGTCTGTGACCGAGTCATCCTGTTCGACGAAGGCCACTTGATCGAAGAGAACACACCTGACGAGTTCTTCGATAACCCACAACACGACAGAACCAAACTCTTCCTCGAGCAGATTCTCTGATTCTACTCGTGTCGGCCGATTATTAAGCCGGTTGAGCAATCCGGTGTTTCAGACGGTAGGCTATTTAGCCACCAACACAGGGACACTCACGATGAGTTGCCTCGATGGCCTTCCAGAAAGCTTTGAAGAAGCAATTACCTGTGCGACTAAGGTGCTTGATACCGCTCCGGTATCAGCGCTGATCATCTTCGTAATCGGCATTCCGCTTATCAGTATAATCAAGCGCTATCTGCGCCGATTCTTCGACAAAACCGAGTTCGACGAGGCCCTTGAAAATTTCATTTTCCGGATCGCCGTTCTGCTGATGTGGGCTCTGGTAATCCTCACTGCAGCAAGTGAATTGGGCATCAATGTGACCGGCATCGTCGCTGCATTGGGTATTCTCGGACTGGCTGTCGCCTTCGCCGCTCAGGACACCATGGAGAATGTCATCGCGGGGATCTTCATCATCGTCGACAGACCGTTCCGGGAGGGCGAGCGTATCCTTTTGCCAAAGAAGCTCGGTGGCATCTACAGCAGTTGGGGTGACGTTTCCGAAATTGGCCTGCGTACCACGGTCGTGCGCTCTACGGATGGGGTGATGCTAACCATTCCCAACAAATTGCTGACCAATGATACGGTAGCAAATTTCAGCCACAGCGCCGATATGGAATTACGCGTTCGGATTCGGCTGGGGCTGACACCTACATGGGCTAATGTCTCGAAAGCTGAAGAAATAATCGGCGATATTGCTGCGAACCATCCAGATATCAGCAAGACGCCGAAACCGCCAGAGGTTGTCTTGCGCGATTTCGGGGATCAAGAAGTCATCATGGAGATTCGATATTATGTCAATAATGCTAGAAAGATGCGCCCGTCGAAGTCCTACTTCGTCGGCGAGATTCTTCGACGCTTCGATGAGAGTGGGGTGTCGTTGGCTTTCCCAGTCCGAATCAACATGAACAGCGACGTCGATCTCGCGGATCTCGGATTCTAGACAGTTCAGATTCCATTGAGAAGTACTGATCAGAATCGTATCCACTGGGCGATCCTGTCGTGGATGGAGCTGCGAAATGTCAAGAGTTGCAACTTCGGTCCTTCGATGTCGACGGTCAAGGTCGCTCCGCGTGTGAAATGCGTCTCGTCCCAGCCATCGCTGACGACGTAACCGCGGTGCATATCACTGGTCATGATGGTAGGCTCGTCGGTCCATGTCCAATACGAGCCGTCGTCGTGTCGGTCGGGTAGCGGTAAGTCTCGTGCGACGAATAGGTAGTGACTATCGAGTTCTTTTGCAGGAAAAGTCGAGCCCTCGATGTCGGCGACCTGTCTGAACCATGCTCCTTGTCCGAGGAAAGTCGAAAACAGCAGTCCGGAGGAATACTGCTCACAATCAATTTCTGCGCCTCGTTGCAGACGATACTTCGACGGTTGATACTGATGCGTGTTGGCGACCAGCAAGTCATTCAGCGCGGGGTCACAGCGAATTCTGTTGCCGCTGGTCGTGACAATTTCTGCTTGTAGTCTCGGCAACATGTTGACGATCGCTTCCTCCGCGATTGCCGATCGAATGTCGGCCGCGAAATTTTGTGGGTCACTGCCCATGTAGAATCCGTACGAACCATCGGAATCATCCGCCCGAGGATGCGAATTCACACCCATCACGGGAGTATCGGAATCAACAGAGTGTGCGATCGACGTCAGCGTTCCATCGCCTCCGAGGACAATCACCAGATCGCGGTCGATGAAATCGGCTCGGCGTACCGTCTCACGGACAGAATAATCGACGCGTAATCCAGTTGTTGCGACCAATTCATCGAGGGCGCTACGGATCGCTTCGAGGGCTTTGTCGTGCACCGCCTCGAAGTTCTTCTTGTAGACGACGAGGACATCCTCAATCACTCCAAACACCCCCCTCGCAATGTGAGCGTCGCGACTTCTCCATATAGGCCCGACGCAGTCTCATTCGCAACTCAATCGTCTGTAAAATCGACGCGGAAAGCATAGACTCATCAGCAGATTGCAGCGACGATGCGCTATGGACCGTGTCTTGGTTCTGACCTTCGCCCTCCTCGCACCGGCAATCGCCGGCTGCCTGCAAGTTCCATTGGCCCCCTGCGAAGGCTCGGATTGTTTCCCTCTATCGAGCGATACTCTCGCCGAATTGCTATCCGATCCCGAATCATTCGACATTCTCGCTCTGGCATCCCACGAATCCAAACTCCGAGTCTCGACAAGTACAGTTTACGAAACCGAAGACGACTTCGCCGAAATTCATTGGAGCGTCGCCAAAGACGACGAGGCTGGCCTGCGCTCTATCGCCATGCGTTTGGTGCTCGGCACATCCTCGATCGACACCGAGGTCATCGAGGGCAGCGAGAGGACGAATGTTCGCCTCGGCAACGTCTGGTTCGAAGGTCGAGACCGCATGCCCGAATACAAGGACCCATTCTTCGATATCGCCCAGAAAGCAACCGAGAATCCCGAGGGGCTCTGGCCAACATTCGGCTTCGACACTACCTCATTAGCCTCCCTCGACTGGGCGATAACCTCTGACGAACTCGCTCTGCAACAAGTCGCCACCGGAAGCAACGGAACCCACACGATCATCCTTGAACTAAGTGGATTACCGCCTCGAATCGTCGGCATCGAATTGTATGGCAATGACGATTCGGCATTTGTGTTGACGATTCAAACCGGAGACGACGTCGTCCTCGAGCTGCAAACAGACTTACCCCGGGCCGCCATCGGTTTCAGTATCGGCGAGGGCACGACATTTTCAGACGGAATCACCATTTGGGCGGGTACCATTCCCCACGAATTCACCTCAGAAGTCGACCCCACCGAACTCTCATTCCACGCTTTCACCACTGCAAACGGGACTGAGGGCGAGTCCGAGGCTGGAGACGAGCGCGAAGTCGCATCGATGAATCTAGGCGACGTGAGCGGAAACTTCACCGACGAAAATGGCGATTGGTGGGAATTCAGTTTTTGGGATTACTCGAATGATGGTTGGTTCTCGGCCGGTGATTTCTACGACATCAGGACTAATTCGACGGCCGACTCCCGCATCGCGATATTCGATTCCTGGGCGGATTCCTGGACCGACGCCGCTTTCACAACGAATTCCAGCTGAACCCCTAATTCGGCGCCCTCGCCTTGAACCACCAGTGGGCCAACGATGGTCAGATTGATGCGCCGTCGGGGCACAGCAGGAGTCATGGTGGCGAGCCAGCATCCTCTCTTTCGGTTGATATCTCATCTCAAGGATTACCGCGGACAAGTGATTCTCGCCTCGATCTGCTCGATCCTCAACAAATTCTGGGACCTCGCACCGCCGATTCTCATCGGCATGGCGATCGATGTCGTGGCCATGAAGGAAGAATCGATGCTCGCCGGCCTGGGCTATACCGACCCACTCGTCCAATTCAAAATCCTCGTCTCGTTGACAGTGGTGATCTGGGTGCTCGAATCACTCTTCGAATACTGGTATGGGATCCTCTGGCGCAACCTCGCGCAGAGCGCTCAGCACGAGTTGCGCATGGACGCCTACGAGCATATCCAGAACCTCGAGATGCAGTGGTTCTCAGAACAGACCACAGGCGGCCTGATGGCGATAATGAATGATGATGTGAACCAACTCGAACGCTTTCTCGACCAAGGCGCAACGGACCTTCTCCACGTCGGAACAACTGTCATCATCGTCAGCGCAGTGATGTTCTTGCTGGCGCCGGAAGTCGCGATTCTCGCGATTCTGCCGATTCCAGTCATCGTCGGAGGCTCATTCCTCTTCCAGCGCAGAATCGGCGTCAGATACGCAGAAGTCCGCAAAGAAGTCGGCAACCTCAACGCCCTGCTCAACAATAATCTGCACGGAATCACGACGATAAAATCCTTCACCGCAGAAGCGCGCGAGGTCGCAAGAGTCAGGGCGGCATCTCAGTCATACCGCGACGCGAACCGTGACGCTATCCGCCTCTCTGCATCCTTCGTTCCTCTGATTCGAATGGCGATTCTCTTCGCCTTCACGGCGACTATGCTGGTCGGAGGTTGGTCGGCTCTCAATGGTGATCTGTCGGTCGGTGCCTACTCGGTCATCGTCTTCATCACCCAACGACTGCTTTGGCCCCTGACTCGCCTCGGCCAGACCTTCGATCTGTATCAGCGAGCGATGGCTTCGACCTCTCGAGTGCTCGACTTGCTCGACACCGAGGTCGGGATCGTGGAGGGTGATCATCACCTGAAAGACACCGCTGGTGCGATTTCGTTCTCAGCGGTGGATTTCACTTATCCAGACCGCGAAACGGTTCTGGATGGCCTCTCTCTGGATATCCCTGCTGGGGCGACGGTTGGCCTTGTGGGCTCAACTGGTTCGGGCAAAACAACACTGGTCGGACTGCTGCTGCGCTTCCACGACCCTCTTTCGGGGGTTGTCCGCTTGGATGGTCGTGATGTGCGCGATCTGACCCTCGCATCGTTGCGAGGGTCGATTGCGATGGTATCTCAGAATACCACTCTGTTTCCCGGGACGGTCTGGCAGAACGTATTGTACGGACGTCCCGATGCGAGTGATGAAGAGATTCTGGAAGCGGCTCGAATCGCTGAGGCAACCTCCTTCATCGCAGAGTTACCGGAGGGCTGGGACACCGATATCGGAGAGGATGGACACCGGCTCTCGGGCGGGCAGCGTCAACGGCTCGCTATCGCAAGAGCCGTGCTCAAGGATGCTCCTGTGCTGGTTCTCGATGAGGCGACGAGCAATGTCGACAATGAGACCGAGGCGGCGCTGCAACGCTCGATCGAGAGAATCTCTGCCGACCGCACGACTCTGATTATCGCACACCGTCTCTCAACGGTGCGTAACGCCGACATCATCGCCGTCCTCGAACGCGGTCGAATCACCGAACTCGGAACACATGAGGAACTTCTCGAGCACGAGGGCCTCTACGAGCGCCTGTGGAAAGTTCAGACGGGTGAGTCAGCGGCACAGGCGGCCTGATTGCAAATACTGTCGGAAAGTCACCTCGACGCGGCGACTCAATTCAAAGCCATCAACCTCCTCGCAATCTTGAATGGACCCCGAAGATCTGAGCACGCCTGAACTCTCTGGCCTCTCCACAATGTTGGGTATCACCATCACCGCATTCGGTGATGGAGAGTGTACGGTAGAAGCAACTGTCACAGATTCACATCTGAACAAGGGCGGCGTCGCCCACGGAGGCCTTCATGCAACCATGCTCGACACTGCCCTGGGCGGCGCTCTCGTCAGCGCTTTGCGCAAGGAGGAATGGTGCGCCACCGCTCAACTCGACCTCTCTTACCTCGATCCCGCCTATTCCGGGAGTCACCTCTACGCACATGGTCGGGTCATCCGCAAGGGACGAAACATCGCACATCTGGAAGGCGAAATCGTCAATCAGGACGGCAAAACCATCGCCACGGGCAAAGGCACATGGGCGATTTGGGTGAATCGTCCGAAGAGCTTGGGTGGTAGTGAATGAACACCACGCCGGCGAAGGATTGATGGCGAGGGCCACCCCGTGGGAATTCAATGTCTCGTCTTGACTCGCTCATCTGGTTGCTGCTCGGGTTCGCCCAATTACTCATAGGAGCTATGATTGGCGGCAACGATAAAATCCTTCTAGACATGTTGAGTCTACTCTTACAGGGTACCGGCGGCAGTTCTGTATTGCTGGGATTGTACTTTCTGATATTCCTCGCGCGCCACCAGAAGGAGTTCGCGGATTCCTATTCCAAGGTCGAAAGGGCGACTCTCGTGCGCAACGAGAAGACCGGTATTCTCGAATTAACGGACCATTCCACTCTTGGCTCCAAAGCGTTCTGGTATGCGATACCTGTTGGACTGACCTTCATCAGCGCCGTCGCTTGGATCGGAACAATGGGTTGAGGAGGCATTGAATGTCGAAATCCAACCGTGATTTCGGCGATATGGTCGACGATATAATCGATAATCCCGCCTATGAGATGCTGGGTGGATATCACATCTTCCTTCGGCGCATCGCGATTCCAATAATCCTCCTTCTGATCGCGATGGTTGTCTACTCCCTGACCAACAATCAACTCGCTACGGGAATCATCACCGGCCTCGCGCTCGGACCGGTCCTTGGCCTCGAGCGCGCACTCGCCGAATGGCAAATCCGCAAGTGAGGAACGACGCCATTCGCAACACCGATGCCGCCGAAGGGGTGAAAGGGGTCATTCCTCCTGAGGTGATTGATGGTATCTCTGAGTGACATCGACCTTTTCTCTCTGCTAGGCTTTGGTGAAGCCGCCGGAATGGAACTTCTTTTCGCCGGATCAGCCCTGATTGGAGGAATACTCTTCCTGCTTTGGTTCGCTCTGATGATGATCGGTGGCGTCGCTGCCGACATCTTCGATGGAATCTTCGACACCAATATCGAAGCACTGGGCGCAGATGCATCATTCAAGGCCCTGACCTTTCAGGGGATCATGGCTTTCCTGATGTTCTTTGGCCTCGCTGGCCTTTACACTCTGAAGGCAGATGGTGGCGATTCCCTCGCAATCATCGCGGGCGGTGCTGCCGGCTTCGCCTCGATGTACGGTACTGGCAAATTATTCCAATTCTTCATCGGTTTACAAGCCTCAGGAACTGTAGAAATTTCTGAATCCATCGGCTCGAGAGGATCGGTTTACCTGCGTATTCCCGAAGGCGGTGTCGGCCAGGTTCAGGTTAAAGCGGGCGGTGGACTGCGAACCTTCAGCGCCAAGGCAGAAGATGGCCAAGGCATCGCCACGGGCGATTTCGTTGAAGTCGTCGACACGATTTCTGGAACCCTCATCGTCAAGCGAGTTTGATTTCGCATCTCCAGCCTATTTTCACGGCTGCGCCGGCAAAGCATTCATCATGTCAGGCGGTTTGTCAAGGGTCGGAGCGGTGTTGAGTGAGTAGCCACGGTGTAATTGGTACGATAGCAATCTTTGCGATAGTCTTGGTTTTGGTGGCCACTGTCATCTTCTTCGCACAGCGCTACAAGCGATGCCCTCCCGACAAGGTGATGGTCATCTATGGTCGAACGAAGGGTGGAAAAGCCTCACGCACGATTCATGGTGGTGCCGCGCTGGTCTGGCCGTTGATTCAGGACTATGCATTCCTTTCCTTGACACCGATGACGATTAATATCGATTTGAAGAACGCTCTGTCGATGCAGAATATCCGCATCAATGTGCCCTCAACCTTCACCATCGGTGTCAGCACCGAGCCTTCAATCATGACCAATGCTGCTGAGCGTCTATTGCAACTCAAACCAGATCAGGTCGAAGAGATGGCGAGAGAGATCATCTTCGGTCAACTCCGTTTGACGGTCGCTTCGCTGACCATCGAGCAGATCAACCAGGATCGAGACTCTTTCCTCGAGTTGACTCGAGCCAACGTCGATACCGAATTGCAGAAGATCGGACTCTATCTGATCAACGTCAATCTGGTCGACATCACAGACGAGTCCGACTATATCGAGAGCATTGGAAAGAAGGCAGCTGCGACGGCTGTCGAGAATGCTCGCATCGATGTCGCCAACGCCGAGAGGGATGGTGCGGTAGGATCTGCCCAGGCCAACCGCGTCAAAGAGATCGAGGTTGCCAAGAATATGGCCGAGGCGGAGAAGGGCCGCAAGGCGGCGAAGGCCGACGAGCGTGTTTTCGTCAATCAACAGGAATCACTCGCCGTATCTGGTGAGAACGCTGCGGCGGCTGAAATCGCCAATTCAAATGCAGACTTGATTGAGGCCGAAGCCGCCGCCAGTCAGCGCTCCGAAATCGCGAATGCACTAGCCCAGGCTGCGATCGAGCGCGCTCGATACACTGAGGAAGAGGAGCGCTTGAAGGCCAGCGACATTGTTCGAGAAAACATCCAGAAGCAGCAAATCGAGATTGCTGCCGAGGCGGAAGCCGAGCGCCAGCGGCGCATCGCCGCGGGTGAGGCAGACGCAACTCTTGCCAAGTACAAAGCGGAAGCTGCAGGAATCAAATTGGTACTCGAAGCCAAGGCATCGGGTTATGGTAAACTCGTAATCAGCGCCAATAACGACGCCAAGGCAGCAGCGACGCTGCTGATGGTCGAGAAACTCGAAGATATGGTGGCCGCGCAAGCAGAAGCCATCCGCGGCCTGAAAATCGATTCTATCACGGTGTGGGACAGCGGGGGAGCCGCTGGCGAAGGCAGTTCGACCTCGAATTTCCTCGCCAACCTCGTCAAGAGCGTTCCACCTCTGCACGAGGTCGCAGCGAACGCAGGCTTCGACCTCCCTGAGTATTTGGGCAGCCTGCGCTCGGACGATGAATCTTGAGAGTCATGACCCCGCCTGAGAGACGCCGTCCCGATGGGATAGTCAGACTCATGAACGGTTGATTGCTCGCATTGCCCATGAAGACCGAGGACGTCGTCATCATCGGAGGAGCGCGAACCCCATTCTGCGAGTGGCTCGGCGGCAAACGAGGAGACGGAGAAGTCGGGGGAAGGCTCGCTTCGGTAAGCGCCGAGGAACTCGGAACCATTGCCATCAAGGGCGCCCTCGAAAAGACCGGCACAGACCCAGAAGCGGTCGACCACGTCGTCATGGGTCACGCACTGCAAACGAGCAGCCAAGCGATTTTCGGGGCTCGCCACGCAGGCTTGAGGGCAGGTATCCCGCAAGAAGTCCCGATGCTCACACTCAATCGACTCTGCGGCAGTGGAGTCCAAGCCATCGTCAGCGGAGCGCAGATGATCATGCTCGGCGAAGCAGAAGTAGTAGTCGCAGGCGGGATGGAGAACCTCAGTCAAGCACCTCATGTCCTGCGCGGCATGCGAGACACATACAGGCTCGGCAGACCCCCACAAAGTGGCGATGTCCTACCGAGGAACATGGAGGATTATCTCTTCACCAATCTGCTCGACTCGACCTGTGATTCCTTCA
>Ga0208391_1001535_pt1 | contig 10859 bp, 10 predicted proteins | sample Knorr_S23_td_Bot_FD_185612 | JGI IMG/M metagenome (GOLD analysis project Ga0208391, IMG submission 185612) | Marine microbial communities from Southern Atlantic Ocean transect - Knorr_S23_td_Bottom_ad_3770_LV_A (SPAdes) (version 2) | ecosystem: Environmental > Aquatic > Marine > Oceanic | place... | reverse complement strand
ATCGACAACCATAGATCCTCTTGCCTCGTGGACGGGCAGGCCGGCTCCAATTGCTGCTGCCATTGGTTCTTGTATCAGAAATACTTTTCTTGCACCTGCCCCTTCCGCTGATTCTCTTATAGCGCGCCTTTCAACCTGGGTAGATCCATAGGGCACAGCGACTAAAACTCTTGGGCTAGGTCTAAAATACCGACTCCCATGAGCTTTTTTTATAAAGGATTGAAGCATTGCTTCTGTAACTATGAAGTCCGCAATGACACCGTCTTTGAGAGGGCGAATGGCTTCGATCGTTCCAGGTGTTCTTCCCAGCATTGCTTTGGCATCTTTACCAACTGCAACCACAACTTTGCCAGGCTTTCCATTTTCAGTTCGTAAAGCCACAACGGACGGTTCATTCAGAACAATACCTCTGCCGCTTGCATACACAAGCGTATTTGCTGTGCCAAGATCAATTGATAGATCGTTGGAAAAGTAGCCCGTAATTGTTTTCAGCATAGAATTTAAAACGCACGAAAAAATATTCCAGAAATTCTACTCTAACAACGTGTAGGATTTTCGGCAACTGGAAGTTATTATTAGAGTGGTATTATCATTTCTTGAGCGGACTATGAGCGTAAAAAAATCAGAGATTGCATACATTTCTTCATTATCAAAATTAAAAATGGAAGATGCGGAAATGGAAAACTACACTCGCCAAATTTCAGAGATCTTGGAGATGATTCAGCAATTGGAAAAAGTTGACACACATGGTATAGAACCCATGGCCCACCCCTTAAATATGAAACAGAGACTCAGGCTGGATTTAGTTACTGAAGAGAACCGTAGAGAGTTGTACCAAAAAAATGCTGTTGTGTTAGAAGAAGGATTCTACAAAGTTCCCAAAGTTATAGAGTGAACATATAACAAAGGAGGATAGATTATTGGAGCGTTATACATTAAAAAACTTAGTAGCAATGCTTCGTTCACGGGATATTTCAAGCCATGAGATTCTCGAAATGTACATACAACGGATATCCGAACATGATTCGTCGTTCAACTCTTACATCACATTAAACCAGGATGCCGCTCTTGAGAAATCTATTCAGGCAGACCGGTTAATAGAATCAGGTGATCCGCTGCCTCTTACTGGAATACCTTACGCTGGCAAAGATATTTTTTGCACCCAAGGGATCAAAACAACTTGTGGGTCCAAAATGCTTGAAAATTTTATTCCGCCATATGATGCAACCGTTATCTCCAATCTAAATAACCAAGGTGCCATCCTTATAGGCAAAACTAACATGGATGAATTTGCTATGGGATCTTCCAATGAGACAAGTTATTTTGGACCGGTCCATAACCCTTGGGATTTGGCAAGATCTCCAGGAGGCTCTTCTGGTGGCTCAGCCGTTGCAGTAGCCGCCGGCTTGGCACCTATTGCATTGGGAACCGATACAGGGGGTTCGATAAGACAGCCTGCTGCATTCACCGGTATCACCGGCCTGAAACCCTCGTATGGACGCTGTTCAAGATATGGGATGGTCGCTTTTGCATCCAGCTTAGATCAGGCTGGCATTTTGGCGTTAACTGCAGAAGATACTGCAATTTTATTGGAATCTATGGCCGGATTTGACCCCATGGATTCAACCAGTGTGGAGGCAGATGTACCAAAATACTCTGGGTTACTGAATGTTTCTATAGAGGGTAAAACCGTGGGCATTCCCAAGGAATTTTTTGACGAAGGTCTTGATGCTGAGTCCGAACAAGTGTTTTTGGATGCGATCAAGGTTTACGAAAGTTTGGGGGTGCAATTTAAAGATATTTCTTTGCCCCATCTTGGCCTGTCGGTCCCAACATATTATGTGGTTGCGCCAGCTGAATGCTCTTCCAATTTAGCTCGATATGATGGCATTCGATTTGGTTACAGACACGATGAAATAGACGATTTGGATGATTTTTATCTAACCAATCGACAAATTGGTTTTGGCGCAGAGGTTAAGAGAAGAATTATTACAGGAACCTACGTTCTGTCTGCGGGTTATTACGATGCTTATTATTTGAAAGCACAAAAGGTTAGACAGCTCATTAGTCAAGATTTCAAAAAAGCTTTTCAGGATATTGATGCAATTATGGGGCCCACAACACAGACACCGGCTTTTAAAATTGGTGAAAAAATAGACGATCCAGTAACCATGTACATGAATGATATATATACAATATCAGCTAATTTAGCAGGATTGCCTGCAATTTCGCATCCATGTGGTTTTGTTCAAAGCCTTCCTTTTGGTCTCCAAATTATTGCGCCTCATTTTGCTGAAACAGAATTGTTAAATTTGACACATTTGTTTCAACAAGAGACAGATTGGCACCAAAAGCAACCACCTGATCTCAATGAAGCATAGGAGTTTAGAGAGGTAAACAGCCATGGAATGGGAAGTAGTTATTGGGTTAGAAATACATGCTCAATTAGCCTGTAAAAGCAAAATATTTTCAGGATCTTCGACAAATTTTGGCATTGAACAAAATACCCAAGCTTCCCTAATTGACCTTGGATATCCAGGTGTTTTACCGGTCTTGAACCAAGAAGCTGTGGTGATGGCAATCAAGTTTGGTTTGGCTGTAAATGCCCAGATCGCTGAACGGTCAATCTTTGCTAGAAAAAATTATTTTTACCCCGATTTACCCAAAGGCTACCAAATCAGCCAATATGAACTGCCCATCGTTGTCAATGGATCTCTTGAAATTCAAACCCAAAACGGATTGCAAAAAAGAATTGGAATTACCAGAGCACATTTGGAAGAGGATGCAGGCAAATCAATTCACGACAAATTTGAACAAGAAACAGCCATCGATTTAAACAGAGCTGGCATACCCCTCTTAGAAATTGTTTCGGAGCCGGAGATGAGCTCGCCTAAAGAGGCAACGGCTTATATGCATAAAATTCACCAAATTGTGAAGTACTTAGAAATTTGCGATGGCAACATGCAAGAGGGTTCATTTCGATGTGACGCAAACGTATCGCTTAGACCAAAGGCTACAAGTAAGCTGGGAACTCGTACAGAGATCAAAAACCTCAACTCGTTCAAATTTGTTGAGAAAGCCATTGCTTATGAAATAGCAAGACAGGAAGAATTGCTTAATGAGGGCAAAGAGATCACTCAAGAAACACGGTTGTATGATTCTGATATGGATGAAACAAGAACCATGAGAACCAAGGAAGAAGAAAACGATTACAGGTATTTTCCTGATCCAGACTTATTGCCACTCGAAATAGATAAATCGATGATCGAGCAAATTCGTTCCCAATTGCCCGAACTTTTTGAAGCAAAAGTCCAACGGTATGTTCGTGATTATGGCATTAAGGAAAGCGATGCCGTCAAGATTGCCGACACCATAGAGTTGGCACGTTATTTTGAAAAAGTGACCGCTGTATTTAATAGCGACAACAAGCTGGTCGCCAATTGGATCTTAACGGAGTTATTGTTCGTTTTGAATAGAGATCGGTTGAGCATTGATCAACTCGGTGTTTCTCCGAAGTCTTTTGCGCAGTTGTTGCAAAGAATTACCGATGGAACAATTTCAGGCAAGATAGCAAAAGACGTGTTTGACTCCATGGTTCATGAGAAGAAAGAGGTGGATGTTATTATCCAATCAAGAGGGCTTGAGCAAATCAGTGATGTCGGTGAAATAGAGTCTATTATTGTTGAAGTACTGGAAACTTTTCCAGACCAATTGCAGGAATATTTAAACGGCAAGGAAAAAATTCTTGGTTTTTTTGTTGGTCAAGTTATGCAACGCACCCAAGGTCGGGCGAATCCATCCATTGTCAATGAGATTTTAAAGGAAAAAATCAAAAATAACTAAACTCAATCTTTTAATATATAAACGATTATCGAATCATATACCTGCATGATCAAAGATAATAGAAGAAGATAAGAACATAACTAGCTTACAAGCTGCACACTTGGCAAGTTTTAGATTTGCGTATTTTGAGGACTTGATTGGTGTTGTTTTTGGCGTCCAGAATCCATAATCTATTATCCAGCATTGATTCCTTCCCAACTAAAATCTTGATTGCTTCAGTTGCCATTATCGTACCTACAGTCCCGGCTACAGGAGCCAGAATGCCACTGCCTTCACAATCTTCGATGTTTTCATCTTCTTGTTGATACAAGCAGTTGTAGCAACTTTTAATTGCAATGTCATTTCTAAAAACTGCTATATGGCCTTCGTATCTAATCGCGGCACCAGAAATTAGTGGTTTCTTATTCTTGATACAAACTTTGTTGATTAAAAGCCGAGACTGAAGGTTATCTGTACAGTCCAACACGGCATCAACAACCAAGGTCATTTCTCCTAGCTTCTCCTCTTTTAGTTTCTCAGTTAATGACCGGACGTTAATATTTGGGTTAAATTTTAGAAGTTTTTTTTTGGCTATTTCAGCTTTATTCTTGCCAAGGTCACCGGAACTGAAAAGAATTTGCCTTGGCAAATTAGTTATATCTACCGAATCATAGTCATTGAGTATTATGTTGCCAATACCACTGTTTGCGAGGTAAAGGCTTGCCACGGTGCCTAGACCACCAATACCGATTATGAAAACAGATGCCGTGGCAAGTTTTTTTTGAGATTGTTGTGTAAAGTCATCCAATCCCAAATGACGACTGTAACGTAGATTTTGTATTTCATGGCTCTCAGTCATGTGACACTAATCATATCTTTGTCCTGCTGTAATTCTCCCTATTCCTGAATAATCCAGAGTGGTTTGTATTGCTCTCAACTGAAAGGATTGCATCAATTGTTGACAAAGACCAGATTGGTTATACCCATGCTCGATTATTAACCAGCCATCTCTTTTTAAAAATCTGATACTTTCTTGGGTGATTTCTTTAATGCATGATCTGCCATGGTCATCAGCAAATAATGCAACTCTAGGTTCGTGGGACAAAGCTACAGAGTCATAATCGTTGGTTTGTTTTGCATCAACATAAGGCGGGTTAGAAATTATCAAATCGAATTTCAAGTCAGAGATACCATTCAACCAATCGGAGCATATAAATTGGATGTTGCTAATTTCAAATTTTTTGGCGTTGTATTTTCCTATCTTTAAAGCTTTTGGGGATACATCTGTGGCAAAAATGCTTGCCTTAGGCCTTTCCTGTGCAAGTGCTATTGCCACCGCACCACAGCCAGTACCCAGTTCAAGTACTTGGTAATTTTTTTCCAAATTATCCAATCTAACTAATGATTGCTGGACTAAATGTTCTGTTTCTGGTCTGGGTATTAAAGTGTCTTGATTTACCTTAAGTGGCAATGACCAAAACTCTTTACATCCAGTTAAATAGGCAACGGGCGTACCCTGTATTCGTTTTTTTAATAGTGCATCGTACGCTTGAATTTGTTTTCTTTCTGGGAAAATATCCTTGCAATAAAATTGGTCTCTGCCTATTTTTAGTATCTTTGCCAATAGCAATTCTGAATCTAAGCGTGGAGTTTGGCTGATTTTATCGAGAGCTTTTGCACCTCCTAGAATCAACGAATAACTGGAAATATTGTTCATGGCTATTGCAAGTCAATTTGCTTGGCTTGCCATTTGTTTAGCTGCATTCTCTTGAATTAAGGTCTCAATTAATTCGGTTATTTCACCTTCCATGATCTCTGAGAGATTGTAAAGAGTAAGGCCAATCCTGTGATCCGTTACCCTGCCTTGGGGAAAATTATAGGTTCTAATTCTTTCTGAACGGTCACCACTTCCAATCATAATTTTCCTTTCTTCTGCACGTTGTTTGGTTAGTTTTTCTTGTTCTTGATCATATATTTTGGCTTTCAGAAGAGTTTCGGCTGTGGCTTTATTTTTATGCTGTGATCTACTGTCTTGGCACTCAACCACAATTCCAGTTGGCTTGTGAGTCAAACGAACGGCAGAATCTGTTTTGTTAACATGTTGTCCCCCAGCTCCAGATGCCCTAAAAGTATCCAGCCTAATATCGCTGGAATTCAATTCAACTTCTCCAAGGTCCTCTACCTCAGCGATTACGGCTACGGTACAGGCTGAGGTATGAATTCTTCCTTGAGACTCTGTTTTAGGCACACGCTGGACCCTATGTGTTCCCGATTCATACTTGAGTTGAGAAAAAGCACCGTCACCGATTATTTTGGCAATAATTTCTTTAAAACCACCTTGGCCACTCTCATTCTGGTTTAGAATTTCAAGTTCCCAATTTTTTTGCTCACAAAATCTTGAATACATTCGGAATATATCACCGGCGAAAATAGCAGCTTCCTGGCCTCCTGTGCCTGCCCTAATTTCTAAAAAAATATTGCTTTGATCTCTTGGGTCTTTTGGTAATAGTAGGGGTACAATTTGCTCTCCTATTTCCAAAAGCTGTTGATCTATTCTTTGCAGTTCTTTTTGGACCAATTGTTTTAATTCTTCGTCTTTTTCATCAGTTATTTCAGCGGTTTTGTTTCTTTCTTCAACGAGCTGTTGTTGTTTTTCAAAAAGCTTCACAACGGGCTCTAAACGTGAAAGCTCTTTGGAAAGTTCAATCATTAATGTATTGTTTTTTTGAGTTTCTTCATCTAACAATTGATTTCCAATAGAATGGTATTGTTCTACTATTTGTTTCAATTTTTTAATGACCGACTCTTTCATAATGTTTCTAAAAATAAAAAAAAACCAAACTGAATGGGATTTGATTATCAACAACCGATTGTCGTTGTTTATCTTAATTGTATTTTCTCACCTATTTATTGCAAGTTGCGTTAAAGATCAATGGGTAGGGAAGACAATAGTTTGGGCAGATCGATTGCAAACTGTTGAAACACTCTCAGACTTTAGAATACAGGGTTCTTTGTCACTGGTGCTCGAGAGTGGCTCGTTTATTGGTAACTTTGATTGCAAAAACAGTAGTGCATCTTCGGAATTTATTGTGCGAGATTACTTTGGCAATTTGATATTTCATGACGATCCCAAAAATACTAAACTGCGAGATATGTATTCAGTTTTTAATGCATCAGTAACCGATCTCGGCTTTATAGAGGGTAGTAAAATTAATTTCTTGAACTGGTTGTTAGCCATGCCATCGGGTGTCAACCAAGAACAGCTTACTTTTGATGACAAGGGTTGGTTGGTTGAAATCAAATACCCAGATTGGACAATTCGCTACGATTCTTTTCAAGAACTCAATGGCATCGTCCTACCGAGAAAGATTCTTATTTTTGGGCAGTCGTTTCGTTTAACTTTAGTTACCAATCGGTTGGAGATTGTTAAGTAATTCTGGAGTTGTCTGCTTGACAGCCCATAGAACCAACCTCAGAATAACTGAGTTAAATCTTATAAGAGGGTCTTTGGGGTGTAGCCAAGGGGTAAGGCAACGGGTTTTGATCCCGTGATTCGCAGGTTCGAATCCTGCCACCCCAGCCAAACCAAAGTATTATTGGTAACTTAACAATAATTTATGGGTCTTTATGAATCGGGATAATATTGTTTTATTTGCTGGCAATGCCTCCCAAACAGTTGCTGGACGTGTCGCTCAGCAATTGATGCAGCCTCTTGGTTTTATCCTGGTTGAAAAATTTAGTGACGGTGAGACGAGGGTTGAAATTTTAGAAAATATAAGAGGCATGGATGTTTTCTTGATTCAGTCAACCTGCCCCCCTGGCAATGAGCATCTGATGGAATTACTGTTTATGGCAGATGCTTGTCGCAGAGCATCGGCTAAAACTATTTCTGCGGTAGTTCCTTACTTTGGTTATTCTCGGCAAGATAGAAGACCAAGAAATACCCGAGGACCCATTTCAGCGAAATTGGTGGCAGACCTGATGGAGACCTCTGGAATTTCAAGGCTAATAACAATAGATCTGCACGCAGATCAGATTGAAGGATTTTTTTCAATACCAGTCGATAATGTTTATTCTTCCCCAGTGCTCTTGGGCGATATATGGAAGCAGAAATATGACAGCCTTGTCTTAGTTTCGCCTGATGTTGGAGGCGTTTTAAGGGCACGTGCGATTGCTAGGCGTTTGGATAATGCGGGTTTGGCAATTATCGATAAACGACGTGAAAAAGCTAATAAATCGGAAGTGGTAAATATTATCGGTGATGTTCAGGATAAAACAGCTGTAATTTTTGACGATATGGTTGATACAGCAGGTACCTTGTGTAATGCAGCTGCTGCCCTAAAAGAAAAAGGGGCTAATAAAATCGTCGCCTACGCTGCTCACCCCGTTTTATCAGGACCTGCCACTGAGAGGATTCGGGAGTCAGAGTTGGATGAATTGGTGGTGACTGACACAATACCTTTGTCCCAAGATGCGTTAGATACAGGAAGAATTAGGCAACTTTCAATTGCCGAATTGGTCGCAGAAACTATCCGAAGAATCATAGCCGACGAGTCAGTCAGTTCACTTTATGCCGATTAGCAACTAATTTAATTCAATAAAATAAATATATAATCTAGTTTCAAAAACCAACATCGGTTATTATTCACCCCCGTTTTATTTGAATTTTGAATACTAACCAAACAGGACAACTGAACCGGCTTAGATATGACTAAAGACTTTGATTTAATTGCTGAACTGAGGGATGGAGCAGGCACTTCAAATTCTAGGCGTTTACGACGATCTGGGATGGTTCCGGCCGTTATTTATGGTGCAGGTCGGGAGAATTTAAGTTTGATTATAGACCACAATCACTTGCTACAAAAACTGGCTTCGGAAAACTTCCTGACGAGTATTTTAAGCATCAAAATTCAGGGCAAGGAAGAATCAGTTTTGATTAAAGATATTCAAATTCATCCATCCAAAAGACAAGTTATGCATTTGGACATGCAACGAGTAGTGGCGGATCAGATTCTACGCATCAATGTTCCAATCCACTTCCTCAATGGAGATTCAGCACCAGGAGTCAAGCTTGAAGGCGGAACGGTAAGCGCTCTGATGAATGAGGTTGAAATTAGCTGTCTACCAAAAGACCTTCCTGAAAGACTTGAAGTTGATGTTGCAGCAATGGAGTTGGATGAACTGCTCTACTTATCAGATATACCTCTTGCAGAAGGAATTGAAATACCTCTACTTACTCAAGAAGAACCCAACAACGAACCTATCGTGGCTATTAGATTATTGAGAATTCAGGAAGAAGAGCCAGAAGAAGTGGTTGTAGAAGGTGAAGAAGGCGAAGAAGTTGAAGGAGCAGAGGCCACTGACGAAACCACTGAATCGGAGGGCGATAATACCGATACTGATTCTGAGGACAACAAACACGACAATTCCTAGAAATAAGGGTTGCTAATGACATCGGCTCAACTTTCTTCTCCCACAATTTTTATCGGCCTGGGCAATCCTGGAGAGAAATACAACAGGTCTAGACACAATGTGGGCTATCATTTTCTGGATTTGCTTGCGGAAAAGTATAAGGCTTCTGCTTTTAAACCAGAATCAAAACTCTTTGGAGATCTCTCCACAGCATCATTTGAGGGCAAAAAATTATTGCTCTTTAAATCATCGAAGTATATGAATGAAAGCGGGGAGTCAATCAGACGGTTTATAGACTATTACAAGTTAAGTCTCACACAGATCTGTATCATCCACGACGATCTTGATCTTGATTACGGGATTGCAAAAATTAAATTCGACGGTGGGCATGGGGGTCATAATGGGTTGAGAAATATTATCCATCTTTGTGGCTCTTCATTTTTAAGAATCAGAATAGGAATCGGCCACCCACAAAAAAAAGATGTGATTGATTATGTTTTATCCAAACCCACTGTAGAAGAATTGATTGGTATCAAATTGGCCTTGGGTGCTTCTGTCGAAGCCGTGGAAGATATGATGAATCTGGGTGTTGCTAAAGCCATAGATATTTTGCACAGCAACCCGGTATAGATTGTTTATTTGCTGGCCAATGCAGTTCCTTTACCCAGAGCTTTAATTTTATCTAGGACTATTTTTTCTGGCAAAGGAGCCATGCCACAATTACTGCAAGGAATTAAACGTTCGTAATCGACATATTTTAATGATAAAAGTATATTTTTTTTTACTTCTTCTGGCGTTTCTAGTTTATTAGCAACGACCGTGATGACTCCAACCATCAGTTCCTTGTCTGGCAACAATCGCATTAATTCAGGGGGAACTTTCGATCCTGCAAATTCAAGTGAAACCTGGTTCAGGCTGCTTTTATTGAGCGCAGGGAAAATGTTTTGGTATTGATTCCAATTCTCACCAAGTGATTTTTTCCAATTTATGTTTTCTCGGATGCCATAACCATAGCAAATGTGAACTGCAGTTGTGCACTTAAGCCCTTCAACTGCTTTTTCCAAGGCATCGATGCCCCATTCAAGCGTCTCTTTAGTAAAGGAATTAAACGCAGGTTCGTCGAATTGAATAACATCAACGCCAATTTTTTCTAATTCTTTAGCTTCTTCATTGAGGATTGATGCAAATGCGTATGCCATTTGCGAACGAGTTCTATAACAGTCATTCGCGATTGTATCGCAAATTGTCATAGGGCCAGGTAGGGTAAATTTTATTTTTTTCTTTGTGTTATTTCTTAAAAATTCTGCTTCCCTGGCATGAATCGAATCCGGCCTTTGAACCGATTCAACCACCGTTGGTACTTCAACTGTGTACCGGTTGTTTCTGATACCCATTGGAGTTTTTTTATCCCAATTGATGCCGAGAATTTTTTGCAGAAAACCGTGAACAAAATGAATGCGAAATTGCTCCCCGTCAGAAATAATATCAAGACCTGCTTGCTCTTGCCTTTTTATCCAAGTTTTGGCTGCTTTTTTTTGTCCTTCCCATAATGCATCTTCATGGAGATTCCACTTAGGCCAAAGTTTTTCAGGCTCTGCCAGCCATTGTGGTTTTGGCAGACTGCC
>Ga0208391_1001533_pt1 | contig 10861 bp, 9 predicted proteins | sample Knorr_S23_td_Bot_FD_185612 | JGI IMG/M metagenome (GOLD analysis project Ga0208391, IMG submission 185612) | Marine microbial communities from Southern Atlantic Ocean transect - Knorr_S23_td_Bottom_ad_3770_LV_A (SPAdes) (version 2) | ecosystem: Environmental > Aquatic > Marine > Oceanic | place... | reverse complement strand
GTCCAATACTTTTGCAAAGTGAGCGCGGGACGCTCTATGCTATAATCACAACCAGATCACTTGGCAACAGGAGTCGATTTTGATTATCACTCAAGAAGAAATTGTGGACAGTCAGGCAGTTATCCACATTGAACTTGAGGACCCCGACCTAGACCCATACCTCGACCGAGGTTACCAGCGCGTAGTCCAACGCATCGTCATCCCCGGATTCCGCAAAGGCAAGGCCCCCAGACGCATCGTCGAAAATTTCGTCGGTCGCGAGAGCCTGCTAAGCGAAGTCATCGACACGATGGTCTATGAGGTCACAGACCGGGCCATCGAAGAGCAGGAGCTTGAAGCCAGCGGACTTCCCAAGATCGAAGACCTAGAGCTTGACCCCTTCACCTTCAAGGCCGTGGTTCCGCTGCGCCCTGAGGTTGACTTGGGCGACTATCACAGTCTCCGAATCCCCTACGAACGTGAAGAGGTCTCGGCGGACGACGTCGAGGGCCGTATCGACGAACTGCGCCTGAGCCTGGCCTCATGGGAACCGGTGGAACGGCCAGTGGCGATGGGCGACCTCGTGACTGTGGGCATCAAGGGCACGGTGGAGGACAACACCTTCGTCGATGAGGAAGACACCACGTACTTCCTCGATTCTGACAGCAAGAACCCTGTGCCTGGTTTCTCTCAGAAGATGGAAGGACTCGAAGCGGAACAGACGCACGAGTTTACGATCGAAATCCCTGACGATTATCAGGACGACGCCATTGCCGGAAAAGAGGCGTCTTTCAGCGTCGAGATCAAGGACGTCAAGGAAAGGATACTTCCAGAGCTTGACGACGAGTTCGCCAAGGGCCTCCCTGAAGAGTACGAGAGTATGGAAGCGCTGCGAACTGAGGTGGAACAAGGGCTGAATGATGAGGCCGAGAACCGCTCCAAACGTCAGTACGAGGACGAAGTGGTCACGGCTCTGTTGGATGCCACCACTATGACCTTATCCCCAGTAATGTTGGACCACGAGATAGAACACATTGAAGAGGACCAGAACAAGCTGTTCGAGCAGTTGAACATCCGTCGCGATGACTACCTGCAATCCATCGGCACTTCTTACCAGGAACAGAGGGCGCAGGCCCGCACGGAGGCCGAACAGCGCATCCGACGAACCTTCGCGCTGAACAAGCTAGGTGATCTGGAGAATATTGAAGTCTCCGAAGATGACATCGACGCGCGGGTCGAGGAGCTGCTAGCCCAGGACCCGGAGAGCGACGACCGACGGCAACAGATCGAAGAACAACAAGAGTCCATCGAAAGGATGCTCAAGTACGAGAAAACCATAAGCCTTCTGGTGACTGTCGCCAAAGGGGAAGCGGAATCGTCAGAGCAGGCAGAGTCCGAAGATTCTGCAGAACAAGAAGGATCAGAAAACACCGACAATGATAATGAAGAAACAACAACCACAGATGGAGGGGACGACACCGATGATTCACAGGCCTGAAAATGTAATCCCCATGGTAGTTGAGACAGGGGCGCGAGGAGATCGGGCCTATGACATATACTCGCTGCTTTTGAAAGAACGAATCATATTTTTGGGATCGTCCATCTACGATCAGATCGCAAACAACATCATCGCACAGCTTCTGTTCCTGGACCGCGAGGACCCGGAGCGAGACATTAGCCTGTATATCAACTCCCCTGGAGGAGTCATAAGCGCAGGCCTGGCAATCATGGACACCATGCGCCTGATCAGGCCCGACGTGTCCACCATTTGCGTCGGCATGACCGCCAGCATGGCAACCGTCCTTCTGTGCGCCGGGGCCAAGGGCAAACGATACGCCCTCGCCAACTCAACGGTCCACATGCACCAGGCGCTGACCAGCGCCCAGGGTCAGGCTTCTGACATCGAAATCGCCGCCAGAGAGATTCTCAGGCAGCAAGATATCATTCGAACAGTCATCTCCGAGGCGACTGGGCAAACTTATGAGAAAATAGCCACGGACTCGGACCGCGACTTCTACCTGAGCGCCAATCAAGCCCAGGAGTATGGCCTGATTGACGAGGTTCTCGCCTCGCCCAGCGTTCCTGTTGCAGCGGATTAACACGTCCGCGCGAGCCTGTGACATCGAAATACCAGAAGATGAGGTAGGTCTCATTTATGAGTAGTCGCAACGACTATCAGTGTTCCTTCTGTGGGAAAACTCAGGCTCAGGTGCGCCGTCTCATCGCGGGTCCCGACCGGGTTTTCATCTGTGACGAATGCGTCAACCTTTGCGAACAGATTATCGCAGAAGAAAGCCCCGAAAAGGACACGAAAAGCCCACAGGGGAACTACAAGACCAAGGGGCTGAATCCCAAGTGGATCTACAACCGGCTTGAAGAGTACGTGGTAGGCCAGGACCGCGCCAAGAAGGTTATGAGCGTCGCTGTTTATAACCACTACAAGCGCGTCTGGTCCAACCAGCGTTTCGAGGAAGTCGAGCTTCAAAAGGCCAACATTCTCATGCTCGGCCCCTCAGGCTCAGGCAAGACCCATATCGCCCAAACTCTGGCTCGGATTCTCGATGTGCCCTTTGCCATCGCCGACGCCACAACGCTCACCGAGGCTGGATACGTCGGCGAGGATGTCGAGAACATCCTCTTGCGTTTAATCCAGGCCGCCGACTTCGACATCGCCCGCGCCGAGCAAGGCATTATTTACATCGACGAGATCGACAAGATCGCCAGAAAAAGCTCCAACCCCTCCATAACCCGCGACGTTTCGGGCGAGGGGGTCCAGCAAGCGCTGCTGAAAATTATCGAGGGCTGCGTCGCCAACGTCCCGCCCCAGGGGGGACGCAAGCACCCTCACCAGGACTTCTTGCAAATTCGCACCGACAACATCCTGTTCATGTGCGGCGGCGCATTTGAGGGCATCGACGATTACATAGAACGCCGGGCCTTCAAGGACCGCCAGCGAATCGGCTTCAAGCCCACAATCGTCGACGGACTGTCTGCTGACGACGACGAGTCCAAGGATTTCGTTCGCTCTCATGTCAACCCGGACGACCTGATGGAGTATGGCTTCATCCCGGAGTTCGTGGGACGCCTGCCTGTGGTCGTGAGCCTCGACATGCTGGGCAAGGATGACCTGGTCCGAGTGCTGACCGAGCCAAAGAACGCCTTCGCGAAGCAGTATCAATCACTGTTCAAGATGGACGACGTTGAGTTGACCTTCACTGACGACGCTCTGGATGCCGCCGCAGAGCTGGCGCTTAAACAAAAGACCGGAGCAAGAGGCCTACGCACTATTTTGGAGCAGGTGTTGTTGGACGTGATGTACGAGTTGCCGACAATGACCGGCGTAGCCCGCTGCATCGTGGACGGCGCCGCTATCAAAGGCACGTCTGCCGCTCGTCTGATTACCTCGGAAGGCAACCAGGTTCCGATGGCCGACGCGAACCAGGAGAAGAAGTCGGCTTAATTCTCCCGGTTACTGGATTAGCGCTCGCGCTTCTCGCATCAGCGCCACGGCTTCCGCTTGGCCGTCATCGTTCAGTCCCAGTCGAAATGCGAGGCCGGCCTCTGTCAGCGCCGTCCGATAGTTTCCAAGATCCGCATATATCTTCGCGCTGACGAGGTAAGACTCTGCCAGCCTTGGCTCCATCTGAATTGCCTTCGCGATCTCATCCAACGCCAACTCGTGTTCCCCGTCATCCAGATACCGCTCTGCCTGCCTCACATGGGTAAAAATGTTCTCGCTAATGGAACCCGCTCCCAGCATCGTGGCCAGCGCCAGCACAATTAGCGCGACGGGAATCACCCACCATTGCTTCAGGATCGAGTTGGTGTCTTGCAGGCCCCCCAACTGACCCCAGTTGTCATACACAGGCCGATACTTCGGGGCCAGAGGCAGAGTCAACGCGAATCCCGCCGCGAACCCGCCCATGTGAGCGAAGTTATCCACATTTGGAATCGAAAAACCGATAAATAGGTTTATGGCTGCTAATATCAGAAACCCAGTGAGGCTCTGACGTCCAAATTCTCCCAGCTTATCGCGATGTATCACAAAGAAGGCCACCAGAGCGCCTAGTATCCCGAATATGGCGCCGCTGGCCCCCGCGCCCACGGCTGTGTCATTCAGTGCGAAGCTGGCAACGCTGCCAGCCAAACCTGCCAGAATGTATATGACGCCAAATCGGTAAGGCCCATAGAATTTCTCAACTTGCTGGCCGAATATGAACAATCCAAATCCATTGAACGCCAGATGCGTCAATCCGACATGCAGGAACATGGCTGTGAACAGACGCCAGTAGTCGCCGTCCGCGATGTAGGGGCCGTACATCGCGCCAAACCTGAGCAGCACATCCGTATCAGTCGAGCCTCCGGCAACCTCAGTGGCTAACCATATCAGGACGTTGATCACCAGCAGCGTCCACGTTACGTAGGGCCGCCTGCTCCCTCCAGGTAACGGAAATCCCAGATTGCCTAGAATAGCGATAGTCTCCTCTCGGATGGTCTCCTAGGGTTGGGGTTCATCATATACTACGATGGCGTAGTCTCGATGGTCCCACAACGGGCCAGTCGTAACTGTATGCCCAGAACCAGAATATTTTCGGCCTGTAACATTCATGATATGCCGATATCTATTGATTTCAGCCGCCAGCTAAATAAGCTCTCGATTCACTACCGTTTCATGCGTGTCGATGGGATACTTGAGGAAATAGCTCGGACAGACGACTGCCGAGCTTGTAAGTGAAAAATCCGTATGGAAACCCCAGCGCCGACTCGTCCGGCTCGATGCACAAAACGCGAGGCACGGGAAGGTGAGGCACGCGCTCGTAAAATCGCTGTTCGCCGGCCAACTGCGCTCCGTATTCTATCGCCCCTTCGTAGGGCGAAATCTCGTTTCGCTGGCCGCGAAACACGACAGACTCGCCGTCCTCGAGGTCCACTCGATAAACCAAGAAATCGAAGCTGCCTGTCAGGTCGGTCATGCCCAGGAACTTGCGGTCGGGGTATGCCAAATAGACGGCGTCTCGGACTTTTTGGCGCTCAAACATCTTAGAGCGATTATACGCCAGCGTGCAGCGTCAGGTTTGAAACCCGCTTCTACCGTGCCGATCGATGTTGACTCTGGATTATCCCTAGGGAGTGAACGCTTCAGATGGCCGTTGACAACGTCGTTGGTCAGTCGTACAGTCTGTGCCATCCTGGTATTGCGCGTTCATGATATCGTTGGATTCCATCTGGGAAATCCAGCCGAAAGAGGATTATTCATGGATAATACCGATAGTTTGCAGGCTGTTAACGCCTACCGGAGTCGCGAAGGGTTAGGACAGCCTATACTCGATTCCCTCGTTGCCGCAGGCAAAATCTTGGATGCGTTGACCATCGAAGACTTGGCTCCTGTGGATCAGTTCCACGGCGGTGGCATGGGAGCAACTAAGGGACTCGTTGAACTCGCCGAGATATCGCGAAGCGCAACGGTTCTAGACGTAGGCGGCGGCCTGGGTGGACCGGCTAGCACGTTGGCGGGGTTATTTGGTTGCAAGGTGACAATGATAGATTTGAGCGAGTCTTATGTAGGAGCGGCTGAAATTCTCACTGAGCGAGTTGGGCTTGGCGACCAGGCGGAGCGCCACGTCGGCAACGCGCTGGAGTTGCCTTACGATGATGGCGCATTTGACGTAGTATGGACTCAGCAGGCCGGCATGAATATCAGCGATAAGGAACGACTATACAAGGGCTTCCATTGAGTGCTGGCTCAGGGTGGGACGCTGGCGTTTCAAGAATTCATGGCCGGTCCTGTCTAACCTATTATCTTTCCGATGTGGTGGGGAAGCGATGACAGCGCCAGTTTTTTTTCGCACGCTAGATGAGATGCGCGATTTGATAGAGAGTGTAGGCTTTCATGCACGAGTCTGGGATCAGATCACGACTAATATTTCGCTGACACAAGACCCTTCTGACTTGGGACAAACCATCCAAACGATAGTAATGGGCGACGATCTATCCGCAATTGAACTTGCAAACAAACGCAACCATGATGAACGTCGGACTGTGAGAGTGCGAGCGGTGTTCGAACGCCTCTAACGCTTGTTAGTCGGTGTCGCTCAGAGCATCTAGCATGCCGCCACGCTCATGAGACGAATTTATGGCGCTTTCGAACCGTCGGCACATTTCGGTTCGCAGGATCGCATGTGAATGAGCCTTGCGAGAACGAATCGGAAAGGCGGGAAATGCAGATTATCTGGCTACTTGAATTCGATCTCCATGAAGGCGAACTCGAAGTCGGTTGCGCTGAACACATTATGCTCGGCTCCAGCCTGTCGAAAGTACGGAGAGCCAACGACGAGGTCTGCCAGTGTCTCGCCCTCTGAAGACACGATCCGGGTTTGCGCTGTGTGCATTGGCACAATCACGTAGTCGTATTCGTGTCGGTGCTGTCCTGTCTCTGCGCCTGGAGCGAACCGCCATTCGGTGACGCGAGTGCGGTCGTTGTCAATGAACACGGTGGCAATTGCCTGAGTCATAGTTCCTCGTCGCTTTCTATTTGCCCGTCGCGCATCCTGACGATGCGGTGGGCCTGCCTGCCGATGACATCGTCATGAGTGACCATGATTATCGCCTGATCGTGCGCCTTATTCAATTGAATCAGAAGGTTCATAATCTCGCCGGAGCGTTCGCTGTCTAGGTTGCCTGTCGGTTCGTCGGCCCAGACTATGGCGGGAGTTGTCACCAGAGCTCTGGCAATCGCAACTCTCTGTTGTTCGCCGCCAGAAAGCTCCATCGGTCGGTGGTCCAGCCTGTTACCTAGGTCAACCAATCCCAGCATGCGCTTCGCCTGATCGCGTGCCTCACGGCGAGGCGCGCCGCCGATGATGAGAGGCAGTTCCACGTTCTGGACTGATGTCAACACCGGCAATAGGTTGTAGCTTTGGAACACAAACCCCATGCGACTGCGCCTGAGCTCGGTTCGTTTGCGGTCCGGCATGTCATGGATTGACTCGCCCTCCAACAGCACCTCGCCGCCATCTATGGTGTCCAGGCCAGACAGGCAATTGAGCAGTGTGGTCTTGCCACACCCGCTGGGGCCCATTACGGCCACCATTTCGCCGCGCTTGATCTGAAGATCGACGCCCCGAAGCGCGCTCACCTCGTTCTGGTTGCTGCGGTAGGTTTTTTGAACGTTGCTTGCGTCGACGATGTAATTGTTATTGCTCATTGGTATCAGGCTTCCAGGTTAACAGGTTTCAGATAGTGAACGACCAATTCAAAAGGCTATTCTTGCTGGCGAAGCGCCTCCACTGGGGGCATTCTTGATGCTTTGAGGGCGGGTATTATCGTGAATACCAGCGATGCTATGTATACCACCGCAGATATCCATATCAACTCGAACCAGTTGACGGTGAACGCTCCGCCTGCGTCCCGTATGAACAGGGCGTAAAGCCGGTAGCCTCCCAGGAACCCCAGGCCAACTCCCAGCAATATTCCCACCAGCGCGATGAATGACCACTCGATGAGCAGGCTTGCCAGCACCATGCTGGGCTGGAATCCCAATGCCCTGAGCATCCCGATTCCCTGCCGCCTCTGATACACCGAGCGGGTCGCTATCACAGCCAGCCCCGCTACGCCAACGATCAGCCCGAAGGCCAGGAAGCCCTGGAAAATACGCAGGAAAGTCGATACCTCTTCCAACTCATCGGTCAACACTTCGCGCACAACGCGAACCGGCGCTCCGGTGGAGATCAGCGCCTTCTCTATGTCCTTGCCGAAATCCGCGAGGTTGACGTCATCGTTAACGTTCATTACGAACAGCCTCGGCGCGTCTCCCCGGGAAGACGACTCAGAGAACTCTTGCTGGAACGCATCAGTGCCCACGATCACGCCCCACAGGACGTTGAATCCGACCTCAATCGTTTCAAGGCGTCCGGCGACAGTCTTCTCTACGATGTCGCCTGTGGCGGGGTTGAGCAGGCGCACCGTGTCTCCGGGGTTCAGTTCAGCGTTATCGGCGTTCTCGTTCGTCCCGTCGTAGCGGGCGGACACGAGAGCGAGGCTGGGATCTGCGACAACCGCGTTCCACGCATCAACGTCGGTGGCGAATTGGTCCATCCGGACCTCAAGCGTGTACTTCTGTTGAGCGGCGAAGTCGGCGACGATGCCGTGTATGGAATCCTCGACGTACTTGTCGTCTTCGCTCTGTTCCTCGTCGGTTTCGTCTGGGTCGTCCGGCGCTGGGCGCTCAAAGTCTGGGAACTTCACGAGAGCGCGACGCACTGGCATGATTGAGGCGACCTGAGTCGCGTCGACCTCGTCGCTAGCCTGTATCTCGGACTCCAGGTCTACGATTCTGTTTGAACTGGTGTTATAGACCACTACGTCGAATCCGCCTGCCGCCTTCTCCAGGTTGGCGGTGATAAAGCCGTCCAGCAGGCCGCCGTACATGGTCAGGAGAGTGACGCCGAACATCACCAATCCGAACATGCCCATCGTGAAGGCGGTCCGCATGCGATTGATTGCCGGGTACGCGATGGCAATTTGAACGATGGGTTCCAGTCTTTTCAGTCCGGACGATCCGAGCCTGACAATCCACAGAACCACGGACAGGTTGAAAGCGATTATCATCATGCCTGCCAACAGCATGAATATGCCGCTGATGAAGAACAGCCCCGGCCCTTCATCAATCAGTATCTTTACCTCTTCCAGCCTGTCGGCCAGGAAGCTGTAGGCGATGATGGCTGCCCCTCCGAGAGTGAATGCCAGTCTCGGCGACAGGAAGCGTCCTGCAACGGCGGCGCCGGAAATCAGCATCATGCACGGCCCGATGTACTGGAAATACCCATTGGCGCTGGAAAAGCCAAATGCCGTCAGCAACGCCGCCAGAACAAAGACCACAGGAAGGACAAACAGTTGCCATTTGCCAGGGCCGCTGCCTTCAGGCTCGGAAAGGTCGCGGATTGCCATTGCGATGTTAAGTCGGGAAATTCGCACGCTGGTGATGAACACCGTTATGAAGCTGATGAGCAGTCCGGCGGCGCCTGAGACCAACAGTGTCGAGGGCTTTATCGTAAGAGGCAAGCCTTCCAAAGATGAGGACTGATCCTGGGCGATAATCTCGCTGAGACCAGTCACAATTAGCGCGCCCAGCGCGGCCCCGATTATCGCCCCGATCACGGATGCGACGGCGCTGTACACGAACCCTTCGTAGGCGAAGGTCATCACAAGCTGCTGGCGACTGAAAGCCACCGCCCGCATGATGCCCATTTCGGTTCGGCGTTCCTCCGCCAGCATGGCGTATATGTTGATGATGAGCATCACCCCGGCCAGAATGGCAAAGGAACTGACCATAAGGAAAATGTCGCCGGTGCTTGGGCCTCCGCCCTCGCTGAGGGCGTTTTGCTTGTCGTGCCTTAGCGCCCATACAGTGTCGGGCCAGGCATCTTCCAGCAGGTCACGAGTTGCCTCTTCCACGGAGTCAGTAGCGTCGTTGCCCTCGATGACGCCTCCCACATTTGAGATCAGGGCGGCGTTGACCTGGTCGCTTTCCAACTCCATAAGGCTCTGAGCGTCGCTCAATGAAAGCAAAACCGTGCCGGTGCTGTCATCCTGGTCGATGCGGCGTCCAGAGATCCCATCATCCTCGAGCACTTGGGCGACTCGATATATAGAGGGCTCGTTCTGGTAATAGACGGCGATATCATCTCCGGCGGCAAGCTCCAACTCATCGGCCAGGCTTAAGGAAACGTAGGCTTGACCGGAGACAGGAGGCGCCAGGGCAGCCAGAGGCGATTCAGAGCTGCCGAAATCTTTGAGAGACGCAAAATCCAGGCCAAGAACAGTGACCTCAGGCTCCGCCAGCACTGGACGGAATCCCAGCGGCGAATTCGGCTCTGTTTCAACCTTTACCACCGGCAGGTCACGCTCCACGGCGGTCATTACGCCATCCACCTGACCTTCTGTCGCTTCGTTAAGAGCTTCCAGAGAAATCGTCGCGACCATCTCAGGCGTGAGGGGGTCGATCTGGAAAGTGACCTCTTTGAGAGCCCTGACCGTAATGTCAATCTCGCCCAGATGGGCGAAAGCGGTGTCCTGAAGGGCTCGTTCGCTGGTATCAACCATGACCAGGGAGCCCGCAATCAGGGCGGTCCCAACCATCGAGCCTGCCACCACAAGCGCAGAGTTCCATTTGTGGCGAGTGACGTTCGCAAATCCGATGCTGCGCTGAACGGGAGTGAAAAGCATGGACAGGACCAGCAGAACGACACAAAGCGCCGCAAGCCCGAGGATGATGTAAGTTACCATTCGCAGATGCCCCCGGTGTACGGTTTCATTTTGCCCTGGTGGAGACTCGTCAAAGCCGAGTTGTTGACGCGTCCGTAACTAACACGCTGACCCGCAACTCTTTGGCTCTTCCGACGTCCTGCCACAGGCCAACCCCAATCCGTAATCCGTAATCTGTTTATATGCTAGACGCTGCCCTCTGGAGCCAACCTGTATTCCAGGGGGCGCTCCCGGAGGGCGATGACCGCGACAGTCCCAACAACGGCCAGGACTAGCATTATTATGAACGCGGCATCATAACTGCCTCTCCAGTCGAAGATGACCGCCCCCAGCGCCGCGCCTAACCCTCCGGCCACCTGATGCACCATGTTTATCAATCCGCTGATGGTCCCCAGCTTTGACGTGCCGAATATGTTGCTCACGAACACCACTGTCAGCGGCGCCGTCATCGTGAACGTGAACCCGTAGAGCAGGGCGAAAACCGTGATGCTGGCCGTGTCCTGGAATATGGGTATGTAGGCGAACAGGCCGATCCTCAGTAGAAAACACAGGACCGTCGGCCTCGCAGCGCCCATCTTGTCAGACATCGCCCCGGAAATCAGCACGCCAGTCAGCCCAA
>Ga0208391_1001530_pt1 | contig 10865 bp, 9 predicted proteins | sample Knorr_S23_td_Bot_FD_185612 | JGI IMG/M metagenome (GOLD analysis project Ga0208391, IMG submission 185612) | Marine microbial communities from Southern Atlantic Ocean transect - Knorr_S23_td_Bottom_ad_3770_LV_A (SPAdes) (version 2) | ecosystem: Environmental > Aquatic > Marine > Oceanic | place... | reverse complement strand
GGTGGAAGGACTGGAGCCAGTAATAGCCTTTCATGGACACGTCTTCGGCAAAATATATATTGAGATGATCAAAATGTTTTTCCTGAAGTGACTGGTAGATGGGTTCCAGCCGGTCATACGTGTCGATCAATAAAAATCCGGAAATTTTTTCCTCTTCTTTAAATTCAAAACATTTGACTTGGTTAAGTCTTTCGTCTCCTTCCAGGCTTTTGACATAGGCTTGGGAGCCCGGATTGGTAGCATTCCGGTAATAGAGTTTATGTTTTTCTTCAAACGTATAGACAAAAGGATTGATGCCTCGAGGCAAGGCCAACTTGAGCATATTATCTACAACTGTTTTTTCAATGGAGTGGGAATATTCCAAAATACGTCCACTTTCGAAATCGGTAAGGTAAACACCATTGAATAAAATGACCGGTAGGTTCAGGTTCAATCCATTTAAAATCGGGTGTGCAGAATCGTAGTTTCTGGCGGTTGCGATGGTGAACCGCATTCCCATGTCGATCAGCCGGTTGAGTCGTCTTTTGAAATCTTCCGGGAATGAACCATCGGGCAGTAACAAGGTACCGTCCAGATCAGAAATATATAAAAGGCCTTTATCCATAAACGGGTTCAATATTCATGCTGAAGGAACAGGACACCTTGTATAAGAGCCTGCTTGTAAGGAATCGCTTTGGCAGTATACTAAAAGAAAATTATTTGTTTAATCTATTCGTGAAAAAGGATTGAGGTTCATGAAAAACATAGGTTTTGTCCGGTACTTGCAATCTATCGTTGTGGGATTATTTTTTGTTTTTAGTTTTTGTTCCAATAGCGAGGCCTTTGATTTTTCTGACTGGGATGGTCTGGTAAAAAAATATGTTACTGCTAAAACATTGGAGGGGGTTCGGTTTAACGCCATCGATTATGCCAGTTTGAAAAAGGATCCTGTTTTCTCTGACCTGATTACCAGGCTGGAGTCTTTCAGTCCGACGAGTCTGGAATCACGTGAATCCACACTTTCTTTCTGGATCAACGTCTATAATATTCTGGCGGCCAAAATGATTACCGACCATTACCCCATAAAGAGTATCAAAGATGTGGGGAATTTTTTTAAACCGGTCTGGAAACGGGTGGCGGGTACGGTGGGAGGCAAAGAGCGCACTCTCAACGACATCGAGCATGAAATTCTCAGGAAAATGAATGAACCACGCACCCATATGGCCATCGTCTGCGCTTCCGTCAGTTGTCCTGATCTTCGCCGCGAAGCCTATATTGCTGGAAAGCTGAATGAGCAGTTGGATGACCAGATGGAAAAGTTTTTGCGGTCCCGCGGAAAAGGGATGAAACTGGATGAACAGAAAAACAGGGTCTATCTCTCAGCCATATTCAAATGGTTTGCGGAGGATTTTGAAAGCCGTGGAGGCGTTCTAAAATATATTGGCCAGTATGTCACCGCAGAGGAAAGAAAAGTTCTGAATAATTCCAAAATTAAAATTTCTTACCTGCATTACAACTGGAAGATAAACCACTAGCCACCAGGCCGGGCAACGCCCGGAGGAAATAGGCAATAACTCATTGAGTCGCCAAAGCTACCTGTTCGCCAGAGGGAGCTATTGCCCATTGGGTCCAGCGTTACGCTGGCCGCCGGTTATCGAACGGTCATTAGTCCGCATGTTTGCGGAGAAATGTTGGAATATCAAAGTTTGAGGTCAGGCTTCCTGGATCCGGATTTTCTTCCTTAATTGTGGAGGCAAGGGATTTTAAATGTTTGAAAGACGTTGGCCCTGAATCGCCTTCAGCGATTGGGTCTCCCCCGACCACTTTTTTCAAAGCCGGCCTTTCTTGCGGTCTTATTATCGCTTCCGTATCCTCAAATCCAGTGGCGATGACAGTTACCCGCATCTCTCCTTCCATTTGGTTGTCGATCACTGCTCCGAATATGATATGAGCATCCTCATGGGCGTTTTCCTGAATCAACATGGAAGCCTCATTGACTTCCATCAGGGTGAGATCTTCACCCCCAGTGATGTTGATCAGGATTCCCTTTGCGCCATCTACCGTAGCTTCATCCAGCAAAGGACTGGAGATTGCTTTCTGCGCCGCCTCAACAGCGCGCATATCTCCGGTGGCGGTTCCGCTACCCATTAGGGCTTTGCCCATGTTACCCATAATGCATTTGACATCGGCAAAGTCGAGGTTGATCAGGCCAGGTGTCACAATCAGGTCAGAGATACTACAGACTGCCTGTTTCAAAACATCATCCACCATTGCAAACGCACCAGTGAATGAAGTCTGCTTGCCGACATAACTGAGAAGTTTCTGGTTGGGTATGACAATCAAAGTGTCAACCGCTTCCTTAAGCTCCAGGATTCCTTCCTCCGCCTGTTGCATTCGCCGTTTACCCTCAAACGCAAAGGGTTTGGTAACCACGGCAACCGTCAGGGCTCCCACTTCCTTGGCGATACGTGAAATGATGGGTGCGGCACCGGTACCCGTTCCACCACCCATTCCAGCGGTAATGAAAGCCATATCCGCTCCTTCCAGCATTTCGCGAATGGTTGCTTCACTCTCTTCGGCGGCATTCCTTCCAATCTCCGGATTGGAACCCGCGCCGAGGCCACGGGTCAGTGCTACGCCAATTTGAATTTTCCCCGGGCATTCGGATTTTTCAATTGATTGCAGATCAGTATTGGCGATAATAAACTCCACGCCTCGAATATTATCCCGGACCATGGAGTTGACGGCATTATTGCCTCCTCCTCCTATACCAACGACCTTGATAGTTGCTGAATAATCGCTTTCGTAATCAAACTCTATTGAACTCATTTTACCCTCCAGGTTTTAAAAAAATTCATCTGCCCAATCTTTCATACGTGTAAAAATTTTGTCGAACAGGTTCCTTCCTTGAAGTTCCCGGTTCCTTCCTGATTTGAATCTTTTGGATCCGTACTGGATCAATCCCGTACAGGTGGCATACATGGGATTGCTCACTACATCGATCAATCCCCCAAACCCAATGGGAGTTCCCACGCGCACGGGAGACTGGAAAACATCCTCTGCTAATTCGGCAATACCCCGCATGCTTGCTGCCCCGCCCGTCAGGACAATTCCGGATGAAATGATTTCGCGGTAGCCGGACTCGTTTATTTCATGATCCAGGAGTTCAAACATTTCCCGCGTTCTGGCTTCAATTATTTCGCTGAGAATCTGGCGTGAAACCGTTCGTGGCTCCCGTCCTCCTACACTCGGTGTCTCAATATTTTCTCCTTCGGCAACCAGATGGGTGTAGGCGCATCCATAGGAATGTTTGATTTTTTCTGCTTCTGCATTTGGGGTGCGAAGGCCGATGGCGATATCATTTGTCATCTGGGCACCAGCAATAGTCAATACGGCTGTATGTTTGATGGCTCCCTGGTAAAAAATGGCCAGATCAGAAGTTCCTCCACCTATGTCAATCATCCCAACCCCTAGTTCCCTTTCATCCTGGGAAAGAACCGATTCGCTGGAAGCCAGTTGCTCCAGCACAATGTCCTGAACTCCCAGGCCTGCCTTATTAACGCATTTGACAATGTTTTGCGCAGAGGTCACAGCGGCAGTAACGATATGAACCTTGGCTTCAAGCCTAACCCCTGCCATGCCCAGAGGAGTTTTGATCCCGTCCTGGTTGTCGACAATGAATTCCTGAGGAAGAACGTGGATGACTTCTCTATCAAGAGGGATGGCAATGGCTTTGGCCGCTTCAATGACGCGGTCAATATCTGCCTGCGTGATCTCTTTTCCTTTGACTGCGATGATGCCATGACTGTTCATGCTGTTAATATGGCCCCCGGCAATACCCACAAATACGGAATCGATTTCGCATCCCGCCATCAATTCAGCTTCTTCAACAGCACTTTTTATAGATTCCACTGTGCTGTCTATGTTTATGACCACCCCTTTACGCAAGCCTCTTGATGGATATTGGCCCAGTCCGATGATATCTATTTTTTCATCATCAATGACCTCGCCGATGATGCAACAGATTTTAGTTGTTCCAATATCCAGGCCGACAATATAGTTACTTTTTTTGGCCATGCGTCCCATTTCCTCCTAGTTGGTTGGTGTCTTCATGGATGTTGAGTGGGCGGAGATTCGATCCCTGACCACGACTTGATCCTTGAATGATAAGTCGATCATCTGGATTTTGACGGTGTCATCTTCCAGAGTATCGAGGACAATCATAAATTTTTTGAATCCTTCTGTTAACGTCTCCATGGACATTTGGATTTGAAGGTCACGGTTGCGAGTGAAAAATATGATTCTTGAGTGCCCCTTTAGTTCGGCGGTGTCCAAGGGATTTTTTTTAAAAAAAGATAGCTTGTTGAAATAATGCATTGTCTTGAGGCTTTGCATGACCCTTTCCCCGGAAAAATTTTCAGGTTTCACACCCTTAGAGGGTTGTACGATTAATGGCAAATGGCGATACTCAGGGTTTTCTTCCGACAGGATCACTCCAAAGTTATCCATTAAAAATACCTTTTCGAATTTGATCCGGGCGTAAGGAACACGTTCGGTCAATTCGATTTGAATCTTCTGAGGAAATTTTCTTTGAACAGATGCGGAAAGGATCCAAGGGTGCTCCGCGAGCCTTTCAGAGGCCCTAGACAGGTCATACGCAAAAAGGTTTTCCCCCTGGACCTGTCCCAACCACTCCAGAAGCTGGTTTTCCGACAGAGCATTGTTCCCGCGGAAGGTGACGTCAGTGATCTGAAACCGAGGATCGGAAGTCAAAAAATTAAAACTTGCATAGCACAAATAAATAACGACCCCCGCCAGGAAAAGTTTTGAGGCCAGTTCAAATAATATTCTTGCCCAGGAAAAATCACGGCCCGCGCGTCTTTGCTTTTTCTTTCTTTCGGAGCGAAGGTCCTCCCACGCAACGGAGGAACTTTTTTGGCCTACGATTGCAAAACCCATAACTACTCTGTGTAATCCCGTTGAGCGGTTTTTAATATTTCAACGACTAAATCATCAAACTCCAGGCCCATCTTCCGTGCCGCCATTGGCAGAAGGCTGGTGGGGGTCATCCCGGGAATGGTATTCATTTCCAATACCTGGGGTATTCCCTCATGATCCAGAATGACATCTACACGGGGAAAACCTCTTCCCCTCAACACCTGGAATACCTGTTTCGCGGTTTGCCTGCACCGGTTCGTCTCGTTTTCCTCAAGGTCTGCTGGGCAAATATATTCCGTTTTTCCAGAGGTGTATTTTGCCTCATAATCGTAGAAGCCGGACTTAGGACGGATGTGAACAATAGGCATGGGTTCCATTTCATTCATCCCAATTGCCAGAAGTTTCCCTTCAATAAACTTTTCAACAATAACTTCTTCCGAATAAGCGAATGCAGTTTCCAATGCAGGTTCCCATTCGCTTTCATTTTCAACGATGGTTATTCCCAGGCTGGACCCTTGATTGGTTGGCTTGACAACCACTGGAAGACTCAAGGTCCGGCATATTTTTTCGTTCGGATTTCTATGGAATACTTCATAATCGGCTGTAGGTATTCCATGGGATTTTAAAATTTCCTTGGATTTTAATTTGTCATAAGCAAGGGCACTGCCTATGACTCCAGACCCTGTATAAGGGATTTTGAAATATTCAAGCAGACCTTGAATGCATCCGTCTTCCCCAAAGGTTCCATGCAGGGCGATGAAAGCCAGGTCGATCGGGTTCGACTGTAGCGTTTCCCCAATTTGGTGGTCGACTTGAATTGGCAAAGCGATCAATCCTTTCCTTTTGATGGCCGCAATGACCGAGTTCCCGGTGACGATTGAGACATCTCGCTCGGGAGAGAGCCCTCCCATGAGCACTCCAATGGTTTTATCTTTTAAATTATCCAAAAGCCTTGTTATAAATTTCCTTTAATAAGGTCCGCCCCGGCCCTTGACCAAAAGGGCCGGAAAACAAAGGAAGGAGGGGTACCTTTGTTTGCGGACCAATTTAATATTGGTTTTTCTCCAATTCATTCACCTACGGTGACAATTTCAGTTTGTAATGTAATCCCTGTTTTCTTTTTAACTTCTTTTTGAATATGCTCAATCAAACGGGTCACATCCTCAGCTGTGGCCCCTCCTTTGTTGACAATAAAATTTGCGTGCTTGATCGAAACTCCGGCATTGCCAAAAGAAAGTCCTTTGAGCCCCAGGGATTCGATCAATCTTCCCGATGTGTCGCCTTCAGGATTTTTGAAAACGGAACCCGAGTTGGGAACTGTTAGTGGCTGAGTCTGCGACCTGCGCGAGAGATGCCGATCCATCGCGTTCTGGATTTCAGGGCGGTTTCCTTCTTCTAGCTCCAGCTCTGCTTCAATAATGATTCCTTCGCCATTCGGGAAAATGGTTTTTCTGTATTCGAACGAAAGCTCGTCGCGTTTTAAGGTCTGGATTTCCCCGTCCGGAGTGATCCGGGTTACACTGCGAAGAACCTGACCAATGTCGGTACCTTCTGCCCCGGCATTCATGATGATAGCTCCTCCCAATGATCCTGGAATGCCTACCAAATGCTCGATCCCAGTCAGGGAATAGCGAGCTGCGTGTTTGGCGAGGTAAGACATCTTCACTCCAGCCCCGGCTTTGATCACGGCCCGCCGGTTTCCGGATTCCTTGCGGAAGAACAGGGGACGTTTGATATCCTTGAATCGATCCTTTAAAGAGATAACGATTCCCCGTATTCCCCGGTCACCGATTAGCAAATTGGTTCCCTCCCCTAGAATGAAAAGAGGCTGGGATCCTTTATTCTTCAAAATCGTTTGAATGTCGCGGACATCTTCAGGAAAAATTAATACATCCGCAGGGCCTCCAATTTGAATAGAAGTATAGGGGGCCAGAATTTCGTTTTTCAGGACGGTGCCTTTAATTTTGTGTAACCAGGGAAAAGAATGGCTCATAGTTTTACTCTGATGAATTTTTTGACCCAGAACGGTTTTTGGGTATTCCATTTTGGTTTTGAGATTAAACTCATTTCCTCTGCCAGAATGTGCTCTGTAAATCAATCGGCGTTTCCAAGCTTCGTTAAGCATAGATGATGGTCCTCTCCTTTTGAAAACGATCAATCATTGAATCGGGATGCGAGCTTGTGGCTCAATTCCCCGATATTTCCTGCGCCGAGAGTCATTAAGATGTCCCCCGGTTTAAGGATCTTTTGTAAATGTGGAATCACGGATTCCGTGCTCCCGATATATTCCACATTTTTATGTCCAAACTCTTTCACGCCTTCCGCGATTCTCTGGGAATGGATGCCTTCTTCAGCTTCTTCACCGGCTGAATAAATATCAAGCAGAAGCAGTTGATCGGCATCGTTGAAAGAGGAGAAAAAACTTTCCATGAGGTATTTCGTACGTGAATAACGATGAGGCTGAAAAACTATGACGAGCCTTCGATCCGGCCAAACTTCTTTTGCCGTTGATAGGGTGGCCTGGATTTCTGCTGGATGGTGGCCATAATCGTCAACAATTATCAGAGATTTTGATTGTTTAAGGATTTCGAACCTTCTCTGTACTCCCGTAAAAGTTTTCAGCGATTCAGCGATAGTTTGGAAATCCATGTTCAATTCCATTCCGACTGCAACGGCCGCAAGGGTATTGCACACATTGTGGCGCCCCAAAGCCCCGGACAATATTTTTCCCAGTTTTTTACCCTGGTGATAGACCGTAAAATAGGTTTTCAATCCCTCCACGGAGATATTGCGGGCGGTGTAATCGGCCTGGGATTTCAAACCATAGGTAATGGTACGTTTCTCAATTCGAGGGAGTAAAGATTGAAGGTTGGCATCGTCCAGGCACAGGATCGCGGCACCGTAGAAAGGGATTTTGTTGAGAAATTGCAGGAATGTAGATTTCATATTCTGCATTGTCCGGTAAAAATCCATATGTTCTTCGTCAAGGGTTGTGACCACCGCAAGCGTAGGAGAAAGCTTGAGAAAAGAACCATCACTCTCATCCGCTTCGGCGATGAGATACTGACTCTGGCCGAGTTTGGCGTGTCCACCCATATTTTTGATTCTTCCGCCAATCACCACTGTAGGGTCAAGGTTTCCGGCTGCTAGAACCGCGGCGACCAGTGATGTTGTAGTGGTTTTTCCATGGGTGCCCGCAATGGCAATCCCATATTTCATCCTCATCAGTTCTGCCAGCATTTCAGCTCTGGGAATGACCGGGATGGATTGCTCCCGGGCGGCCTGTACCTCTACGTTGTCCTCGCTGATGGCGCTGGATACAACAACGACGTGTTTACCTCTGATATTCTGCGCACTGTGGTTGTGGCGGATGTCAGCTCCCAAGTCCTTCAGATGATCGGTTACCCGGTTTGAAGAAGGATCAGAACCGCTTACCTCATAATCCTGATTGATAAGAACTTCAGCGATTCCACTCATTCCCGATCCTCCGATCCCGATAAAATGGATCCGTTGCGTTTTTCCTAAAAACATGACAGAACATAATTTCCTTGTGTTTTTCCGGCGTGACCGGATTTTCGATTTGCGTCTTCCAGTAAATCCATGCAGATTTGACGGACTTTTTCCGTCGCATCCCGGCTGCCTAACTGATAGCTGTTCTCTTCCATTTCCTCCAACCGTTGCGGGTCTTCCAAAGCGCGAAGAATGGATTGGGTAATACGCGTGCCTGATAATTCATGGTCCAGCACCAATTCACCGGCATTGGCGGCTTCCAGCACCCGCGCATTTTTTTCCTGATGATTATGGGCCGCATGGGGATAAGGAATTAAGACAGATACTTTTCCGCAAGCGGTCACTTCCGCCAGGGTCGTGGCACCCGCCCGGCAAATCACTAAGGAGGCTTTACGGTATTGCTCCGCCATGCCATCGATAAACGGCCTGACATCATGGGAGAAACCACTGTTTTCATATACGCGTTTCACCATTGCAAAATCGCTCTCACCTGTCTGGTGGGTGATATGAATATTTCCTCTTTTGGAAGTAAGAGATTCCAAGGCTTCCATCATGGCTACATTAATGGAGTGGGCCCCTTGACTGCCTCCCAGGACCAGCACGCGGAAGAGTCCTCGGGGACCTCTGGGAAATGCCTCTCGAGGCTGGCAGAATTCTTCGCGAATCATGTTTCCTGTTACCGTGACTTTATCCCGGGAAAAAAACCTTGCCGATTCTTTGAATGAAACCGCCACTTTGTCGGCGATCTTTCCCAGCCATTTGTTGGTGAGCCCGGGAATAGAGTTTTGTTCATGGATAAGAATGGGAATCCGTAATATCCAAGCGGAGAGAACCAGGGGCCCTGATGTGTATCCGCCCACACCTACCACCAGGTCAGGCCGCTTCCTGATCAGGAAACACATGGACTGGGCGGTGCCCACAGGCAATTTGACCCAGGACATCCAGCGGCTGAGGCGTTTTTTGCCAAGCAAACCTGCTGAGAGAATGGTTTTCAACTCAAATCCTTCACGGGGAAGAACTTTTGCTTCGAGACCTTTTTGGGTTCCCACAAATGCAATTTCAATATCCATATCTTGCCTCTTGAGCGCTTTAGCTAAAGCGATTCCTGGATAAAGGTGGCCACCAGTGCCACCACCGGCTATGACAACTCGTTTTCGCATTCAATCATTATCGATGTCTTACCGTTTGCTCCGAAATATTCAGCAGAACGCCTACTGAAAGCATGGTGATTAACATTGATGACCCACCCATGCTGATGAAGGGTAGGGTTAATCCCTTGGTTGGAAGAAGCCCTACGGTCACTCCCAGGTTGATAAAAGCCTGAAACCCGATCAAAAGAGTCAAGCCGGTTGCCAAATGAGTTCCAAACGGGTCTTTGGCTTGGCAAGCGGTGACGAAACCCCTCCAGATCAATATTGAAAACAGGAGAATAATCGCCGTTGTTCCCAAAAACCCCAGTTCTTCCCCGATGACGGAAAAAATAAAATCTGTGTGGGCTTCGGGAAGATAAAAAAGTTTTTGATGGCTGGCTCCCAACCCGGTTCCCCAGTACCCGCCTCTGCCAAAAGCGTAAAAAGACTGAATGGCTTGGAACCCTGCATTTGAAGGGTCTTGCCAGGGATCGAGAAAAGCGATAATTCTTCGGGTTCGGTATTCTGCACTCAGGATTGCCGATGCTATAAAGGGAATCAACGCAAGTACGGAAAGAAACAGAAACTTTTTTCTTAGACCGGCGACAAAAAGCATTGTGAAGGTGACCAGGCAAATAATTATGGCGGTGCCAAAATCGGGTTGAAATAAAATTGGAACGAAAAAGAAACCCAAGACGATCAGGTTCGGAAGGTAACCGTAAGCGAAGTTCCTCAGCCTGTCGGCTCTTTTGACCAGAGATTTGGCGATAAAAAGAACGAGGGTAAACTTTGCCAGCTCTGAGGGTTGAAATGAAAACCCCCATAGGGTTAGCCATCTTCGCGCTCCCCGGACCTCCTTGCTGATTTCCGGAAACATAACAGCAAGCAAAAGCAGAAAAGTCGCCAGCATGATGGGGTAGGTGTGCTGGTGTAATTTGTGGTAGTCCAGGTTTTTGACCACGAGCAGAACCCCTGTTCCCAGAAGGCACCAGACAGCCTGGCGTTTGAGAAAATAATAGGAGTCGTTGTATTTTTCCAAGGCATACACAGCGCTTGAACTGAAAACCATAACGATACCAACCAGAACCAGAACGGCCACGGTGATGCCCATTAATGAATCCGAATGTTTTTCCTGAGATGTAGCCAATATCCATTATCCTTCCAGGTTTTTAACAATCGTTTTAAAACAGTTTCCCCGGTCCTCGTAATCTTTAAACATGTCAAAACTTGCGCAGGCCGGTGAGAGGAGAACGACATCCCCTTTCTCAGCTTTTGCTTTTGCCAAACGAACTGCTTCTTCCATGCTAT
>Ga0208391_1001526_pt1 | contig 10895 bp, 11 predicted proteins | sample Knorr_S23_td_Bot_FD_185612 | JGI IMG/M metagenome (GOLD analysis project Ga0208391, IMG submission 185612) | Marine microbial communities from Southern Atlantic Ocean transect - Knorr_S23_td_Bottom_ad_3770_LV_A (SPAdes) (version 2) | ecosystem: Environmental > Aquatic > Marine > Oceanic | place... | reverse complement strand
CAAAAAGTCTTGGGTTACTTTAACGAGCCAGTATTGCTCTCAATGCTGTATCAATGGAGCCAATCTTCACAGGATGTGTCCGAGTTATCATCAATTCTTGGAGTAAATGGTGAATTACCTCAATGGACTGCAAATCTTGCAACATGGACAGTCGAGGAAAAGATTACTCTAGCTGAAATGATAATTGCAATTGAACATGTGATTAATCAGTAATATGAATAGGGAACTAAAGTTGATTCTAAAAAATTCATACAAAAAAAGATTTTTTTCTAAACCAAGATATGGTTAACATTAGTTGTCGTGCAAACCAACATTAGCATTCACCCTCATGATCTAGTGTGTCACCTGCTGCCCCTAGATAACATGAATTACTATAGGTAACTTCATTGATACTACAAACGGGTTGCCATAATTCAATGCAAACGATTTGCTCCTCGTCTACTGGAGGATTAACAATTTCTGGTGCAATCTTTTCATTTTCCCATGGAACAAAAACAAGAGCGGCAAAACACAAAATAGCAACTCCTCCAACTAGTAAATTCATTTTAAGAACCATCTACAATCTCCTCAACTACATCATCAATATTAAGAGAAGAGAATATACACCATGCTTAAGTTAGCACAGAATTTAGAAAGACATGATTCTGAAAAGAGACACACCTGGCATATGTGAAGATTGTGGGAAACACTTCATGTATATTAAAAAGCCTATGCGAACTCATTCAGAAATATTGAAAAAACTGCGGTGTCAATATTGTGGGAATTTTGCATTGAAAACATTGAGTACAGATTTGTAATTGTGCCTGTCGAGGAAAATATAATTAATGTAATTTTAAGAACAAAAAATTATTTCTGGTTCAAATCGGTAAAGGCGAGTTTATCTTCTACATGTCTTTTAGTGACGAATTTGAAAAGTAGGCAAAAAATAATTTTAGATTCCAAAATATTTGTTTTCACGCGTATGCAACTTCCATCAAACACCAATTGGTCTGTGAACCACAAGATTTGGGGGGGGAATTGAACTAATTTTATAAATCCCGCTCACGGATTAAATTTTCAATTATGAGTCCTAAGCTGTAGAGTTTTGTTTGAGAGCTCTATCTCTTTTACAAATAGCACAATACTCTTCTTTTGAATAGCTATTAATCGGAGTTAAACAATCATGACAATATTTCATGATTTTAGGAATTACTTTGAGTATATTAAGAATTTGTAAGATTAAACATTTGATGTGAGCTGTTAACTGAAATTATCAGTGAATTTTTCTTTATCTTAACTATTAAAAAATGAGTTTGATGCAGTGTTTTCCATGGTAAAAAGAACAAAAGCTCAACGTAGTGCTTCAGCAAAAAAAGCTGCTCTTACTAGAAAAAGAAACGCAGCTGCAAAAAAAAGTTCTAAAAGTAAAAAGAAACGTTAGAATCTATTTTCCTTTTTTATTTAAATTAACATTTGATACAAACTGAACTTAAACACAGACCCTTTGACGGCCTACAGTTTCAGAATATTGTGACCATCTAGGAAGGATTTGATTACTTGATCAAAAAAGTATGAAATCTGAATGAACCCATCATTAGATCTCTTTGACTATTAATGTTAGAGTAGTTCTTATATTTTTGAGATTTCGAATTTTTGATACCACAATGTCTTTAAGTTCCTCTTCTGATGTTGCCTCTAATTTTACTATAATATCATAACTTCCAAAAAGACCACTTATTTCTTTTACCGATTCTAGACTCTTCAGTTCAGATAAAATAGATTTTTCTGCACCAACATCACATACTATCAAAACATATGAAATATTCATTTTTCAAAACACTATTTCCCAGAAAGTTATTGGAATGATATAACTCATCACCAATTATCAAGTTTAAGAAGGTTGAAATCATTAATCATACATCATCAAGCCTTTTTCTTCAAGAATACTATGAAGATTATTCACTGAGCGATACACATCTGTTTCAGTCTTGGCACCAGTACATACTAATTTTCCTGATGCAAAAACCAGAATTACAGTTTTTGGATCAATCATTCTATGAATTAGTCCTGGGAATTGTTCAGGTTCATACATGCTTCGAGGTAATGTTCGTGCAGCTTTTTCAAGACTAACCTTCCCTCTGAGGTTTATTGAAGATACAATGTTTTGAACAGTGACTACTGCATCCTTTTTGATTTTAATTCCCTTTTTTCTTAATTTTTGAACTACAGTTCTGACTGCATTTACTGCCAATTCTTCAGATTTAGCTCCAGTACACACCATCTTCCCTGTTCTAAAAATTAGAGTTGCAGTCTTTGGGTTTTTCAATCTAAATACTAATCCTGGAAATAGTTCAGGATGATACTCAGTATCTGGGAATTTTTTTGTAATTTTAATTAGATCTAATTCCTGATCAACTGAAGCAGATGCTACAACATTTACAATGTCAATTATTGGTTTAGTAACTGCCACAAGAATCACATTAAAGAAACTACATTTAAAGAGATTTAATACGGATTCATAGATTGGATTTATGGTTATTTGCGATAAATGTCATCACGTATATCATGATCAGTGTATGGGAAAGGCAGGAATGTTTGACTGTGATTGCAAGTGTTTCAAAAAATAGCTTTTCTGGAATTATTTTCATTTAAATTACGAAAAAATTCATTTTGGCTATGGAAGTAATTGAAGTCTTACGCAATGTCTCAAAACAAGTTTATGATAATGTAAAAAATCTAGCTGGAACAGAAGATGCTGCAGGTGATTTTGGCAGAGGTGCTGGTGGGGATATTTCACGAAACATTGACATTGTTGCTGAAAAAACAGTTCTAGATTATCTAAAGCAAATTAATTTCAATTGTGTTGTTTTAGGTGAAGAATGTGGACGTGTAGAAATTAATGATAACCCAAAAGGATATGTCATCATGGATGCAATTGATGGAACAGCTAACGCAGTTAGTGGCATTCCCTTCTTTTGCTGCTCCTTAGCGTTTGCCACAGGTGACAAACTAAGTTCTATCACAGATGCAGTAGTTACCAATCTGTCAAATGGAGAACAGTATTGGGCATCAAAAGGAAAAGGTACATTTTTGAATGAGACTAAAATTCATGTACAAAACAAAGAGACAGCATACAAAATTGTGGGGGTGAATACATCAGGTGCGTCTCCAGAACTTTTGAAAAAATTACAAACAATATTTGAGCACCATGGCCCTACAAGACATTTTGGAGCAAATGCACTTGAGATGGCATATCTTTCCAAAGGTTCAATGGACGTTTTCATTGATTTACGAGATAAAATTAGAGTTCAAGATATGGCTGCAGGATATCTGCTAATCAAAGAAGCGGGCGGTTTAATTGTGGATGCAGACTCACAACCGTTAGATTTAGATTTTGGAACAATGACTAGATTATCATTCATTGGTGCAGCAAATCAAGGAACTCTAGATCAAATAATGTCTGAAATAAACAAATAATGACAAAAATACTTTTGTGTGTTTGGAATTGTTTTTGGAATTCTTAAATAATAACTTAGAATATTATTACTATGCCAATACTTGAAGATTTTTGTCATGACAAAGAACCAATTGGCAAGATAAGCCATTCAGATGGCGAAAACTTTCATTTTGTTTGGCCATCACAAGGACTAGTTGAAGCATCAAAGGATGAAAAGACCTTAGCTGCTTACAAAGCAAATGGAGAAGAGATGGTACCACTTGGTGTTAGCGGTACAATGGTTGCAATTGATTGGGATTCATGTATAGGCGATGGTGCATGTATTGAGGCATGTCCAGTAAGCGTATTCCAGTGGTATAGAACCGAAAAAAACATTCCAGCAATTAATGCAATTAATGAGACCTTTGATGGCACAGGCAGTGATGAAAAAGCGGAGCGAAAAGATTTCTCAGATAAAGCAGATCCAATCAGAGAACATGATTGCATCTGGTGTATGGCATGTGTATCTGTATGTCCTCCTCAAGCTGTTCTAGTTGATCAAGGAAACCAAGTATGGCACGAGAAAGCAGCAGGAACATTTGTAAAAATTGAAGCTAGTACTGCAAACCCACATTCACATGATTAAAGATTTTTTCTTCAACAAGAGACAATATTCGTCATGTTGTGAGGAAAATTAGAGAGACAACATTACAAACTTAACATATCCAAATTGTAGTAGGAAAATGATTAAGGTATAATGCTCTAACTTCAAAAGTGAGTTTTTGTATCAAATATGCACTAAATAGGCAAACTTTTGGAGTTTACTTTTATTTTACATAAACAAATTGTCATACAAATATTATTGATAAAGAAGTTTATGTCTAAATTTCTATTCAAGGTAGATACTCAGTCTTCCATTTTTCTGCCTCACTGATACAATTGAACCAATCAATTTCTATTTTATCTGAATCAAATTATCTCTTTACCTTCTTCTTGTAATTACTCAACATTTCTTGTAATGCATCATCAAGTGTAGGAATCTTACCAGTTCTTGCTTGAATCTGCCCCATAATTTTGAGAATTTCTTTATGTGTATCTTTGGTAATTCTAATGGTTGTAATGTCTGCCAATGCATATTTGGTATATTATACAGTAATAAACAGTGATTTCTCTGGCTGGGCCTTTTCTTTAGCTAAACTCTAATGTTTAGCTAAAGCTATTTAGCTCTGCCTACTTTTCCTCATGTATTTATAATATAACGGGGTTATTTTCTGCATGGCAACTGAAAATCTTGACATGGATTATTCAAAATATGATTTTAAAGACTCTACAGAAATGTATGTTCACCTCAGCAAGAAAGGCCTCTCTAAGAATACTGTAATTGAGATCAGTAAACTGAAAGACGAACCACAATGGATGCTTGATTTTAGATTACGTTCTTTTGAAATTTTTATGCAAAAACCAATGCCAACTTGGGGTGGTGATCTTAGTTCTATTGATTTCCAAAATATCTATTATTACATGAGAGCAACAGAGAAAGTAGAAAAAAATTGGGATGATGTTCCAGAAAGTGTCAAAAATACTTTTGATAAACTTGGAATTCCAGAAGCAGAAAAAAAATTCTTAGCAGGTGTTGGTGCACAATACGAATCTGAAGTTGTATATCACAGTCTAAGAGAAGACTTGGCAAAACAAGGAGTTCTATTTTTGGATACTGATGCAGCTCTAAAAGAACATCCAGAGCTTTTCAAGAAATATTTTGCTAAAGTTATTCCTCCAGAGGACAACAAATTTGCAGCACTAAACAGTGCAGTTTGGAGTGGTGGCTCATTTATCTACATCCCACCTGGTGTCAAAGTCGATATGCCTTTACAAGCATACTTTAGAATTAATGCAGAAAACATTGGTCAGTTTGAAAGAACACTAATCATTGTAGATGAGGGTGCAGAAGTACATTACATTGAAGGTTGTACTGCTCCTGTTTATTCTTCAGAATCACTTCATGTTGCTGTTGTAGAACTAATTGCACACAAAGATGCAAAACTAAGATACACAACAATCCAAAACTGGAGTAGCGATGTTTACAATCTTGTAACAAAGCGTGCTTATGCATATGAAGGTGCAACAGTTGAATGGATTGATGGAAACATTGGAAGTAAATTAACAATGAAATATCCTGGAATCTATCTTTTGGGTGAAAGAGCATATGGTGAAACACTATCAATTGCCTTTGCCGGTAAAGGACAACACCAAGATACAGGCGCAAAAATGGTTCACCTAGCACCAAACACAACTTCTAAAATCACATCCAAGTCTGTTAGCAGACTAGATGGTCGTTCTACTTACAGAGGATTACTTAGCGTAGCAAAAGGTGCTACAAATGTTAAAGCCACTGTAAGATGCGACGCATTGCTCTTAGATGATACATCCAAGACTGAGACCTACCCATACATGGAAATCAATCAGGAGGATGCAACAATTACTCATGAAGCAACGGTTGGAAAAATCGGTGATGAACAAATCTTCTATCTTATGAGCCGAGGATTTACTGAAGAAGAATCACTAACACTAATTGTTAATGGATTCATGGAACCATTTACAAAAGAATTACCAATGGAATATGCTGTTGAATTAAACAGACTCATTAAACTAGAAATGGATGACTCTGTGGGATAGACTCCCAATTACACCTTGATTAATCATGTCTCAAGAAACTCTTTCAAAACTTAACATAAGTCATATCGATAAGATTTCTTCATCAAGAAATGAACCTAATTGGCTAAAAGAATACAGACAAAATTCCTTATCGATATATGAGAAATTACCAATTGAAATATCTCCACTTTACAATAAATACACTGATGCACAAAAAATGGATCCACAACAAGTTTCACTATCTATATCTACTACGGACACTGTTCCTAGTTTTCTTCAGAAAAGAATTGGAGAATTAGAAAATGAAACATGTATTATTCAAATTGGAACCAATACCTACAGAATCAATGTCTCTGATGAATTAAAATCAAAAGGACTTGTAATCTCTTCTTTAGACGATGCAATTCAAAACAACTTTGATTTAGTAAAAAAAGCACTAGAAGCATCAAATTCTAATGAGGATAAATTTACTGCACTGAATAATGCTGCATTTAATTCCGGAGTTTTCATTCATATTCCACGAAATCTTGAGCTAGAAAAACCAATTCATATTCTGTCTTGTTTATCCGAAGATGGCATCTCAACTATCTCTAGAAATATTATTTTTGCAGATGAGAGCAGCAAAGCAACAATTGTTCAGGAACTATACTCCACAAAAGCAGAAAAACAACAAGCATATCTTGAATTACTAAATACACATCTCGCACCAAATGCACAATTGGATGTTACAACCTTACAAATGATGGATCAAAGCTCAGTTAGCTTCTGCACAAGAAGAACTGACTTGGCTCAAGATGCTAAGGTTAACTGGTATTCTGGTTTGTTTGGTGCACTGTTATCTAGATACAAAATCGAGTATTTTCTAAATGGATCAGGTTCATCATGTAATGACTCTGAAGTTATCTTTGGAAATAATGAACAATCATTTGATATTCAAACTAATGTGACTCATGCGAGTCCATCAACAGAAGGCCGAGTTGTAGAAAAATCAATTCTTCGGAACAAATCAAAATCTCTTTTCAAAGGGATGATTAGAATTGAAGAAAATGCAACAAAATCAAATTCATTTTTGTCAGGTCGCTCTATTCTACTTGATAAAGATGCAAAGTCTGACTCTATCCCTGGATTGCAGATTCTGACTAATGATGTTAAAGCTACTCACTCTGCATCTGTTGCTCAAATAGATGAAGAACAACTCTTCTATCTTAACACCAGATGTCTAAGCTATGCAGAAGCTGAAAGAACAATTATTGAAGGATTCTTAGAACCATTATCCCGAAAAATGTCTTTCCAAGTACGGGCATGGATTGCATATCTGATTGAATCTAAATGGGAAAATAAAGAACTGTCTATCAATACAGATGAGGAATTAGCCAAGTTTGTAGAAATTGAGGAGACACGCTACAACGAAGACGCTGAAATCGAACAACACTACAAGTATAGGTGATTTTTCTGTCAGAATGGATTAAAGCTTGTAATTTAGAGCAGGTTAAAGAAGGTCAACTTTTTGGATTAATACACGATGATAAGAAAATTCTTCTAGCTAATCTCAAAGGAAAAATACATGCAACGGATCTTATCTGTACTCATGCTAATGCAGATCTTTCTACTGGATTTCTTAGTGAAGAGGGTGTAAGATGTCCATTGCATCTCTCTGTTTTCAATTTGGAGGATGGAGAACCACAAAATCTTCCTGCTGAAAAACCACTCAAAGTGTATAATGTTAAAATAGATAACAACGAGGTTTACGTAGAGGTTTAAAATATGCAAAGCACACAATCAACTTTTGAAAATTTGAGAAAAGATTTTCCAATTCTTAAGAGAACTGTTAGAGATAACAAACGTCTTGTCTATCTTGATAATGCATCTACAACACAAAAACCAAATCAAGTAATTGATTCTATTACTGACTATTATCGAAATTATAATTCTAACATTCACAGAGCAGTATATGCTTTAGCTGAGGAAGCAACTGAAGCATATGAGGCAACTCGAGATAAAATTGCTACTTTTATCAACGTAAAAGATCGTCAGGAAATTATTTTTGTTAGAGGAACCACTGAGGCAATCAATCTTGTTGCATATGCATGGGGAAGATCTAACATCAAAGAAGGCGACATTATTGTTACTACTGAATATGAACATCACAGCAACATTGTCCCATGGCAGCTTCTTACACAAGAGAAAGGTGCAAAATTAGAATACATCGGAATGGGTGATAATGGGGAATTAATTTTAGATGATCTTGATAAATATCTTGCAACAGGTAAAGTCAAACTTGTAACCTTTAGCTTAATGTCAAATGTTCTTGGAACAATTACTGATGCTGACAAGATCATTGAAAAATGCGAAGCAGCAGGTGTCCTTACCCTAATTGATGCTGCTCAGGCAGTACCTCACATGAAAGTTGACATTGAAAAACTAGGATGTGACTTTTTTGCATTTTCTGGACATAAGATGTTGGGTCCTACAGGAATTGGTGTTTTGTGGGTTAGAAAATCAGTCCTTGAGACTATGAATCCATTTCATGGCGGTGGTGATATGATTAGAGAAGTTCACAAGTATGAAACTACATGGAATGATTTACCATACAAATTTGAAGCAGGTACTCCAAATATTGCAGATGTTGTAGGATTTGGATCTGCCATTGATTATCTTACAAAGATTGGAATGGATAATGTACGAGAACATGAAGTTGAGCTAACGAAATATGCTATAGAGAAATTATCAGAAGTTAAAGGAATTCATATCTATGGCACAAAAGATATTACAAAACGTGGCGGTGTTATATCGTTTAATTTTGCAGATGTACATCCTCATGATGTTGCACAAATTATTGATGGGGAAGGAATAGCAGTTCGTTCTGGTCATCATTGTGCACAAGTCTTGATGGAACGACTAGATGTTGCAGCAACATCAAGGGCTAGCTTTTACATTTACAATACCAAAGAAGACGTTGATGCTCTTGTGAATTCATTAAATAAAGTAGCTAAGGTGTTCAAATTATGAGCGGTAATGCAGACATTTATCATGAGATGATTGTTGATTATTCAAGAAATCCTACAAACTATGGGAAGCTTGAAGGTCATGATGTAATTTTCCATGACTCAAATCCATTATGTGGTGATAGTATTGATATTGCTATGAAAATTGATGATAACAAAGTTACCGATATTAAATTCGATGGAAAAGGTTGTGCAATTTGTATGGCTTGCTCTTCAGTCTTGACTGAAATAACAAAAGGTAAGAGTCTTGATGAGGTAAGAAAAATTGAGAAAAATGACATATTAGGCGAGTTAGGTCTTGAACATCTTCAGGCTGTCAGAATAAAATGTGCCTTACTCTCACTCAAAGTGCTCAAATCTGCTCTTTACATATATCTTGCAAAACACCTCGATGATTCTGAAGATACAGATAAACTAAAAGAAGACGCAGCAAATCTCTACTAGCATGAGTGATTTTATTCCTGTAACTCCGATTGTACTTCAAATAAGGAAAATAATCTTTGAAAAATTTAATGATATTGATACTAAATTTACAAACGATGAAATTTTTGAGATACTCAAAGAAAATGGCGATACTGATCCCTCCTGGATAATTGATGACGTTGAATCATTCTTCAACGAAATTTGTAATTCTGGTCTTGCAAGAAACATAGCACAGAACTTTACTACGATCTGGTTAAAGCTATTTGATCCTGTTGAAAAACTTCATTGTAATGCTTGCAACCAAGACATCTATCTTGCAACATCTGAAGAAAGAACTTGTCCTAATCCTTCTTGCAAATCTTCTATTTAGATCTGTATTTTATTGCAGCATCTTCAAGTGCTTTAATCATTGGCAACTTCTCTCCTGTAAGATAAAGTACCAAGGCACCACCTGCCGTACTATTATGATTGATTTTATTTGTTAATCCTTGTTGTTTTAGTGCAGATGTCAAGTGTCCTCCACTTACAATTGTTGTTGCCATTGAGTTTGCAACTGAATTTAGTAGTTCGTTTGTTCCATAACTAAAGTTCTCTTTTTCAAAAAATCCCGCTGGTCCACTAATAAACACAGTTCCTGCACCTGAAATTAATTTTGAATAATACTCCACAGTCTTTGGACCTATATCATAAATTTTATCACCTTTGCCCATCTCTCTAACATCCATCTCAACTCTTTCTCCATCTTTGTCAATTGCAATATCAACAGGTGTGGCAAAAACATCAGGATATTCACCTATCAAAGAGTGTGCTTTTGCTACGACCTCATCTTCCCTCTTGATACCCAGAGGAGATTTGATTCTGGCTTGTGCACGCATAAACACATTCCCAATCAATCCTGTTAACAGAACATGGTCAGCACGACCGTTTTGAATCAATAACTTGATTGCCTCAATTCTATCAGGTATTTTTGAGCCTCCAAGAACAATCACATGTGGTGCCTTTGCAACAGTCATTATCTCATCCAGATTTTGAACCTCTTTTTCAACAATTCTTCCTGCACATGCTGGCAAAACTTGTGGAAAACCAACAATTGATGGATGTGATCTATGCGCACTTGGAAATGAATCTAACACACAAAGATCAAATAATTTGGATAAACGACTAACCATAATTGTTTTGGCAGCATTCTCCGGTTTGAACTCATAATTTTCTTCAGCACACAATCGAAGGTTATCTAAAAGTAGAATGTCCCCCTCCTCTAGATTCTTGATAGCATTTTGTGCAGCTTCCCCAATTACATCTTCAACATATTTTATTTCTCTGTTCATAAATTTTTCAAGAACTTTTGCATGTTTGTCCATTCCAGTATAATCCTTATTTCCAACCCTGCCTTGATG
>Ga0208391_1001521_pt1 | contig 10916 bp, 9 predicted proteins | sample Knorr_S23_td_Bot_FD_185612 | JGI IMG/M metagenome (GOLD analysis project Ga0208391, IMG submission 185612) | Marine microbial communities from Southern Atlantic Ocean transect - Knorr_S23_td_Bottom_ad_3770_LV_A (SPAdes) (version 2) | ecosystem: Environmental > Aquatic > Marine > Oceanic | place... | reverse complement strand
TCTCTAATTTTAAAATATCATTAACTAATGGTGAATTGCATTTTCCACATGTGGCATTAACCGACATTCCGCATTTTGAACATTCATATGTAGCCATTTGTTTTATTTCCTTAATTTATTCAGGGGAGTTCTGTTGCCCTGTGCCCCGGACTTTGTAACATTATTCCTTAATCTACGCCAATAATTTTTCTGCAAAAGTGAAAAATTATCATTCAAGTGCGGATATAGTTGCGGACAGAACGCCCTTATTTACTCTTTATAATGATAATGTAAATTGTTAATTACTGAATACTAGCTTGAGATTTATCTTCTTTTTCAGGTTTTGAAATGTTTTTAGCTTCTGGCCATTCTACTCTTTTAAGTTCGTTTTTTAAGGCTAGTTTTAAAACTTCATCAACAGTTTCTACTGTGATAATTTTTATATCATCTTTTATTTTTTGTGGAATATCAGCTAAATCTTTTTCATTATCTTTTGGGATTATTAATTTTTTAATTCCCGCTCTATGAGCAGCTAATAATTTTTCTTTTAAACCACCTATAGAAAGAACTTGTCCAGTTATAGTTACTTCCCCAGTCATAGCAATTTCTCTATCAACAGGATTATTTGTAATTGAAGATACTATAGATGTAACCATGCCAATTCCAGCTGATGGTCCATCTTTAGGTGTTGCTCCTTCAGGTACGTGAATATGAAAATCATTCTTTTCAAATAATGGGGGAATTATTCCATATTCTAAACTTTTAGACCTAACATATGATTTTGCAGCTTTAACTGATTCTTGCATCACTTCACCAAGTTTTCCAGTAATTTGCATTCTTCCCTTTCCTGGCATGTGAACAGTTTCTATCTTTAATATTTCTCCTCCAAATTCAGTCCAGGCTAAACCTGTTACTACTCCAACTTTATCTTCTGTTTCAACTTCTCCATACTTAAATTTTTTAATCCCTAAAAAATCTGAAATATTATTGTCATTTACTTTTACTGTCTGTTTTTCTCCGTTAATTACCTGTTTAACAACTTTTCTTGATATTTTTGATATTTCTCTCTCTAAATTTCTTACTCCAGCTTCTCTAGTATAACTTCTTATAATTTGTTTTATAGTTCCATCTTTAACATCTAACTCGCCCTGTTTAATTCCATTTTCTTTAATCTGTTTTGGAAGCAAAAATTTGTCTGCAATATTAATTTTTTCATCTTCTGTATAACCAGGAATTCTTATAACTTCCATTCTATCTAATAGTGGAGGAAGGATATTTAAAGTATTACCTGTAGTTACAAACATTACATCTGATAAATCATAATCAACTTCTAAATAATGATCATTAAATGTAGTATTTTGTTCTGGATCTAAAGCTTCTAATAAAGCTGATGAAGGATCGCCTCTATAATCGTTTCCAACTTTATCTATCTCATCAAATAAAATTAAAGGATTTATTGTTCCAGCTTTTTTCATCATTTGAATAATTTTGCCTGGTAAAGATCCAATATAGGTTCTTCTATGACCTCTAATCTCAGCTTCATCTCTTACACCACCAAGTGACATTCTAACAAACTGCCTGTTAGTAGCTCTTGCAACTGATTTACCAAGCGATGTTTTTCCAACTCCTGGGGGACCAATTAAACATAAAATTGGACCTTTGCTTTTTCCCATTCTTTTTTGAACAGCTAAAAATTCAATAATTCTCTCTTTGACTTTCTCTAAACCATAATGATCTTCATCTAAAACTTTTAAGGCTTTATTTAAATCAATATCAATCTTATCTTTTTTGAACCAAGGAACATCAATCATCCAATCCAGATAATTTCTAACTACAGTAGCCTCTGCAGACATTGGACTCATATTTTTTAGTTTACTAAGTTCACTCATACATTTTTTCTGAACTTCTTTTGGCATTTTAGATTTTATTATAGCTTTGTTTAAACTTGAAGTTTCGTCTTTACCGTCTTCTATTTCTCCTAATTCTTTTTGAATAGCTTTCAACTGTTCGTTTAAGTAGTACTCTCTTTGAGTTTTTTCCATCTGATTTTTAACTCTTCCTCTAATTTTTCTTTCTACTCCTATAATGCTAGCTTCATTTTCCATTATTTTAATGACAGCATTCAATCTTTTCTTAACATCAACAGTTTCAAAAATTTGTTGTTTTTCCGACATGGTAGAATTTAAATAAGACGCAATATTATCAACAATCTTTGTGGGATCTTTTAATTGTTTAATATTATTAATTGTCTCTGTTGAAATTTTTTTATTTACAGAATTTAACTTCTCTAATCTTCTTACAGCAATCATCGCTAGAGGCATTAAATCCTCATCTGGCGCTATTACATCGTTTTGATATTCATATGTACAAGTGATGAATTTTTCATCATTTTTAAAATCAATAATTTTAACTCTTTTAATGCCTTCAACTAAAACTTTAACAGTACCATCTGGTAGTTTTAGAAGTTGAAGAATGGTGCTCTCACAACCATGTGTAAACACATCAGTTTTTTTTGGATCATCAACTTCTGAATTTTTTTGTGTAACTAAAATAATTTTTTTGTTATCTTTCATTACTTCATTTAATGAAGAGATAGACTTATCTCTACCAACAAATAAAGGAATCACCATACTGGGAAATATAACTATATCTCTTAAAGGTAATAACGGCAGTGCGTGTTTAACATCCATCACGTCAATATGGATATTATATAGAAATTTGCAATAGATAATTATGTCTGAATTAACGGTTATTTATGCCGCTGAAGTTTTTTCTGCCTTAGATTTATTGTTTTTTGAATGAATAATAATAGGTTCATATTCACCTTTAACTGAGCCAATATCAACAATCACTTCTTCAATATTCTCCTGACCAGGTAAATCAAACATAGTTTTAAGCAATATATGTTCTAAAATTGATCTTAATCCTCTAGCACCAGCTTTTTTATTAATTGCTTTATCTGCTATCTTTCTAATAGCATTTTCTTTAAAAGTTAGTTTTACACCTTCAAATTTAAACAATTCTTGGAATTGTTTAATTAAAGAATTTTTTGGCTCTAGTAATATTTTTACTAAAGATTTTTCATCTAAATCCTCTAAAGTAGCAGTTATTGGCAATCTTCCAATAAACTCGGGTATTAAACCATATTTCAATAAATCTTCAGGCTCTAAACCTTTCATCCATTCTCCAATGTTTTTATCTTCAATGCTCTTAACTTCGGCACCAAAACCAATAGATGAACCTTTGTCTCTTTGAGAGATAATTTTTTCTAATCCAGAAAATGCTCCACCACAAATAAATAAAATATTCGTTGTATCAACTTGTAAGAATTCCTGTTGTGGATGTTTTCTGCCACCTTGTGGTGGAACACTTGCAATTGTTCCTTCCATTATCTTTAATAAAGCTTGTTGTACTCCTTCGCCTGATACATCTCTTGTTATCGAAGGATTTTCTGATTTTCTGCTTATTTTATCTACTTCATCGATATAAACAATTCCTCTTTGTGCTTTTTCAACATTATAATCTGCAGCTTGTAAAAGTTTCAGAATAATATTTTCAACATCTTCACCAACATATCCAGCTTCGGTTAATGTGGTAGCATCTGCCATTGTAAATGGAACATCTAAAATTCTAGCTAATGTTTGAGCTAATAAAGTTTTTCCACATCCTGTAGGTCCAACTAATAAAATGTTTGATTTTGACAGTTCGACGGATTTACTTGTTTTGTTTTCGTAATTTAATCTTTTATAATGATTGTGTACTGCAACTGATAAAACTTTTTTTGCATGATCCTGGCCAATTACATAATCGTCTAGTACAGAACAAATCTCTCTGGGAGGTGGTAAACCGTCTTGGTTTTTTATAAATGTATCTTTGCTCTCCTCTTTAATAATATCCATGCATAGCTCAACACACTCATCGCAAACAAATACTGTGGGACCAGCTATAAGTTTTCTAACCTCGTGTTGGCTTTTGCCACAAAAAGAACAGTAGAGAATATTTTTATTATTATTGCTCATAAATTTTATAACGAATCAAATTAACACTCTAATACATATACAGATGACTCTCAGTAATCAAGCTTGGGTTGAGTGAAAAACTATATGTTGTGAATCATTCTCTTTTAAATACTACTTTATCAATTAAACCAAAGTCTTTAGCATTTTCTGGAGACATAAAATTATCTCTTTCAAGAGCTTTTTTGATTACATCAACAGATTTGTTTGTATGTTTAGAATAAATTTCATTTAATCTTTTTTTTAATGATAAAACTTCGTTGGCATGAATTTCAATATCCGTTACTTGTCCCTGATAACCAGCCGATGGTTGATGAACCATAATTCTAGAATTTGGTAGAGAAAATCTTTTTCCTTTAGCACCAGCTGCTAATAAAAAAGAACCCATACTTGCAGCTTGACCGATACACAAAGTTGAAACATCAGGTTTAATATACTGCATAGTATCATAAATTCCTAAACCAGCTGTAACTAATCCTCCAGGAGCATTAATATAAAGTGAAATTTCCTTTTTTGGATCTTCAGATTCTAGATATAATAATTGAGCTGTTACTAATGATGCTACAGTATCGCTTATAGTTCCAACAATAAAAACTATTCTTTCTTTTAATAATCTTGAATAAATATCATAAGCTCTTTCACCCCTATTTGATTGTTCAACCACCATTGGGATAAGCGTATTTAATTGTTCAGGTATTTTTATGCTCATAAGCTGATTCGTTGTACTTATACAACTTGTGATTACTTTTTGCTAACTTTTTTTGATTTTGTTTTTGTTGATAAACTTTTTTTTGAAGTTTTTTTAGGTTTTTTAGTTTTTAATGAGTTTTTGACTTTTTTGGTATCAGTATCAATATCTTTAAATTCTTGCGACTGTTCTTTTATATTTTTTTCATTTTCTTCTTTTAATAATTTTTGAGCCTGCACTTGAGTAATTTCTATTTTGGTTGCTTTGGTTTTATCTTTGATCGTTTGAATTATTTTTTCTTCATACAAAGATCCTCTAAGACTAGCTAAAGCAGATGGATTTTTTTGATAATATTCCTGAACCATTTTTTCTTGACCCGGCATAGTTCTTAATTGTTTTTGTATTGCAGTTTGCATTTCTTGATCAGATATTTTGATATTATTTTGTTCTCCAAATTGATTTAAAATTAATCCTGTTTTAATTCTTTTCTTAGCTTGATCTTCAAAATTTTTTTTATTTTTTTTAATTTCTTCTTCTTTCATGTCTTGTGATAAAATTTTTACTTCTTGTTCAATTAAATTATCCGGAATTTCATCAACTTTAAATTTTTCAAGTTGATTTAAAATTTGTTTATTAGTTATTGTATCTAATGAATTTTTATATTCTTCGTTAATTTGTTTTGAAATTAATTCTTTTAAATTATTTAAATCTTTGGAACCTAAGTTTTTAGCAAACTCATCGTTGATTTTTGTTTTTTCAGGTTTTTTAACTGTTATAATTTTACAATCAAAAATAGCTTTTTTATTTGCATATTCTTTTTCAGGATAATTTTCAGGCAATACTGCTTCCACTTTTTTCTGATCACTTTTTTTTAAACCAATTAATTGTTTATCAAATCCTTTAATAAATAAATCTTTGCCTAAAACTAGTTGTGTATTTTTACCTTCTCCACCTTTGAATTCTTTGTTATCAATAGTTGCTTTGTAATCAAAGATTACCAAGTCTCCTTCAGTAGATTTTGTTCCTTCTACTTCCTTAAAATTATTTTGACTTTGTGCTATTTGCTCTATTCTTTTATCTGTTTCTGTAGGATCTATTTTTACTATATATTGATCGTATTTAATATTTTCTATTGATTTTATTTCAATTTTCGGAAGTTCTGTTACTGAAATAACATATTCTAAATCTTTGTCTTCACCATAAGTTTTTAAATCTATTTTAGGTTGACCTGCAGGTTTAATTTTATTTTCTTCAAGCACTTTGGAGCTGGTATCTTTTAAAACTTTATCCAGAACTTCTCCAAATATAGTCTCGCCGAATTGTCTTTTTAAAATCTCTCTAGGCACCTTCCCTGGTCTAAAACCTTTTAATACAACATTTTTTTTAACCTCTTCATATTTTTCATTTATATATGAAGACATAGTTTTTTTGTCGATAAAAACTCTTAGGTCTTTTGTTAGACCTTTTTTATTTTCAACTGTAACTTTCATAATTTCTTGGTGGGCAAGAAGAGACTCGAACTCTTAAACCTTTCGGTACTAGTTCCTAAGACTAGCGCGTATACCAATTCCGCCACTTGCCCACAATAATGCAGTTTTATATATGATTGATTTCATTTGTCCAACGTCAATAATTATCAATTTATTGAATTATAAAATATAAATATATAAAAGTTAAAAATTATGATCATTTCACCATGTATAAGTATTTGCAAAACTGATCCCGTGACTGGCTTTTGTTATGGTTGTGGAAGAAGTAATGCTGATAAAAAAATGTGGAAAATTGAAGAAACTAGTGATGAATGGAAAAAAGAAAATCTTAAAATAATACAAAAAAGATTAAATGGATGGCAGCTAGAAAGTTTTAAAGAATCTTACAATCATAAAGTAAATAAAGGAATTACGTTATATAAAAAAGCTAATCAAAAATGAGTTAAACCAAATATCTAAGGTCAAAATCTACAGAGATCACCATATTATGAAAGATAAATTTCAAAAATTATCTAATAAAATAATCAAATGTAACAAATGTCCTAGATTAGTTAAATTTAGAAAAAAGATATCAAGAGAAAAGAGAAAACAATACAGAGATCAAACTTATTGGGGGAAACCTATAACAGGATTTGGAGATATAAATGGCAAAATTTTTTTCGTGGGTTTGGCTCCAGCAGCTCATGGTGGAACAAGAACAGGAAGAGTATTTACTGGAGATAAGTCGTCAGATTTTTTATACAAATGCTTATATAAAGCTAAGATTTCCAATCAAAGCAATTCTGATCATATCAATGATGGTTTAAAACTAAATAATGCTTTTATTACAGCAGCACTAAAGTGCGTGCCTCCTGGTGACAAACCTTTAAAAAATGAATTAGATAATTGCTTTAATTATTTTAAACAAGAGATAAATCTTTTAAAAAATCTAAAAGTAATTGTAGCTCTTGGAAAAATTGCTTTTGATGCATGTGTTTACTTTTATAAAACTAATTATGGTTTTTCAGACAAAATTAAGTTTGGTCATAACAACGTTTATCATTTAACCAATAATATTTTATTAGTTGGTTGCTATCATCCAAGTCCAAGAAATGTAAATACTGGTAGGCTTAACGAACAAAAGATGACTTCATTATTTAAAAAAGTCTTAAAATTAATTTAATTAAATGATATCAAAATACTAAATTATTCATGAAAATTTATTTCATTTGGCTAATAGGTGTGATTCTTTGAAATTTTGTTATCCTTCTGCGCAACCAATAGAAGATGTGATTGCAGCAATAGTTTTGTCTTTTTTAAGTGTAAGCTTAAAAAAATATACTAAATTGTAATTATTCTGATGAAAAATAAATATTTTGATAATAAGAGATAGCTTTTATTTTTGTTTGATCTGTATCAGTCATAATTGCTACTCCGGATAATTCTTCAACATCTAAATCATGTAATTTCTTAAAATGTTCTTTAACATTTGCTTTAACAGTAACCCATTCATTTATGTTATCTTTTGTTGTAGATAAAACATAATCTACTGAGCTTTTGGTGTAAGGGCTTCTCCAAAATTCATTTACTGAATTATTACTAGAGAATACATAATTTACTGCTTTGTTGGATAAAGGAGTTAATCCTGTCTTTTTAACAACAAATACTCTTGCCGCAAAATCATGGCCCTTTTTAGTTTTTTCATCTATTCCTTTAAGATCTTTCTCTATCTTCCATGTAATATTTATAAAAGGAGTTTTATTTAGATCAATTTTAACTTTTTGACCTAGTCCAGACGCTGTTCCTTTTGCTTCAGCTCTAAGAAATTGACCATTTTCATTGCTTCCAAGAGAGTATTTAGTCTCTCCTTTAGCACCTATAACTTTTCTAACTTTTAAAGTGCCAAATTCTTTTTCGGTAAATTCAAAAACGCTAACTGTTTCAGCTTTTAGAGTTAAACACAAAAACATCCAAAATAGTAAAATGAAATTTATAAATCTGATCATGTAACACCTATAGCTTAAGAAAATCTTTTTTCAATTATTTTTGAAAAATCATAGTTTAGTCACTATTAAGACACGCATTATTCAAAATCATTACCTATTTGAAATTACATGAAAACTTTATCTATATTTATACTTCTGGTTTATTGGACGCTAATAATTTTTGCACCTGTAATATCTAAAGAATTACATCGAACTAAGATAGAGACTTCGATTTTGCCTTTAAGTAAGCCTAATAAGTAGATCTACCACCGCTAATATCAAAAACAGCAGCTGTGGAAAATGAATTTTCTTCACTGGACAACCAAGTAACTAAAGAGGCAAACTCATTCATTTCTAAAAATCTTTTTCTTGGAATTTTTGAAAACATAAACTGAACATGCTCTTTTGACATTTGATCAAGTATTCTGGTTTTTGCACTTGCTGGTGTAACTACATTAACCGCGATATTTTTATTTGCTAACTCTTTACCTAAAGATTTTGTTAATCCTATAACAGCAGCTTTTGCAGAACTATAAGCGCTAGCATTTGCATTTCCATCTTTTCCAGCTACCGAAGCAACATTTACTATTCTTCCATAATTATTTTTTATCATATGAGGAACTATTGCCTTGCAACAATAAAAAGTTCCATTGAGATTTACATTTAAAACTTTATGCCACTCATCAATTGGATAATCCCATAATCCAGTAGTTAATCCAGTGACTCCGGCATTATTAACAAAAATATCCACTTTTTTGTTAATGATTATTGCATCTATGTTTGTTTTAATATCTTCAAAATCGGTAACATCTACTATTTGTGAAGTTAGTTTATTACTATTTAATTCTTGTTTTGCTTCTTTTATTAATCTCTTATCTATATCCCAAATAATTACTTCTGCTCCAGATTCAATAAATCGCTTCGCTATACCTAGTCCTAATCCTTGAGCTCCACCAGTAATTATTGCTGTTCTATTTCTTAAATCAAATTGATGCATTTAATCACTTGCCAACAAATAATATGTTATCCAAGATACAAATGCTCCAATGAACCATGAAAAAGAATGCAGAAAGCTTAAATCAGTATTCCATATAGTTGCAGCAGAAAATATAAATCCAATAAATAATGCGTAAATACCTTTAATTTGCCAACCATTTGAATAATAATAAGAACTTCCTGATATTGAAGAAAATATATCTTTATTTGATATATGTTTATTTCTTATCAAATAATAGTCTGCAATCATTATTCCAGATATTGGTCCAAAAAAAGATCCAATAGTATCTACAAGTGATAATATTCCTATTTGGCTCAAAACAGGTAGCCAGAATAATCCTGCAAAAAATCCAAATAATACAATTAAATATCCTGAACTTTTTAATGAAAGATTTTTTGGTAAAAAATTTAATAAAGCATTTTGAGAAGGAATATAATTTGCAATTAAATTTGTAGATGCTGTTGCAAATAAAATAAATAACAAAGCCATGATTGACAAATATGTATTGTCAAATTTGCCAATTATATCATTTGGATTAGTTAATAAACTATCAACCTGAACCATGTTTTTTATTAAAATGATATCAACACCTAAAACAATAAAAATTGTTAGAAATGAAAATAAAATCAAATTAATTACTAAACTAATATTGCCTTTATTTAATTCTTCTTCGTTTTTGACATATCTAGAAAAATCACCAAAATTAACAATAACAATTGAAAAATAAGCAAACATCGTTCCAATTACAGTCATCAAAGGCAATACATTGTTTTTTGCTATAGGATTCACAATGTTTAGAGATAATTTAAATGAATTTGATACTTCATAAAAATTCTCAGAAATAACTAATATTAAAAATATAATTAGTCCAAAATAAACAAATAATGCCGAAAAATTTATAAATAATCTATTTGCCGATTGTCCTTTGCTAAACAGTGAATACTGAATTAATAATGTAAATAAAAAAGCAATTCCGTCAATTATATTCATTCCCATATAAAAATATAAAAATATATCTTGGTCTAAAAAACTACTATCTATAGAAAACAATGTTATTCTTATTAGATATCCTATAGATTTAGATATAAAGAATGTTTGAATTCCAAACATAAAAATACCTACCAAGCCTCTTAATAACGCAATATACCTGGCTCCATTAATGCCCATTGAGGTTCTTAAAATTACCGGGAATGGTAATCCATGTTTTTGGGAAGGTTTACCTATTAAGTTGGCAAAAATATAAACTAAAAAAGAAGCTATTAGACAGCCAATTAAAACAATTAAAAAATTTAAATTGTAAACTAGATAAAGTGAAGCTATCAATGAAAAACCAATTACACTTTGTACATTATTTCCCCAAAAACAAAATAAATCTTTCCAATTCCAATTTTTATTATTTGGATTTACAGAAACTATCTCCCAATTTTTTAGCGGAAAATTTTCTTTTTGTTGAATCACAGTTTTATTTTAAACAAAAATATCTCACTGTCCATATAAGACAGTAGGCAGCCACAACACAATTTTGGGGAAACAATGATAATTATTAATCTGATTATCTGTAAAACCATAAACTGCATCATTCCAATATATATCCTTTAAATCCTATTCGGGTATTACCCTTTTTATTTACCAAAAATATAGGTGGGCAACCAAAGAACAATTTGAGGAAAAATTATTATAATAATCAAACCGATTATTTGGAGAACCATAAATTGCATCATGCCGATATAAATATCTTTTAAATCCCATTCTGGAACTACTCCTTTTAAAAAATAAGCAGAG
>Ga0208391_1001503_pt1 | contig 10977 bp, 11 predicted proteins | sample Knorr_S23_td_Bot_FD_185612 | JGI IMG/M metagenome (GOLD analysis project Ga0208391, IMG submission 185612) | Marine microbial communities from Southern Atlantic Ocean transect - Knorr_S23_td_Bottom_ad_3770_LV_A (SPAdes) (version 2) | ecosystem: Environmental > Aquatic > Marine > Oceanic | place... | reverse complement strand
AGACGAGCAAACTTATCGCACAAGTTAGGACATCTGAAGAAGGTCAAGAAGGTCTGTCAGCCTTTTTAGAAAAGCGCAGTGCTTCATGGGTGGAGGTTAAGAATGATAAATAAATTACTAATTGCAAACCGTGGTGAAATTGCTTGCCGCGTTATAAAGACAGCCAACGCTCAAGGTATAAAGACAGTCGCCGTTTACTCTGACGCCGACAAAAATGCCCTTCATGTACAAATGGCTGATGAAGCTGTTTATCTAGGGCCATCTCCGTCGAAGAAAAGTTATTTACGAGGCGAGTTGATCATTGAAAAAGCAAAGGAGCTTGGTGTAGACGCTATCCACCCAGGCTACGGCTTTCTCTCAGAAAATGCTGAGTTTGCGAATCTATGCGCCAAAAACAATATTATCTTTGTAGGCCCACCAGCATCTGCAATTGAAGCGATGGGTTCTAAGTCTGCCGCCAAACACATTATGGAAAAAGCTGGTGTTCCTTTGGTTCCAGGCTATCACGGCGACGATCAAAGTGAAGCGGTATTAAAAGGCGCTGCCGATGAAATGGGATACCCAGTTCTATTAAAAGCCGCTGCTGGCGGTGGCGGTAAGGGCATGCGCCAAGTGTGGAGTGAAAAAGAGTTTTCTCAAGCATTAAATGCAGCCAAACGTGAATCTATGGCGAGCTTTGGTGACGACCATATGCTGGTTGAAAAGTACCTGACGCGCCCTCGTCATGTTGAAATTCAAGTTTTCTGTGACACCCATGGTAACGGCGTATACCTTTTTGAACGTGATTGTTCGGTTCAACGCCGGCACCAAAAGATTATTGAAGAAGCCCCTGCCCCCAATATGTCTCAGTCAGTGAGAGAAAAAATGGGTGAAGCGGCGATACTCGCGGCGAAAGCCATTAACTACGTAGGTGCGGGAACGGTTGAGTTTTTACTTGATGAAGACGATTCATTTTACTTCATGGAAATGAATACACGAATCCAGGTTGAACATCCAGTTACTGAAATGGTCACAGGTGTGGATCTCATCAAACAGCAAATCAAGATGCATGCTGGATTAAAATATCCGGAATATCTTCAAGATTTTAAACTTCGGGGTCATTCCATTGAATGTCGAATTAATGCTGAAGATCCTGCCAATAATTTTATGCCGTTTCCCGGGGAGATCACTAATTTTCATATGCCGGGAGGGAAGGGTGTCCGAGTAGACACTCATGCCTATTCCGGATATAAAATTCCGACAGAATATGATTCCATGATTGGGAAGATCATCGTTCATGCAAAAAATCGTGAACAAGCCATTATACGGATGTATCGTGCTTTGCAAGAAACAATTATTTCGGGACCAAAAACGACCATCCCTTATCAAATGGCCATCATGGAAAATGAAATATTTAAGTCCGGGAATTTCGATACGAGTTTTCTGGAAACCTTCGATTACAACCCTGAAAAATATGCTTTTAAGGAAGAAAATTAATGAATACACCTGACCATTTACTCTACACCGAAGACCATGAGTGGGCAAATTATAACGGAAATGAAGTTACCATTGGTATTACTGATTATGCACAAAGCCAATTGGGTGATGTTATATTCGTTGAACTCCCGGAAGTTGGGGAAGAAATAAGCGCTGGAGATTCCTTTGGGGAAGTTGAAGCAGTGAAAACTGTTTCTGAATTATTTGCGCCAGTATCAGGTACCATTTGTGCCGTAAATGAAGATTTGGAAGATTTCCCGGATAAAGTGAATGCTGACCCATATGGTGACGGATGGTTGATTAAGGTAACCCCGTCAAATCCAGATGAAAAAGATGAATTAATGAATTTTCTGTCCTATGAGGCGTTTGCCAGTTAAATGTCCGTTTTTTCACAATTGAATTCTGTCATTGATGAAAAAGGGGCTGCCTACGTGGTCCTGATAGATCCGGATCGAAAAAATGAAAATTTGCTAGAGTCTCGTGTAGAATCTGCGAATGAATCAGGCGTGGATGCCCTTTTTGTCGGTGGAAGTTTAATGATGGATAGGAAATGCAAAGAACGTGTGAAACGAATCAAGGATGTGTCAAATATCCCCGTGATTTTTTTCCCCGGCGGTGTGGGACAATTGAATGCCTATTATGACGCCATGCTTTTTATGTCCGTTATCTCCGGACGAAATCCACATTATCTTATTGGTGAGCAAGCTATTGCAGCGCCTATAGTGAAAGATATTGGGATGGAGACGATTCCAACCGGTTACATATTGATGGATGGTGGCGCTGGATCAACAGTTGAATTCATGAGTGGAACAAGGCCTATACCTATGAATCGATCGGATATTGCCGTGGCTCATGCGTTAGCAGGACAATATCTCGGAATGAAATTAATTTATCTTGAAGCAGGAAGCGGCGCAAAGGAACCGGTGGCTAACAATGTCGTAGAAGCAGTGACAGAAACATTGGATATTCCGGTTATTGTTGGCGGTGGCATTCGGAATGCAGAAACTGCATCTGAAAAAGTAAAAGCCGGCGCATCTATTATTGTGACCGGAACGGTCATTGAAGAAAATTCAAGTTTAATGAGTGAATTGGCAGATGCCATTCATTGGAAGAATTAATGCAAGAAAAGATCAAAGAACAAATTTTAGCCAGTGCAGCCATGAAAGAATCCATGGTGGATTTGTGTATCGATGATATAGAATCCGCCGCCAATTTGATGATTCACTCTATCCAAAATGGTGGAAAAATCTTATGGTGTGGTAATGGTGGAAGTGCAGGCGATGCTCAACATCTCGCCACGGAACTCATGGGTGGCATGACGAACCACGAAAGAAAACCAATTCCATCTATCGCCCTGACTACTGATTCATCTTTTATTACGGCGTGGTCGAATGATACAGATTTTGAATCAGTCTTTTCCCGTCAGGTTCAAGGGCTAGGAAATGAAGGTGATATATTAGTTGGCATTTCAACAAGCGGGAATTCTGAAAATGTGATTGCTGCCATCAAACAAGCCAAATATAAAGGACTCAAAACAGTTGTGTTTACGGGGAGATCCGGAGGACGAATGAATAAACTTCCAGATGTGACCATCAACGTTCCCAGCGATGACACTCAACGGATCCAGGAAGGGCACATTATGACGGGCCAGATCATTTGCGGCCTGGTCGAAGACGATTTTCTGAGTTAACATGGACACCCATTTTCAAGACTACCTGACCATGCTGCGGGTGGAACGAAATGTGTCCCCCCGCACCTTGGAAGCCTATCAGCGGGATCTGAAACAATATTTATCCTTTATCCTGGACAAAGGTGTCGCAGCATTGACCGATATTTCTCAAATGCATATCCGGGAATATATTCGAAATCTGAATGAAAAAGGGTTAGCTGCCTCCAGCATTGCACGGAATTTTTCATCGATTCGATCTTATCATAAATTTTTATCTGCTGAACAATATGTAAATGAAAATCCAACTTTGGTTTTAACCAGTCCAAAAGCGCCCAAAAAACTCCCTGACGTCTTAATGGAAGAAGAAATTTCAGCCATTATCAATGCTGTAGTTGATTCATCCCAATTTCGTTGGCGAGACAAAGCCATCATCGAGATGTTGTATTCCTGTGGACTTCGCGTATCCGAATTATGTGATCTTTCTTTGAATAATCTGTACTTGGATGATGATATGATTCGAATCATGGGAAAAGGATCTAAAGAGAGATTGCTCCCCATTGGCGGGCGAGCCAAACAATTCTTGAATCAATATTTGATCCATAGCCGCCCAGGATTTCAGAAAGATAAAGGATCCAGTTCCGTTTTCTTAAGCCGAAACGGCAATCCGCTGACGCGAGCCATGATTAACAATATTTTGAATAAATGGGTTCAAACTGCCGGCATCACCAAACCCGTATCTCCTCATACATTACGACATTCATTTGCAACTCATTTATTAGAAGGCGGGGCCGACCTTCGATTCGTGCAGGCACTTTTAGGACACAGCGATATTTCCACAACACAGATTTACACTCATTTGGATAAACACCATCTGAAAGAAGTGTATCAAACCCATCATCCCCGGAGTTAAGTGTGTTATTTCGACTCCCACTGGAAGCACTCGTTTTATTGATCCCAACGCTCATATTTGCACTCTCTTTTCATGAATTTGCCCATGCATGGATGGCTGCAAAATGTGGAGACACCACAGCAGCCCGAATGGGACGGCTTACACTGAATCCCATGGCACATTTGGATATGATGGGCTCACTCATGATCCTGTTTGTGGGCTTTGGGTGGGCGAAACCGGTACCTGTGGATTCTCGTTTTTTAAGAAATCCAAGAACGGATATGATGAAAGTGGCCGCGGCAGGACCCGCAGCTAATTTGATCTTGGCCATGGCCGGAGGGATGGTTTTAAGATTGTTAAATGGAACAGGACTCCTGACAGAATCTATTTTTGTATTATTACTTTATTTCACACGAATCAATATTGCATTAGCCGTTTTTAATATGATTCCGGTAGCACCCTTAGACGGTTCCCAGATCTTCTCCGCATATTTGGCAAAAACGAATCCCCAACTTGCGTGGAAAATTCAATCCTATGGTCCCCAGGTTTTATTTGGACTCATCATATTTGGCTACGTTACGGGATTCTCAATTATCTGGTTGGTTATGGAACCATTTGTCAATTTTTTCATGATGATCTTTGCGGGGATTTCCATCTAACTGATGAATTATTTTAAACGATTAATACCTGTTCGGCGAGGAAAGGGCCGAACGCTCTGGTGGACACTCACCATGCTCATGATTATTCTTTTTTTCATTGTTTTTTTAAGAAATATTGCGATCAATTAGAATATGAAAAAATTAATTGAATGCGTCCCAAATTTCTCTGAAGGGCGGGATCAGAATAAAATTGACAATATTGTCAAGCAGATAGCGGATGTGCCCGGTATCACAGTGCTGGATGTGGATCCGGGTCCGGACACCAATCGGACTGTTGTGACCATTGTCGGTTCGCCAGAAGCAGTGGGCGAAGCAGCATTCCAGGGAATAAAGCGAGCTTCAGAAGTGTTGGATATGAGTCAGCATTCTGGAACGCATCCACGAATGGGAGCCACAGATGTTTGTCCATTTATTCCGATCAGCGGTGTAACAGATGAAGAATGCATCAAATTGTCCAAACAAGTTGGCAAGCGTGTTGGCGATGAATTAGGCATTCCCGTTTACCTCTATGAAAAATCTGCCCAGAAACCGGACAGAGAAAAATTACCTACTATTCGAAAAGGAGAATATGAAGGCTTACCAGAAAAGCTGAAGGATGTAATTTGGAAGCCTGATTTTGGTCCTGCAGAACGCCACGTAAGGGGTGGTGCTACCGTTATGGGCTGCCGTGAATTTCTCATCGCTTACAATATTAATTTGAATACAAAGGATCACCGTTTGGCAACCGACATTGCTTTTGAACTCCGTGAAGCAGGACGCAGTGCACGGACACCGAATCCAAAATCAAAAAATTTATTGGATGGGGAGATTGTACGTCAGGAAAACGGGAAACCTGTGAAAGTCCCGGGCATGTTCAAGGATGTGAAAGGTATTGGCTGGTATGTGGATATATACAACAGAGCACAAATTTCCATCAATTTCAATAATTATAAAGTTTCAACGCTTCATGATGTTTTTGATGCGGCATGTAAATTAGCAGGTGAACGGGGCGTACGGGTAACAGGAAGTGAATTGGTAGGGCTCATTCCCCTGGAAGCCATGCTCATGGCGGGAAAACATTATCTTAAAAAACAGAATAGATCTTTGGGTGTTCCCACAGCAGATATTGTTGAATGCGCTGTGCAATCACTGGGCCTGAATGATGTGACTGAATTCAATCCAAATGAAAAGATCATTGATTATGCAGTCCAGTCTGAAGTTCGTCCCTTAAAATCATTGGTGAAAACCGGTTTTGTAGAAGAACTTTCCACCAACAGTCCTGCTCCCGGTGGCGGAAGTGTTTCCGCTTTAGCTGGATCTCTGGGTGCGGCATTATCATCTATGGTGGCAGCCTTGACTCACGAGAAAAAAGAAATGCTGGACAGTAAACCTGAAATGGATAGAGTCGGGATGGAATCCCAAGCACTAAAAGATCGGCTCGCTTATTTGGTGGATGAAGATACACACGCATTCAACAAATTGATGGATGCCAATCGGTTGACTGCAACAAATGATGAAGAACAAACGGCCAAAAATGAAGCCATTGAGATTGCAAATAAGTATGCTATTGATATTCCTATGGAGACGGCTGAAAAATGTTTTCGTGTGATCGAATTGGCAGAAATATTGGTGGAAAAAGGAAACCCTAATTCGGTATCAGATGCGGGCGTTGCGGCAGAAGTTTCCTTGGCCGGCCTCCGGGGTGCATGTATGAATGTGATGATAAATCTTCCCGGTGTTGAAGATGAATCCTATTGCAATGAAAAGAAGAATGCGGTGAATGATTTAATCGAAAAAGCTGAATTGCTGCAAAAAGTCGTATTTGAAAAAACAATGAACGTAATTAATAAATAAAGATGAAAAAAGAGACAGGAAAGTTGAAACATGTTTTTTCAAATTTCATCTTTCATATTTCACATTTTACAAAATGATTAAAGCATTATCAGAAGATCTTAGGAATAAAATTTCCGCCGGTGAAGTGGTGGAACGACCTGCGTCGGTTGTAAAAGAATTAATTGAAAACAGCTTGGATGCTGGTGGCACTGAAATTTCCATCGTTGTTGAAAAAGGTGGACACCAAACCATCCAGGTTCGGGATAATGGCAGTGGCATGTCACCAGAGCAATTGCCGTCTTCTGTCCTGCGATATCATACAAGTAAAATTGCCACATTGGATGATCTATTTTCAATCACCACGTTAGGATTTCGCGGAGAAGCATTGGCCAGCATTGCCTCCGTTTCAGAAATGTTGATCTTGTCCAGTAATGGCACTGGGGAAGGAGCGGAACTCCCAATTGTAGATGGTAAACCAGGAGAGATTGAACCTGCAGCCGAAATTGGTGGCACAGAGATCACAATCCGTAATCTTTTTTACAATACACCGGCACGGAAAAAATTCCTTAAAACTCCCAGGACCGAACTAAGAAAAATAGTGGATGTGGTGCGCCGGTTTGGATTAGCCTTTCCGGAAGTTTCATTCAAACTGGTTTCGGATAACAGAGATATTTTTCATGTAAAAACCGAAAATCTGGAAGATCGGATCGATAATTTATTAGACCCTACCTATTCTCGGAATTTGCTTCCAATCAGTTTGGTAAAAGGTGATTATGCCTTCTCCGGATTTGTTGGCAATTTGAATTTGGTTCGATCCCGTCCGGGAGAGCAATATCTCTTTTTGAATCGGCGGTTTATTAAAGACAGACTCATGAATACTGCTGTTTATGGTGCGTATGAATCATTGGTAAAACGGGGCGAATATCCATTTTTTGTGATCAATCTTATTTTACCAACGGATCAAGTGGATGTGAATGTGCATCCTATGAAAACGGAGGTCCGGTTTAAGGATGAATGGCGTGTTTTTCACGTTTTAAAAGCAGGCGTGAAAGATGCGTTGCGAAGTGTTCTGGATACAGTTCCTGGATTTAATCAATCATTTGAACAAACATCACGACCCAGTTTTGGGGATACCCCGTTTCCTGGACAAAATTTTCGTTCTCCGGCAGAAACGATACCAACCAATCCCAATCAAGGCAATATGGATTTTTCAACGTCGAGGCCAGCACATCAGAATCTAGAACGTGCTAAGGATTACGCCTCTCGATTAGCGGAATCGCCTACTGAGTCGCCGGAAACAATTTCAACCGAACATATTTGGCAGATTCATAAAAAATATATCGTTTCAGAAATAAATAGCGGTCTTGTCATTATTGATCAACATGTAGCCCATGAACGCGTATTATACGAAGAAGCAATCAAAGCGTTTGAGTCCACTTCCATGGCATCCCAAACCATGCTTTTCCCGGAAATTTTGGAATTCTCTCCAGACGATTTTGATGGACTTTTAGATGTGCTCCCTTATTTAGAAAAGATTGGGTTCAGAATTAAGAAACAGGATGAAACATCGATTCGAATTGATGCGATCCCATCTGAAATGGCATTGGGGAATGAACGGGCTGTGATTCGTGAAATCCTGGATAATTTCCTGAAGGAGCAGAAACAGTACAGTTCATTCCAGGAAGGGTTGGCAGCCATGTTCGCTTGTAAGGCTGCCATCAAGGCTGGGGATGCACTTACGCGGGAAGAGATGCAGGAATTGGTTAATCGCTTGTTCGCTACAGAACATCCTTATTATTGTCCCCATGGACGACCGATAATCGTGCAAATGTCATTGGATGAATTAGATGGTCGTTTCGAACGGCACTGATCTTTTTAAAACACACAGCACACGGAGTTCACAAAGAAAAATTAAAAGACCTTGGAGTTCTTTGTGAACTCCGTGCTTAAATCCTATTTTTTCTTCACCGACTCATAGTGTTTGATATATTCATCCACGGGGAAATCATGAATGAGACCAACAATTGTATCCAATGGAATTTTCTCTAATTTCGTGAATCGGATACATGATTTTCCCATATTAGGCTTAACACCCATTTCTTTGTATGCCTTCAGAAGTCTCTCCTGTTGTTCTGGCACCATGTAACATCCCATCATATAAATCGCCATATGATTTTTTTGTGAGGCGAGTGCAGCAATTCCCAGCGGTTGTTTATTATAGGTGTCCGGATAGGTTTCTAAGGGAATCTCATAGGAAATCATACCCCAATTCATGGATTCCACATAACCACCGGGTAGATTCTCTAATATTTTATCTCTAATTGTTGAAATGGCTTCCCGGCGGTCTTCCGGAAGTTCATTTAAATAATCTTCTATAGTTGTTGCTTTACTTTGAACCATTATTTATTGTCATCTAATTAATTATTTCATTGTTTCAGAATAACTAGTGGTGAATTTGCTTTCTACATAATCGCCAAAATGAAAAGGTTCATATTGTGGTGGATTCTCTTTATCACAAAATTTGTCCAGAGGAACAACCACTGTATCAAAATTGGGCTCAAAAAAGAAGGGGAGAGAAACTCGTGTTGTATTTCTTGGTGGAATAACCCGATGCACATTTGCCTTATAATGATCATTGGTCCATCGTTGGATCATGTGCCCGATATTAATAATAAATGTTCCAGGAATCCGAGGAGCGCTCACCCAATCATTGGCGGCATTTTTCACTTCAAGACCTCCCGCATCATCCTGCAATAACATAGTTAGAAATCCATAATCGATATGTGCACCAATTCCATCACCCGCATTTTCTGCTAATTCATTATCATAAGGTGGATAATTTAACACTCGCATGGAACAGTGAAATTGATTCATAAATGGCGCAAAAAAGGTTTTATCCAGTCCAAGGCTCAGTGCCAATCCTTCCGTGAGTTTTCTCCCTAAAACGATCATGAAATTCCAATGCCTGTCCAGAACTGATTTGAAAAACGAAGGGTTTTCCGGCCATTGGTTGGGGCCCATTAACTGTTTTCCTGTAATAACATCTGGATGATCGCGAGAAAGGTCCAAGCCGAAATCAATACATTCATGCCAATCATATTTATCATTGGTGAGTTCTTTACCCAAGGGTGTGTATCCACGATAATTGTCTGATTTACTGATATGGATTTTCATTTTTTCTTTGACTGATAAGTCGAAAAAGCTTTTCATAGCAGCAATAACTTCTTTGAGATGATCTTCCGGGATCTGATGGTTTTTTGCATAAAAGAAACCCACATTTTTGCAAGCATTTCCTATTCCATTTGCTGTTTGTTGTAAATCCTTTGTTTCACACTGTGTATCCAGAAGTGAAAAAATATCTATGATTGGAATTTCTTTGAAGGTTGAATTATTTGAGCTCATTATTCTTAATGATTCTTTTAATTGATTTTATATTAACACTTTTTACCACCATTTGTTCTTTGGATGGCATCATTTGGATCTGTCGAACAATGTCCATTCCTGAAACCACTTTCCCAAATGCGGCGAACCCTTGTCCGTCCGGATTCCGTTTGCCACCAAAGTTCAGTTCTGGTTGATCATTAATACAAATAAAGATCTCCGAACTGGCGATTCCAGGTTCTAACCGAGCCATAGAAATGGTGCCATCTTCGTGCTTGATTCCGGATTTATCGGTTGTTTCGTGGGCGATGGGAGGAAGTTCCATAGGATGTTTATCAAATCCCAGTCCGCCTTGGATCACTTCGATCTTAACTTCATTATCCGGTTGATTTCCCATGTGAACCACACGATAAAAATGAAGATCTCCATATCGGGTCTCATCTATATATTGTAAAAAATTGGAAACGGTGATGGGCGCTTTGTCCGGAAAAAGTTCGATTTGGATTGGCCCAAGATCCGTTTCCATTTTGATCATGACTGTTTTTCCGAGACAAATAGTGAGAATGGCTAAGTTTGTTAATATCTTTTTTAACATGGACTGAAATTAATAAAAGTGCAGGTAAGACATTCTTAAATTTCACCATGCCATCTTTCAAAGATATTCAGGATGCCCACGAGCGGATCCGCCCTTTTATTCATCGCACACCTGTTCTAGGCAATGCCAGTTTGAATAAATTGTCCGGCGCCGAATTGTTCTTCAAATGTGAGAATTTTCAGAAAGCAGGTTCTTTCAAGATTAGGGGCTCCACAAATACAGTTTTGCAATTGACACAGGAAGAACTGGATCGTGGTATCGTAACAGCTTCATCCGGGAATCACGGTGCCGCATTGTCCATGGCCGTGTCAAATCGCGGCGGAAAAACAACAGTCGTCATGCCCAACAATACCCCCAAGATGAAAGTGGATAATGTGGAGCGAAACGGCGGAGAGATCGTTTGGTGTGAACCGGTCCAGGAATCTCGGGAAAAAGTATTGAAAGAATTGTTGGCTGAAACCGGAGCTGTTTTGGTTCACCCCTATAACGATGAGCG
>Ga0208391_1001502_pt1 | contig 10984 bp, 12 predicted proteins | sample Knorr_S23_td_Bot_FD_185612 | JGI IMG/M metagenome (GOLD analysis project Ga0208391, IMG submission 185612) | Marine microbial communities from Southern Atlantic Ocean transect - Knorr_S23_td_Bottom_ad_3770_LV_A (SPAdes) (version 2) | ecosystem: Environmental > Aquatic > Marine > Oceanic | place... | reverse complement strand
CTTTTTTTGCACCTTTTACTAAACCCCCTACAATTTTTTTAAATAACTTTACATCATTTTTGTTTGCAGCAATATAATCTACAAACGAGATTGGTGTTGCACCAATACAAATTATGTCATTGACATTCATTGCAATACAATCAATTCCTATTGTATCATATTTTTTCATCATATTTGCAATTACTACTTTAGTTCCAACACCATCTGTGTGTGTGGCCAAAAGTTTTCCACCTGGAATCTCTACAATTCCTGCATAATGCCCAAATCCATGTGTTATCTTTGCTTTTTTCTGAATTTTGTGGGTTGATGCAATTAATTTACCAATTGCTGCCTGACTTTGTTTAATTTTAGAAATGTTGACGCCTGCCTTTTTGTAGGTTAGAGCCATAATTTGATGCGTATGTGCTGTGAATAAGAATTTGCCTATTGTTAAGTTCACATATACATTCCAGATGTCTCTGCTCTATGTTCTACATATTTCTGAGACAGTTCACCAAATTCTGAGTTAATTCTCTCTTTGTCTTCTTTAAGATCTGTGGTGTCTATGTCCATTTCATAGAATCGATTTAGCGCCTCAATCAGAGTTGCTGCAGCAACCGAATCTGGTGCTGCCTTGTTTGCTTTAGCCAATAGAGTCAAACCCTGAATTTCTCTTACTAGACATTCGTTTAGTATGCCTCCAGGAATTCCTGTGATAAATCCCTGAGGAATCATACTAATGTCTTTGTCTGCCATTGTTCTTACTAGATCTTCTTCAGCTGCACAGTATGCCTTGTCATCATGTTCAATGCTTGCAACTCCATCAAGGATTACAATTTCTTTAGATCCTTTTTCTGCTGCCCAATCTAAAATTGATGATACCAAACAGTAAAGTCCTTCCATCTTCAATGTTATCTCACAAATTATTGCACAGATTGTTCCGTCATGGTTTGCATAAAATCTAAATGGATGACGTAATCTACCTCTCATGAAAACTGTTGATGGTGGAAGATATTTTGATCTCATCACTCCAATCTCTTCCATTTTTAATTTCTCAATAATGTGATTAATTGCAAGAGGTCCTACTAGTCCTGCTCCAACAAAACCTGCAAAAATTATTGGATTCTTTAATTCTACTTTCTTTATCTCAAAGACTTCTGCTTCAGGAAATTCTTTCTGCACAGTTTACGTCGATTTTTTCTGTCTAATTACCTTTCTGTATAAAGAGATTCAACATGATTCGTCCCTTATCTGTAATTGAATAGATCATATTTGGTCCTACTGGTTCTTTTTTGATAAAGTTGTAATCTACACACAGATGTAGATAATTCAAAAATGACTTTTTCATTCTGATCTTTGACTTTGAATACAAATTTGTAAACGTCATAGGATTCGCTTTAAGCTGATACAACAACTTCAATAGAGATAATGTACTGTAATCCCTAGTTCTTGCTTTTACTGCATCAAGTACTTCTTCGTCTCTTTCTATGATAAAATCTTCGAATTGATCTGCCACTTCTAGTGGCACGTATGTTAGTCTTGTTCGCATCATACTGTATAGTACCGTACATTACTTTATTAGTCTTTAACTTGAGCATTGTTGATCTATCCAGCTGATTTTTTTACACCTGAATTTCGATAGATAAGTTCAGGTTTATTGCAATTGTTAGAATTGTGAAATTATAATGAATAATCTCCTTTAAACTATCAAAATCTGAAAGTTCTTTGTGGAAGTAGCAGTCAGTGTAATTCTAACAGTAGTTGGACTAGCGATGCTATGTTTTGGTGGAAATTGGCTCGTAAGTGGCAGTGTCACTATAGCAAAAAAATTCCGAATAAGTAATCTCGTAATTGGAATGACTATTGTAGCATATGGTACTTCGACTCCAGAACTTGCTGCCAGTGTTGCTGCAGCAGGAGAACACAGTGCAATTATTTTAGGAAATGTTATTGGAAGTAATATTGCAAATGTTGGAATGGTAATTGGCATAGCTGCAATTCTCGCTCCTCTTGTAGTACGAAAATCTGTTTTACGAAAAGAAATTTTTATCATGTTAGGAGTTTCTTTTTTACTTGTTTTACTTTCAATTGATGGTGAACTTTCTCAGTATGATGGAATATTGTTACTTGGTGGATTGGGGGTGTTTGCATTTTATACATACAAAGATGCAATGAAACAAAGAGAAGAAAACAAAGAAAAAATTGAAAAAGGAAAAAAGAACATATATCTAAAATCTATGGGGCTAATTGGAATAGGTCTTGCACTTTTGTATGTTGGCGCATATCTTACAGTTGAACATGCAGTAATTTTAGCACAAGAGTTTGGACTATCAGAAAAAATTATTGGATTAACAGTAATTGCAATTGGAACATCTCTTCCCGAATTAATAACATCCGTAATTGCAATTCGGAAAGGTCATACCGATATTGGCATTGGAACTATTATTGGAAGTAATATCTATAACATCTTGATGATAATGGGAGTTGGTGCTGCACTTGGCGGTGTGATGATTGGCTCTGATGTTTATGTTGATTATGCAATAATGATAATCTTTGGTCTTTCGTTACTAATTGCCCTAAAAACTGGAATTATCAATAGAGGTATGGGAATATGTTTGGCTATTGGCTATGTTGTATATCTTGCAGTCACCTTTTTCAAGTAATTCATGCCTACATTTGGCCTTTAGATAGAATTTACCATAATATTTTCAGCTTTCAGTGACGGGACAATGGATGGAAGTGATGCCCATTGAATTACATTTTTTGGATTGTTTCCAATTTCTGAAATATTTTTCAACATAGTCGGAAGGTTGTGAATTATTCTCACTGATTTTCCAGGTCCATCTATCTCCCCATTTTCAATAATTCTTACACCACTTCTTGCTGTACATGAAAAATCTCCTTTAATTGGATTTACTGCATATGTGTACCATAACCTTCCAACTAACAATCCCCGTTTTGTATCTTTGATCATATCTTCTTGAGAAATATCTCCAGGATTTATTTTGAGATTATGGGGGGCTGAAATTGGTATTGGTTCAGAACTTCTTCCCATAGGTGAACCTGATCTAGATGCATTACCTGAAGATTGTTTTCCTTCTTTGTAACTATCAAAAAGATTTGAAAAAGTGTTTTTAAAAATTCCTCTTTCTATCAAATTCCTTTTTTGAGTTTCCATTCCTTCATCATCTACAGATTTTGTTCCAATACCTTCTGGGATGTGAGGATCATCAATCAAACTAAGTTGCTCCATTGCAATTTTCTCTTCAAAATTATTTGAAAAACAACTTTTCTTCTCTGAAAATGTTTTAAAATTAAAATTTGCTGCAACAACAAATGCTAATAACTCTCCTACTGAATATGGTTCAAAAATTATGGAATAGTTGTCTGAATCAATTTTTTGGGGATTTATTGATTCAATGCACATAATTTTTGCATCATTTCCAACTTGTTCTGCAGAAAAATTTGATAATGTTCTACCACTTGCGTGTCCTATTCCTGATACTGGCAAGATTCCAAATTCTGATTCTGCATTAATAATTCCTGAAATGTATGTGGCCTTGTCATTTAGATACAATCCATTAGAATTTGCTATCTCAAAATTTTCTGAAACTATGTTTAGCGATCCTGTAATCGTATTTACCATATCATTATTTGCTGAATTTATCATATTTTGTACGATATCCATTACTTCCTCACCCGAAATTTTTGCTAGTTTTTCATCAAATGTTCCGTCAAGTTGTTTGAGGGTTGCGTCATGTGGTAATCCTCTCCAAAAATCTCTTGGTTTAAGTTTTGACGATGTTTTGAACGCACTATCAATTGTTTTTTCTATCTCTTGTTGGTTCGTTGTTTGAATTGATGCAATTTTTTTGTCATGAATTAATCTTATGCCATAACCTTCATCAAAATTTTGCTTAATCTCAGCAATCTCTGAATCTGTGATTCTCACAGTAATGATCTTTTTTTTTACAACAATAATCTCACATTCATTGATTCCTATATTCTTTGAATGATTCAATGCCTTGTCTAAGGCAGACAATCATTTTCTCCTTGGATTTTTATAATTAAATTTGTTAATTTTAATTAATTCTACATATGATCCGAATCGAGAAGTGTCTGTAACTTTGTCAAGCTCACTTTCAATTTCATTGTCAAACTTTCTTAGAATTTTATAATTGGTATCTCTTTCTACTGGAATTCTTCCAATCTCTTTTACCAGTCTCCTAATTTCTTTTGGTCTTAATAACTGACCATATTCTGAACCTGCAGATGTTGATATGCTCTCATTGATCAGTGTTCCTCCGAAATCATTTGCTCCCCACATCAGTAATAATTGAGACATCTTTTGCCCTTCTTTTACCCATGACATCTGAAGATTGTTAATAGAATTATTCAACATAATTCTTGCAATTGCATGTGTAAGCAAAACATCATTTCCACTTGCTCCCTCTTTAATTCCTTTATGTAATTGGTGCTTGTACATTGGTGCTTCATCGGGAATAAAATTTAGGGGAACAAATTCTGTAAATCCTCCTGTCTCCTTTTGAATTTCTCTTAGTTTTGCAATATGTTTCACTCTATCTTCAAGTGTTTCCAGGTGACCAAACATCATAGTTGATGTTGTATTGATTCCCATTCTGTGAGCAGTCTTGATAACCTTCTCCCAATCTTTTACACTGATTCTGCCTGGGGAAATCTTATCTCTGAGTTTTTGATCAAGAATTTCAGCAGATGTTCCTGGAAGTGTGTTTACTCCAGCTTCTTTCATTCTCTTTAGAAATTCTTCAATTGAAATTTCTGATCTTGTTGCCCCGTATAGAATCTCTTCAGGCGAAAATCCATGAATATGGATGTCTGGAATCTCTTTTTTGATTTCTCTGCATATGTTTTCATACAAATCTCCTTCCATATCTGGTGGCAATCCTGCTTGAATACAGACTTCAGTTGCCCCAAATTGATGTGCCTCTTTTGCTCTACGTACAATCTCTTCAGTTGGCAAGAAATACCCCTCTTCTTCTCGAAAGTCTCTACTAAATGCACAAAAACCACATTGCTTGATGCAGACATTTGTGAAATTGATATTTCTATTAACTACATATGATACAGCATCACCAACTCTTCTTCTTCTAATTTCATCTGCAACAAGCCCTACTAAATGGAAATCAATCCCGGTCGTATTGTATAATGTTACACCATCTTCTACAGAAATTTCCTTGTCTGATAATGCATTGTTTAGGATTTTGGATACAATTGGGTCAGCAGCTTTGAAAAGTGAATCTATGTTAGTGGTCATCTCCAATACTCCTCTTTTACCAATCCTTCTTCATTTCCAATAACTGACATTTTATCTCTTAACTCTTTACTAATAAAAGAAAAGAATTCAGGATATATTGGGAATCTACACTTTAATTCAAATCCCGCATTTTTTGAATTTTCATCTACTTTATTAATTTCTGGCCAGGAAAATTCCGGATTAACAAAATCTGGAGTTAATGGTGATATTCCCCCCCAATCATTTATTCCAACTGATAAGAAACTTTGATATGATTTTGGGGATAGATTTGGTGGAATCTGTATGTTCATCTCCGGCATGATGATTCTTGACAATGCCACAATTACTTTGAAATATTTTTCATCAGCTGAAGGAGCACTCTTCATTATTGTATCTGGTTTTGGCTGAAAATTTTGCAAAATTACTTCTTGAATATTTCCATATTTTTGGTGCAACTGTTTTATTGCTAAAATTGAATCAATAATTTCTTCTACAGTCTCTCCGATACCCACAAGAATTCCTGTTGTCATTGGAATTCCTAATTTTCCAGAATTTTCTAAAACTTCTAATCTTGCTTTAGGTTTTTTACTTGCAGCCAAATAATGTGGCATTCCTTTTTCTGTCAATCTTTCACTGATATTTTCAAGCATAATTCCCATTGAGACGTTTGTTTTCTTCAACTCTCTCATCTCCTCAAAATTTAGGTTGCCTGCATTTGTATGAGGGAACAATCCTAATTCTAATGCTAATTCTGATGCATGAATAAGATATTCAGCAGTTGATTTGAATCTATTTTCCTTTAACCAATCTCGTGCTTCTTGATATTTCTGTTCAGGTCGCTCACCTGTAACAAAAAGTGCTTCAACACATCTGTATTTTTTTGCAAGTTGTAATAATTCTAATACTTGCTGTTTAGACATCAAAGATAGTTTTTCTTCTCCTGGTTCAGCTTTGTATGTGCAGTAAGAGCAAGTATCTTTGCAGAGATTAATTAAGTTGAAAAATGATTTTTTTGAAAATGTAACTGAATCTTTTTTAAATTTTTTTCTCAAATTTTGTGCGACTGAAAAAAGTTCACTAGAATTTTCTACTGCATTTTGATAAATTCCTATAATGTCTTGACGAGAAATCACTTTATTCTCTAAAACATTGTTTAAAATCTCAGAGTTTAACACAAGATTGCTCAACAGAAAGGATTCTTGATTAGAAGTATTTATGCTTGTATTGCACTAATTTCAGTTTGGTCTTTCTTGGAGAATAACTGTGATATTTGTTGTTCTATTATCTCTTAGAATTTCTAAAACCATATCATCTCCCACCGATTTTGCTCTTTGAAGATATATCAAAATATCTGCAATCTTTCTAACTTCAATTTCATCTACTGATAAAATTATGTCTCCACCAATTGAATAATTGACTCCTTCAACTTCGGTGGTTTTTTCAGACCCCATTAACCCAGCTTTAGAAGCTGGGCTATTTTCAACAACTGTAATTACCAAAAATCCTACTGCATCTTTTAGGCCCAAAACTTTTGCTAGATCTGGATCGATATCCCGACCTGAGATTCCAATCCATGGGTGTTTGTATTCTCCTTTTTCAATTAGGGCTGGAATAATTTTGACAACAGTCTGTGATGGTATTGCAAATCCTACTCCTGTAAACTCACCTGTTGCTGATTGAATTGCAGTGTTTATGCCCACTACCTCCCCTCTCATGTTAAGTAACGGCCCCCCTGAATTTCCAGGATTGATGGCAGCATCAGTTTGAATTACATCTGGAATAGAATATCCAGAACCTGATGGAAGTAATCTTCCTAATTGACTTACTATTCCTGAAGTCATAGAACCTGATAATCCAAATGGGTTTCCAATTGCAGCTATTGACTCGCCTACTTTAAGATTAGATGAATCACCCAGTGGCAATGGTTGTAACAGTGCAAAGTCTGCATTGACTTTGATTACTGCAAGGTCAGTAAACTCGTCTATTCCAATAATTTTTGCATTATATGATCTACCGTCAAGAAATGTAACCACAACCTTTTTTGCGTCATTAATAACGTGAGCATTTGTAATTATGTGTCCTTTTTTATCAAAAACAAAACCTGAACCTAACCCCTTTGTTTCATTTTCTATTTCATTTCTTTGTACATTAACTCTTACCACTCCTGGTTCAGATTTTTCAAAAATCTCAATTAATGATAAACTCTCTGAATAAAGTGGAGTTATTTCTCCAACTGTACTTGTCGTATGCCCATTACTAACCACAATCTCTGGTTTAATTGATTCTGGTGGTGAAACAAATAGTACCGCAAATACAACAATAACAATTATAGCTCCTGTGACCCCACCTACAAACACGCCTGATTTGCCCATGAGATTTTTAATTCTCTATTTTCTATGTAAAAGGCTTCCTATACACTGATTGAACTTTGAGTATGATCTTTCATAGAATAGCTTCTTTCTTTCCATGTAACAGAGGATGAACTCTTTGCTTGAAGCAGCCCGCCCAAAAATCCTAAAACTACTACTAAACTTCCTAGCGGTGCAAATAATGCATAAACAAATCTTAATTCAAGTCCAACTTTCGCCTCAATTATTGCACCTATGTAAATTAGAATTGAAGCAATTGCCGCAGTTATACAAAGTATGTTTGCAGATGTGGTTTTTATTGGTAATGATACAGATACGGTAAATATCGGAAATGGAATAAACAACAAAAATAATACAGCAAAGAAAATACCAACTGCAATTTTTCCATTTTGAAGATATAGTGGAACCATTAGTCTCTTTAGCGCATTCCACAAAGTACTTTTGTCTCGAGCCCAAACAGCGTCAATTAGATGTTCTCCTCTTACCATCTTCATTTTATATCCTGATTCTTTCACTTTTTTTCCAAGTGCCCCATCTTCGATAATTTCTTGTTTTACTCCTTCATGCATACCCACTTCTTCGTATGTCTTTCTTTTCAAGATGAAAAAACTTCCAAAGAAATAACCTATTTTTTTTGATGGATTGTTTACATTCAATGCTGAAAATCTAGTATGTAAAAATGTAGAAATCATTGGAAGTGTAATCTTTGTCCAAAAGTCAAACGTTAGCATTCTTGGAATTGCAGATAATGCATCTAAATTAAATGAAATTAAATGAGCCACTGCAAGTGATAATATATTTTTAGAATGATTTGTATCTGCATCTGTAAACAACAAGAGTTCTCCTGTCGCTTTTCTATATCCTTCCATACATGCCCAGTTTTTACCCATCCATCCTTCTGGTTTAGGTCTTGCAGAAACTGGAACTATTTTTGAATATTTTTTTGCATACTCTGATATTATTTTACCTGTTGTATCATCCGATGAATCGTCAATAACTATAATTTCATAATTTTCATAATCTTGTTCAATTAACGAGTCTAAACATTTACCGATAAACTCTTCTTCATTTCTTGCTGGAAGAATTATTGAAACCTTGGGGGATGATTTTGAAGTATTTTCAAATTTGTCAAGATATGGTGCAAATCTAAATGAATTAACCATTGATTTGATAAGAAATACCCAAGCTCCACAAACTCCAATCAGAATTGCAGTTAGTGCGTAGTTGAAAACATCTATAATTAATTCCATGAATTTATCTCTCGATTTCTTCTTTGATACTTTGCATTGCTTGCTCAGTGCCACTCTTGATGTGTTTTTTAATCATGCCTGTAAACATCCCCATCATACCTGTTAGTTTTATGTCCCACACTGTACGAAGTATGGTTTTTTCATCTTTAGGAAAAAGTGATATGATTTTTTCTCCACTTATAATGCCTTTTGTAAATTTTGCATGTATCTTTTCTTTAGGTTCAAGTCTTACTTCTTGCAGGCATTTTTGATCTCTAAATGCTATTGTGATCTCTCTATTTATTACGTTTCCATCTTTAGACAAGTTTCTGACTTCTTTAGTTCCTTTCCAAAATTTTGGTTCGTTATCAATATCTGAAACAACATCCCAAACTTTGTTAACTGTAGCATTGATTTCTACTTCGACTTCAATTGATGCCATATTCTACGAACATTTGTTCCGCATTAAATATATTAGAACACTATTTGATTCCAAATAGACTGTGGTGGGCAACATGCCTAAAATCCGGAACAGTAACTCCAGTTCCAATGGCATTTGCCATTCTTCCATCACAGTCAATTAATATTTGAAAGAAAATGAAACCCTCAAAATACATGCCAAAAATTGGAACTTTTGATGGTGCTGGCTTTTGGAAAAATGCATACGCTCATCAACGCGGTAAATTGTTAAAAAAAGTCAATGTTCCAGAAGATCAAATTATTGTACTCGTTAACAAAAAGTACCCAGAACTTCCAGCTGCTCTAAAATATGAAATTGAAACAAGTGGATTAGACAAAAAAGACCTACAATAAATTCGAAATTCATTTTAACAGGAAAAATTAGGGTCTGTTATGCTAAATGTCTCATATGATGATTTTGCAAAACTAGACATTAAAGTTGCAAAAATTATTGCAGCTGAACCTATTGAAGGAAAATCTAGAATTGTTAAAGGAAGGATTGATTTGGGAAATGATGATATACGCGATGTGATTATTGGTGGTGCACAATACTATCAACCAGAGGATATTGTAGGAAAAACTGTTATTGTCATTGCAAATCTAGAACCAAAAAAGTTGTCAGGAATTGAATCTAATGCAATGTTGTTGGCAGCTGATGTTGACGATAAACCATTTTGGTTGACAGTGAATGAAGATGTTCCTTTAGGAAGTCCAATTAAATAGGATTATTAATAAATCATTAGTTCTTTTTCTTCTAATAATGCATGTAAGTTGTTTACAGACCTGTAAACATCTGGCTCTTTTTTAGCACCTGTACAGACAAGTTTTCCTGAGGAAAATAATAAAATTACTGTCTTTGGGTCTAGCATTCTATGGATGAGCCCTGGAAATTGTTCTGGTTCATACATACTTCTTGGCAGTGTTCTTGCTGCTTGTTCCAAATGAATTCTTCCGCCTAAGTTGATTGAAGCTACAATGTTTTGAATTATTACAGTAGCATCCTTCTTTACTGGAATTCCTCCCTTGCGAAGTTTTTGCACAACTGTCTTTACTGCCTTTCTTGCTAAATCTGAAGATTTAGAACCAGTACATACCATTTTACCTGAGGTAAAAATCAATGTTGCAGTTTTTGGGGTCTTTAATCTAAAAACTAGGCCTGGAAATTGATCAGGATGATATTCTACATCTGGAAATGTTCTGGTGATTTCATTCAAGTCCATCTTCTGGCCTACATCTGCTGAAGCTACAACATTTTCTATGCTTACAATAGGTCTTGTTTGTGGCATATTTGGTTTTTTGTCTCTGAACTATAATAAAAGCACTCGCCATTATTTTGCTTTGTGAAGACTTGGACGAATGATTTAATTTAGATCTGACAAATGTTGAGTTTAGTGAATTTTACAAATTTTGATTTTGATCAACTGTTTGCAATGAGTGATGACACAAATCCAATAATGATGCTCATCTGGATAATTCCAATAATTCTCTTTGTGTTTTATGGGCAACGAATTCAACTTTACATTACTTCTAGTGAAATCAAAAAAGGAATCAAAAAACTTGATGGTTTTAAAGACGAATCAAGAAAAGAACTAATTGACTATATCACAAAAACTTTGAAACCTAAAGATGATCCAATAAAAAAAATCGACAGATTTTTGGATTACTTTACCATT
>Ga0208391_1001496_pt1 | contig 11004 bp, 12 predicted proteins | sample Knorr_S23_td_Bot_FD_185612 | JGI IMG/M metagenome (GOLD analysis project Ga0208391, IMG submission 185612) | Marine microbial communities from Southern Atlantic Ocean transect - Knorr_S23_td_Bottom_ad_3770_LV_A (SPAdes) (version 2) | ecosystem: Environmental > Aquatic > Marine > Oceanic | place... | reverse complement strand
GCACCAGAGAGTACAGGAAGATATGGAGTGCCGTGTGCTCCGAAGTCGAAACCACGGGCAGCATGGGGATCCCCGCCTCCGCATAGTCGTCCTTGATCAACAAGGCCAATGCCCAGAAATGGGGCGGCGTCCAGAAAAATATGATGGTGAACATATACAGGGCCGGCAGGTCCAGGCTGCCGGTGATCGCCACCCACCCAACCATCGGAGGAATCGCTCCCGCGGCCCCTCCGATGACTATATTCTGAGGTGTCGTTCGTTTCAGCCACATGGTATAAACGAACACGTAGAACAGGGTCGCGGCCAGGGTAAGAAAGGCGGCTAGCAAGTTGACCCAAGCGCCCAAGATCAAGAACGCCGCGACGTTCAAAACTATACCGAAGATCAGCGCGCTACGGGGAGCGATTCGGTTCCCCGGCAAGGGCCGCTGGGCCGTGCGGGACATCTTCTCGTCGATGTCCTGGTCGAGGTAGTGGTTCAGCGCGTTCGCCCCACCGGCCCCCAAAGCTCCGCCCAGGCACACGAGCAGAGCGATGTGCCAAGGTGGAACGGCTTGCGCCGCCAAAAACATACCGCCGATGGCGGTGAACAGAAGCAGGACCACGATGGGGGGCTTCGTCATCGCCAGATAATCGTTGAACGACTGCACCAGACTTTGCAGACGGCTCAGTCCGGCGTCCGGTTCCGACCCTGTTAGAGTTGGCCGGTCAAGCATTGGATGCTTCCGGGAGATCTTCACCGGACACGATCAAACTCAAAATGGCCAAGGCGGCCACGGTTCCCCAAATCAATGTAGCTAACGATAGATGCAAAGCTCTTAATTCCGGCGGGAAATTCATTAATACAGTTGCGGCTCCCACAACTACCTGGGTAGCGAATAAAACCGCGGCGATCACGGACAGCCACCGTAGCTGGGGAGCCTTGAAATGCTGCTGGTAGGCTACATACAAAGTATATAGGAAAATAACCCCGATGATCACAGTGACCACTCGATGGGACATGTGGATCAAAGGCAGACCACCGCCGGGTAGTAATTGGAATTGACAGAGCGGCCAGTTTGAGCACGCGCCCGTCGCCCCGGAATTGGTGACTATCGACCCAGAAATGACGATCAGATATATCCCGAGTCCTGAGACCAACGCCAGGATCGGGAAACGCAGGCCGCCGTCCGTATCATGCAGGCTTCGAGGAAGCACTGGGGGCCCGAAATAGGCCACCACGGCTACCAGAATGAGGCAAGCCAGCAGCGCCTCGCCCAATGCCAGGTGGGCGGCGACGATCCATCCGGGAAGGCCGGTCAATACCGTTGCTCCACCCAGCAATGCTTGTGCCAGCATCAGAATTAGTCCCACAGTGGCCGGGGCCACCAGCCAGCGGTCTCGCCGGTAGGAGATCCAGGTCACGACGCAGGTAGCTACGATCAAGGGGCCTAACACGGCGGAGGCGACCAAACGGTGGGAATATTCGATGATGGCTGACGTCTCGAGAGGAGGGATCAACCGGCCTTGGCAGAGGGGCCAGTCAGGGCAGCCCAATCCAGATTCGGTAACCCGAACCACACCGCCCAGAACGATCAAGGCGAATCCGGCCAAAACGGTGACCAGTGTTAGGCGGCGAAACCGGGAGCCCGTTCTGCCGGTCTCGGGCGGCGTATCAGATGCCTGTCCTATTGCCATAAAACAGCCTGGCAATCTAACATAGTTTCATGACAAGTCGACCGGCCTACGTGAGTTCTTGAACATTTGGACCGTAATGCTGATGCTAGCCGAGAGCGCCGATCTGTTCGTCCGGGAGGCCGAGGACTACTTGGAGCCGAGTCGGACATTAAGGGCGGGAATGCCCGTGAAACCTCAGCGGCCAGGCGCAAAGTGAGCGTGTGATATAATTCACGATGTTATCATGGATACTGCGATTCGGGTAGAGGGCCTGGTCAAGCGTTACGGTTCCTTCACAGCAGTTGACCAGGTTTCTTTTACTGTGAATCGGGGCGAGATTTTCGGCATTTTAGGGCCGAACGGCGCGGGCAAAACCACGATCCTTGAGATTATCGAAGGTCTCCAAGCGCCTACTGAGGGCCGGGTCACCGTCTTGGACCTGGATATTTCCCGCCACCGCAACGAAGTCAAAGCAAGGATCGGCGTCCAACTCCAGTCTTCAGCCTACTTCGACTACCTTTCCCTCCAAGAGATCCTCTCCCTCCTTGGGACTTTTTATCCTAAACGCATACCGCCTCAAACCCTGCTGGAACAGGTAGGTCTCCTCGACAAGGCGGGCAGCTACGTCAAACATCTCTCCGGCGGCCAAGTGCAACGATTCACCGTGGCCGCCGGCCTGATCAACGACCCGGAATTGATAATCCTGGACGAACCCACCACTGGTCTTGACCCACAAGCCCGCCGTAATATCTGGGCACTCATCCGGGAGATACACCAGCGGGGCGTTACAGTTGTTCTAACTACCCACTACATGGAAGAGGCTGAAGATCTGTGCGATAGGCTTGCCATCATGGACCGGGGCTGCCTGCTGGCGGTGGACACGCCTAGGAACCTGATCAGCCGTCTAAAAGCCGCTTACACCGTAAAGCTAGCCTTGGACCATCCGCTGACCGAGGGACAAATGGCATCCCTGAACGGCACCGTGGAGTTTGTTCAGGAGTTAGACGGCAACGCTTATCTGCTGCGTCTGAAGGGCGGCCCTTCATCTCTCGGCAAAGTACTGGACGAGATGGTGCGCAGCGACATCAACCTAGAGCGGCTGGAAATAGCCCCCGTCACTCTGGAGGATGTCTTCCTTGAACTGACCGGCAACGAGTTGCAGGACTAACGATGCTGGCGTTCACATTTGCCAACCTTAAGATGATGGCTCGGAATCGCCAGGCGACTTTCTGGGCATTGTTCTTCCCCTTGTTGCTGGTGGTGGTCTTCGGACTTCTGGATATCAAGGGTGTGGGATCTCCTAATCTGGTTCTGGTGGACCAAGCGGACACAGATGCCTCAAAGCTGTTGCGCGATGAACTGGCAGCGATCGAGTTTCTGGGTTTGGAAGATGCGCAAATCTCTGAGTCCGCTGCCCGCGGCCGAGTGGCCGATGGTGACCTGGATTATCTGGTGATAATCCCCCCAGGATTCGTCGATCTTTCCCCGCGGGATACGACGATCGTTCCGATCCCGGTAACCTTTTTGTATAACACCAGAGATGCCCAGAGAAACCAGTTGGTGGATGGAGTGGTAAGAAATCTGGTGGCCAAAGTGCAACCCGCCAACCTCTCCGCCGAGCAGGCGCTGCCGGTGGTCTCAATAGAGATCTTGGTGCCAGAGGTTTCCTACTTCGATAGTGTCCTCATGGGCCTGATGGCACTGGGTATCATGACTAGCGCGATAATCTCCATCCCGGTCCGGATCAGTACCTATCGAAATCAATCCATATTGAAAAGGTTGCTGGTTACCCCACTGCCTATCTGGAAATACTTCGCCAGCGAGATTACCGCCCACTTGGTGCTGGCAATGGTGCAGGCGGCCATCATTCTCTCCGTGGGCGTGTTCGTGTTCGGCGCCAAGATACATGGAAATCCGGCATGGCTCTTTGTCATCGTGCCCCTGGGCAGCCTAGTGTTTCTGAACATCGGGTTCATACTCTCCGCTTGGGCGCGCACCCCGGCGGCGGCATCCGGTATGGGCAACGCGGTTGTTTTGCCCATGATGTTCTTTGCGGGTACATTTTTCTCCACCGACACCTTTCCCTGGATCTTCCCGGACCTAGCCGAGGGGTTGCCCCTGACGCCAATGTTATCGGCCCTACGACAAGTGGCCATCGACGGCGCGCCTCTGTGGGAGATCTGGCCCCAACTGGCCATCTTAGCGGGATGGGCGGCCGGAACCGCGGTGGTAGCGGCCAAAGTCTTCCGTTTCAGCTAAAGCAGCTTGGTTTCGATGACCGCTGGAATCTCCCCAGTCAAGATAGGCAAAGCCGCTTGGTTGAAAAGTGCACTGGCCCGAGCGGCGTTGGCCGCCACGTTCCTCATGCTATTAGCATGCGGCTCCGGAGACGATACCGGCGCCGTAACTTCCAGACCGGGCGAGGCCAGCGGAGAAGTGGAAGGCTTGGTGGTGGAAGTTTCCGGACGCAACATCGTTGAATTGGAAACGCTTGGCATCCGGGATGAAAACGGGACGGTCTGGACCTTTACTGCCGAGGGGCCTCTGGAATTTTCACCGTCCCACCTGCGGGAGCACCAGCTATTCGGTGAGACCGTGACGGTGTCTTACGTTCGCCGGGGGGAGTTGTTGGTGGCGGTGAAGATTAGTGACTGAGAGGGAAACTCCAAACCTTCTTTACGAAAGGCATTAATCTCTTGACACAACTTGAGGGGAAAATATACATTATAGAGTAACTTGATAAAATAACCTGCTGAAAAAGAAATGTGTGATGAATGGAGCAAGGACTCTCCTGGCTTTTGTTGCCCTCGCCATTTGCGTTCTAATTGTTGTAGGTTGCAAGAATAAAGGTGACGAGCCCGTAGTCGCCGAGCCCGTAGTCGCCGAGCCCATCGTCGCAGAACCAGGTATTTTCCCTCGGATTATTATAGTTTCGATCGGGGACTCCTTCACGCTCAGTGGAGCGAATGTTCCATCCGGTGCAACTTGGCTTTCCAAGGATGATAGTACGGCTTTCGTAGGTCCAAGTGGACGAGTTGTAGCTTTGGCGGCAGGCGCCGTTCAAATTCAGGTTGTGAAAGAAGAAGAAGTTCTCGCGACAGGATATGCTGTCATTACTGGAGCGGATACCGGTGTGAACTATTTAGACACACTGGAGCTTGACGAGACGGGAAGGCCTTCCCAACGCACCCGGGAATTCGTGGGGCCATCGCCCACGGGTGTGATCACAGAGATAGAAACGTATCAGTGGTCTCCTTCCGGCGAATTTCTTGTTGCGAATGAAAATACCATGTTGTTACAAGACGAGACTAGGAAGACTTGGAAAACTGAAGATAAAAGAGACGAGGCCGGAAGATTGGAAAGTAGGCACATTGAACATTTGCTTGGCGACAAAGTTACTGAGCGCAGTTGGGATAACTACACGTATGACGATAAAGGGCGAATTACCGCAATTAATGGTGAGGGAACTCTTGGTAAAGACGGTAAGCCTGCAAAGTGGTGGAAAGAATGGGAATATGACGATCAATGAAGAGTCACTGCTCTGCATGAAAGACACTTGCTTAATATTGGGGCTCCTAACGAAACCGACAACAAATGGTGGAAGATGTGGGAATACTAAGGAAGGTAAGATTTCAAAATTTCACAAAACTCATGACATATTATTTCCTGACGGAAAAGAAACCAATGGTTGGTGGACGACATACGGGAAGATTCACGACTCAATCACCCACGATGAGGATGGGACCAAGACATCCTCTTGGGATTGGCATTGGCCAGATACCGAACCGCCTCGCCCCCCAGAGCCGCCTAACCCAGATGAATTAGAGCCTGTGAGGCCACTCATAAACATCAGAGACATCACACATAGGGATGAGCAAGAGCAAATAACTGGGGGATTACGCTTCAATTATAGCTACGACATTAACTCCAACATGGTGAATGTACGACGTACGGCACTCACCAGAGTGACCGTCCCCGAGGTCTTAGATGTCAGCCCAGTTGAAGGACCAGTTGGACAACGCGTGGAAGTCCACGGACGAAATCTCTTGGGATTCTCGGGAATCGCATCTGTCACCTTTAACGGGAGCCCTGCTGAAATCGTCACAGCCAGCAAAGAACTACTTTTGGTCGAGGTGCCGGCCGGAGCCACAAATGGTCCCATCGGTATAAGGACCGATTTGGGCACTGATGGATTAGCATCTGATTTCTGCATTCCACAGTGTTAGCCTAGTCCTGAACTATGAGACAAGAAACCACCTACCTTGTATTCAGTTATCCGGTTGGGCGCGCGTGTTGGGCGGAGGATGATGCGCCGTAGGTAGGAATGGCCTCGGTTCACACCATATCTAGAGGCCGCCGAGGCAGACTGACTATCCGCGATACATCGGCGTTACATTACGCAAAGATGTCTTATATCGTCGATTTTACGAAAGAGAGGTTAGAGAAGCTCGTTCAGGGCTTTTTCGATCTCCTCCCCCGTGGTGAACTGCTCGAACTTGGCGCTGATTCGTCCTTCTTTGTCCACGACGAATGTCCAGGGCTCGGTGGGGAGGTTCCACTCGTCCACTGCCGGGACGGTTCCGTCGGCGGGGGGGCGGCTTCCCTGGATGAGATGGGGGTCTTTGAAAACTTCTACGTGGATGAAGTTGGCTTTGCCGGCGAATCTGTCCTTGACGCCGGAGAGTACCTCTACCTGGGGGCCGCAGGTGGCGCTGACGCAGAAGGCCGGTGTGGCGAATACCACCACCAAAGGTTTTCCCGACGCGAGAGCCTGGTGCACCGATAGTTTGTAAAGATCGGGGTCCGGCTGTGTTGAACTGGTGATGGTGGCTAGGTCGTCCACTTCGTCTCCGGTTGGAGTTACGCTTTGCGGGGCGGGAGATCCCAACGACGGGGTGTCGCTTTTCTCCTTCACCAGCAAAGCGCCCTGGGCCATCACCGGCGTCCCATCGGGCCCGGTGGTAGTTACCTCGAGCTGCCAAAAACCCGGTGTGTCGAACTCCAGGATAGTGGAAAATACGCCCTGGGGCCCGGCGGGCCATTTTCTGAATTCGGCGATCGCCGAAGCCCTCTCCACTCCCGGCGCGTCGCCTGGGGGCAAGTAGAGAGCCCGTACTTGGGCCTGCTGACTCCTGACTGGCATTCCGTTCCGGTCCACGATTCCAAAGACAACTCTGTTAGAGCCGAGGGCCAGGTCGGTGGTAATAATGATGGCGCCGTATTCCGGCCCATTAAGGACTGCGGGAGGCGCCGCAGCGGTGGGAGCAGGGGTAACGGTGGGCGCTCCGGAACAGGCCGCGGCCAGCAGCAGCAGAAGTCCACCGAGCATTCCAAGGGGCAATAGCCTAAATAATTTTAGCAAAAGACATCCTAGATAGATGTATCTGACCCACCAGAAGCAGGCCGCCTTATTTGATGCGAATGACCGGAATGTGATTCATGCTGGCCCGCCGATAAAGTTTTCGGCGATTCCGGAAATCTACTATCGGACGCAAAGCTGAATCATCGGATCGATGCTGGGCAGATCTTCCAGAGTTGACACGGTTTGCACCAGGGCATCCAGTTTTTCTCTGGGCCAGTTGATGTCCGCGAACAGTGGGCTGATGCGCGAGATCTCGGTTTCCAGGCCCCATTCCAGTTCGTTACCGCTGTACTCGCCCTCATAGGTGGTTCCATCGACCATGCGGATGGATATGTGGGGCGCGAACGCGGGGCGATCTTTGTGTCCTAGCACTTCCACCCTTTGTAGCAAATCCAAGACTTGTTGTTCCTCTGCGTCCCCCGCCATGTCCGGAATGATCCTTGCTTTTAAGGGAGGATAGAATCCGTGCACGAATGTGTAGGCAGCGAAATAGTGGGTGCTACCCACGCTGGCGGCATTCCGCGTGGTGTTGGGGAACTCCGGCGAAGGGTACAGCGTCTCAAGCCAGTTCATGTCGACGGTAATCTGGGCCACGTCCGACGGGGAAAGCTCGTGCCTTGACCGCATCTGCGTCATCAGGTCTATGACCGGACAGTTGTAGCCCGCCGTCTGGTAGATCTTGGGTGTAACGTGGAGCACCTCCCACCTAGTACCCAAGTCTGCCACAACGTTGGAAATCTCCGTTCGGTTGGGACCCTGGAACACGTAAGATAGCTCGCCCCGGTTGTTGCCCGTGAAGGCGTTATAGAACCCGGCGTCGCCCTCAAGGGATTCTTCCGAGCCCCTGAGGTTTTCTTGGGCGAGCAAGGCGGCCATGATACCGCTGCGGGTGGAGTTGGGCTCGTGGTACATCATCTCTTGACCCCCTCTGGCGGCCCCCTGGGTGGTGCCTCCGGTAAAGGTGCAGGCCAAAGCCAGCGCTGTCACCAGTTGGTCTTCATTAAGGCCCAGGAGCTTCCCGCAAGATACCGCCGCCCCCAATGTCCCGTACACGGGACTGGAACGGAATCCCCGGGCCTGGGTAGACGGAATAAAGTCTCCGGCGATCCGAGCCTCGACTTCGTAGCCTGCCACCACGGCGGTCAGGAATTCCCTCCCTGATTTGTGACCCAACTCGGCGGCCGCCAACGCCGAAGGGATCACGCAGGCCCCGGGATGGATCAACATGCGGTAAGAGTCTGCCTGGTTGGTCACGTGCATCAGCTTGCTGTTGGCGAAGGCGGCGCCGCAACGGGTCGCCTTTCCGCCGTCGACCAATATCGTGGCCCCGTCAGGCTTGCCCTCTTCGGTTTTTGCCAGGTGTATCGCGGCTTGCCCGTGGCTGGTATCCGCGCCGATGATGCCGGTCACCATCGCGTGCAGTATCGAGGCCTTGATCTTGTCCACCACGGCGGGCGGCATGGATTCATAACGCAGGGGGGAGAGGAATTGAGCGAATGTGCGGCTGAGCGAATCGGGCATGGTTTTCCCTCCGGGGGCGGACCGTGAGATTAATTACTCCTCTAGAAAGGAGAGGGCGGACTATCCGGAGCAAGGCGGCGCCCACTGGATGGCATATCTGCGCCCGAGCAAGTCCAGGGAGGATTGTATTAGTTTACATCAAGTCGCGCAAATATCTTCTCAGTACGCGCTTGGTCACCGCCAGCACGATAACGGCGCCGATGATTATGGCGAAAATAGAAGGGTCAAAGACTCTGGTAGACATGCCCAGGACCGTGCCACCGGCAGGAGGATGCTCGGTGTCGGTTATCGCCATCAAGACAATCACTGCCCCTACTGAAGCAGCAAGAGCCAAGTCCCGAAGCACCTGCACTCCTTCTAAAAAGGCGTTTACCGGTGGGGCGAACAAGATTAGCGAAAAGACTGATCCTATCAGCAGTCCGAGTAAGTGACCTCCCACCAACGCCCGGGGCGCGCCTAACTTGCTGGTAGGATGAACAAAGATGATAACCACGCTGGCTCCCAGCGCGGCGACCAATGCGGCATCGGAAAAGGAATCGACAAACAGCAGGACCGCGAACATCCCGATGGTGGCCAGACCACCTTGGACAAAGTAGCGGCTGGGTTGGCGGCGGAACTGGGGGTCTATGATAGCCAAGGAAGACGAAGATCTATGGATGAGGTTCCAGACACGCCGAGGCAAACTGAATTCCCGGTTGTCGCTAGACATCTTTCCTAGGGGTCCCTTTTGCGCCCGCTAGGATGTCTTCAGACCGCCGGCGAAATCCAACCACACTCGGGCGCAGGGCACCGGGAGGATATGCTGGACGAAGCCGGTTACTCCAGGAAATACCACCAGCCGGCCGTTGGGAAACAGATCCGCCGCCCCCCGGAAATCACCCAGGACCTCTTCTCTTAAGCTGGCCGCGGCCAGTATCAGAGTGGGTGTGTTCACGTCTTTGAGAAGTGGCCCAATATCCCCAGACGCGTTTCTCTGGAATCCCCCAACCACGCTGGCCGGCGTGGCCGCCATCTGGGCGGCATACCAGCGGATGTACGCCGGGTCTACGATCTGAGGGTCCAGCCGTCGGGTGATGGTGCTCTCCACCCACGCGGCCACCCCCTCACGTTCGATCAGATCGGCGCTTTCTCCGTGATGTTGGTCGTTGAAGCTGGTGGGAGAGGTGCAGGCCGTCAGGGACAGCAGGCGTTCCTGGTGCATGGTGGCAAATCGCATGGAGATGGAACCGCCCACTGTTTCTCCGATCAGGTGAACCTGCTCCAGTTCCAATTTGTCCAGAACGCCTAGCAGGTCATTGGCGAAGTTATCTAGTGTCCAAGAGTAGTCCGTCTCGGGCACCGACGATTGGCCCATGCCCCTCATGTCGAACCGGATCACCCGGTAATGACGGGCCAGGATGGGCACCCAGCCGAACCACATCTTGTGGCTCTTGGCCATCCCGTGGTGCAACACCACCGTCTCCGGCTGGGTCCACGGGTCGGTAAAGTCGTCGACTGTGTAAAAAAGCTCGGCCCCGTCGTCTAACTGGAGCTTCATCGGTACCCCTTACGAATATTTCGATTACTCCGGTTCAGGTTAGCTGGCGATTCCCTGCTCGGTAAACACCGAACGAGCGATCCGCATGGCCGCCCGGGTGGTGAAGTAGCCGCCGTACAGCATCACCTGGATGAAGACTTCCATGACCTCGGAGGGAGTCATGCCAACCCGGAGGGCCCCCTCGCTGCGGCTGCGGATCTGCCGGTCGTAGCGGCCCATGACGGTCATGGCCGACAGGGCCCGGTCCTTGGCGCTCAGGGTGGGCCGGTTGTAGATCGCCCCCCAGTGATACTCGGTGATCAGGCGGTCCAGTTGAGACTCTTCCGAGTCGGGGTCGTCGTTTTCATATGCGAATACATCCCCCATGTGCTCACGGTGGGTGGCCTCCCCCTGCTCGTAAAGGCTTTCCACCGATTGGTTAGTGTCGTATACCAGGCTGGGAGTGAAATGGATCCCCTGCTCTTCGAAGATCTCCTTGGCGATGCGCATCGCGGTTTCCACGGCGGGGACGCCCACGTAAAAGGTCAATTGAATAAATACTTCCACTACTTCCGACGGAGTCAGGCCCAGATTCAGGCCTCGCTCGATGTGCCGTTTTAGCAAAGGCAACTGACCCAGGGCCATCAACGCCGATATGGTGCATATCACCCGACGCGGTGGCTCCAAAGCCGGCCGGGTCCAGATGGACCCGAACAGGGCTTCGTCGATGATCCTCTTCAAGTCCGGCGCCAATTGATCGATCCCCGGCAAAGTAAAGTGACTGCGGTCGCCACCCGCCATCGATGTGCGTATGGCTAGACCCTTTTCAAACCGATCGTCCAACGTGGTCAATGTTGGGCCTCATTGTATGTCATAAGAGAGTCGGCGTATCCGGATTCTCATCTCTAGATTTCTATCGAGATTATACCCCAGCGGAACGCCGCGGGCAG
>Ga0208391_1001494_pt1 | contig 11008 bp, 8 predicted proteins | sample Knorr_S23_td_Bot_FD_185612 | JGI IMG/M metagenome (GOLD analysis project Ga0208391, IMG submission 185612) | Marine microbial communities from Southern Atlantic Ocean transect - Knorr_S23_td_Bottom_ad_3770_LV_A (SPAdes) (version 2) | ecosystem: Environmental > Aquatic > Marine > Oceanic | place... | reverse complement strand
CCAGCAGGTCGAGGGCGCCGGCCAGGTCGGCGGGCAGCCCGTCGAACCATGACCCCTCGCAGATCGTCACCCGGCGTGCGGGTCGGCCCAGACCGGTCAGGTTGGCCCTGGCCACCGCTAGTGCGTCCCGGGATACGTCTGTGCACCACACCCGGGCCGTCACCCGTTCCGCGGCGATCGACAACCCTATGGCGCCCGATCCCGTGCCGAGGTCGGCGACCAGGACCTCGTCGCGGCCGCCACCCACACGGTCGAACTCGGCGAGGGCATGGCCCACGACCGCTTCGGTCTCAGGCCGGGGGATCAGCACCCGCTGGTCGACCATCAGGTCGAGGGTCCGGAACGCCCACCGTCCCAGGACGTACTGCAACGGCTCGCCGGCCAGACGGCGGGCGAGCATTGCGTCGTGGCGGACCATGCCGCGCTCGGTGACCAGCCCAGCCAGGTCGTCGGCGGCGTCGAGGCCGGATGCCTCCTCCACCATCCAACGCGCCTCCATCCGGGGGAGGCCTGCCGCCTCCATGCGCGCAACCGTCTCCGTCAGGACCTCCCGCCAGCTGATGGTCCCGAGGAGGTCGTCGGCATCGTGTCCGGTCGGGACTCCCCGACCGGCGGACCAGTCCGACCCGTCAACCCCCACCGGTGGCACTCCGGGAGAGGTGCCTGGCCCGCTCGTCCGCCAGGAGGCCGTCGACGACCTCGTCCAGGTCGCCGGCCAGGATCCGGTCCAGACGGTGGAGGGTCAGTCCGATCCTGTGGTCGGTGACCCGGTTCTCCTTGAAGTTGTAGGTGCGGATCTTCTCCGACCTGCCACCACCACCGACCTGGCCACGCCGGGCCGCCGACGCCTCGGACTGCTGGCGGTCCTGCTCGATCTGCAGCAACCGGGAGCGCAGGACCCGCAGGGCCTTGGCCTTGTTCTGGAGCTGGCTCTTCTCGTCCTGCATGGACACCACCAACCCGGTCGGCCTGTGCGTGATGCGGACGGCGGAATCGGTGGTGTTCACCGACTGCCCCCCGGGACCGGACGCCCGGTAGACGTCGATCTGGAGGTCGTTGTCGTCGATGAGGACCTCCACCTCGTCGGCCTCCGGCAGCACGCTGACCGTCGCCGAGGAAGTGTGGATCCGACCCTGGGACTCGGTCACCGGAACGCGCTGGACCCGGTGCACGCCACCCTCGTACTTCAGGCGCGTCCAGGCATCCTCGCCCTTGATGAGGACCATCACCTCGCTGAATCCACCCATGTCCGACTCCCGGGCCATCAGCGGTTCCACTGACCAGCCGTGGCCTGCGGCGAACGCCAGGTACATCTCGTGGAGGTCACGGGCGAAGAGGTTGGCCTCCTCGCCTCCCTCGGCCCCCCGCACCTCCAGGATCACCGGACGTCCGTCGTTGGGATCACCGGGCAGGAGGAGGCCCCGCAACTCCTCCTCCAGTCGTTCGACCTCCAGCTCCAGGGAGCCGATCTCGAGTCGGAACTGGTCGCGCTCCGACCCGTCGACCATCTCCACCAGCTCATGGGCGGCCTCCAGGTCGCCGTAGGCCTCCCTCAGGGGCCGACCCACCGCCATCATCTCGTCCAGCTTCTTGAACCGTCGCCCCGCGTCCCTCAGCCGGTCAGAGTCCCCGATCACAGCAGGGTCGGCCAACTGGGCCTCCACCTCGGCGTACTCGACCTCGAGGGCCTCCACCTGCTCCAACATCGCCTGAAGGGTACCCAGCCCTCCGGGCTCGTTCGTCGAAGCCCGACCGTGTGGCCCAAATCCTCAGACGACATCCCAACCGCAGGCGACGCCACGGATCGAGGTCGGCACCGCCAACCTGGCCAACGCCCGTTCCACGGCTGGGAGGACGTCCCGGCCGGGGAGGGCGACCAGGATCCGGTCCGGGGATTCCCTGAGCACCAGCTCGGCTGCGGCCGAGACCACGCATGGATCCACGCCGACGGAACAGACGACCAGCACCCGCTCGCCATCCGGGCCCGTACCCATGGCAGGCGCCGGCGCCGGGTCACGCAGGTTGGGTCGCTCGTCGGCCGGGTCCACCGCCACGAGGTCGCCCAGTCCCAGGACCGAGGGGTCGGCCACCAGGTCGTGGCGCAGCCAGCGTTCCCGGCAGAGGGTGGCCAGCGGGTGTGCGCCGGCACCGTTACGGCGGCGTGAGCGGATCAGGTCGGCGGCGGCGGCCAGGGACTCGCCCTGTGGCTGGTCGGCGTGCAGAAGCACCCCCGCCTCCCTGTCGAAGCGCCCCACGCCGACCTGGACCTGATTGCCCAGCTCGGGGTCGTCGACGACCCGGACCACCTCCAGGCCGAGGACCTCGCCACGCCAGATTCCGTGCTCCACGAGCGGCTGGACCCCGACGCCCAGACAGAGGTCCACGAAGCCGTCCGGCGGTGGTGGAGCGTCCACAGGCGGTACCGCCTCGGCGGGCTGCACGGGGACGAGGCTCCTGCCCTGTATCAGCCTGATCTCGGGCACGGGCCGCAGGACGGCCGCCCGCCTCGCTGCCACGCCGGCCGCCTCGACGTCGTCGAAGCAGACGGTCAGAGGTGTCCCACCGTGACGACCCGCCCGGAGAACCGCAGCGCCAAGGGCCCGCTCGGGGGCGTCGTCCGACGCCAGCACCCAGAGGCGGCTGCCATCGAAGCAATGGTCGCCATCCACCACCAGCTCGTCGCCCGGATCGCCGATCTCATCGACGACGAGGGCGCGCAACTTCATCCCACGCAGCGCATGGCGACGCTCAGGATCGAGGGTCACGGATTCTTCACGATCCGATCAGGTGGATCGGGCCGGGGCGGTGAGGCGGATCGGGCCGAGGCGGTCAGGCCTTGCGGCGCCTGCCGTAGCGGCGCTCGAAGCGCTCCACCCGGCCGGCGGTGTCCACGATCTTCATCGTGCCCGTGAAGAAGGGGTGGCTGGCCGACGAGATCTCGACCTTGACCAGCGGGTACTCCGCGCCGTCCTCGAGGGTGATGGTGTCTTTGGTCTCGACCGTGGAGCGGATCACGAAGTTCACGCCCTCCGAGAGGTCCTGGAAGACCACCGGTCGGTAGTTGGGATGGATGTCGGCTCTCATAACGGGTCCAGTCTGGAAGGTATTTCGGGTGGAGGCAACCTGTGGAACGATCAGGCGCCCATGTTCGGGCCCTTGGCGATCTCCACCAGGAACTCCTCGTTGTTGTTGAAGGTCTTCAGCCGGTCGATCAGCAGCTCCAGGCCGGCTGCGGCTCCAGCGCCTCCGTCGTTGGCGAGGCCGTTCAGGACACGCCGCAGCTTCCACACCTGGTCCAGCTGCTTGCGCTCGAACAGCAGCTCCTCGTGGCGTGTCGAGGAGGCATCCACGTCGATCGCCGGGTAGATCCGACGCTCGGCGATCCGCCTGTCCAGGCGCAGCTCCATGTTGCCGGTGCCCTTGAACTCCTCGAAGATGACCTCGTCCATCTTGGAACCGGTGTCCACCAGCGCCGTGGCGATGATGGTCAGGGAGCCACCCTCCTCGACGTTGCGGGCGGCGCCGAAGAACCGCTTCGGCGGATACAGGGCACCGCTGTCGATGCCGCCTGACATGATCCGGCCGGTGGCCGGGGCGGCCTGGTTGTAGGCCCGGGACAGGCGGGTGATGCCATCCAGCACGATCACCACGTCCTCGCCGTACTCGACCATCCGCTTGGCCCGTTCGATCACGACCTCGGCCAGATGGGTGTGCTCGTCGCTGGGACGGTCGAAGGTCGAACCCACGACCTCGCCGCGCTGGGTCCAGCGGCGCATGTCGGTGACCTCCTCGGGTCGCTCGTCGACCAGCAGGACGATGAGCTTCACCTCGGGATGGTTGGTCTCGATGGACCTCACGATCGACTTCACGATCGTGGTCTTGCCGGCCTTGGGCGGCGAGACGATCATCCCGCGCTGGCCCTTGCCGATCGGAGAGAGCAGGTCGATTATCCGGGCCGTCATGTTGTTGGGATCGCCGTCGATCTCCATGCGCAGCTTCTCGTCCGGGAACAGCGGGGTGAGGTCCTCGAACTTCGGCCTGGTCTTGGCCAACTCGGGATCCCTGCCATTGATGGAATCGATGCGAAGCAGCGCCGGGTTCTTCTCGCTCCGGTTGGCCGGTCGGGCTGCACCCACGATGGCGTCGCCCTTGCGCAGGCCGAACTGGCGGACCTGCTTCACGGAGAGGTAGGCGTCGTCCTTGGCAGGCTTGTAACCACCGGTGCGGAGGAAGCCGTAGCCCTCGACGCGCAGGTCCAGGTAGCCGGAGATCTCCACCGGCTCACCGTCCCAGACCTCCTCCGGGGCCTCGTCACGGTCACGACCCCGACGACGGCGGCGGCGGTTTCCCGCATCCGTCTGATCGCCCTGCTGTCCGCGGTTCTGGTTCTGGTTCTGGCCACGGCCCTGCTGCCCACGGTTCTGGTTCTGGCTCTGGCCGCGGTTCTGGTTCTGGCCACGGCCCTGCCCGCGGTCCTGACCCGATCGACCCTGGCCATTCCCGCGGCCGTCGCTGCGCTCAGCACCATCCTCGGAGCCCCGATCCTCGGACGATCCGGCAACGGTCGCCGGGGCATCGGAGGCAACGTCATCAGAAGCCATCGAGTCCGGAGTCGTCTCGTCGACATCGGTGGTGGCCGCTACTGCGACCTCCCATTCCGCCGGTGGCTCCTCGTCTGCGGCACCCACCTCAGGTGCGGCCGCGGAGGCCGACCCGTTGGAGGAGCTGTTCGACCCTCCACCGGTCAGGTCCAGGATCAGGTCGACGATCTCGGCCTTTCGGGCGCGCGAGCCGGGCTTGCCGCCCAGGGCGTTGGCGATCGTCGTCAGTTCGTCGCGGTCCTTGCCTTCCAGCGTGCCGCGTTCCAGTTGGGTGGAGTCCATGCTCACAACACCTCGGTTCCATCGGGCCGAACGGCCCGTCTTGTTTGCCCGACCGGGATCGACCGGGAGAGGGGAAATGCCATCCGGATGACCGACGAAGCGGTACCGGAAGACATGTCGTGGGACGGTGACCCCAGGCTCACCAGCACCGACCGACACGGCCGCGTGCCTGTTGCGAGGTGGACCTCATGGGACCGTCGCCCGCCCGACGACAACGCCACTTTACCCAATCACGGCCAACCGCGGCAACCACCGTCGTGGAGACGGGTCCGGAACCTCAGCCTGCGAGCAGTCGGGAGACGAGCTGGTAGCCGGGAACCAGCGGCTCGGCGACCACCCCTGACTCGGAGAAGACGCCACCGGGACCGTCCACGGCCGAGTCCACCAGCACGTAGGGAACCGGGTCGGCAGTGTGGGTGCGGGTGGTCAGGGGCGTTGCGTGGTCGGGGAGCATGAGGAGGCGCCATGCACCCATCGAGTCCAGCCCCGGGATCAGGCCGGCCAGGATCCGACTGTCCCAGTTCTCCAGGGCCCTGACCTTCTCGGCCACGTTGCCGGCATGGCCGGCCTCGTCGGTGGCCTCCACGTGGATGACGAACAGGTCCAGCCCCGCCTCCAGCTCGGCCAGGGCGATGTCCCGCTTGCCTTCGTAGTCGGTGTCGAACCATCCGGTGGCTCCCGGAATGTCGCAGACCTTCATGCCCGACAGCACCCCGATGCCGCGCACCAGGTCCACGGCGGTCACCAGACCGGCCTCCACCCCATGGGTCTCGGCAAATGACGGCACCTGCGGCTGGAACCCCTGGCCCCACAACCAGATCTGGTTGGCCTCCAGGTCGAAGCCCGCCAGGACGTCCCTGGATGCTTCCATCAGCTCTGAGAGAACGCCACCAGCCGGACCGCCCGGGTTCACGATCTCCTTACCGGAGAGATCGTGCGGCGGCGTGCAGACGGCATCGATCCACCCCTCGGGTGCGATCATCGCGTTCCGGAAGCCGACCCCGGCCAGGAACTCGACGCCCTCGTGCACAGGTGCCAGCTCGGCCTCCAGGGCGGCAACCACTGCGGCCCCCTCGTCGCTGGATGGGTTGCCACCCGCGTAGTCGACCATCACGCCGTCGCGGACGACCACCAGGTTGCAGCGGAATGCCGTCTGGTCCGGTCGCAGGGTCCGGCCCATCGCCGCCACCTCGATGGGGGCCCTGCCGGTGTGGAACCGGGCAGGGTCGAACCCCATGATCGACATGTTCCCCACGTCGCTGCCCGGAGCCATGCCCTCGGGAATGACGGCGGCACGACCGACCGTTGCGCGCCCTGCCAGGGCAGCCAGGACGGGCATGTGGGCAACGTCCATAGGGGTCCGCCCGTCGAGTTCCGGGACCGGGAGGTCGGCACAGCCGTCGGGAACGCATATCACGTACTTCACAGGTGGATCATCCTGCCAGCGCCGGGGGCCCGCCGGGGCACGGGACCCCGACTGCACCGTCGGTCATACGACACGCCGGTGCGCCTCCACGAACTCCTGCACCACCGCCAGGTCGTTCGGAAGCCGTGTCAGGCGCTCGGGACGTTCGTGCAGGTCGGCCAGGCGCTCCGGAAGCGGCGGCCGGACTCCGGTGGCGGCAGCGACCGCGTCGGGGAACTTGGCCGGGTGGGCGGTGGCCAGGGCCACCATCGGCACCGACGGATCCCGTCGGCATGCCCGGGCGGCCAGCACGCCCACCGCACTGTGGGGATCCAACAGCACACCGGAGAGTCCGAATTCCGTCTCGATGCACCGGCGGACGGCATCGTCGTCGAAGCTGACACCGGCCCAACCATCGGCGAGGGCGGCGTGCAGCACGGGATCCAGGCGAAACGAGCCGGTGGCCCGGAAGCCGTCCAGGTGTTCCGCCACGGCAGCCCCGTCACGGTCCAGGAGCTCGAACAGCAACCGTTCCAGATTCGAGGAGACTTGTATGTCCATGCTTGGCGAGGTGGTGGGGACCACCCCGTCGATCCGCATGGTGCCGTCGTGGAAGAACTGGGTCAGGACGTCGTTGGTGTTGCTCCCCACCACGAGCTGTGGCACGGCCAGGCCGGATCTCCGGGCCACATGGCCGGCGAACACGTTGCCGAAGTTGCCCGTGGGAACGGCGAAGGCCACCGGCGACCTGCGACCACCCAGGCGTTCGGCGGCCACCACGTAGTAGACGACCTGGGCCATCACCCGTGCCCAGTTGATCGAGTTGACCGCCGACAGGCTCACGCGGTCCCGGAACCCGACGTCGGCGAACATGGCCTTCACCATGTCCTGGCAGTCGTCGAAGGTGCCGTCGATGGCCACGTTGTGCACGTTGGGTGCGATGACGGTGGTCATCTGCCGCCTCTGGACGTCCGACACCCGACCGGCCGGATGGAGGATGACGACATCCATGTTGTCCCGGTCCCTACAGGCCTCGATGGCCGCCGAGCCGGTGTCGCCCGACGTGGCGCCGACGATGGTGACCCTCGCTCCACGTCGGTCCAGCTCGTGGTCGAAGAGGCGGCCCACCAACTGGAGGGCGACGTCCTTGAACGCCAGCGTCGGACCGTGGAAGAGCTCCAGCAGGTGCACCCCGTCGGACAGTTCGACCATCGGGACCACGTCAGGCGCATCGAAGGTGGCGTAGGCCTCGGCCACCATCGCCGCGAAGTCGTCCACACCGATGGAACCGGCGACGTAGGGCGACATGACCTCCACCGCCGTCTCGACGTAGTCGCCACGGCCGCCACCGCCGAGCGCGGGCCATGCCTCCGGCACGTACAGCCCACCGTCGTCGGCGAGGCCGGCCAGCAACGCTTCGCCGAAGTCCAGGACCGGGGCCGTTCCCCGGGTGCTCACGTAGCGCATGGCGGTCCCGGCTCGGTCAGTCGCCGATTACCCGCAGGACGCTCCCGACGGACCGCACCGCGTCCAGCGACCTGAGGTCCTGGAGCGTCGATCGGAGGTCGCGTTCGCGTGCCGCATGCGTGATGAACACGAGGCGGGCCTCCCCTCCCAGGCCCTCCTGCTCCATCGAACGGATGGACACGCCGTGCTCGCCGAACACGGTGGCGACCTGGGCCAGCACGCCGGGACGGTCGTCCACCTCGACGTTCAGGTAGAACGCGGAGGTGACGTCGTCGATCGGGGCGATACGGGCCCGTTCCAGGGCACCGATCGACGCCGAGTGACCCTGCCGGAGGTTGCCGGCGGCGTCTATGAGGTCGCCCAGCACCGCCGAGGCGGTCGGGCGACCGCCCGCCCCCCGGCCGTAGAACATGAGGTCACCGGCTGCGCCACCCTCCACGAAGACGGCGTTGAAGCTGCCCCGTACGGAGGCCAACGGGTGGTCCAGGGGTACCAGCGTGGGATGCACCCGAACTCCGATCTGGAACCCTCCGTCGGAGGCCACGGTCCGCTCGACCACGGCAAGGAGCTTGATGCAGTGCCGGAGGTCGGCGGCGAAATCGATGTCGGCGACCGTGATCCCGGAGATTCCCTCGTGGTAGACGTCGCCGGCCACCACGCGTGCACCGAAGGCGATCGTGGCGATGATCGCGGCCTTGGCGCCGGCATCGAAGCCCTCCACGTCAGCCGTCGGGTCCCGTTCCGCGTAGCCCAGGCTCTGGGCCTCGGCCAGGGCATCGGCATAGCTGGCGCCGTCGTCGGCCATCCGGCTCAGGATGAAGTTGGTGGTGCCGTTCAGGATGCCCATGACCCGCGTGATCGGCTCGCCGGCCAACGACTCGCGCAACGGACGCATGATCGGGATGGCGCCGGCGACAGCCGCCTCGAACAGGAGGTCCACCCCGGCAGCCTCGGCCGCCTCGTACAGCTCGGCGCCGTGGTTGGCCAGGAGTTCCTTGTTGGCCGTCACCACCGGCTTGCCGGCCGCCAGGGCGGCCGACACCAGCCCACGGGCGGGCTCGATGCCACCCATGACCTCGACGACCACGTCCACGTCGGGATCCACGACGAGCGCTGCAGCGTCGGTGGTGAACGCTGCTGAATCGATGGGGACATCCCGGTCCAGCGCCGTGTTGCGGACCGCTATGCGGGTCACCTCCAGGTCCAGACCGGTACGGCGTTCCACCTCGTCGCGGCGCTCCGCCACGAGGGAGACGAGGGCGGCGCCGACGTGGCCACAGCCCAGCAGTCCCACTCGGATCCTGGAGGTCTCCATGGACCAGACCGTATCGCTCGGACCGGCCCCGTCCGGCCCGGATTAGGCCCGAGGCGTGGCAGCACCGTGTTCAGACCTCGCGTCGGACCAGGTCCTCGAAGGTCTCCCTGCGGACCACCGTCCGGGCGTCGCCATCGGCGACGAACACCACGGCAGGACGCAGGACGTGGTTGTAGTTGGAACCCATGGCATGTCCGTACGCACCGGTAACCGGGGTGGCCAGCACGTCCCCGACCGCCAGGTCGTTCGGGACCCAACCCTCCCGGACCAGCAGGTCCCCCGACTCGCAGTGCTTGCCGACGACGCGCACCGACCGGGCGCGCTCCGCTGCTGCCGCCCTGGGCAGGAACGTCTCGTATCCGGACCCGTAGAGGACCGGCCGGGGGTTGTCGCTCATGCCCCCGTCCACGGCCACGTAGGTGCGGATCCCCGGAAGGTCCTTGATGGTTCCAACCGTGTACAGGGTGATCGCTGCGGCAGCCACGATGGCCCGTCCCGGCTCGGCCGAGACCGACGCCATCACCCCCGCTGCCTCGCAGACGGCCCTGATGCCGGAAGCCCATTCGGTGATGCTGGGTGCCGACTCGCCCTCCACGTAGGGAACCCCCAGGCCCCCCCCGACCGAGAGCTCGGCCAACCCGAAGGGCGCGGCGAAGTCGGCCAGTACCTCGACGGCCCGGGCGAACGCCCCGACCTCGAAGACCTGGCTGCCGATGTGGGCGTGCAGCCCGACGAGCTCCACGGAGGCCGAGCCGATGGCCCGCTCCACCGCTGCGGTAGCCAGCCCCGACGAGACCGTGAAGCCGAACTTGGAATCGTCCTGGCCGGTGGCGACGAACTCGTGGGTGTGGGCCTCCACACCGGGCGTGATCCGCAGCAGCACCCGTGGCCTGGACCCCGTGGACCCAGCCAGGGCGTCCAGTCGGTCCAGCTCGTCGAACGAGTCCACGACGATCCGGCCCACGCCCTCGTCGAGCGCCATGGCCAGCTCGGCATCGCTCTTGTTGTTGCCGTGCATGACCAGCCGGTCGGCCGGCACCCCGGCGCGCAGCGCCACGAACAGCTCGCCTCCGGTTGCGACGTCCAGGTGCATTCCCTCCTCGTGTGCCAGGCGTGCCATCGCGTCGCAGAGGAACGCCTTGGAGGCGTATGCGACGCCGTCGCCGAAGGCGGTCACCGCCTCGCGGCAGCGGGCCCGCAGGTGGGCCTCGTCGTAGACGAACAACGGTGTGCCGTACTCGCCGGCCAGGTCCACGAGGTCGCAGCCACCGATCCGGAGCCGACCGTCAGCGGAGATGGCTGCCGTGTCGGGCAGCAGTCGGGTGGGTATCGGCCCGGCCACGGTCAGGCCTCCCCGTCCCCGTCGTCCCGCCACATCTCGGTGGGGGCGCTCACGCCGAGTAGGTCCAGGGCGACGGCAAGGCCTATCCGGACACCCTCCACCAGCCAGAGCCTGGCCCTGGTCGTGGCCGGGTCCACCTCGGGGCCGACCACCCGGCAGTCCTGGTAGAAGCCGTGGAACGCCGAGGCCAGCTCCCTCACCCAGGTGGTGACCTGGTGCGGCGCCCGCTCCCTGCAGGCCCTGGCGACCACGTCGGGCAGCTCGTGGAGTGACCGCATCACCTGGACCTCGCGGGGATGGGTGAGCAGCGACAGGTCCACCTCGGCCAGCGACCCACGCACGCTGCCGCCGGCGGCCGCCCTGTCCACCACCGAGTGGATCCGGGCATGGGCGTACTGCACGTAGAAGACGGGGTTCTCGTTCACCTGGCTGGCGACCAGGTCCATGTCGAACGTCTGGGCGGAGTCCACCGACAACAGCAGGTACGTGAACCGGGCCGCGTCGGCGCCCACCTCGTCGACCACATAGGCCAACTCGACCATCTCGCCGGTCCGCTTCGAGAGCCGGACCTCCCGGCCGTCCCTCTGCAGGTTCAC
>Ga0208391_1001488_pt1 | contig 11032 bp, 6 predicted proteins | sample Knorr_S23_td_Bot_FD_185612 | JGI IMG/M metagenome (GOLD analysis project Ga0208391, IMG submission 185612) | Marine microbial communities from Southern Atlantic Ocean transect - Knorr_S23_td_Bottom_ad_3770_LV_A (SPAdes) (version 2) | ecosystem: Environmental > Aquatic > Marine > Oceanic | place... | reverse complement strand
GGCTTCTCGACAGAAAACTGTGGTTTCTCGAGTGTCGGGGTAGAGAGATTCGAACTCCCGATCTCCTGCTCCCAAAGCAGGCGCGTTAACCGGACTACGCTATACCCCGAAAATATTTTGGGTGAGTGATGGGACTTGAACCCACGGCCTCCTGGGCCACAACCAGGTGCTCTAACCAGCTGAGCTACACCCACCATACCGCTTATGATCAATTTCAGTTGATTTAAAGCTGCGGAAATTAGAATTATTCTTTTTGGAATCGAAGAAAAATAACAGGAAACGTCACACAAGAATTTTAATTATTTACTCTGTAAACCACCCCATTTCCTCTCCTTAATTAAAGAGGGGACGAACCAACAAGATTAAAAGCCGTATTAAAAAATGCAGGGGTGGTTTTACAAAGGACTGTTTCTTTATTCCCATTTAGATAAATGGAATATTGAGTTTGCCATATTTCTCAATGATCAACTCCCTATTTTTTGGTTCAACCACAGTTCTCATAAAATCGTAATTTTGACCATGCGACTTCTGTCCAGATACTTCGTTCGGGAAATGGTTTTCCCCTTTATTTTTTCCCTGCTGATGATCACATTTCTCCTGTTCATCAATTTCCTCCTTCGAGCTATCGACCGCTTCCTGGGGAAAGGGCTGGATGTTCTCACTATCCTGGAATACCTGTTCCTTAACCTGGCCTGGATCATTGCCTTATCCGTCCCCATGGCTGTATTACTTGCCACCCTCATGGCATTTGGCCGGCTTTCCGAAGATAATGAAATCAATGCCTTGCGTGCTTCCGGTGTGAGTTTTTTATCCATTATCCGTGCACCCCTCATGTTTGGGGTCACCGTTGCCTTGATGCTGATCTATTTTAACAATTACATTCTGCCTGATATGAATTTCCGGGCGCGACTCCTATCCGGTGACATTTATCGTAAGCGTCCCGGGATGAATATTGAACCGGGGATCTTCATTGATAACCTTCCCGATTACAGTATGATTGTTGGTGGAAAAAAGGGTGAACTTTTCTCTGATGTGCGGATTTTTTCAAAAGGGCAAAAAGAGTCCCAAACCAGTATTCACGCAAAAACCGGAACATTGAGTACGCTGGCTGATGCTTTTCTCCTCACTTTATTCGATGGCGAAATACATGAACTGGAAATGGCTGATTATTCCAACTACCGCAGAATTATCTTTGAGACTCACCGGATCACTATCCCGGCAGATGATATCCTCCTGAACCGGCGGGATTCTTCTAACCGGACCGATCGTGAAATGTCCGTGCCCATGATTCTGGATAAAGTGGAGAATTATGAAAACCGGATTGATGTGGTTAATACTCGGTTGGCGGGTGCATTCTTTCGCACGCTTGAAGATAGTCTTTGGCCGGGAACAATTTCAGAGGGCAATGAAATTGTTGAATCAGCGAGAAAAATGGTCCGGGCAGACACGACCTTATCCGGCAAACAACTCCACAAAAAAGAACGACAACTCCGGAGTCTTGAACGCCAGGTAAAAAATGAATTCGGGCTTATCACCAGTTACCAGAAAGGACGGAATAAATATCTAGTGGAAGTTCATAAAAAGTTTTCTCTTCCCTTTGCGTGTATCCTGTTTGTATTACTGGGAGCACCACTGGGTGTCATGTCAAAACGAGGTGGTTTTGCCATGAGTACGAGTTTGAGTTTTGGATTTTTCCTCCTTTATTATATTCTCCTGATAGGGGGTGAAGAAATGGCAGACCGGAACCAGGTTTCTGCCGCTGTGGGTATGTGGGTCCCCAATGCAGTTGTACTGATTTTGGCACTTTATCTCACGCTTCATACAGTCCGGGAAAGAGCACCCATTCCACTCCTATCATTTTTCAGTAAAAAGGAAAACAATTCATGATTCCAGGTGATCTGATCTCCAAAAAATAGGTGCGACGGTTCAGTACAGGAATCCTTGGTTTGTTAGAATGGACAGGGCCGGATGAAGGTTATTTTTTGAACTGGGAGAAGAACTTCAGGATTTCCCACTGATTCTGGGAGAACTTTAGCCCGTCCGGTGTACCTTGCACTTTTGGGTCGGTTCGGTCCCTACTTTAAATATTTCCTTTTCAATCGGACAGGCCGGTAAGGGCGACTTCTTCGTTACAGAACAAATTTCTTTATACTGAATACCCTCAGGTTTTACAAAATTTTGGATAGGTAAATCCAATGTATCATGGGCGACTCTCATGAATCTTGCCCAAGCCGGTAAGGCGGCGCGGGAGCCATCCTGCCCAGGCCCTAAAGGAACACGAAAATCGTCCACACCAAACCAACAACCGGCAGCAATCTGGGGTGTGAATCCAACGAACCAGGCATCACTCCAACCCTGAGTAGTTCCTGTTTTACCGGCAGCGGGCCGATTAAATTTATATTTCCACCGGGCGCTGCCGGCGGTACCGCGATCCATGACAGTTTGCAACAAATTCGTCATCAAATAAGCAGTCTCTGCGCTTAAAACTTCTTTCCGCTCCGGATAATAGTTCTTGATAACATTTCCATATCGATCTTCAATGCGCGTGATGGCATATGGTTTGGAATACACGCCCTTGTTTGCAAAAGCCGCGTATGCAGAAACAATTTCCAGGGGATAAACTTCAGACGTCCCTAACGCCAAGGCGTCCACGGCACGAATATCTGTGGTGATGCCCATCCGTTTAGCCATTCGCTTCACTTGCTCCGATGGGGCGATATTCTGTTGAACCATTCGAACTGAAATCAGGTTCATGGATTTCCGCAACCCTTCCCGCAGAGTGGTGAGCCCTCCCGTACTACCATCATAATTCTGGGGTTTCCACTTCACCCAGGTGCCATCCACATTCTGCACATTCAACACCACGGGCTGGTTCAAAAGTTGTTCGGTTACAGGATATCCATTGTCCAGAGCTGTGGTGTAAACGAAAGGTTTAAAAACAGAACCGGGCTGCCGTTTTGCCTGTACGGCTCGGTTAAATTGGTCATGATAATCGGGGCGTCCACCTATCAGTGCAAGGATGCCGCCGGTTTTGGGATCCAGTGCCACAAAGGCACATTGCACCAACAATTTATCCCGCAGGTCTTTGTATAACTCCATCTCACCGGACATCATCATTTTGACCGTATCTTCAGGATAGATCGTTAAAAAAGCAAGGTTTTCAAATTCTTCCTGATTATTGAACAAACGGCGATTTAACCTGTCCTGGACATCCCGAATCGACTGCATGACCGCATCTTCCGCAATGGATTGAAGTCGTGAATCCAGGGTGGTATAAATTTTGAGCCCATCCCGATAAATATTCACATTCAGGACTTCGTCTTCTTTTTCCAAAATTCTTCGAATGTATTCTGTAAAGTAAGGTGCCATGCCCCGTTTGGTCATTTCCTGAATGGATTCTAAGGTCTTGGATCGATTTTCTTCAAATTCACCTTTGGAGATATATGCCTGGTCCCGCAAAAGGCGTAAGACTGTATTTCGCCGGCGAATGGCTCGATCCGGATGATGGATAGGTGAATAACTGGCTGGCGAAGGAAGTAAGCCCACCAGAAGCGCAGATTCATCAAGGGTGAGATTTTTTGATTCCTTCCCGAAAAATCGTTTTGTGGCTGCTTCCACGCCATAGGTCCCATGGCCAAAGTGAACCGTGTTGAGATACATTTCCAGGATCTCATCCTTGGTGTATGTACGTTCGATTTGGATTGCTGTAATGACCTCTTTGATCTTCCGGACAATGCTGTCTTCAAATCCCACCGACTTATACAGGTTTCGTGCTAATTGTTGGGTGAGCGTAGAAAATCCCTGGCGGTAACTCATGGATAAGGTATTGACCACTACCGCCCTGGCCACACTGCGGAGCGATAATCCCCAATGATCATAAAACCGGCGATCTTCTGATGCCACAACCGCATTTTGCATATGGGTTGGAATCTTATCCAGTTCAACAAAAACACGTTTTTGGATAAACAATTCATTCAGGACCTTCCCATCAACAGAATAAATCCGAGTCACTAGATCTGGATCAAAATTTTCTAATTGTTCGAAGGAAGGTAGATTTTTTGACAGGAGGAGTACCCCACCCAAAACAGCAATCATTCCGAGAAGAATAACAGCGAGACAGCGGCGGATGATACGGCTGACATGGATGGTTGTGGAAGGGTTAGCCATGAGAAAATTTACACTTTACCCTCGTTTCAGTGAACAGGGATTCTGAAGAAAAACAGAAAAAGAAAGAAACGTTCCGTGGGATCAATCTTTCTTTCGTGGATGGATCATGTTGGCTGGTTGGACCCATTGGTCGAAATCTTCGCCGGACATATAACCCAATTCAATAATGGTCTCACGAAGCGTTGATTTATCCCTGAATGCTTTCTTCGCAACTTCCGCTGCTTTGTCGTAGCCAATATGGGGATTCAGTGCCGTTACGAGCATGAGCGAATTATAAAGATTGTGGTCAATCCGTTCCTGATTTGGTTCGATGCCTTCAACTGCATGTTCAAAAAATGATTTGCATCCATCAGCCAATAAACGAATGGATTGTAAAATATTGTACGCAATCACGGGGCGATACACATTCAGTTCAAAATTACCGGAGGCACCGGCTATGGTAATGGTTGTATCATTTCCCATCACTTGTGTGCACAGCATGGTGAGCGCTTCACATTGAGTTGGATTCACTTTGCCTGGCATGATGGATGAGCCGGGTTCATTAGCTGGAATGGTGATCTCACCAATTCCGGACCTGGGGCCACTAGCCAGCCAGCGAATATCGTTAGCGATCTTAAATAAGGATGCAGCAATTACTTTCAGTGCTCCGGATAATTCAACAATGCTGTCCTGTCCGCCCAGTGCTTCAAATTTATTTTCAGCAGTCCGAAATGGGAGTCCCGTGAGTTCAGCGATTTCTTTTGCAGCAGCTTCACCAAATCCTTCAACAGAATTGATGCCCGTGCCAACAGCGGTTCCGCCCATGGCCAATTCGTAACAGTGATCCAATGCATTCTCAAGTCTTTTCAATCCATGATCCAGGGCGGAAACATATCCGGAAAATTCTTGTCCGAGACTGAGGGGCGTGGCATCCTGGAGATGGGTTCGGCCCAGTTTAACGATGGGGTCAAATGTTTTCGCTTTTTTATCCAATGCATCCCGCAACTGTTTCATGGCTGGGATTAACTGGTGATGAACACTTTCCACAGCAGCAATATTGATGGCAGTTGGAAATGTATCATTGGTGGACTGACCCATATTCACATGGTCATTGGGATGAACAGGGTCTTTGCTGCCCAATTCTCCGCCGAGAATTTCAATGGCACGATTCGCGATCACTTCATTGAAATTCATATTGGATTGGGTCCCGGAACCCGTTTGCCAGACCACCAGTGGAAAATGGTCATCTAATTTTCCCTCGATCACTTCGTCAGCCGCAGTGTGGATGGCCGATTTGGTGGAATCATCCAGATTCCCAAAAGCATTATTTACAGAAGCAGCGGCTTTTTTTAACAGGCCATAAGCGCGAATGAATTCCCGGGGAAACCGTTCTCCACCGATCTTGAAATTTTCAAAAGAACGTTGTGTTTGTGCGCCGTAGTATCGATCAGAAGGTACTTCGACCGGGCCGATACTATCCCGTTCCGTACGTGTGTTCATGTTAGTCAACGACCCACGTATCACCGGCATTCAAAAGGTCCTGGACTTTACTTGGCCCTTTGGCCTTTTTGGCCGCTTCGATCTGATTGATCATTTCCTGGTTATAAGTTGGTTTGTCAATACAATAAATAACACCAATAGGTTCTGGAAGTGTGGAGTGTGATGTCCAGTTGGCAATAATGTGAGCCAGGTCCAAATTCGTTTCATTGTGAATCAAAATATCATCAATACTATTTTTCTCCATATCCACAACTATGGCTTTAGATCCATCCAGTTTGATCCCTTTCGTTCCTTGGGCAAAGACCATGGGTTCACCGTGCTTTAACTCAATCACATTCTCAAATTTTTCCGCACCGGTGTATTCTTCAAAAGCGCCATCGTTGAAAATGTTACAATTCTGGTAAATTTCAATAAAAGAACCCCCATTATGGTTATAAGATCGTCCCAACATTTCAGCCAAGTGTTTTTGCCAGCGATCGATGGTCCGGGCCACAAATGTTGCTTGTGCACCCAAAGCCAGTGATGGCGGATTTAAGGGATAATCAATGGATCCAAAGGGGGAGGCTTTTGTCTTTTTCCCCTGTTCAGATGTTGGTGAATATTGCCCTTTGGTCAATCCATAGATGCGGTTATTGAACATCAAAATATTTAAATCCATATTCCGCCGCAATACGTGCATAAAATGGTTACCACCAATGGAAAGCCCATCGCCGTCCCCAGTAACAACCCAAACAGACAGGTCCGGATTAGCGATCTTCACACCCGTGGCAATTGCAGGCGCACGGCCATGGATAGAGTGAAATCCATAGGTATTCATGTAATACGGAAATCGGCTGGAACAACCGATACCGGACACAAATACAAATTCTTCACGTTTCCGGCCAAAGGATGGCATGTTCTTTTGGGTCTGGGCTAAAATGGCATAATCGCCACATCCCGGACACCAGCGTACCGCCTGGTCGGATTCAAAATCTTTCTTCTTTAATAAAGGTGCTTGTACATCAGTCATAATATTAACCCAGTGTTTTTTTAACAGTTTCTACAATAGTTGATGCGCTAATTGGACGTCCGCGAACAAGGTTTAACCCTTTTGCATCCACAAGATATTCAGCGCGAATCAACCGCAGGAATTGCCCCAAATTGATTTCTGGAACCAATACATTCTTGAATCCGATAATGATCTCACCCAGATCTTTTGGCAGGGGACTGATCCACCGAATATGAGCGTGAGAGACTTTCTTGCCCTCTTCCTGCAAAGTTTCTACGGCAGATCTACACGATCCGTAGGTGCCGCCCCAACTCAAAATAAGCATATCGCCATGATCTTCACCAAAAATTTTGATGGGTGCAATATCTTGCTGGATACGGTTCACTTTTTCCTGCCTCAGTTCTACCATCCTGTGGTGATTTTCAGGATCGTAGGAAACGTGGCCTGTGTTTTCTTCTTTTTCGATCCCGCCTAAGCGATGCTCGAGCCCCGGAGTTCCGGGAATCGCCCAGGGTCGTGAGAGCGTTTCTTCATTCCGCAGGTAGGGGAGAAATTCATCATCACTGTTCTTCTCGTGAACGAATGTTACATCAATTTCCTCTAAATCATCCACATTAGGAATCATCCAGGGTTCAGAGCCATTTGCCAGATAGCCATCTGAAAGCAGCATGACGGGTGTCATATACTTTAATGCGATCCGACAGGCATCGTAAGCAGCGTAGAAACAATCACCCGGTGTTGCGGCAGCAATCACGGGCATAGGTGCCTCGCCATTCCTGCCATAGAGTGCCTGGTTCAAATCGGATTGTTCCGTTTTGGTTGGAAGTCCTGTGCTGGGTCCGCCCCGTTGAACATTAATAATAACCATGGGCAATTCAGTAATAATACCCAAACCCATCGCTTCCCCTTTCAATGCAATTCCCGGACCTGATGTGGCCGTTACTGCAAGGTTCCCTGTGAAGGCTGCACCAATAACAGATGATATACCTGCGATCTCATCTTCTGCCTGGAAGGTCTGAACACCGAAATGTTTCCAGGTGGCAAGTGTGTGCAGAATATCACTGGCGGGTGTGATGGGATATCCACCATAAAATAAATTCAATCCGGATTTTTCCGAGGCTGCCAAAAGTCCCAGTGATGTGGCCAAGTTCCCATTCATATTCCGGTATGTTCCTGAAGGAAGATTTGCTTTTTCTACTTTGAAACGCGTCATGAATAATTCAGTCGTATCCCCATAATTATAGCCGGCGTTCAATGCTCGGGTATTTGCTTCAATAATGGCGTCCTTTCCTTTAAATTTTTTCTTGAGCCAGCCTTCTGTGGTATCTAAAGGACGGTCATACATGTAAAAAAGGACACCCAGGGCGAAAAAGTTCTTGGTTCTGCCAACCAGTTTCGGGGGCATATCCAACCCTTCACAGGCTCTGGTTACCATTTTATTCATTTCGATAGGGATCAGGGTGAAATAATCATCCAGCGAGCCATCCTCAATGGGATTGGTTTCGTACCCAGCAAATTTCAGATTTTTCTTGGTAAATGCATCGGTATTAACGATCATAGTTCCACCGGGAATCAATTCTTTTTGATGAACTTTTAGGGCAGCAGGGTTCATAGCCACCAGTACATCCGGTTTATCGCCCGGTGTATGAATATCCTTGGAAGAGAATTTGATCTGGAAAGCACTGACACCCGCCAAGGATCCGGCCGGTGCTCGAATCTCTGCCGGGAAGTCTGGGAGCGTGCTTAAATCGTTACCGACAATGGCGGTTGTTTCCGTGAAACGGCCCCCGGTTAACTGCATCCCGTCGCCGGAATCGCCGGCAAACCGAATGACGGCTTCATCAATTGTTTTGAATGTTTTTCCCATGTGTGTTTAGTTAAAATTGGAGGGTTAGAATTCCTGCGGAAGGGTAGAAATCTTTTGGGTTTGTAGAAATGATTTTATTGTTTTCAATATTTCGTAAAAATCCGTCGCATAATCTACCAAGTTGATTCAGATGGTAGAAAGAAATTAATTCCCTTTCTTGGGTGAAAATTTTTTAAGATTCCACTCCTGAACCAATGCATAATCCACACATTTCCAATGAGTAAACAATCTACCTATCCTCTTGGCATGCGAATTCGGTATCGCATCGATAATTTTATGTCCAAGGGCAGTTCTTCAATTTTTCTGGCATTATTAGCCCTTTTCATGAGCGGGTTTCTTGTCATGGTCTTCGTAAGGGTCATTGCCAATTTTCTTATTCCAGACGAGACTCTTAGTAGTTGGATGGATATTCCCTGGAGAGTTTATGTGGCTGTCTTGGAAGGATCCGCTGCTGAATCAGATGGAGACAGCAACTGGGCAGCAAAAATGACATCAATTGTCGGTGTGATGGTTGGATTGGTCCTCTTTTCTAGTATGGTTGCATTTATCACCAGCGTGTTTGACGCCAAATTAGCGGAATTGCGCCGGGGACGAAGCCTTGTCCTGGAAAATGACCATACCCTTATTTTGGGATTCGGGGATCGGATCATTGAAATCATACGGGAACTCATTGAAGCAAATGAATCAGAACCGGATGCGGCGATTGTGATCATAGCAGAAGATGATAAAGAAGATATGGATAATGTGATCCGGGATAATATTTCGGATTTTATTACCACCCGGGTCATTACACGATCAGGTGTAGTAACCAATATCAAAAACCTGAAAAAGGTTAGAGCAGAAGAGGCTAAATCTATTATCATTATGAATAGTGTTGCGAGTTGGCGACCGGAAGAAGAGCGAAAATTGGCAGATGCCTTGGTATTGAAATCTATCATGTCCATTATGGCCCTGTGTGAGGGTGAAGAACACCCGCCAATCGTGTGTGAGATTCATTCAGATCGGGATCGCGATCTTGCAGAAAATATTTCCAATGGAACCGTAAAAGCGCTGAATGAGGTCAGCGTTTTATCCCGTATGATTGCTCAATTGGCCTTGAGCCGAAATGGGCTCTCTGTGGTTTACAGCGATATGGTGGGATTCGATGGCAATGAATTTTATTTTTATCAACCGGATGAGGGCTGGGGCGGACCACTCACTTTTGGTGAAAGTACCTACCGATTCAAAAGCAGTACCCCCATGGGAATTCATAATGCGGAGGGTAAAATCATTTTGAACCCTCCCATAGATACACCGGTGACTGATGAAGATGAACTCATTGTTTTTGCAGAGGACGACTCCACCATCTTTTATTTCAAGGAGCCTGTTTATGATGCCCGGACTTCTGAAATCCCGCAAATTGCTACAAGCCTCCGGAATCAACGGATTGCCCTTTTGAATTGGACGCCTAAGACAGACATCATCATGGAAAAATTGTGTAGTTACCTTCCTGCAGGATCGGAATTATGCACCTATGTATCCGAGATAAATGGAGAAATGGATGCAATCAAGGCGAATTTATCAGAGGTAAATCCCGGATTGAACATTTCCATCAATCAAATGGATTTCAATGACCTTAATAAATTGCAGGACATTGATCCGCAGAGTTTCGATAGTTTACTAATTCTGTCTCCCGGTGGCGCCACCATCGAAGAAATGGATGCTTTTGTGATTTCCCTGCTGATCCGAATTCGCCAGATCCTGCGGAATTCCGGTTCGAGTCAATGGCCAAAACTCATCACCGAAGTTATGGATAGTGAAAATATTGATATCATCTTGAACAGCGGCGTGAAAGATTTCATGGTGTCAAACCAATTCGTATCTCAAATAATGGCGCAGGTTTCGGAAGAACCGCTGGCACTGGATGTTTATGATGACCTTTTCCAGGCGGAAGGCAGCGAACTTTACATTAAACCTGCTACCTACTATTTTCCCTTTGATGGAAAAGAATCCATTACGGTTTCCTATGGCGAATGCGTTAGAGCTGCTCAACTACGCGGCGAAGTTATCCTGGGGGCGCAACTCCATTCAGAACAAAAAGAGAAAGATAAAATGTTTGGCATTACGTTGATTCCGGACAAAAATGAGAAATTTACCCTGACACCCGAGGATGGATTGATCGCCCTTGCAAGGGATGAATCCTGATCCAAACTTACATTATTCGCCACACTTCGGCTATGCTCCCCCCAAATATAAGGTGGGCAAGCAGTACAGGTGTTGCCGCTAAAGGGTGCACCGCCTTGTCAAACACCATAAAGGCGAGTACAGTGACGGCAAAGGAAATCATATCAATGGGCTGGAAGGTTTTTGGGGTTACCTTAAAAAAAGACTGGCCGCAAAAGGTGGTATCCGAAAGGAACGGTTGCCCCTTTATCTGGCTGAATATGTCTGGCGTTACAATCATAGAAATGATAGTATTCAAATCCAGAAAAAACTCATTATGAAACAGTTAGAAAGATTACTCATTTAGTGGCTGTTTTGCGACTTTACCC
>Ga0208391_1001486_pt1 | contig 11044 bp, 8 predicted proteins | sample Knorr_S23_td_Bot_FD_185612 | JGI IMG/M metagenome (GOLD analysis project Ga0208391, IMG submission 185612) | Marine microbial communities from Southern Atlantic Ocean transect - Knorr_S23_td_Bottom_ad_3770_LV_A (SPAdes) (version 2) | ecosystem: Environmental > Aquatic > Marine > Oceanic | place... | reverse complement strand
CCTCCGAGGGACCGCGAGGTCGAGGCTGAGAAGGCACGCGAGCGCGCCCGGGTGCGCTACGGATAGGCTCCGAGCTTCCACTAGCGTCCGCCCCGCTATGCCCGTTATGCCCCCGCTACACCCCCCTCCGCTAGCGTAGCCGCAACGCCGCCAGCGACCCCGGAATCCCGTTCCCGGCAATGGGCACGATGATGTACTGCACGCCCTCGTGCATGTAGGTCATGGGCGCGGTGCTCGAGGGCGCCGGAATCTCCACCGACCCGATCCTCTCACCGGTCCGCTTGTCTGCCGCATACCAAAGAGCCCGTCCGCCTCGTCCTTCGGCGAACATCAGGAGGCTGCCCGTGACGAGTGCCGTGGAGTGACCTTGGAAACCGGTATTGGGGATATCGAGGCCAGCAAGCAGCGGGTGGTTAGTGATCCTGTCCGGCGTGTCTCCGTTCGGAATCCACCACAGGTGCTCCCCGGTGTTCATGTCGATCGCGGTGATGCGGCCGTAGGGTGGCTTGAAGATCGGGAGACCCTGCATGGCTGCAAATCCGCCGCCTCCGCCGGACATCCAGTCCACCACGGTGACACCGATACCGCCGGGACCGCCGTCGTCGCGCTCCGATCCTGCCGCGAGCACGCCTCCGGTACATGCCTTTCGGGAAGCGACGTACATGATCCCGCTTTCGGGATCCATGACTGTCCCGCCTATGATGTTCGTGCCGCCGGTCGCGCTCGGACACTGAGCGGTGGCCCGGTAGGCATCAGCGTTCCCCACGTGCACCCACGGGGTGAAGATCGGCCCCAGCTTGATGTCGCTGACCTGCTCGATCGCCATCGCGCGCAGCTCGGGCGTGAAGTCGATGAGATCGTCCACGGTGAGCCCCTGCAGCTCGTAGCCGGCGGGACGGGACGGAATGGGCTGCGTGGGCGAATACCACTCTCCGGGCACGTCGCCGGGCGGCACGGGCGTCTCCGGGATCGGCCAGATCGGTTCCCCGGTCTCACGATTGAAGGCATAGACGAAGGTCTGCTTGGTGGTCTGCACGACGGCGGGGATGTCCACGCCATCCACCGTAACGTCCACGAGAATCGGAGGGACCGGGATGTCCCAGTCCCAGATGTCGTGGTGAATCATCTGGAAGTGCCACCGTCTCTCGCCCGTCTGCACGTCGACCGCGATCAGGCTGCTACCGAAGAGGTTGGCGCCCGGTCGGAACCCGCCGTAGTAGTCGTTGGTGGGCGCGTCAGTGGGCAGATAGACGATGCCGAGCTCGGCGTCCGCCGACAGCGGCGGCCATGCATTCACGTTGCCGGCCCACCGCCACGCATCCTCTTCCCATGTGTCGTTCCCGAACTCACCGGGCCGAGGAATCGTATGGAAGGTCCACAGGTGCTCGCCCGTCCTGGCATCGAACGCCTGAACGTCTCCCGGCACGTTCTCGATCCTCGCGTAGCTACCGCCCTGGTGCGCTGAATTCCCGACCACGAGCACCCCGTTTACTAGAAGCGGGGCCGATGAGGTCGTGATCGCGCCGCGCGTCGGGTCGATGCCCGAGTACACGTCGTAGGGATGTCCGAGCGTCGCCAGCATGTCGACGGTCCCGGTCTCACGGAACCCGTCGATCGGGATCTGGCCCCCGAAGCCTTCTAATGGCGCGCCTGTCTTGGCGTCCAAGGCGTGCAAGAAGAAACCTGGCGTGACCAAATAGATCACGCCCCTGCCGTCGATCTCGCCGTAAGCGACGCCGCGGCCATAGTTCTTGCGGGGTGAGCCCTGCCAGCGCTCCGTGTACGGTTCGCGGAAGGTCCAAAGCGTCTCACCGGTCGCAGGGTCGAGCGCGGCCAACGTGCGCCGCTGCCCGGCGACCGTGTATACCAAGCCATCCGCGTAGATCGGCGTCGAGCGCATGATGAAGTCGGGCTCCGGCCCGAAGTTGTCTCCGCGCCACACCCACGCGACTTCCAGATTCTCGAAGTTCTCGGCGTTGATCTGGTCGAGCGGGGAGTACCTCGTGCTACGCTGATCGGCACCCCAGTACCGCCACTCGCCATAGGGATTGCCGTAGTCCTGAGCCACGGCGGGAAGCGCGGCGCTCCCGACAAGAACAAGAGCCAAGGCCATGCTCGAACCAATGAGTCGTGACAGCGTCGCCGGGCACCTCTCGCTCATGGGAAGCCTCGCCTCAGATGGTGGGACTGAATCGGCTGCTAGGGTGGCCCTCTCGCGACCGTCTGTCCAGCAGCCCGGCTCGAGCCTTGGCGCTCGCGACGGTGCGTGTGAGCGCCCGAGGGCATATCCTGAGGGAGATTCCAACCTTAGGAGGTGCCCCATGAGCAACGGCAATCGCTCGCCACGGATGATGGCGATGGTGTTCCTAGTTCCCCTGGTGTGTCTGACGAGCTGCGCGCCCGCCGAGGACGCGGAGGCGGACCAGGCGATGGCCGATGGGACCCGCTGGAGCCATCAGGACTGGCCGACCGGTCATTATCAGGTCCGCACGGACTGGCCCAAGCCACTGCCCGACGATGACCACTCGCATGACGGTTGGACGTGGGGATCCTTCGGTGGTGTATACGCCGAGAGTCCGGATCGGATCTGGGTCGCGATGCGTGGGGAACTCCCGCTTCCTGAGGGCGTCGACCCGTGGACAGCATACGGCGCCACCAACGTGGTGGGGAACGCGCCGCCGACAACGGACGGCCTCAGCTCTAGGTGCCAGCCGACTCAGAATCGCCGCGGCTACGAACGGCGATGGCACCACAGCATCAACGTGTACGACGGAGAGGGAAATCTCGTCGAGACGTGGCCGCACCTCGACTCGCTCTTCGCGCTGCAGCCCTGCGGGCGGGGACCGCACCAAATCAAGATGAGCCCGTACGATCAAGAGAAGCACGTGTGGATCATCGACGACCAGCTCCACGTGATCTACAAGTTCACCTACGAAGGCGAGCTCGTGCGCACTCACGGTGAGTTGGGTGTGCCGGGGCGCGGACCCAACAACTTTGCCCGCCCGACCGACATCGCGTGGTTGCCCGACGGCACGTACTTCATCAGCGATGGTTACGACGGCAAGCGCATCGCCAAGTTCGACCCGGACGGCAACTTCCTCATGGATTGGGGCCAGGCCCCTGAGGATCCACAGAACCCCGGCCCGAGCGAATTCAACAACCCGCACAGCATCGCGATCAGCGCGGACCGTCGGCTCTTCGTCATCGACCGCGGACACGCCCGCATGCAGGTCTTCGATGAGAACGGCGTCTTCCTCGACATGTGGCCGCTCACCTCACCGCACTGGCTCGGCAACCAGGGCACATTGATGGCCAACCACATGGTCACCACCGACGGCCACATCTGGGTCGGTGATGCGCCAACGAATCGGATCCTCAAATTCGATCTGGAGGGGAATTTCCTATACAGCTGGGGCGCTCCGGGCACGCCCGCCGGACGCATCGCCTGCTCGCACGGGATCACCACCGACCAAGACGGCAACCTCTTCCTGGCGGACTGCTTCATGGGCCGCGTGCAGAAATTCGAACCCATAGAGGGTGCGGACCCCGACAAGATCGTCGGCCAGCTGCCGCGCGAATACCCTACCGGCTGAATCGTGAGGTTCTCGCTCACCCTCAGTATCGGGGCGATCGTACTCGCTCCGGCGGTCGACCAGTTTCCGGTCGCCGCCGGGGTGCGTCTCTCCGCCCAAGAGCCAGACGCGGCTGCTACGGAGTGGCGTTACATCGGAGGCGATGCGGCCCACACCCGCTACTCGCCGCTCAGTCAGATCAACGCCGACAATTTCGAGAACTTGGAAGTCGCGTGGATCTGGAGGGGTGACAACTACGGACCGAATCCGCTCGCCGTATCACGCTCCACGCCGCTCTACGTGGACGGCATGCTCTATACCGTCGCGGGCGAGCGTAGGACCGTCGTCGCGCTCGACCCCGCGACGGGCGAGACACTCTGGACGTTCCGCGAGCCCCACACCACGCGCTTCGATCGCGGCATGCGGAACGGCTACGGGAAGGGAGTGGCTTTCAGCGACGTAGATGGCCGTGGCGTGATCTATATCAGCAGTCCGGCCTTCTTCCTCTACGCGCTCGATGCCAAGACAGGCCTGCCCCTGGAGGACTGGGGCACACCCGTGCCGCTGCCCGACTTTCCGCAGACCGGCGTCGTGGATCTGCTCCCGGACCTCCTGCGGGGCTGGGAGCCGTGGGAAAGCTGGGATGGTGGCCCCTACGACCCGGACTTTGGCATCCCTCGAGAGCTCGGGCACATCACCAGCTCGTCCCCACCCATCGTGGTGAACGGGGTCGTAGTGGTCGGTAATTCAGCCGAGCAAGGCTACCACCAGACCCGGATCGAAATGGTGCCGGGGGATATTCTGGGCTACGACACGCGGACCGGGGCGAACAAGTGGAAGTTCCACGTCATTCCCCGGCCCGGGGAGTTCGGTCACGAGACCTGGGAGAATGACGCCTGGCAGCGCACCGGGGACGTCTCATCGTGGGCTCCCATGTCGGCGGACCCCGAGAGGGGCCTCGTGTACATCCCCACAAACCCACCCACCATCGACTTCTTTGGAGGTTTCCGACCGGGCGATGGCCTGTTCGGAACCAGCGTCATTGCGCTGGACGTGCAGACGGGCGAACGCGTATGGCACTTTCAAACCGTCCACCACGACATCTGGAATTTCGACAACCCCACTGCGCCAATCGCGCTGGATGTGGTCGTCGATGGGCAACCGACTCCGATCCTGGTCCAGACCACCAAGCAAGGGTGGGCCTACACCTTCAACCGCGAGACCGGTGAACCGATCTGGCCCATCGTGGAGCGCCCGGTTCCAGCGTCGGAGGTGCCAGGCGAGTCGCTGTCGCCCACGCAGCCCTTCCCCACGAAGCCAGCAGCGTACGAGATGCAGGGCCTCACCGTAGACGACCTCATCGACTTCACGCCCCAGTTGCGGGCGGAGGCGCTCGAGATAGTCGAGCACTACCGAATCGGGCCGATCTTCAATCCGCCGATCGAGACCGGGCATCCTTCGGGTCAACGCTCTTTCGTGAGCTGCCCGAACGGGGCGACCAATATCAACGGTCCGACCTCGGCCGACCCGCTGAGCGGCATCCTATACGTGTCCACGCGCAGGGGATGCCGGTCCGAGAACATCGTGCCCGGCCAGGATCTGGACCGTCCGGACGACATCATGACCACCGGCGCGACGATCGCCGAGTGGGCTGTCCTGAATCGCGGAGATTTCCGGGGTCCTCAGGGACTGCCCATCTGGAAGCCGCCGTACAGCCAGGTGGTCGCAATCGACATGAACACGGGCGAGCACCTCTGGGCAGTGCCGAATGGCGACACACCCGACTACATCCGCAACCATGAAGCGCTGCAAGGCGTGGAGTTTCCCAATACCGGACGCCTCTCCTATCCCATCACGATGGTCACACCGACGCTGCTCATCACCGCGGAGGGTGCGGGAGGCGCAGCCGTGCTGCGCGCTGTGGACAAGATGACCGGTGAGCGGTTGGCCACGGTCGAGATTCCGGCGCCCGGACAGTATGGGATGATGGGCTACATGCACGACGATCAGCAGTACATCGTGGTGCAGATAGCGGGACGGGGGATGCCTGGCTCTCTGGCGGCGCTGAGACTGCGTTGATGGCAGCTGACGCAATCGTCGTTCGCGATGTCACGAAGGCCTTCGGCACGACCGCCGGCACCAATTCGGCCACGATGACCTCGGTGTCGGGCCCGAGTTGCCTCAGTGCAGAGGACAACGTGAAGCCCACGCCCAGGCCGCCGATCAGTATCCGGGCGCCTTCCCGCTGAGCGAACTCGGCGCACGAGATTTCGCCCAGAGCCTCCTCTGATCCATGTGCGCGGGCGCTCATGAGGCCCTGGCCGCCCACGATCTTGATCAGATAGTCTGAGCCGCGCTGGTAGAGTCCGAGCCCGCTACTGCCGCCCGGGATCGGAGCCGTCTCCAGCAAATGCTCACGCTCCACTCAGTTCGCGCGCACAGTAATCGCGTCGTACACGTACTGTCGCGAAGACCCGCGCACATCAGGCCGATTGCCGAATTGCTGGATCATGCCTACGAAGGCCAGGTCTTCCTTCGGATCGATCCAGAACCACGTGCCGGCGGCTCCACCCCAGTAGTAGGTTCCCGCGGAGACGCCGTCGCCCTGTGACGGATCCAAAACGACCGCGAAGTCCAAACCGAACCCCTCCCGGCCACCTGAGAAACTGACCCCCGCCGGAAGATGGTCGCTGCGCATGAGCGAGACGGTCTCCTGCGAGAGGACCCTCACGCCGTCCAGCTCTCCATCGTTGAGCAGCATGAGACAGAAGCGCATGTAGTCCAGCGTCGTGGAGACGAATCCCCCACCGCCTGAGAAGAATGTCGCCGGTTGCTTCCACTCGCTGGCCCTCGAGGCGGTCTCACCCACGGTGAGATTGCCCAGCAGGTCGTAGGTGTATACCTGCGTGAAGCGGTCCGCCTTGTCCGCATGCACATGGAAGCCGCTGTCCACCATGCCGAGGGGGCCCAGGACGCGATCCTGTAGGAAGGTGTCGAGCGGCTGACCCGAGAGCACTTCGATCAGATACCCCTGCACGTCCACAGCGACGCTGTAGTGCCACTGAGCCCCGGGCTGCCCCCACAACGGGATGTGCGAGAGCTTCGTGATCATGTCCGAGAGGGTGCCACCGCGGTCGAGCACGTCGACGTCGCGATAGATCGCGTCGACCTGGGAATTCGAGAAGACGCCGTAGGTGAGGCCCGCCGTGTGGGTCATCAATTCCCGGATCGTCATGAGGTGGTCGGCTTCCTCGACGAGCGGGCCGCTGGCACCCACGCCTGATGCGACCTCGAGGTCGGCGAACTCCGGGATATACATCGCCACGGGATCGGAGAGCTGGAACCTGCCCTCCTCGTAGAGCGTCATCAGGCCCACGCCGATGATGGGCTTGGTCATCGAGTAGATGCGGAAGATGGCGTCCGGCGGCATCGCACGTCCGGCCTCGCGGTCTCGCGCGCCGTAGGTCGCGAAATGCACGATCTTGCCGTGTCGCGCCAACATCGTGGTCATGCCAGCCAAGCGTCCCTGATTGATCAGCTCCTGCATGCCGCCCTTCAGCCGCGCAAGGCCCGCAGTGGACATGCCAACCGACTCCGGCTCATGAAGCTCGACACCCAGGTCGACCGATGGCTCGGTGCCGGTCGGGGATGCCGGGTCGGTCGGCGTCGAGGCGTCACACGCGACAAGCGTGGTGGTCAGCCAGAATGCCGGGACCAGCCAGCGGAGCCTGCTCCAGGGCCTCACGACCGAGTCACTCCCGCCTCGGTATCGAATCACACAGCACCATTCCTCACCGGATCTCCGGCGGCCTGAAGGGCACGTACCTCACCAGCCGCGCGCGCGTGACCTCACCCGCGTAGATGTTTCCGTCGAAGTCCACACCGAGGAACTCGATACCGGCGCCGACGTCCACGTCGTGTTGGGGAATGAAGTGTGTGACCCACGCCTGTTCGGTCTTCAAGTCCCCGATCCGGATGCCCTTCTCCCAGCCGAAGTTGCTGCGCCACGGGTCGGGCGGCCCGGTCCGTAGCTGGCCCGAGAGGCCATCGCCCGCATAAAGAATGTCGTTGCGATCGATGAAGAGCCCGCTCGGCTTGCCGTAGTGCGTCCAGATATAGAGCAGCTCGCCGTCCTGATCGAAGACCTGGATGCGGCTGTTGCCGCGATCAGCGACCAGAACGCGGTCCTGGGAATCGATCTTGATGTCGTGGGCGTCACTGAACCGACTCGGCTCCCGGCTCTCCGATCCGACACCGCCCCCCACCGCGAGCACGAACATCCCGTCGCGAGTGAACTTGACGATGCGGTTGTTCCCACCCCTGTGCCCATCCGAGACCCAGATGTCACCGTTGGCAGCGATCGCGACGCCCGACGGGCCATTGAAGTGATTTTCGTCGTCCCCCCAGACTGCGGCTTCACCCAACCGCATCACCACCTCTCCCTGCTTGGTGAGCTTCAGGACCTGATGCCCGATGCCCATGCTCTCACCCAGCGTGGCTCGAGCGTCGCCGTGCGAGCCGCCTTCGGTGACCCACAGAAAGCCATCGCGGTCCAGAGCGAAGCCGTGCGGAAAGGCAAACATGCCGGCCCCGAAGCTGTCCACCAGGTTGCCGTCGAGGTCGAACTTCAGGATCGGGTCCAGGTCGGTGCCGGCGCACCCATTGCCGCCGCACCGGTCCAGAATCCACAGGTGCACTCCGTCGGGGTCGGGGATGACCCCGCTGATGACCCCAAGGCTTCTTCCTTCGGGCAGCTTCTCCCAGCCAAAGGTGGCGCGGTACGGGTTGGTCGTGGACGTCTGGGCGGTCAATGTCCCGCCCCAAGCGACACCCAACAACACCAAACCGACAAGGGTGCTCACGCTTGTTCGCTGGGCATGCTGCATTGTGTTGCTCTCCCATTTGGCAGTTCGTGGGCCCGACGCCTCGACTTCCCCGTCTCCGGTTAAGCTATCGTCCGGAATCGAGCTGTTCCACGAAGTCCGACCACGCAACGGGTAGCCCGTGGATCGGCACGATCGTCTCGACGTCCAGCCCGAGTCGTTGCACGTGGCCCAATAGGGTCCGGCTATCCGAAAGGTCAGCCTCGATCAGGATCTTCTCGTTCGGCAGATAGGCGACCAGCATTCCCTCGACATGGGGCAGCGGGTGTACATAGGAGACGTGCATCGAACGCTCCCCTCCGCTCAGCCAGTAGTTCTCACGCACCGTCTCGTACTGGTAGCCCTCAGCGAGCTCCGTCGGCGGCCATAGCGCCAGCATGTCCGGGGCCAGCGTACGGGGCGCGTAATTGAGCACGTCGCGTGTGTAGAACTCGTAGTTCTTCCAATGCGTGACGATGGTGGCGCCGACATGCATATACGTGCGCAGCCCGCCGATGTGATCGTGGTGCTGGTGCGTGTTGATGAGGAAGCGGATCGGCTTGTCAGGCACGAGCCGAACGATCTCATCGATGACCGCGAGGCTACGCCGCTCGTCGAGAGGGGCCTCCACGACCGTGATGTAGTCGTCGAACTCGATGGCCACGCTGTTGTGAGACGACCCGCCGAGCAGCCACACGCCGTCGGCTACCTCGAGCGTCGTGACCTCGACCGGGAAGTCGGCCCGCAGAACCACGTCGGGAACCGTGACGGGGTCGTCGCAGTCGTTGGCTCGGATGTCCGCAAGCGTTCCGCCGAACGCATTGTGGCCGGCGTTGACGCTCTGCGCCTGGTAGTTGTCGTCCCAGCCCTGATGGTGATGCCAGCCGGCGGGAAAACGAATGCCGTCGCCTAGATCCACATAGCTCGCGTTGGTGAATTCATGCTCGTAGTTCATGTCTCCAAGCACGGGATCGGGCACCCAGGTGTGGATGCGCTGCAGCAGATTCTCACTGTTGATGGTGGCGTCCACCCTGTACTTCCCCAGCACGGTGATCGACACGATCGTCATTTTTTCGGGCGATACCGTCGCGCCGTCCCGACCCATCTCGCCGAGCTCCCAGCGCCAGGTGGCGCGCGGGTCGGCGCCCGGCATCATGGCCGCCTTGAGGAAGCCGTGCGGATTGAGCCACATGTCGAGCTGCCAGCGTTCGGCGTCCTCGGGCGGCGCCGCCACGGGCGCGCTACCCTGCCCATCCACGTGCCATGCGTGCGTGCCGTTTACCGCGAAGAGTTGGCGACTGTTGCGCTGCAGCGGTGTTCCGCCTCGCCACCCGAGCCCCCACTTCCACGACGCTGGATTGAGGCCAGGTTCACGATCGAACGCTTCCACCGACGTGCCGGCCTCCCAGTTCATCGTGCGGCGGAAATTGGTCAGCCGTTCGCCGCGCGGCCAATCCACTTCGTAGCCGTTCAGCCGCTGCTGGCCCACCATGCCCGCATAGGCACTGCCCGAGATCGTCACGCAGCGAAGGTTGGCGACGCCGATCGCCTCGGCGGCAGCCTGCAATACTGGAGCAGGGTCGAGGTAGCCCGGTGGCAGCTCCTGAGCGGCGGACGGAACGCCGATCAGTGTCGCTGCGACGACAAAACTCGAAAGTCTGGTGGACATCGAATTGGCCCTCCCGATCGGTCGGAACGTGTAATACACCTGGGTCACCAGGGTGGCCCACGCTCGGGCGACCTGGTGCTTCAGGATGGGACACGGGGAGGACCGGGCGCAACGCCCGTACTCGTCCGCCTTGGCGCAGGTCCACGTTGTGGCGATATCATCGTCCCTCCACGAGCCATGCGTCACCGGAGCTGGCAATGCTAAGAATGAAGACCGCAGTATGCGGATGTGTAGGCCTCCTGCTCGGCCTCGCGCCGAGTTCAGCCTCCACACAGGAGCTGCCTCTAGAGCTTCCCGAGCGCGTCCCGGCACAGTTCATGTCGTACCTGGGGGCACCGTGGCTCGAGCGTCCTGAGCGCGTCGCGGAGGAAATGCCCGACGACATGCTGGCGGCGATGGGCCTCGGAGACGGAGACGTGGTTGCGGACCTGGGAGTCGGATCCGGATACCACGCGCGTAGGATGGCCAGGCTCGTGGCTCCGACCGGGACGGTCTACGGCGTGGACATCCAGCCCGAAATGCTCGCCCTGCTCGCCAAAAAAATGAAAGAGGCTGGCATCAACAATGTGAGAGGCGTGCTCGGCACCATCAGCGATCCCAAGCTGCCGCCCAACTCGATGGACCTCGTCATCATGGTCGATGTCTACCATGAATTTTCCCACCCCTACGAAATGATGGCAGGCATCGTCAAGGGCCTCAAGGCGGGCGGCCGCATCGCCTTCGTCGAATACCGCGGCGAAGATCCCAAAGTCCCCATCAAGCGCCTCCACAAAATGACCGAGGCGCAGGTCAAAAAAGAAGCCGCCCTCTTCCCGCTCAAACACGTCGAGACCTACAAAAAACTCCCGTGGCAACACGTGGTGTTTTTTGAAAAAGTGAGACACTGATTTCACAGATTTTCACGGATTCAAAACCATCGGTGTAAATCCGTGAAATCCGTG
>Ga0208391_1001482_pt1 | contig 11065 bp, 8 predicted proteins | sample Knorr_S23_td_Bot_FD_185612 | JGI IMG/M metagenome (GOLD analysis project Ga0208391, IMG submission 185612) | Marine microbial communities from Southern Atlantic Ocean transect - Knorr_S23_td_Bottom_ad_3770_LV_A (SPAdes) (version 2) | ecosystem: Environmental > Aquatic > Marine > Oceanic | place... | reverse complement strand
AAAGGCCAGCGGGCTTGATCTGCTCGATCGCGTCGAGCGGTTGTCAGCCAAGTTTATTCTGCTCGAGACACCGCACGGTTTTGTTCCGCAGGGGCCGGAGTTCGGCAACGAGTTTCAGCGGCACCACTCCGGCTGGTTCATCAACGAATTCGAGGGACGCGGTTACACAGTCCACGGCACGACCGGCACACGCTACCTGCGTGGCTACATGGCCGGACCGAGGTACAACTTCCCCGGCTGCCTGCTCCTCGACGAGGCGCTGACGCTGCTGCTTCGCATCAACCGCAAACCAAAACACGCCTTCAATCTGGTCGCCATAAAGGATGTGCGCGGCGTCCCCGCACGCCACAAAAAGGAGGCTCAGCCTTGAGGCTGCTCATCCTCGGCGGCAGCGGCATGTTGGGCCACCAACTTTGGCGCGGGCTCCACGCGCAACACGACACTTGGGTGACGCTTCGCCGTCCGGTCGCCGACTTCGCCGTGCATAATTTGTTCGACGAAGCCAAGGCGATCCAGTTCGATGACATCACCGACGACACCGCTCTTGAGCGCACCCTTGGCCAGGCGAAGCCCGAGGCCGTCATCAACTGCGTCGGCCTCATCAAGCAACGCGACGAAGCCAGTGACGAGGCGCTCACCCTGCGCGTCAACGCCGAGTTTCCACACCGCTTGGCCAAGCGCTGCGGCGAAGCCGGTGCGCGGCTGATTCACTTCAGCACCGACTGCATCTTCGCCGGTACGAAGGGAAATTACACCGAGAGCGACCCGTCGGATGCCGCAGATCTTTACGGCCAATCGAAGCATCAGGGCGAAGTCGCCAACGCCCACTCCGTCACCCTCCGCACCTCGGTGATCGGCCACGAGCTCGGCACCAATCTGGCGCTGCTGGATTGGTTTTTGAGCCAGCGAGGCCAAGCTATAAACGGCTATACCAAAGCGATTTACAGCGGTTTCACCACGCTCGAAATGGCGCGGATCGTCGATCGGATCCTCACCCAACACACTGACCTTTCCGGCGTGTGGCACGTCGCCAGCCAGCCGATTTCCAAGTTCGGTTTGCTGCAATTGTGCCGCGAAAAACTTGGCTGGGAGGGCGTCATCGAGCCGAATGACGAGTTCGTCTGCGACCGCAGCCTCAACGCCGATCGCTTCAACCAAGCCACCGGCTACACGCCGCCAAGCTGGGAGGCGATGATCAGCGAACTCGCGCAGCAATCATGAGCGATCGGGCGCGCATCATCTCCGTCATCCCGGTCTACAACGGGAAACGCTTCATTCGCGCCACGCTCGATTCGCTCGCCGCACAGACACTCCGCCCCGACCGTGTGATCGTCCTCGACGACGCCTCGACCGACGGCACCCCGGAGCTCGTCGAGACGTACGAGCCGCTTGAGTGTGAACTGATCCGCAGCGAACAAAACGAGGGGCTTTTCTTCAATTTCAACAAGGCGCTCGGCTACGCCACCGAGTGCGATTTCCTTCATTACATCTGCGCCGACGACGTGCTGCTGCCGGGCTTTATGGAGCGAATGACCGACGCGCTCGCCGACGCGCCTGCGCCGTCGTTTAGTTTCTGTCTGCCGGAGTTCATCGACAGGGACGGAAACCGCCTCAAGAGTTCGGCGCCGAAGCCATCTCCACCACGCGCTGTCTCTGCCAACGCCCTGCTCGCTCAACACAGCGAATGCGACTCGCTCATGCTCGGCGGCGTGCTGATCAAGTCGCTTGGCCAGGCGTGCCCCGTTGTGTTTCGCACCGACATGCCGCACGCGGCTGATTGCGTTTTTTATTCCGACTTGGCCAAGGTCTGCGAGCAGCGCGTCGCGGTGCCGGAAGTGTTGCTGCAAATCCGCCGGCACCCGTTCAGCATGACCAAGCGCAACGAGGAAAACATCCAAAGCTGGGTGATCGACGAGTGGGAGGCCATTCAGCACGCGTTCGGCCTGATGGAGCAAACGTGTTTGACACGATGGCTGCGGCGGCAAAAATTGCGCTGCATGTTCGCCGCGCGCTCCCGCGTCAAGATGCAGCAGATGGCCGGTGAAAAACCGGATCACGCCCGGCACATTTACGAGTCCGCCCGCCCGAAGGTGCCGTGGCTGCATTGGCAACTCGGCTGCGTCACCGTCTTTTTTCGCGACCTGTTTTTCGGCTCGTCGCTCAACAAGGAGCAGTGGCAGTAAACCGACACAGTGAACTTACCATTTCTCTCAACTGAACGCTCAACCGGCTGGCTCAAGCCGTTCGCCGGCGCGGCCGCGGTGCTACTCGTCGTCACGCTGTTCCTGTTTTGGGACAGCTTCAACCCGGCGCTGATTTTGTTCTCCAACGACGGCCCGTTGGGCTCGATCAGCACCGACGCGAGCGAGATGCCCGGCACGTTTTCCGGCTATTGGCACGACTTGAACTGGCTCGGTTACGAGCAGCCCAGCGCCTCGCCCGGCATTTACATGGCGCTTGGCCTGTTGCTGCAAAAGTCGGTGCTGTACCTCAAGTGGTGCACGCCGATCTGCCTGGTCATCCTCGGGCTGGCCGCCTGGTTTTTCTTTCGCACGCTTGGCTTCCGCAATCTCGCCTGCACGATCGGCGCGGTCGCTGCCGCGTTCAACATGGAGGTCGTCTCTTACGCCTGCTGGGGGTTGCCGTCGCGGGCGCTCACGTTTGCCACCACGTTTCTCGCTGCTGCGTTAGTCCTTCGCGCGCTCAAGTCGCGACCGTGGGCGAACCTCGCCTTGGCCGGCATCTGCGTCGGGCTTGGCCTGATGGAGGGATACGACATCGGCGCGCTGTTCAGCCTCTACATCGCGGCGTTCGTACTGTTCGGATTTGTCATCAAGCCGATGTCGCTTGGGCGCGCGGCGGGACGCGGGTTCGCCGGTATCGCGGTGGTGGCAATCGTCGCCGGCTTGGCCGCCTCGCAAACGATGTCCACCCTCGTCGGCACCCAACTCCAAGGCGCAAGCAGCGGCCAAGCTGATGCCCTGCAAACGCCCGCGCAACGCGCTGCGGCCAAGGAGCGGCAGTGGACGTTTCTCACGCAGTGGAGCCTGCCGAAAATGGAGACGCTGCGCATTGTGATCCCCGGCCTTTACGGCTACCGACTCGACACGCCGCGCCCGTACGACAGCAACAAACTGCGCTCGCTCGACGGCGGCAATTACTGGGGCTCGATGGGACAGGATCCAGTGCTCGACAGCGTCGCCGAGGTGGAGGAAGTCATCGCCGCGTTCGGCCAGCGTAACGTCGTCCCCGGTGAACTGGCCAAGGCGATGAACATTTCTGTTTCGGAGGCGGCACAACTGATGCGCTTGGTTCAAAACAAAAACCAGTTCCTACAGCGGCACTCCGGCTCTGGCGAATATGCCGGAATCATCGTCGTGCTGCTCGCCGCTTGGGCACTGTTTTTCGCGCTGCAAAAACGCGCAGAGATTTACTCACCGACCGAGCAGCGGATGATTCTGTTTTGGGCCGCGCTGGCCGCCGTGTCACTGCTTTTGGCCTACGGACGGCACGCGATGTTTTACCAACTCATCCATCAACTGCCGTTTTTCAACACGATGCGAAACCCGATTAAGTTCCTGCACCCCACGCACTTGGGGCTGATTGTTTTGTGCGGCTACGGCGTCGAAGGTCTGTTGCGCTTGGCCAAGCGCGAGGCGGCCGAACCCAGCCGCGCAGTCAGACTGTGGGTTCGCGGCACGGGCATCGTCGCCGGACTGATGCTCCTTGGCTCGTTGATTTTTGGCGCGTCAAAAAAATCACTCGGGCAGCACATTGAATCACGCGGATTCGACACCGCCACCGCGCAGGTGATGGCCGGCTTCAGCGCGATGGAAATCATCCTGTCCGCGTTGCTGCTCGGGGCGGGCGTTTTTCTCATCGCAAAATTGATGCGCGGCAACGCGGTTGCCAAGTGGGCGATCGCGCTTGGCCTGCTGATCGTGATCGACCTCACGCGTGCCAACTCGCCGTGGGTGCAATACGACGATTACAAATACAAGTACGAGGGCAGCAACCCGCTCATCAGCGCCTTGGCCAAGTCACCGAGCGAAGGGCGTGTGACGATCTCTCCCCTGCCGTCCGGCACGCTTGACCGACTGTACCGCATCGAGTGGCTGCAGCATCAGTTTTTGTACAACAACATCCAGTCACTCGACCTCGTGCAAATGCCGCGCATGGCGGCCGACCACGAGGCGTTCGAGCGGCGCTTCACCATCACCGGCGACACCAACACGCACTACCTCGCCGGGCGGCACTGGGAACTCACCAATACGCGCTGGATTCTCGGAGGGACGAACGACGTCGCGTTTTTCAATCGGCAGTTCGATCCCGGCAAAGGACGTTTCACGGTGGCCACGAACTTCGCCGTCGGCCTCCGGCCCGGCACAAAAAATCCGAACGCGCCGGGCACGGAAGATTTCACGACGCAATTCAACCCGGCCGGCCCGTACAGCCTGATCCGGTTCGACGGCGCGCTGCCCCGGGCCAAGCTTTACAGCCATTGGCAGGTGCAGACAAATGACGCAGCCGCGCTCGAGACCTTAGCCAAGCGAGAGTTTGATCCCCACGCCACGGTGCTCGTCCACTCGCCGATCGACCCGCCCGCCGGTGCGCTTGGCCAAGTGGCGGGCGATGTGAGCATCACGTCGTACCGGCCAAAGGAAATCAGGCTCACCGCCCAAGCCGCCGCCGAGTCGGTGCTGCTGCTCAACGACCATTGGTCGCCGCACTGGCGCGTCACGGTTGATGGCAAAGCGGCGGAACTGCTGCTGTGCAACACCGTCATGCGCGGAGTGCGGCTTACGCCCGGCAGCCACCAGGTGGTGTTCCGATTCCAGCCGCCGATGACTTGGCTTTATGTGAGCTTGGCCTCACTGCTCGGCGGCTTCGGCCTGCTCGGTTTCGTCATCGTGGACGAGCGAAAAAAATCTTTAGCATAATGGGTGAGCAGCAAAGTTACTACAGCGAAAACGAGGAATACGCTGACTTTCTCGAAGGCTGGGATGCCGGTTTTTATGCGAAGTACGCCGACACACTTTGCCCGGATGAGCCGGGCGGCAAGGCACTTGACGTCGGCTGCGGCGTGGGCCAAGTGGTGAAGCGCTTGATGGATGCTGGGCACGAGGCGCACGGGGTCGAGGTGTCCGGGCCGAACATCGAAAAGGCCAAGCGCATGAGCGACCGCTGCCAACTTTACGACGGACGGACGCTGCCGTTCGGCGACGCGAGCTTCGACAGCGTCGGCGCGCTGAACGTCCTCGAGCACGTCGAGGTGCCGGAGGCGTTCCTCACCGAGATGGTGCGTGTGGTGAAGCCCAGTGGCAAGGTCGTCGTTTCGAGTCCGAATTTTTTTCGTGCGCTTGGCCTGCTCGACTACCATCCCCGCATGCGCGGCGTCTGCAACAAGTGGCGCAACTGGCTGCGGCTCCGGGCCAAGCGGAAGCAAATGGTGAGTGATCCCGACTCGGTGCGTTTCGATCGCATGGAGCCTATCCGCCGCGAGCCATTCCAGCCGGACGACGACGCCATCGTCGCTACAAACGGTGCCGAGATAAAATTCTTCCTCGAGCAAAATGGCTGCGACGTGCTACGCGTCCAATGCACCGACCGTTACGTGGCCAAGCCGATCGACTTCGCGCTCAACCTCGGCCCGTGGCGCCATCTCATGTTCAACGCCTTCGTCGTCGCCCGCCGGAAATCTTAAAACCGCGAATGCACGCACCCTCCCCGACGACGAATGCCCAATTGGGATTCGCGATTGTAATTGACTAAATCAATTTACAGCAATCACCATCCATCCGACAGATGACAGCCAAACTGACAGCAGTGATTGCAGCTATCCTAGCGGCGGGATGTGGCAGATCGGAGCCACCCGTTGAGGAGAAATCTGCCAACCCCGCTCCCGAGTCACCGGCGAATCCAGCACCGAAGCCAAAACCGGTTGAGCCCGCCGCCAAGGTGACACGGCCGGAATTGCCGCCAAAAGAACCCGCAGCCATAGCAAAACCGCCGGAGATTTCCATTTGGGAAGCAGCCAGAAACGGCAACATTGACGCCGTCCGGCTGCACTTGACTGCAGGCGCGGATCCCAACATCAGGGACGAAGGCGGCTGGGTGCCGCTGCACGGCGCGTCCGGCTCGGGGCACAGGGAAATCGCCGAACTGCTACTGGCCAACGGCGCAAAAGTAAACGTCCCGGCCATGAGCGGAAAAACGGCCCTCGACTACGCGTCCAGGGCCGGCCACAAGGAAACCGCCGACCTCCTGCGCCGACGCGGCGGAAAAACACGCGCGGAACTGAAAGCTGAAGGGAAATGAATTGGCGGGTTACGGCTTGAAGTCGGTGAAGATTTCGGTGTGTTCACGGCTTTGCAGCACACGGGCCAATGGGGTGTCGCTGCCCTTGGCCAGCGAGGCGCGCAATGCCTCCGCTTTGCCTTCGCCGGAGGCGAGCACCCACACTTCGCGCGCGGCGGCCAAGGCGGGGTAACCCAGCGTGATGCGGCGCGGCGGCGGCTTGGGGCCGGTCACCGCTCGATACACCGCCTGTGACTTGATCGCCTCCGTGTCGCCGGGGAAGAGCGATGCGACGTGGGCGTCCTCGCCCATGCCGAGGAACACGAGATTGATCACCGGCTGGCGGTCCGCTTGGCTGTTGGGGAATCGCAGCAACTCGTCGGTGGCGAGTTGCACCGCCTCGGTTTCGCTGCGTTCCGTCTGCACACGGTGCACTTGGCCAGGCGGAATCCGCAGCGGCCGGAACAGGCCAAGGTCGGCCAATTTGAAGTTGCTCTCGTCGTCGGTGGGCGGCACCACGCGCTCGTCGCCCCAAAAAAAATGCACGTTGTTGAACACGCTTGGCCGCGCCAACTCCACCACCGACTCGTAAAGCAGCCTCGGGATGCGCCCGCCGGACAACGCGACGGTGAACGGCTTGTTCGTGTCGCGCTTGGCCAAGCGCTCAAGCCACTGCGCGGCAGCGTGTTCGGCAAGCGCGGCCTTGTCGGCGAAAGCCGTGCAGCCGCTCATCCCTTGGACGGTTTTGGGTTGTGCCACTTGTGGCTGTCCTGCTCGAGCAGGTCGTCCGCCGCCACCGGCCCCCACGTTCCGGCGGCGTAGAATTCGCGGTTCGACAGCGGAGTGCCGCCCCACCCAGCGCGGATGTCATCGACAATCTGCCACGCGGTCTCCACCTCGTCTCGCCGGATGAACAGCGTGGCGTCGCCGGCCATCGCCTCGAGCAGCAGCCGCTCATACGCCTCGGGCGTGTAGGCGCCGAACTCGGCGTCGTAGTCGAAGTGCATGCGCACCGGCCGCGTCTCGATGCTGTTGCCGGGCACCTTGCCGTTGAAGCGAAGGAAAATGCCCTCGTCCGGCTGGAGGCGCAGCGTAAGTGCATTGGCGTGCAGGTCGAGATGACCCTGCGCGGCGAAGAGCACGTTGGGTGTCGGCCGAAACTGCACGCGCACCTCACTTGCTCGCAGCGGAAGATTCTTGCCCGTGCGCAGGTAAAACGGCACTCCACTCCAGCGCCAGTTGTCGATGAACAGCTTTAGGGCGACGAAGGTCTCGACGTTGGACTCGGGATTCACTCGCTCCTCCTGCCGGTAGCCCTGGCGACTGTCGTCTTTCACCGTGCCGGCAAAGTACTGGCCGCGCACCACGTTTTTGGCGACCGCCTCCGGTGTCATCGGGCGGATGGATTTGAGCAGCTTCACCTTTTCGTTGCGGATGTCCTCAGCGGCCAGCGACGGCGGCGGCTCCATCGCCACAAGAGAGAGAATCTGCAGCAAGTGGTTCTGCATCATGTCGCGCAACGTGCCGGCCTCCTCGAAGTAACCGCCGCGCCCCCCCACGCCGATGTCCTCGCTGACGGTGATCTGCACGTGCTCGATGGCTTCGCGGTTCCAGAGCTGCTCGAAAATGGCATTGGAGAAGCGGAACATCATGATGTTTTGCACCGTCTCCTTGCCGAGGTAATGGTCGATGCGAAAAATCTGCCGCTCGCGCACGTGGCGCAACAAGTGGTTGTTCAGCACGTGCGCCGACTGCAGGTCGTGCCCGAACGGTTTCTCCACCACGACGCGCTGCCAATGCTCGTCGTCCTCCTCCATGCGATGAAGCAACCCGGCGGCCCGCAGTTGGTCGACCACCTCGCCGAAGAGGCTCGGCGAGATCGCGAGATAAAAAACGAGGTTGTTTACGAGGCACGGATCGCCGAGTTCAGCCAAGCGCCTGACCAAGGCGGCGTAAGCGTCGGCATCGGTGAGGTCGCCGCGATGATAGGAGAGATTGGCGGCAAAGGCGTCCCACCGGGCGTCGTTCACCTGCTGCGTGCGGGAATAAGTCTCGACGCCGGCACGCATCTCGGCGCGCCAGCTTGCGTCGGTTTTTTCGCGGCGCGCGAAGCCGACGACTCGAAACGACTCCGGCATCTGCCCCTCGAGGTGGAGGTGATACAGCGCGGGGATCAGCTTGCGCGCCGTCAGGTCGCCGCTCGCGCCGAAGATGACAATCGTGCACGGTTCGTCCGCCTTGCGGCCGTCCTCCAGGCCTGGAAGGGAAATCGTTTTTGGAGAATCCACCATTGGAAAAGTCGTGAACCCGGGCAGCAGAAAAATGGTGGCTGGACCCGGAATCGAACCGGGGACACACGGATTTTCAATCCGTTGCTCTACCAACTGAGCTATCCAGCCATCCCCCCGAAAAAAGGGAGGCGCATCCTACGCATCGCCCCACCCTGCCTCAAGCACTTTCGGGATGAACCCGCAGCCTGGCCAAGCGCTTGGCCAAGCAGGGTTAATCTTCCTTAAAATCGTTGTGGAACTCGCGGCCTTCTCGAGTCTCGGCGACGTAGCCGGTGCGGATGACGAAGTCGCCGAAGCGCTCGCCGTCGGTGCGCTCGTTGGCGTATCGCTCGAGGATCGGCCGCAGGATGCCGACGATCTCCTCCTGCTTGGCCGACACTTTGTACAACTTGTTCAGGCGATCGCCGACGAAGCCGCCGCCGAGGTAGATATTGTACTTGCCGGGCGAACGGCCGACGAACGCGATCTCGGCGATGTACGGCCGGGCGCAGCCGTTCGGGCAGCCGGTCATGCGGATCGTGATCGCGTCGTCCTTCAGGCCAAGCTCGCCGAGCACGGCGTCCAGCTCGGTCAACAAGTCCGGCAGATAGCGCTGGGCCTCGGCCAAGGCCAAGCCGCACGTCGGCAGCGCGACACAGGCCATCGAGTTGAGCCGCAGGCCGGTTTGGTCGTAGCAGTGGGTCAGTTTGTACTGATCGAGCAGCGACTCAATCCCGGCGCGCTTGTCCGGCGACACGTTGGCGATGATCAGGTTTTGATTCGCGGTCAGGCGGAAGTCGCCGTCGTGCACCTTCGCGATCTCGCGCAGGCCGGTCCGCATCGGGGATTCGTCGGTGTCGGCGACGCGGCCGTTTTGGATGAACAACGTCAGGTGGCTGTTGCCGTTCTCGTCGTCGATCCAGCCGTAGCGGTCGCCGTTGTGGTCGAACGCAAACGGCCGCGCCTGGCCAAGCGCGTAGCCGAGCCGGTTTTCGACTTCGCCGCGAAACCAGTCCAAGCCGCGATCCTCGATCGTGTACTTGAGTCGCGCGTGTCTGCGGTCAACGCGGTCGCCGAAGTCGCGCTGCGTGGTGACGATTTTCTCGGCGACATCGGTCACTTGCCCCGGCGTGCAAAAGCCGAGCACATCCGCCAGGCGCGGGAAGGTTGTCTCCTTGCCGTGGCTCATCCCCATGCCGCCGCCGGCGGTGACTGTGTAGCCGACGATTCGGTCGTTCTCGATGATGGCGATGAAGCCGAGGTCGTGCGCGAACACATCGACGTCGTTGCTCGGCGGGACGGCGATGACAATCTTGAATTTGCGCGGCAAGTAAGTCTTGCCGTAGATCGGCTCGGCTTCCGGCTCGGGACTTGGCGTCACGTTTTCCTTCTCGCCGTTTTCGTCGGTCAGCCAAATCTCGTGGTACGCCCGCGTCGCCGGCGTGAGGTGGGCGCTTATCGCCTTGGCCATCTCCAGCGCCTCGGCGTGCAACTTGGATTGGTACGGGTTTGGGTTGCACATCACGTTGCGGTTCACGTCGCCGCACGCCGCGATCGTGTCCATCAACGAGTCGTTGATTTCCCGAATGGTCGTCTTGAGATTTTTTTTGATGATGCCGTGCAATTGGAACGCCTGGCGCGTGGTGAGCTTGAGCGCGCCGTTGGCGTAGTCGGTGCAGAAGCGATCCATGTCCAGCCACTGCTGCGGCGTGCAAACCCCGCCGGGCACGCGCACGCGCGTCATGAACGCAAAGGCCCGTTCCCGCTTGGCCTTGCGCCGCTCTCCCCGCAGATCGCGATCGTCCTGCTGATAGATGCCGTGGAACTTAGTCAGTTGTGTGTCGTCCGCGGCCAACGCGCCGGTGGAGTCGTCCCGCAACCCGTCGGCGATGGTGCCCCGGAGGAAATTGCTGTCGGCCTTGATGGTTTCGTTCTTGGCCAGCTTTGGCTCGTCGGCGGGTTTGTTTGGGTCGGTCATTTAAGTGTCACATCGCGTATTGGCGGACGGCCAAGCTAGCACGAAAGTAGCTCCGAACTCAATCTGCGCTTGGCCAAGCGGAGTGTAAATTCGGCAAAAAACGCCTTGAACCATTGAAAAAACGGACATATCATCATATCTTGATTTGTTGATATCAAACCGGTTGCTTGCGGCTTAAATCACATTTTATGGGCAAAAACTACATTTTCTCCTCCGAGTCGGTTGGCGAAGGCCATCCCGACAAAGTCTCCGACACGATCTCCGACGCCGTGCTGGACGCCTGCCTCGCGCAGGATCGCCGCAGCCGCGTCGCCTGCGAGACATTCGTCAAGAGCAACGTCGTCTGCGTCGGCGGCGAAATCACGACCAAGGCCAAGTTCGACATCGACCAAGTCGTGCGCGATGCCATCCGCGGGATCGGCTACGTGAACGACGATGATGTGTTTCACGCCGACAGCGTGTTCATCAACAATTACCTGACCGCGCAGAGTCCGGACATTTCGCAGGGCGTCGATGCCAA
>Ga0208391_1001481_pt1 | contig 11067 bp, 9 predicted proteins | sample Knorr_S23_td_Bot_FD_185612 | JGI IMG/M metagenome (GOLD analysis project Ga0208391, IMG submission 185612) | Marine microbial communities from Southern Atlantic Ocean transect - Knorr_S23_td_Bottom_ad_3770_LV_A (SPAdes) (version 2) | ecosystem: Environmental > Aquatic > Marine > Oceanic | place... | reverse complement strand
ATTCTATGCCCGGTAGATGATATTGTTATTGATATGGAAAAGAAAGTCGTTTCAACTCCTGCTTATATGGAAGCCAAAAGTATCAAGGAAACGGCTAAAGGAATTTCAAAGTTGGTGGCAGAAGTGTTGAGTATGATTTAGTGTCAAAGTATTATAGTAATTAGTAAGGATTTAATTTAGAGTTCGTATGATTTTATTGTTTTACACTGCCCCTAAATCCCCTCCTCATATGAGGAGGGGTCTCGTGGGGAGGTGGTCATTATTTAAAATTGCAATTACAAAATTTATTAAATGATAAAAGTGTGTCATGTAAACGATCTTCCTGAAAAATCAGCCAAAGTTGTCATGGTTCATGATACTCCCATTGCTGTATTCAATGTGGAGGGAAAGATCTTTGCTTGGGATAACCGCTGCCCTCACCGGGGAGCTTCACTCGCTGATGGATATATAACTGACAAGACTGTTCAATGTAAATTTCATTTGTGGATATTTGATATAAAGAAAGAATGTGCTGCCGCAAATGAAGCAATAAAGCTGAAATCATTCCCTATTGTGATAAGGGAAGGGGAGATTTTTCTAGATATTTAATTCAGAAATTATAATTGAAGCGAATGGTTGTTTCAAAAACCTCTCTACCATTTAATGGTTTGGCAATATTTACAGCCCAGTCCAAATTTTTATGATCACTGCTGCCAATGCCAATTCCAGCAGATGAAATTCCCTTTTCCATTACATCATTTTGCTCAAAACTAAATGATGTGTCATCATCTTGTTGCATATAATTATCGGACCAAGCATAGCCACCATCAAAAAATATCTTAAGGAAAAACCATTCATCGGTAAAATCTTCGGTGAAAATGAGTTCTCCATTCATTTGCACCATTTGATCACCGATTTGAAATTTGTATGGGAAAGCACTGACAGAGCCGAGTCCGCCAACGCCAAATTTTCGAAAATTATTTAAATTACCACTGATTCCATTAATTATCTGATATCGAAAAACGATTCCCTTTGTCATTTCCCAATTTAGTTTTACTAAACTAATAATTCGATGAGATCTATTTGTTTGGTTCAGTTCACCATCAATGTTAATAACTAAACCTGATGATAAAGGTGCATAGTTTTTGGTTTTAAAGTTCAAGGTAATATGCAGGTAATCAATGGTTTTCGAATTAATTAGGAAAGGGTTTAAACGTATTTTACGTTTACTTTCAATTAAACTCCATATGTTATCTATAACCCCAATTGAATCAACGTCAACATAGTTCATTTCAATTTTAAATATTAATCGATCAAAATTTGTCACTGCACCGAATGACCAACCTTCTTCATCCCAGCGGTCATAAAAATCTTGTCGAGCTAAAAACGAAGCCCAGCTGTTTTCACTTGTAGGCAAACGGTATTTATCATCTGAACGACTTTTTTTAAAAATTGAAGCAAAGATCCCCACATTTTTGGAAAAGAATGATTTATCAAATGTTAATTGCCCAATACTTTCACTAGAACCAAAACGATACCCTAATTCAAATCTTAATGCAAAAGATGAATTCCCATTTTTATCCCAGTATATGTTTATTGGTGTAAAAACAAGGCCTTCATTGCGATTGTGGACAAATAGGTCATTATTGGTATGAATCAAGTTGTTATATGATAAGTTATCTATGTTAAGAGAATCTTTTTCAAACACTTGATCTTCTATTTCTTTGTATAAAAGGCCTTCTTTAAGATTTGATTGATTAATTTTGCCTTTTACTTTTGCTGACTTGTGTCGGGTTACAGTTCCTCCAATGGCAAGAATTTCCCCATTAATAACTGCTGTGGGACCCAAATAAACATCCCCACCTATTATAGTTATCTTTCCATTGATTGTGCCATCAATATTCAAATTGCCACCAATGATTATTATATCACAATTCTTTACCGTGCTTGAATCCACATGGTAATCTGAAAAGTATGTTTTCTTGGATTTTGTAGAATTTTCTACTTCAATAACTGTTGTTACAGAAATTTCTTGAGCAGAGATATAGTTGTAAATACAAAGTATAGAGAAAATTTTAAAAACTGGGCTCATGATTATAAGCCAGTTTCACTCACTGTCTTCTTGACAACCTCCAATGTATTATTCAGTTCAGCTTTTTCACTATTAGTTAATTCAAACTCAAGAATTTTTTCAACACCACCGGAACCGATCACAGTTGGAACACCGATAAAATAACCATCAACGCCGAATTCCCCTTCGCAAAGCGACGCACAAGGTATAACACGTTTTTTGTCTCTTAAGTATGATTCTGCCATTTCTATGGCGCATTGAGCAGGAGCATAAAAAGCAGACCCATTTCCAAATAGTTTAACAATCTCACCACCTGCAAATCGAGTTCTATTTTCAATTTCAGCCAGTCGTTCTGGAGATATCAAATCAGTTACAGGTACACCTCCAACTGTTGCCAAGCGTGTTATCGGTACCATTGTATCGCCATGACCGCCTAATACCATACATGTTACATCCTGCACAGACAAACCTGTTTCCATAGCTATAAAAGCACGGAATCTACCAGAATCAAGTGCTCCTGCCATTCCAACAACTTGATTTTTAGGAAAGCCAGACACTTTATAGAATGCATACACCATTGCATCTAAAGGGTTGGAAATAACTATTACAAATGCATTTGGTGCCTGTTCTTTTATATTTGAAGCTACATCTTTCATGATACCCAAATTTATCCCCAAGAGATCTTCCCGATCCATCCCTGGTTTTCTAGGAATTCCAGCAGTAATTATAAATACATCTGTATCTTTAAGATCGTTCCAATTAGATGTACCAGTTATATTGGAATCATAACCGTCATGAGGGCGTAACTGCATAAGATCAAGTGCTTTACCCTTAACCATTCCTTCTGCTTTAGGAATATCAAAAATAATAACATCACCTAATTCCTTTTGTGCGGCAAGGAGAGCCAAGTTGCCGCCAATCTGGCCGCCACCGATTAATGAAATTTTTGGTCTGGACATAAAATCCTCTTAAAGTGAAATGATTGAGATGTGAAAGTTACTATGAATCAATTACAAATAAAAAACCCCTGCATTTGCAGGGGTTAAAGTATGCTTATGTTAACTTTGTGGAATGGGAATAACACTGACAATTTTCCTGTCTCTTCCTTTGCGACCGAATTTCACTGTTCCATCAGCTGTAGAAAAAAGTGAATCATCCCCGCTTCGACGTACATTCGTTCCGGGGTGTATTTTTGTTCCACGCTGTTTTAAAATAATACCTCCAGCAAGGATTGTTTGACCATCTGATATCTTTACGCCAAGTCGTTTTGCGTTTGAATCACGTCCATTCCTGGAACTACCAACACCTTTTTTATGTGCCATAATTAATCTTCCTTGACAGCTGTTTCTGCCGGTTTCTTTTTCGCAGGTTTCTTTTCTGCTGACAATTTGATTTTATCTACCTGCAACAATGTATAATCTTGACGGTGCCCATTTTTGCGTTGATACCCTTTACGTCGTTTTTTCTTATAAATAAGAATTTTGCGTTCGCGTCCTTGTTTTAGAACACTGGTTTCAATGGTTGCACCTTTAACAATGGGGGTCCCAATCAAATTTTTCTCTCCATCATTTGCGAAAAGGACTTTATCAAATGATAAAGTATCGCCGACCTCTGATTGTTGGTGAGCAACTTTAATTTGATCACCTTCACTGACCGTATATTGTTTTCCTGAAATTTCTACTGTAACATTCATTATTTTAACTCCAAAAGCCGGAAAAATTAAGAGGAATTCTCCTTATTACCAAGCCCTACGTGATCTGTTATATCTTGATTATCTTTTGTACGGATAAAACGAAATTCATCGCGATTAATTTCTGTTAAACCCGTAACGGAAATATGAACAAAATTTTGCCACATAAGTCCGCGTAATATTTTCTTATCTTTTATAAAATCTGCATTCTCGGGATGCAATTGTAATTTGAGTCGCAAATCTTTATGTTTGCTTTTATATCGACGAAGCCAATGATCAATACGTGTTATAAGTGTTTCTTTGGATATGATTCTGCCGGAGCCATAACAGGTTGGGCAATTTTCAGTCATAGAGTCTATTAGACTTAAACGAATTCGTTGTCGCGTCATTTCTAACAAACCAAAATCACTGATTGGAGAAACAGCAACTTTTGCTCTATCTTTTTTCAGTTCTTTACGAATTTCATAATACACTTTCCGGCGGTTCGCTTCTTCACGCATATCAATAAAATCAATAACTATTAGGCCCGAAAGATCTCGAAGACGCAGTTGACGAGCAACTTCACGTGCAGCTTCTAGGTTTATTTTTAACGAATTATCTTCATGTTGTTTTTTACCAATAAATCGTCCACTGTTAACATCCACAACCACCATGGCTTCTGTTTTTTCAATAATTAGATATGCTCCACTTTTCATCCAGACTTTTGGGCGCATTAGTTTTACTAATTCGTCCTCAATACCCATCCCCTCAAATAAAGGTGTTTTTAATCGGTAAAAGTCCAAGCGGCTTACCATATTGGAAGAAACATCTTCTAAGTAACGAGATGTTTTACGAAACAATTTTTTAGAATCGATGACTATTTTTTCTACGTCAGAAGTCAATAAATCTCGGATGACTGAAGATGCAGTTTCAAGGTCCTCATAGACTATTGTTGGTGCTTGTGTCTTTTCAGCTTTCCCCTGTAAACGATCCCAAGATGATTTCAATTGATCATAGTCATTTTTAAGTAAATCCTCACTTTTTCCTTCTGCTACCGTACGTACAATAACACCAAACCCTTTGTGTTTTATCGAACTAATGATTTTCTTTAAACGACGACGCTCATATTTATCCCATATCTTTTTGGAAATTCCTATATAATTGGTATTCGGGACCAATACGAGTAATCTACCGGGAAGAGCCACTTCAGTTGTTACTCTTGGACCTTTCCCTGCAAAGGGCTCTTTAATTATCTGTACATAGATATCCTGCCCTGTATGTAGATCTACAGATATATTGTCACGGTTCTTGCGGTGATTGCGAGATGAATTACCTTTTTCATCTTCATCTATATCAACGAGATAATCACTATTTTCAATTTCAGAAAAAGGTAAAAATGCATTTAGATCAAATCCAATATCCACAAAGGCAGCCTGCATCCCCGGTAAAACGTTTTCCACTTTACCTTTATAAATATTACCAACCATGCGTTGTTTCTCTTGCTTTTCTATATATACTTCAACTAACTGAGTATCTTCGAGAATCGCAATGCGCGTTTCGCCCATGCTTTCATTTATATATATTTCTTTTTTCATAGCCTGTACCTATAAATTACCATCGTTATCATCTATTTTATGTAAACAGCAAAAAACACTCCGCGTACGGAGGATTTTATACTGTTATGTCAGGTTGGAAGAGTTGAAGGAGGGAAAAAATGTGTAAAATCTTGAATTTGTTTCAAAAAAATCCGTGTAAAAATTTTGTTAATTAACCTTCATTATCTTTCTAACCAATGCTAAAATTACTAGTTTTAGTAAAATACCGCAAGTGAATTATCTATTAACCCTTTTCTTGAAAAATGTTAGATTTATTGTGTAAAATAACACTGTCGTGATTTGCTCCTGATTGCTGCGACGTAAAAGAATAGTGCTAAAACGGCCATTAACCCCGACTTTAGCATCGGGTTTTTTTAATTTTGGTATAAGAAAAATGATAAATAAATTGTTTAAAGAAAAAATATTAGTACTTGATGGCGCTATGGGCACTATGGTGCAGTCCTATAATCTTACGGAAAGTGATTTTAGAGGCGATCGTTTTAAAGATCATCTGAAGGATTTGAAGGGCAATAATGATTTACTTTCTCTAACACGACCAGATGTGGTGAGTGAAATCCATAAAGCTTATTTTGATGCAGGGGCAGACATTGTTGAAACAAACACTTTTAATGCCAATTCTATATCTCAACTCGATTATGGCATGGAAAATCTGGCGTATGAGATTAACCTTGAAGCAGCCAAAATTGCCAAATCCGTAGCAAAAAAGTATTCGGATAAAGAACGGTTTGTCGCCGGTGCATTGGGGCCAACCAACCGAACAGCTTCTATGAGTCCGGATGTGAATGATCCTGGATTCCGAAATATTACATTTGATGAATTAAAAAATGCATATTACGATCAGGCCAAAGGTCTTTTGGATGGCGGCGTCGATTTATTATTAGTTGAAACTGTTTTTGATACACTGAATTGTAAGGCAGCACTTTTTGCTGTTAGAACACTTTTGGATGAGCGAGGTGTCGATATACCCCTGTTGGTGTCAGGAACCATCACGGATGCCAGCGGCCGTACATTATCCGGGCAAACTGTAGAGGCATTCTGGCATTCCATTCGCCATGCAGATTTAACAGCGGTGGGACTCAATTGCGCTTTGGGCGCTGAACAAATTCGACCTTGGCTGGATGAACTCTCTACGATTGCGGATATTCCTGTCTTTGTATATCCAAATGCGGGATTGCCGAATGAGTTTGGTGAATACGATGAATCACCAGAAGCCATGGCTGATATTATAAAAGAATTTGCTGAAGCAGGTCTTGTGAATCTTGTTGGCGGATGTTGTGGTACCACGCCGTCACATATCAAAGCCATAGCGGAAGTCGTTAAAGTTATTACTCCTCGAAAAATTCCAGACATTCAACCATTAACAAAATTAAGCGGACTTGAACCAGTAACCATTCGTCCTGAAAGTAATTTCGTAAATATTGGTGAACGAACCAATGTAACCGGTTCGGCCAAATTCCGGCGATTGATTAAAGAAGATAATTATGAAGAAGCATTATCTGTTGCAAGACAACAGGTTGAAAATGGGGCCCAAATTATTGATGTAAACATGGATGAAGGTCTTCTCGATTCTGAACAAGCCATGGAGACATTCCTGCGTTTAATTGCTGCGGAACCGGATATTGCCAAAGTGCCGGTTATGGTGGATTCTTCCAAATGGTCAGTATTGGAAGAAGGGCTAAAAAACCTACAGGGGAAGGGGATTGTGAATTCAATTTCCATGAAAGAAGGGGAATCTGAATTCATCCGTCAGGCAAAAATCGTTAAAAAATATGGCGCTGCCGTAATCGTTATGGCATTTGATGAAAAAGGGCAGGCTGACTCCTATGAAAGAAAAGTAGAAATTTGTACTAAAGCATATAAAATTTTGACGGAAAAAGTTGGATTTCCACCAGAAGATATCATTTTTGATCCAAATATATTTGCAGTGGCAACCGGTATTGAAGAGCATAATGAATATGCGAATGATTTTATTAATGCAGCAAAAACAATTAAGAAAACATTACCCTGTGTGCATATCAGCGGTGGAGTGAGCAATCTGTCCTTTGCGTTTAGAGGGAATGATGGTGTCCGCGGAGCCATGAACTCTGCCTTTCTTTATCATGCGATCCAGGCCGGAATGGACATGGGAATCGTAAATGCCGGACAGCTCACGGTTTATGATGAAATTGCTCCTGATTTAAAAGATCGGGTGGAAGATGTAATATTCAATCGTCGTGAAGATGCGACGGAACGCTTGGTAGAAATCGCCGATGAATATCGCGGTATTAAAAAATTAGATAAAAAAGATTTGTCCTGGCGGGAAAATTCTGTGGAAAAACGGTTGAGCCATGCGTTGGTTGATGGCATTGTGGATTTTGTGGTAGAAGATACGGAAGAAGCTCGGCAGAAATATGACCGCCCGATTCATGTGATCGAAGGTCCGCTTATGGATGGTATGAATGTGGTGGGAGATTTATTTGGTGCTGGTAAAATGTTTCTGCCTCAAGTCGTAAAATCCGCTCGTGTAATGAAAAAAGCTGTGGCACATCTGCTCCCATTTATAGAAAAAGAAAAAGATGAGTTGGGTCTTACGGGAAAATCCAATGGCAAAATTGTCATGGCAACGGTAAAGGGAGATGTTCATGATATCGGAAAAAATATCGTGGGTGTTGTACTGGGATGTAATGGCTATGATATTATTGATCTAGGTGTGATGGTTCCGTCGGATAAAATACTTTCGACCGCCAAAACTGAAGGTGCAGATATTATTGGATTATCCGGATTAATCACGCCCAGTTTAGATGAAATGATTCACGTGGCCAGCGAAATGGAACGGCTCAAATTGGATATCCCCCTTTTGATCGGTGGCGCTACCACGAGCCGAAAACATACTGCCGTAAAAATTGAAGAGAATTATTCCGGACCAACCATTCATGTGATTGATGCGTCCCGCGCCGTGGGTGTGGTGAGTAAACTATTGAATGCGGATGAAAAGGAATCATTTGTAGAGGATATTCGCACCGATTTTGCCAAAATTCGGGAAGCGCGTTTAAAAAGGCCAAAGCTGAAACGACTTGATATTGAAACCGCAAGATCCAGAAAACCTCAAATTGATTGGGATCAATATCAAGCGCCAATCCCCAATTTTCAAGGTATCAAAGTATTTGAGGATTACCCATTGGATGAATTGGTGGATTATATCGATTGGTCACCTTTTTTCCATGCATGGGAATTAAAAGGAGTTTATCCAAAAATATTAACGGATAGTAAATATGGGGCTGAACCACAAAAACTTTTTAATGACGGCCAAGCCCTATTGAAAAGAATAGTATCCGAAAAATTACTCACGTCAAAAGGAGTGATGGGTATTCATCCTGCCCATGCAGAAAATGAATCAGTAATTATAGAGGGTGAAGTATTCAATTTTCCCCGGCAAACTGTAGACAAAGGTGCGCAGAAACCAAATTATTGTTTGGCGGATTTCATTGCGCCTAAAGATGATTTTATTGGCACATTTGCAGTTACTACAGGCCATGGAATCGAAATCATCGTAAAAGAATTCGAAGATCAGCATGATGATTATAATGCCATTATGGTTAAAGTGTTGGCCGATAGACTGGTTGAAGCATTTGCAGAACGACTTCACGAAAGAGTACGAAAAGAATTCTGGGGATATGATTCAGATGAACAATTAAATAATGAATACCTAATAAAAGAAAAATATCAAGGTATTCGACCGGCACCCGGATATCCCGCCTGTCCTGATCATGCTGAAAAAGATAAAATCTGGACATTGTTGAATGTTGAGAAAAATACAGGAATTTCATTAACGGAAAGTCGTGCCATGTATCCCGCTGCTTCCGTTAGTGGTTGGTACTTCTCTCATCCTGAATCTCGATATTTTAGTGTAAGTGAAATTGATATATAAAGAAGACAATTCCCAATTCTGGGAAGATATTTATTTAGAAGACGATGCCGGATGGGACTTGGGTGGCCCTACGCCCATATTTGAATCCATGGCCCATTCGATGTCTCCGGGGGAATTGTGTATCATTGGTTGCGGTAAGGGATATGATGCTATCCTGTTTGCCCAGAAAGGGTTTGCAGTGACTGCCATAGATTTTGCACCGTCAGCAGTTAACGCACTTGAAAAACTGGCAAAAGAACACGATGTTAACATTCAAATAATCCAAAGTGACATATTTTCGTTAACACCTGAATACATTAACATTTTCGACTATGTTATAGAACAAACGTGTTTTTGCGCCATCAATCCGGGACGCCGTAAAGAATATGAATCTATGGTGAAGCATATGCTTAAAATCGGTGGGAAGCTGATTGGTTTATGGTTTCCTTTAGATAAAGCAGAAGAAGATGGTGGACCGCCATGGGGAACAACCATTGATGAAGTAAAATCCATTTTTAAATTGGGATGGAAAATTGAGTTGGAAGAATTTCCTGAATTATCCATTGGCCCTAGAAAGGGTCGTGAAAAACTGATTATATTTCGAAAACAATTATAGGATTAAAATTATGAATTACTGGCTTTTAAAATGTGAACCGGATGATGATTATAGTTATAGTGATCTTGAAAAAGATGGGAAAACGGTTTGGGACGGAGTTTCAAATAATTGGGCTTTAACATTTATACGAAAAGTGAAAAAAGGGGATAAAGCATTTATTTATCATACAGGCAACCAACGGTGTGTCGCTGGGATAGCTAATGTGGTTTCGGACCCTTATCCGGATCCCAATGAGAACAATGAAAAATTGGCAGTATTTGATATTACACCAAACCATTCTCTAAAGAAACCTGTTACATTAAAGCAGATAAAAGAAGATAGTCGCTTCAATGAATTTCATCTGGTAAAGTTCAGTCGCCTGTCTGTAATGCCAGTTGAAAAAGAATATTGGGATATGATTAAAGTTTTAGGGAATTAATAGTATTTATTTTTAATCAATGGAAAGAAATTATTTAATTATAACCGCTTTATACGTCCCGTTCCACCTAAATAAATCAATGGAGCTAAAGAACCCAAAACGGTTATATGATACCAAACTGGCATGGTATTCCAACTCATGATTTGCATAACTACACCAAATATCAGAATGAGGATACTTGTCGACAATACGATCTTCATATGATGGCTGGCAGCAATAAGGGCAGTGATATAGCCTGTAGCCAATGAACATATAAAAGTTAGGAATAGGGTGGAGATTAACATCCCGGTAGTGAGGGGCACAAAATTTTCAAAATGATCGGGGAAAATACTCATAAGTAAGGGGAAGAGAATAGCATTGCAGAGTATGCCCCATACCTGCTGGAACAGCTATAATATTTCTGATCATTAAAATCTCCTTTTGATTTTTTAAATTTAAAACATAATAATATAATGTGACCTTAAAGACTTTGTCCTAATTTTTGCCCCATGAATTCAGAATTAAAACTAGCAATTGATGCCGCCAAGAAAGCCGGAGCTATAATCATGAATTATTATAAAGCGGATTATGAAATACGTGATAAAAGTTATCATAATCCTGTAACGACTGCAGATCATGCTGCGGATTCATGTTTAAAAAAAATGTTGATGGAAGCTCGACCTGAATATGGTTGGCTTTCTGAAGAAACAGTCGATTCACCTGATCGTCTTTCCAAAGAGCGTGTGTGGGTTGTAGATCCATTAGATGGTACTAAAGAGTTTATTGAGGGTGTTCCTAATTTTGTAGTAAGCGTGGCTTTGGTTGAAAATGGA
>Ga0208391_1001468_pt1 | contig 11137 bp, 6 predicted proteins | sample Knorr_S23_td_Bot_FD_185612 | JGI IMG/M metagenome (GOLD analysis project Ga0208391, IMG submission 185612) | Marine microbial communities from Southern Atlantic Ocean transect - Knorr_S23_td_Bottom_ad_3770_LV_A (SPAdes) (version 2) | ecosystem: Environmental > Aquatic > Marine > Oceanic | place... | reverse complement strand
CGGCGGCTCAGACCTTTCAGAGGAGTGGACACATCGGGTGGGAGATTGGACCAGCGAAGCGTTCACCGACAAAGCCGACCGACATTGGTTGTGACTCCGGGCGTCGTGGCGGACGGTGGAAATTGATTGAATGAGATTTCAATCCCATCGGTTGAGAAGGTGAGATGAATTGAATTCGTAAGGAACTCAGTGAGTTCCTCCATGTACTAATGACCCGAACTTAGATAGCGGCCCGTAGGGCCGACGTTAGTAGGGAAAGCCATGCGAAACGCCTACTGCGCCCTAATTCTGCTCCTCATGCTCTCGGCGCCGTGGTCCAGCATCGAAACGGCCGAAGAGGTCGGAGAACCTGCCCTGGTCGATGATTATCCTCAAATCGAATTCGTCAGAATCGAACCCGACCCGAACAGCGTGCGAGGTTTGAGCACACCTGAGTTAACGGAGGGCGAGGAGCGAGTTCGCGAGAGCGTGGCGGAGACAAGAATCGGAGTTTTCGGCTTGGAGGGGTTGAGCCTCGAGCGCACGATTCCCGCCGAACTTTCGGTGCCCCGCTACGATGTCGTGATGGTCATCGTCGATGGTGAAATGGGACTTTGGGAGTCGCAAGTCAGAATTTCAGATTTGTCTGGAGTCACGATTCGGGCCCACATCCCGCCCTCTGGATTCCTCGTTCAGGGCGACTCAATCTCACTGTCTCATCTGCCGTTCGTTGAGGGTGTCTTGGCGGTCCATTTCGTGCCGGCAGCGCTGTTTGTCGCTGATGAACTGCTGGATGCGCCTCGTTCAGAAGAGGTCCTCGTCAGAATCCAAGGTTGGCGGGACCTCAGCAGTGGGATGCCGGTTGATTCCATAACAATCGGCCCACTCAAACATAATACGAGCAAATTGTCGATGGAACTCCTCGATGAGGAGGAGCGCATAGGTTCTGGCCGCTACGAAGGCTGGCTTTCGATGTCTGACCTCTCCGCGGTAGCCCTTGAGCCGGCGGTCTCATGGATTCGCCTTCCCCCCAACTTCGGGTTGCACAACAACAACGCGAGGAATCACATGTCTGTTGGCAATGTGGTGACCGCCTTTTCGACCACTCTCAACGGAAGTGGTGAAATCGTCGCTGTCGCCGATTCCGGCATCGACCAAGACCACGGCGACATGAACAATCGAATAGTGGCGGCGGTATCGGTTGTCAGTGGTGATTCATCCACAGAGGACACTACCAGTGGACATGGCACTCATGTCTCTTGCACGGTCCTTGGAGACGGTAGCCGAGGTGGCTACGCAGGAGTTGCACCAGAGGCACAGTTGTATTTCCAAGCGATGGAACGGGACAGCGATGGAAAGTTCTACTCGCCGAGCATGAACTATCTTCTCAATGCCGCCTACAACAACGGAGCTCGCACACACACCAATTCGTGGGGCGCCAAGCAAAATTTCGGTGAATACACAACCGACTCGGAAGACGTTGACGATCGAACCAACTACTACGACCAATACTGGTCCTACGAGGGGTTGACGGTCCTCTTTTCCGCTGGAAACGATGGCAATGGAGCCGGTACGGTGACACCTCCAGCCACCGCCAAGAACCAGATAGCAATCGGTAACCACTACAATCGAGGCGGCTCGGCTCCAGACACCCTGGCTGACAGCAGCAGCCGCGGACCGACGGATGACGGGCGCCTCAAGCCGGATGTATCCGCACCGGGGACTTGGGTTCGCTCCTGCCGTTCGCAGGATGCGACCGATGTCTCTGGCGCAAGTTGGACAAGTCAGTGGTACCTCGAATACTCAGGCACTTCGATGGCCTCACCAAACGCCGCTGGTGCCGCCGCTCTTATCCGCGAATACCTCACTGAAGTTGCGATGAGGCCTGAGCCTCAGGGTGCTCTGGTCAAGTCTCTGCTGATTCTCGGTGCCGAGGACATGGGGACGAGGAACATCCCCAACAACGACGAGGGGTGGGGACGAGTCAATCTCGCCCGCTCACTGACAGTCATCGGGGACACCGGAATCTGGGTTGACGACAGGAATTACCTTCGCTCCGGCAACCAGCGAGACTACTCATTCAATCTGACGGATGGTTGGCAGCAGTTCAAGATAGTACTCAGTTGGTCAGATTATCGCGGTAACAGTTGGGCCTCGAAGCAACTCCAAAACGACCTCGACCTCGTGGTCACCTCGCCAAGTGGTGCCATCTATCTCGGCAATGACTTCCAGAGCGGTCGCTCGACGACCGGTGGTACTGCAGACGATGTGAACAACGTCGAGGTCGTACTCATCGACCAGGCAGAGAAGGGTGTTTGGAATGTGCGTGTGTCGGATGTATCGCATGGCGGACAGAGGTCTGAGCAGCCTTACGCGTTGGCGATTCGTGGAGCGGGAGTCGACGACCTTTCTCCCGACGCAGCATTCGTACCAAGCTCCTTTGCTCTTTCAGACCCGATTCCACAGGTGGGCGAGGAGGTCATCTTCAATGTCCAAGTCACCAACATGGGCAGTCGCACGATGGAGGATTTGGCAGTCCGTGCAACCGCTGAAGGCAACGTGCTGGGCACCCAAACCATCAACCTCGGACCCGGTGAGGTGCGTGGTCTAAACTGGCTATGGACCCCCTCAAGCGATGGTGACAACGACATAGTGATCCGGCTTGACCCAACAGACGCGTTCGAAGAGTTGGATGAGGCGAACAACATTCTCACCATAACCGTGGGAGTGACCGAACCGGGTGTTCGACTCTCAACTGATTCAATTGTCAAACATGTCTCCTCGGTTGATGACAACACGGTGCAGTGGAACCTGACTTTGAGAAACACCGCCCTGCTACCCACGAACGCCAGCATCTCTGCGACCAAACCGGTTCGATTGAATGATGGAGTTCAGTTCAACAGTTGGTTCCAATCCTTCTCGCAGACCACCTTTGAGATGAACGGTTCACAGTCCGTACAAGTCGGTTTGACGATGGTTCATCCCTCGCCACCAGAGCCAGGCATCTACCGTTTCACAGTGACGGGAAGGGATGTGGACAACGGAATCGACTACCCGATCATGATGACCCTCGATGTGCCGGTATTGCCCGGTCTCCGATTCACCAAGACCTTCACCGAACTATCGGTTTCGCCAATCGAAGAGACCACTTTCGACATAACCCTCTGGAACGAAGGGAACGGCCCACAAGGGTGGGACCTGACACTAACCCCACCATCAGGATGGCATCTCGGATTCGACTCCCTCGGCTCGACTCCCGGAAGCCCTTCCGCCTCCTCTGGCTATCTTCCCACATCGGGCACAAGGGTGGTTTCTATTTCCATCAGTCCACCGGCCAACACCACGGTTGTCGCAGGTACTTCACTGGTCGGCGAATTGCACGCAGTATCACAGTTAGATGCTGATGTGGAGTGGACGTTACCACTTGAGTTCGTAGTTGCGAATCATCGGGCTGGTTCCATCGTGATTGAATCGACGTTCGGCGAGTTGAGGCCGGATAGCCAACTCAATTTGCGCTATGTCATAACCAATGATGGCAACTCGCCCATGTCGTTGACAGCGGCGGTCGAGTTGCCCGGCGGATGGAGTGTAACCAATCAATTGCCTCTCATGTCACTGGCACCCAGTGAGTCGAAGAGTCTCGTCATCGGCTTGCAGGGGAACGGGATGGCGGCGAGTGGGCCAATGATGTTTAGCATGATTGAGATTGACGGATTCAGGCTCGACTGGCAGGGCTATCTAGAGGTCATTTCAATTCCAAAACCGCGCATCGAGTTCTCTGAGGTTATACTGCCAGATGGCTCCTCTGCGGACACTCCTCTGGGAGCAGGCGCTCATCCCGTCGGGTTGCCCGGTGTCCACCTCATCTGGTTCATCTCAAACGAGGGGACGATGCCCTTCACCCCATCGACATATCTTCAGTTGCCCGGTGGTGATTGGCTTGGGCTCTGTGACACGGTAGGCGAGATTGCTCCCGGTACGGGAACAGAAATTAATTGTCTCGTTGTTCTGCCGGCGACGTCCAGTGCCGGGGCCCAACCACAGGTCACCATGCAGGTGACAGTCGAAGAGATGGTGATTTCAGATACAGTAAGCCTTCAGGTGGCCTCAACCAAACAGGTCTCTTGGAGTGACCTCGTCCTTCCAGAGGAGTTCGTGGAGGGACGCACCGCGAACTTCTCGATCGGTCTGGAAAACAGCGGAAACACTCCGATGTCACATCGCCTTGAAGTGAGCGCCCCAGAAGGCTGGGAGGTGACGGCGACAAATCACCAGATGGTCGAGTTGCAGCCCGGTGAGGAGCGCACTCTGACCTTTGAGGTGACAGCAGACTCGCCCGGTCTGGGCACCATCACCCTCTGGCTGGCAGCGGCGGATGATGTCACAGGCTCCAGCCACGAATTCGAGTTGAATGCTACTGACGACCCCAACAGGGAGGTTTCGTCAGCTGGTGGGGGTCTACTCTGGGGTGGCACCCTGCTGCTCATTCTCATCCTGGGTGGTTTTGTTTTAGCAATCGTATCGACAAGAAAGGAGTCTTCGCCCTTTGTTTCCACACCACATGCGCCTAGCCTAGCGGTCTCTCCCTCACCCCTATCCGAGGACCTCCCACCCCCTCCGATTGGGAATCTGGCTCCACTCATGGCAAACTCGCTGCCTTCCGCCCCAGTGTCAACTAAAGAGACGCTTCCGGCACCGCCGGTTGAAGCCGGAAAGTCAGAATCGGATGGTGAGAAGTCTTCAGCCGCCGGATTCGGCTCATATCCGCTGCCTCCACCGCCTGCCGCCCAACCGACCAAGGCACCCCCTGCTGACGCCTTTTCAAGTGCCGTCGAAACGGTTGAGGAAGTACCCGAGGAAGTATCCGAGGAAGCGGTTGAGGAAGTGGTTGAGGAGGTACCCGAGGAAGCGGTTGAAGGTGCCGTCGGAGCAACCACAGAAGGCGACGAATCAGAGGAGGAAGCCGAAGAAGATCAGTCACGGCACAAGTGCTGGGTCTGTCTTGAGGGCCTATCGGAGGTCGGCTGGCAGGCATGCCCAAGCTGTGGCGCGCGCTATCATCTGAGTGGCTCTGGATGCGCCATAGATTCGTTGAAGGGATGCCGCAATTGCGAAGGGGCAATAGAAAATTTCGTCAGGGTTGAGTGATGACATGATGTTCGAAGCAGGGGACGACCTCAATGTCCGCACGTTCATCAAGGGGGCCGGGGCTCCGACAACCATGCGTAGGAGCCCTCGCGGTGCGCGCGCAGGAGCGCTTCTGCTCACCGCCATTCTTCTTCTTACCACGCTGCCGACGGTTCAGGCGAGTTACACAATCGCCATGTCGGCGTCACCTACCGCGCAGGAAATCAATCCCGGTGAGAACGGCACCTACAGCATCACGGTCCACAACACCGGCGATGAGGATTTGATCGTTCAACTGAGTACCAGCCAGGATTCTGGCTGCCAAGGGTACACCAGCACAATTGAACAGATAACCGGCCCCATCGAGGCAGGCACCAGCGAGGTGACTGACTTGATGGTCACTCTCGCGAGCAATGCAGAAGGGGACTGCGAAACCACAGTTTCTGGCACTGCAAACGCCGCACCGGGTGGTACTCCGGGTAGTCCAGAGACGGCCGATGTCGTGGTGACGACGACAGCCGGCAGTGGTTCGGGTGGGGCGGTGACTGGGGTCAGCCTCTCCGCATCGGTGACTGACAAGCAATTCGATGGCACCAACAACAATGTTTCATGGTCGGTCACCGTTGAAAACACAGGCCAGACGCAAGAGACCATCCAACTCTCGTTTGAGGACAATTCAACTTGCCAGTCTTCACTCAATCCGCAAGTGGATCCGAATAATGTTCAACTCGACTCAGGAGACACGGAGGTCGTCGCCGTCTATGTCGATGTGCCCGATGGAACTCAAGCAGGCGACCATTGCTTTTCTCTGCGGGGGGAGGTGACAGCGCCACAGACTCCAGAGCAATCTTCAGATTCGTTACATCTCAACTTGAATGTGCCAGAGCTGAAAGAGTGCAGCGCCACAGTCTCACCTAACAGCATCTCGGCTGACCCGGGGGAGACTAAGTCAGCCTCGGTGACCTACTACAATGACGGAAACGCAGACTGGACGGTTGGTTTTGCGGCGAGCGGCTCCAAGAACTGGATTTCACCGAATGGCGGCTCCACCCGTCTGCTCCCCTACAGTGGCGGCAATGGTCAGGCAACGATCAACTTCGATATTTCACCTGATGACTCCTTGCCTGCAGGAAGTGTTGTGACATATACAATTGCAGGATTGGATGGTTCCACTACAAAGTGTACGACAGACTTTGATGTCCAACTTGGCCAATCACATGACGCCAGCGTCACCTTGCAATCGAGTCGAATAGACAATATCGACCCAGGCTCGACCCGCTCGGCCGTTCTCACTGTGAACAATCTTGGAAACGGTCAGGAGACCTTCTCAGTCGCCGCCACCGGTGCGCCTGGTTGGACAGTCGCCCTCTCGGCGACTCAGGTCTCACTCGAAGGCAGGCACGACTCAGCCGGCAGCAGCACCGATTTGCAACTCCACATCACCGCTCCAAGCGACGCACTCGCAACCGATGAACTCACCTTTTCAGTTGAATTGACCTCTTCGAGCGGCGAATCGTATGGTACTGATTCGCTGACAGCGACCGTCGCAGCATCTCGCTCGATGACCGCCAGTATGCCAGCGTTGGAACAGTGGGGGAAGACAGATGATGTCGCAAAGTTCCCAATTACTTTCACCAACACTGGAAATGTGCAGGATTCCTTCCGCCTGACGGCGTGTGATGATCCACCCTCCTCCAACCCCAGCGTTTGTGACGCGCCAACTTGGCCTGCCCGATTCAGTGATGAGGCTGGCTCGGAGGTGACGACCGTCTCATTGGCTCCGGGTGCAACGGTTACGGTGACGCTAGACATCACAGTGCAGGGTGAGGACGAGTTCGAGGCGGAGAAGTTTCAAGCTCGTGTCCGTAACTTGAACGACGGTTCAGTTGAGGAGCGATTCGACCTCACGGTCATCGTCTCAAACCATGTCTACAAGATGGCGGTGGCACTCAGCGAGCCGGGAGAGATTCCAGACTTGATGGAGGTCGAGTTACCACCCGATGGTGAGACCGAAACCTGGATTATCATCACCAATGTGGGGACTTCCAATTTCCCTGAGAATGCGATCATATCGGCGTCCGGTCTCGAGGGAGTGGTCGATGTCATCTACTACTTCGAAAACGGCACAAAGGTAGATGGAGAGATACCAGTGGCTGCAGGCGCCTCCGTGACAATTCGGGTAGCGGTCATTGTGAGAGACGGCGCACAAAATGGAGCGGGTGGAATCCTCACGGTATCAGCAGCCTCAACACGCAACGCGGCAGAACTGTCCAGCGTGCGGATATCAATCGACATCCGCACAGTCAACAAGGTTGGATTTGAGGTTGATGGCGATGTTGACCGCTCCATCGAATATGGTGAAGTCGCACATATCTTGATCAATGTCACCAATGAAGGAAATGTTGAGGAAACCGTTAGATTGCTCAGCAGTAACCCGATGCGTGGATGGTCTATTGAGTTGACTGAGGACGAGATCATTCTCGCACCAGGAGAGACCCGGCAAGTGGAGGTCATCGTCAAGCCTCCGACCAACCTTGAGCAGCCCGACACATTCGAGTTCACCATCACCGCCGAACCCGCCTCTGCCCCAGTGGCTTCCCAACCGATTGACCTCTCGGTTTCCGCCAGCCCATCAAGTGGTCTGTTCGGGTCCGGTAGCAATCTACAGACCTTCGGTCTTGTCGTACTCGCCACTCTCATCATCGGGGCGATGGTGTCATGGATTCGAGGGCGCCGGAACCTGTAGCGTTGAATCATTGTGATACGCTTGTCCCTTGGAGCCCCATAGGGGCTCAAAGGGTATTGGTTAGCCTTATGGAGTCCATGCAGGTCGAGCGCTCCAAGGAACCTTTGGTTCATGGCGGGTGTGACAGTTGGCGGTTGAAAGCGTACCTAGTGCTTACCTCGCCGTCGCCATCATGACATTGGTTGGAATCGGCTTCCCGTTGGGCGGTTTCATCATGTCTAGATTCCTCAGGCCATCACCCGACCCCAACAACCCAAATCGCCTCCGGTCAATCCTCTTGCCCGGCTACGAATCGGACTTGTCGCTCTACAGCCGTGGCGATTCCACCTACGAGTGTGGCTCTGACCCAATCGGTGATGCGATGATAGATTTCCACTTCCAGTACTACTGGTATGCAATCATATTCCTCGTCTTCGACATAGCCTTCATGTTCTTGGCAGTCGGTGGCATCTTAGCCGTCGAAGCAGAACCTGCTGACCCAGAGTCCATCGAGTTGGCATTAGCCGGCGTTGTCACAGTGGGCACCTTCCTCGGGCTGATGACTTTGGGAGTCTGGTACGCCTTCCGCAAGCGAGGCAGAATCTACATCTGAGGTGAATGAATGTCGTCCGACCCTAGCCAAAATTACTCGATGTTCAACAGCCAGGCGCTGATTGATGTGGTTGGAGACACCACCGATGCGGCGCTCAAGGCGAGCCGCATGAAGCAGTTCATCGGTGCGCTCGGTGGCAGGGTTTTCAGCTGGGCTCAGCGCAAGTCGCTGTTCCCTCTTCATCTGGGAATCAAGTGTTGTGCGCTTGAGATGGCTGCTGCCGGCGCCTCCCGCTTCGACGCAGAGCGCTTCGGCGTCTTCTTCCGCTCATCTCCTCGCCAGTGCGACGTCCTGTTGGTCAACGGACCGATCAGCAAGAAGTTCGCTGACCCGATTGTGCGGCTTTGGGAGCAGATGCCCGAGCCAAAGTGGTGCATAGCCATGGGTGAGTGCGCAATCTCGGGCGGACCGTATTACCAGTCCTACAACATCCTTGAGGGGGTTGACACGGTGATTCCGGTGGACATCTACATCCCCGGCTGCCCGCCACGGCCTGAGGCCTTGATAGATGGATTCAGCAAGTTGCGTCAGAAAATCATGCGTATCGGCACGACGCCGAGCACCGATCGGCAGGACGACGCTCCAATCATTGTTGGTGAGGATTGAGAACGGAGGTGAAGGGATGGCGATGAAGACGAGGGCGGATTTCGCTGAGGAGTCTGCCCAGCAGGCTGTCGATGAGCTCCTGACTCGTTGGTCCGGCACCAGCCTGTCCGCAGAGGTCTGCAACCACTCATCGGGATTCAAGCGACCATTCGTCCGAATCGAGTGTCCTCGCAACCATTGGCGGGCAGTCGCCAAGCATCTCCGCTTCGAATTGGGAGTCGACCACTGTTCGATGATTACCGGAATTCACTGGCCTGAAGGGGCTGACGACAGGAAGTGGGAGGTAGTCGTCCATCTGATGCGGATGAATGTCACCAACCCGCCCGAAAGGGGTGGCTGGACTGAGCAGGTGATTCACGACGCTGAAATTCTGCAGGACGATGATGTTCCGATGGAGTTTGAGGTCAGAATTGGAATTCCGGACACCACTCGCCCATCAGTTCAGTCTGTGCAGGAGGTCTGGGTGGGTGCCGATTGGAACGAGAAGGAGACTTGGGACCTTGTCGGCATCGATTTTGAGGGCCATGAAAAGATGCGCCGCGTTCTGCAACCCCACGACACACCACCCGGATACCACCCGTTGCAGAAGCAGCACAAGATTCGCTATCACGACTTTGAGGAGATGTACGACGACGCTCAGGGCTTCGGGCGAAAACCGGTCGACTTGGGGAAGATCAAGTGAGGAGGTGAAAAGATGGCGGAGATGTGGATTTCGATGGGGCCTCAGCACCCGATGACCCACGGTCTTTGGACTCTCAAGGTGAAGGTGGACGGCGAGACGGTCGTTGACACCGAGCCGGACCTCGGCTACATCCACCGCGGTGTCGAGAAGATTTGCGAAGCTCGGGACTTCACCAAGATCACCACCTACTGCGACCGCCTCTGCTACGCCTCGGCCAACACCTGGTCCCACTCCTACATCTACTCCGCAGAGGACCTCCTCGAGGTTGAGGTGCCTGAGCGCGCAGAGTTCATTCGCGTGATAGCGGTTGAGTTGCAGCGAATCGCCTCCCACTTGATGTGGCTTGGTGCATACTGTCCCGATGTCGGCAATCTGACCGGAATGGTCTGGTGTCTCCGTGAGCGGGAGATGATGATGGATTTGCTTCAGGAACTCGGCGGTTCTCGGATGCACTACAACTTCCCACGCGTTGGCGGAGTCAAGCGGGACCTGCCGATTGGCTTCTCAATGCGCTGCCGCGCCAAACTCAGCCTGTTTCTTGAGAGAATTCAGGAGTACGAGGCACTTCTCGATGAGAGTACCATCTTCCTTGTCCGAACCCAAGGCGTTGGTTACGCGAAGCCTGAGGAGATGGTCAACCACGGCGTCACCGGCCCCAATGTCCGAGCAGGCGGCGTCAACTACGATGTTCGCTGGGCCCACCCCTACTCAGTCTACGACCAACTCGACTGGGAGGTCGCTGTCGAGCGCCCCTCAATCAAGGGGGCTGACAACTACGACCGCTACCGCGTGCGCGTCGAGGAGATGCGCCAAAGCGCGCTGATGACACTCGATGCGCTCAACAAGATTCCCGGCGGGGCGGAGACCCACTACGCAGAAGGCGACGAGAAGATCCTCTCGAAGGCGCCTGTCCGCGCCCCCGAGGGGGCGACAGGCTTCCACCACTTCGAGGACAGCAGAGGCGAATCGATGTTCTACCTCGTGGGAGGCGGCGATGGTCGTGGGAAGAACCCCTACAGGTGTTCCATCAGGTCGCCGATGTTCATCACGCTACCATATGCCAGCAAGTGCATGATTGGCTACAAGGTGGCGGACATTCCATCCATCATGGGTTCGTTTGACCCGTGCATCGGAGAGACAGACAGGTGAGGTGAGGAGATGGGTGACTGGCTGAACGTTCGCGGTTGGGTTGGTGACATCTCGTACTTCCTCTCAGACAATACCGTCGGAATGAGCCGCTTCTGGGAATACAAGTATGCAGTCGCCGGGCTTCTCACTGAGGTCATCATGGCGACCATCGTCTTCATCACCATGATGCTCACGATGTTGGCGATTCCCTGGATTGAGCGCAAGTTCATCGCTCGACTGATGGACAGGCGGGGTGCGACCACGGCTCTGAGATCCC
>Ga0208391_1001467_pt1 | contig 11140 bp, 10 predicted proteins | sample Knorr_S23_td_Bot_FD_185612 | JGI IMG/M metagenome (GOLD analysis project Ga0208391, IMG submission 185612) | Marine microbial communities from Southern Atlantic Ocean transect - Knorr_S23_td_Bottom_ad_3770_LV_A (SPAdes) (version 2) | ecosystem: Environmental > Aquatic > Marine > Oceanic | place... | reverse complement strand
CATACAATCAAGCTAAGCTAATGATAGAGAGCGGTGCAACAATTATAGATATTGGAGGCGAGTCAACTCGGCCAGGTTCAAAAACTATAAATGATCAAGACGAATGGGATAGAATAAAAAATATTGTTATTAAATTTAAAAAAAATTTTCCCAATATACCTTTATCTTTAGATACAAGAAAATCATATGTGATGCGAAAGGGTATCGAACAAGGTGTTGATATTATTAACGATGTATCTAGTTTAAATTTTGATAACAAATCTTTTGATGTTATTAATTCAAAAAATATTCCTTTTATTTTGCATCATATGCAAGGGACACCAGATATTATGCAAAAAAATCCTAAGTATAATGATGCTTTATTAGATATTTTTGACTTTTTTGAAGAAAAAATTAATTTTTGTATAAAAAAAAATTTTAAAAAAGAATTTATTTTAATAGACCCTGGAATAGGTTTTGGAAAAAACTTAGAACATAACCTAAGAATTATGTCTAAAATTTCCACATTTCATAGTTTGGGATGTCCAATATTAATTGGGACATCAAGGAAAAAATTTATAGAACATATAGTAACAAAATTTGATACCCCAGATCGAACTGGTGGCACATTAGCATCAGTGCTATATGGACTTTTGCAGGGAGTTCAGTTATTCAGAGTTCACAATGTTAAAGAAATTAATCAAGGAATATTAGTTTTCAATAAAATTTTAAATACAAATTAATTCATGAGCAATAAATATTTTGGAACGGACGGTATAAGAGGTACCGTCAACCAAGGCAATATTACGGGAGAAAAATTTTTTAAGTTTGGATTAGCTGTAGGAACTTATTTTAAAAGCCAAAAAAAAGCTAAGCAAATAGCAATAATTGCCAAAGATACAAGATTATCTGGTTATACATTAGAACCGGCTTTGGTATCAGGTTTAGTTTCAGGTGGAATGCATATTTTTACATTGGGGCCTCTACCTACTAATGGACTTGCAATGTTAACAAGATCAATGAAGGCAAACATGGGAATTATGATTACCGCATCTCACAATCCTTATTACGATAACGGTCTTAAATTATTTGGTCCGGATGGCATGAAATTATCAGACAGAATAGAAAGAAAAATTGAAAGATTAATAGATGCCAAAAATACAAAACAGCTTACAAAGCCAAAAATGTTGGGTAGAGTTAAAAGACTTGAGGATGGTAACGATAAGTATATCGAAATATTAAAAAAAAATTTTCCACAAAATTTTAAACTAAAAGGAACCAAGATAGTTTTAGATTGTGCTAATGGAGCAGGATACATAGCTGCTCCTAAATTACTAAAAAATCTTGGAGCAAAGGTTATGTCAATTGGTGTAGAACCTAATGGCTTTAATATTAACGATAAATGCGGATCTACCTATCCATCCAAAATTCAAATAGCTGTAAAAAAATACAAGGCTCATGTTGGTATTTCATTTGATGGTGATGCCGACAGAATTATTATGTGTGACGAAAACAGCAAAGTTATAGATGGCGATCAAATTATTGCGATGCTTGCTCGTAGATGGAAGTTAAAAAAAATTTTAAAAGGTGGTGTAATAGGAACTTTAATGTCGAACTATGGATTAGGGAATTTTTTAAGAAAAGAAAAAATTAGATTTCTTAGATCAAAAGTTGGAGACAGATACGTAAAAGAAAAAATGAAAAAATTAAATTTTAATTTAGGTGGTGAACAATCTGGACATATAATTCTTGGTAAATTTGCAACTACCGGAGATGGTTTGATGGTCGCATTAGAGGTTTTGTTTTCATTAAGAAAGGGAAAAAAAGCTAGTCAATTACTTAATGTTTTTCGACCTTTGCCACAAATATTAGAAAACGTAGCAGTCAAAGATAACAATGTTATCACTAAAACCAAATGCAAAAATGCAATTAAAAAAGCAAATAAATTAATGAACGGGTATGGAAGATTATTAATAAGAAAATCAGGTACAGAGCCAAAGATAAGAATTATGGGCGAGTCTTATGATAAAAATTTAATTTTGAAATGTATAAATATAATTAAGAGATCAGTAAAAAGATGAAACCCAAGTCAAAAGTATTAATAATTGCTGGCTCTGACTCTTCAGGTGGAGCTGGTATACAAGCAGACATTAAAACTGTAACAGCACTAGGCTCTTATGCAATGACTGCTATAACCGCAGTTACAGCGCAAAATACTAAAGGCGTAAAAAAAATTATCTCAATTCCCACAGAAATTGTTCAAAAACAAATAACAATGATTTTGGATGATATTGGAACCCATGCTGTAAAAATAGGCATGCTCCATAATGCAGACATAATAAAAAGTGTTTATAAAACTTTAAAAAAATATAAATTAAAAAATGTTGTTCTTGATCCAGTAATGATTGCTAAAAGTGGAACAAAATTAATTAGTAATAGCTCAATTAAGCATTTAAAAAAACTACTTCTTCCCTTATGTACTCTAGTTACACCGAACATTCCGGAAGCAGAAATATTAACTGGATATTCAATTTCAAATAAAGAAGATATGATTAAAGCGGCAAAAACAATTCTCAACATGGGATCAAAAAATGTGCTATTAAAAAGCGGTCATCTAAAAAATAAAATGATTTTTGATGTTTTAGCTACAAAAAAAGGAATAAAGATTTTTAAAAAAAGAAAAATTAGAACGAAAAATACACATGGAACCGGTTGCACTTTATCTTCTGCTCTCGCTACATGTTTATCCCAAAAGAAAAATATAGTTAAATCATGTAAAATCTCTCTAAGATATGTAGATAAAGCAATAATTTCTGCACCGGGTTATGGAAAAGGATTTGGACCGTTAAATCATTTAGTTTCATTTAATTTAAAAAATCTCAATGTCTAATGTAGTGGTCGTAGGTTCCCAATGGGGAGATGAGGGAAAAGGAAAAATTGTTGATTGGCTTTCAGAAAAAGCTGATGTGGTAGCAAGATTCCAAGGTGGTCATAATGCAGGCCACACACTTGTAGTAAACAATATCACGTATAAGTTAAAATTATTACCTTCAGGAATAGTTAGAAAAAATAAGATTTCGATTATTGGAAATGGTGTTGTCATAGATCCATGGGCTCTGTTAGATGAAATTAAGCAAGTGAAAAAGTTAGGGATAAAAATTACAAATAAAAATTTATACATAGCCGAAAATGCAACATTAATTTTACCTCAGCACAAAGAGTTGGATGGAATAAGAGAAGATGTAAAAAATATAGATAAAATAGGAACAACAAGAAGAGGAATAGGTCCGGCTTATGAAGATAAAGTAGGAAGAAGAGCAATTCGGGTAATGGATCTTGCAAACAAAAAAAATTTATCAAAGAGAATTGATATGATGCTATTTCATCATAACTCAATAAGGAAAAGTTTGGGAAAAAGTAAAATAAATAAAAGAAAATTAATTAATGATTTAACAAAAATTTCTTCAAAAATTCTCAAATATGCAAAACCAGTTTGGAAAAAACTAGAAGAATTTAAGAAGAAGAAAAAGATAATTCTTTTTGAAGGAGCTCAAGGTGTGCTTTTAGATGTTGACCATGGAACATATCCATTTGTAACATCCTCAAACACTGTTGCAGGAGAGGCTTCTGCAGGAACAGGATGTGGTCCTAATACAATTAATTATATTCTCGGTATAGTTAAAGCATATACAACGAGAGTGGGTGAAGGCTCATTTCCCACAGAGCTAAAAAATGAAATAGGAAATAAAATTGGAAGAAGAGGTAAAGAATTTGGAACTGTTACGAATAGAAAAAGAAGATGCGGGTGGTTTGATGCTGTATTGGTTAAACAATCATGTGCTATATCCGGCATCAATGGAATAGCTTTGACAAAAATTGACGTTCTAGACGAATTTAAAAATTTATATATTTGCGTAGCGTACCGGCTTAACGGAAAAAAAATTGATTATTTTCCTAGTTCTTTACATGATCAGATTAGAGTACAGCCAATATATAAGCGATTTGATGGATGGTTAAAAAATACAAAAGGTATAAAAAAATGGAAACACCTACCAAAAAATGCAAAAAAATATATTAATTTTATTAAAAATTATTGTGGTGTTAAAATGTCTAGCATTTCAACAAGTCCGAAAAGGGAAGATACTATACTTTTAGAAAATCCTTTTAAATAAAAATTAATTTCTTGGAAGCAAATTATTTGATTTTGCTGCGTTGAGCATAGCTTTTTGTAACTTTTCAAAAGCCTTTGTTTCTATTTGTCTAATTCTTTCTCTGCTAACTTTATATATTTTGCTTAAATCTTCTAAGGTCACAATATCTTCTGACAATCTTCGCGCGGTTAATATTTCTTTCTCTCTTGGATTCAAAATGCTCATTGAGTTATCCATTAATTTTTTTTTCTTAGCAAACTCTTGCTTGTGGGACAATTTTAATTCTTGGTCTGTTCTATTATCAACTAACCAATCTTGCCATTCTGCACCATCTTCATCTTTTATTGGGTCATTAAGTGATTTTTCTTTTCCGAGCAATCGTCTATTCATTGAGACAACTTCTTCTTTTTTTACATTTAATCTTTTTGATATTTCATCAACATGTTCGGTCCTTAGGTCGCCAGCATTATGAGCAGATAATTGATTTTTTATTTTCTTTAAATTGAAAAAAAGTTTTTTTTGAGCTGCAGTTGTACCCATTTTCACTAAGCTCCAGGATCTTAATATGTATTCTTGAATTGAAGCCTTTATCCACCATATTGCATACGTGGCCAATCTAAAACCTTTTTCAGGTTCAAATTTTTTGACTGCTTGCATTAAACCAATATTTCCTTCAGAAACCATTTCGCTTACTGGCAATCCATATCCTCTATATCCCATAGCAATTTTTGCAACTAATCTTAAATGGCTAGTAATTAATTTTTGTGCAGATTTTAAATCTCCTCTGTTGCGCCATTTTTTGGCTAACATATATTCTTCTTCCGAGCTTAGAATTGGAAATTTTTTTATCTGTGTTAAATAGCTAACTAAGCTTCCCTCTAATCCTATAGATGGTACATTTGAATTAATTGTTTTTGTGTTCATAAATTTAAAGAATATGTATTATCAAATTAAGGCAAATACAAGATGGCTAAATACTAGCTTTTTTGAGGTTTTTAATCAATGAGTCAAAATCTTTGGGTCTCTTTGCTTCAAAAAAAATTTCTCTTTTTGTTTTTGGATGAACAAAACCTAAACTCTTTGCATGTAAGGCTTGTCTATTAAAATTATTAATTTTTTTTTCTAAACATAGATCAATTTTTCTAAATTTTTTTTTTGTTTTACCATAAGATTTGTCTCCTAAAATTGGATTTCCCTTAAAATTCATATGAACTCTTATTTGATGAGTTCTTCCCGTTTCTAATTGGCATTCTACAAGACTAATTTTGGGAAGGTTTAAATTTTGAAAAACTTTCAAGGTTTTGTAATTCGTTATTGCTATTTTACCCTTTTCTTTTCTCACAGCCATGAGCTGTCTATTTTTTACACTTCTTGATATTTTTTCACTTATTTTTCCATTTTGGGGTTTTAGAGAGCCCCAAACTAGAGCTTCATATACTCTTTTTATTGAATGATTACTAAATTGTTTGGATAAACTAATATGAGCATTGTCATTTTTTGCAACAACAATTGCTCCACTGGTATCTTTATCAATTCTATGAACTATGCCAGGTCTTAATTTTTCACCTATACTTGAAAGATTATTTTTGTATTTAAATAACAGACCGTTCACAATCGTATTTTCGTAATTACCTGCACCAGGATGGATCACCACTCCAGGAGATTTATTAATAATAATTATGTCATCGTCATCATATAAAATATCCAAAGGGATTTTGTTTGGCTTAATTAGAGTTTCTTTTGGGAGAGGAAAATTAACTTTTATTTGATCCTCTTCTTTTATTTTTTTTGAGGTACTGTTAATTATTATATTATTTAATTTTACTTGACCATCACGGATCAAAGCTTGAAGTTTAGTTCTGCTTAATTCATTTATTTGTGATTGCAAAAATTTGTCAATTCTATATCCATGAGAATTTAATGGGACAATTATATTAAATATATTTTTTTCCATTGTTTATATTATATACTGTGTATAAATTGTATTTAAGGGCCATTAGCTCAATTGGATAGAGCGCGACGCTTCGGACGTTGAGGTTGTGGGTTCAAGTCCTACATGGCCCGCCAAAAAAACTATTCTCCAACATTAATTAGTGTTCCCCTCTTTCTCGCTCCTGAAAAAGCTAAGTAAAATACTCCAACAGCTGAAGTAAAATAAATTAAATTTAATATCAATGCAGATAAAATATTAGAATAATTTACTACATTATTTAATAAAATAGATCGAACTTCCTCAAATATATAAACTAATGGTAAACCTTTGGCTAATATTTGCAACCAATCTGGTAAAATTGATAATGGATAATAAACACATCCTAATGGAGCTAAAAGAAAAAGCGATGACCAGGCTACGTTCTCAAAAGCGGGGCCATATCTTAGAAGTCCAGAAGTAACCAGTAAACCTAACGTTATTCCAAAAAGATACAAACTTAAAAAGAGCAAAATTAATGATGGCCCCAAGTTAAATATGGAAACACCAAAAAATGGAGCCGCAAGAAGGATTGCTGGAATTATTCCAATTAATGTTCTTAATAAAGCCGTTGCGGTAAGAGCTGTTATAATTTCACTGATTTTTAAAGGAGATACAAATAAATTAGTAAAATTTCTACTCCAAATTTCTTCAAGAAACAACATGTTAAAACTTATACTTGATCGAAATAAAAAATCATAAAGAATTGCAGCACTTAAAATGACACCTACGGTATGGTTATAGAAGTCACTGTGCGTTGCAAAAAATTTTGAAATAAATCCCCAAAGAACTATTTGAATCGTGGGCCAATAGATTAAATCTAAAATTCTTGGTAAAGAACTTCTAATTACATATAAATGACGAAGAGACAGGGCATAAATTCTGTGAAATTTCATATTATTTATTCTCTAACTATTTTTAAAAACACTTCTTCTAAATTTTTTCTTCCATGTTTATTGATTAAATCACTGCTTTTTCCTTTATCAATTATCTTACCATCTTTCATCATCATCACTTCGTGGCAGAGTCTTTCCACTTCATTCATATTATGTGAAGCTAGTAAAATAGTTGCACCTTTTTTAGATGCAAAATCTTCTATGAAAGTTCTAATTTTATCACCGACATCAGGATCAAGGCTTGCGGTGGGTTCATCTAAAAGGAGTATTTCAGGATCGTTGACTAATGCTTTAGCCAAGGAGACTCTATTTTTTTGACCCGAGGAAAGTTCGCCAGTTTTTCTTTTTTTGAATTCAGTTAAATTTAATTTTTCCATTATTTCAGAAATTTTACCTTCTAAATTTTTAACACCGTACAATCTTCCGTACACTTTAAGATTTTCTTCAACAGTTAGTTTTTTGGGCAATTCAATATATGGAGAAATAAAATTCATTTTTTCTAATAAACTTGTTCTATTATTTTCAATGTTTTGGCCATTAATAACAACGGTACCCGAAGTAGGTTTTATTAATCCTAACATCATACCTATGGTAGTAGATTTGCCACATCCATTTGGTCCTAAAAGACCAATTATCGTGCCCTTATTAATTTTAAAACTTATATTATTTACAGCTAAAGTATTTTTGAACTGTTTAGCTAAATTATTAACTTCAATTGCTGCTATGTTCACTTGTTTGACGCTTTCCTTAATCTATCATTTATTGCACAACCAATTTCTGTATTAGGTATTTTTACTACAGCTATTGATTTAAAGTTTCTTTTTCTTATTTCTCTCAAAGTTTTGTATAAGTTATTTGCAGCTTCTTTCAAGTTGCCTTTTTTGCTCAGATTAAAATAATTTTTTCCAACTTTAAATTTTTTACCGAAGCCAATCAGCGCTTGATGTTTTTCAGCATTTTTTCTATTCATTTTTACTGGTATTCCAGGTGAGTAGTGTAGTTTTAATTGTCCTGGAGCTTTAACCCTTTTTGAATTTTTCTTAATTTTAATTTTTTTTTTTAAAATTTTTTGAATTTTTTCTACAGTAATACTGCCCGGTCTTAAAACAAATGGTTTTCTAGCCAAGTCTACTATAGTAGATTCTAGTCCAATTTTACATTGACCACCATCGAGTATGAATTTAATTTTATTTCCAAATTCCTCAAACACATCTTTTGCAGAGGTTGGACTTAGTTTTGATGAAATGTTTGCGCTTGGTGCTGCGAGTGGAAATTTTAAAATACTAAGCAACTTTCTCGCAACTTTATGTTTTGGAATTCTAACAGCTACAGTTTTTTTCCTAGCAGTGGCTAATTTTGAAATTCTCGATTTTTTCTTTTTTTTTAAAATAAAAGTAATTGGCCCAGGACAAAAAGCACTATAAAGCTTCTTAAAATTAGTATTTAGTATTACTTCATTTTCCAAATCATTTAAGTTTTTAAAATGAATTATAAGAGGATTAAAATCTGGTCTTTTTTTTAACTTGAAAATTTTTTTTATAGATTTATCAGAATAAGCGTTTCCAGCTAGCCCGTAAACAGTTTCAGTTGGCATTCCGATAATATTATTATTATCTAAGTTTTTTTTTGCTTTTTTTAAATTAACTAAATTAGGTTTGTATATATTTAAATAGATTTTTTTCATAAATTAATTAGTATATGGATATAGTATGAAATCAAAAAATATTCCAGCTGATATAAAATCAAAATCAATAAAAGAAGCGCAAAATGAGATCAAAGAGATCATTACAAACCTAGAAAATACTGAGACAAATCTAGAAGAATCAATGGATAAATATAATAGAATGATGCAATTAAATTATCATATTCAAGAACAATATAAGAAAAAATTAAAGGAAATCAAAGGTTCTGATTTTGACGATAATAAACAAACGTCTATTAAAGAATAAACATATTTTATGCAAAAATTTTCAGATAAATTAAACATCATTGCGGGAGATACAAACGCCTGTTTAAAAAAATTTTTTTTCAAAAAAAATAAATATTCATATTTAATTAAGCCTATGAAATATGGTGTTTTTTCCGGAGGGAAAAGATTTAGATCGGCCATTATTGTTAATGTAGGCAAAATTTTTAATATAGATTATAAAAAATTAATTATTGTTGGAGCTGCAATTGAATGTGTACATTCTTATTCACTAATACATGATGATTTACCAGCGATGGATAATGACGACTTAAGAAGAGGTAGACTTGCTACACATAAAAAATTTAACGAATTTACAGCAATCTTAGCTGCAAATTCTTTACTTACACTAGCGTTTGAAATTTTATCTAGTAAAAATTTAAAACTTTCTTCAAAAGTAAAAAATGAATTAATAACATCATTGGCGATTTATTCTGGCTTTTCAGGTCTTGCTGGAGGTCAATATTTTGATCTTGCTTTTGAAAATAAAAAAATTTCTAAAAAAAAAATTATTAATATACAAAACAATAAAACTGGAAAATTATTTGCTTTCTGCTGTGAGTGCGCAGGAATTATCAAGGAACAAAATTTTAAAAAAAGAAAAATATTAAAAAAAATAGGCTTAGATATTGGTCTATTATTTCAAATTACAGATGATTTAATTGATTTCAAAGGGAATAGTAAAATCGTTGGAAAACCTACGAAAATGGATAAAAATAAAGGTAAACCGACACTAGTTAACTTGCTCGGTTATAAAAAAACTTTAAATTTTGCAAATAATTTAAAAAATAAAATAAACAAAAAAATTCAAAATTATGGTATTAAATCTCAAGATTTATTACAATCAGTAGAATTTATATTAGATAGAAAATCTTAAATGACAAAAAAGAATTTATTAGACCAAATTAAATACCCGATAGATTTAAGGAAATTAAAAAAAGAAGAACTTAAACAATTAGCAAAAGAGCTTAGACAAGAATTGATTGACGTTGTTTCGGTAACGGGCGGCCATTTAGGAGCAGGTCTCGGTGTTATAGAATTAACCGTTGCACTGCATTACGTATTTGATACACCAAAAGATAAATTGGTTTGGGATGTTGGACATCAAGCTTATCCTCATAAAATAATTACTGGTAGAAGAGATAGAATTAGAACTTTAAGAAAAGGTGGAGGTCTTTCAGGTTTTACAAAAAGATTAGAAAGCGAATACGATACTTTTGGAGCGGCTCACAGCTCGACTTCGATTTCTTCATCATTGGGCATGGCAGTTGCAAAAAGTCTATCGAAAAATTCTAATCATGTTATTGCTGTGATTGGAGATGGAGCTATGAGTGCGGGTATGGCTTATGAGGCAATGAATAATGCAGGGACATTGAAATCGAAATTAATTGTAATTTTAAATGATAACGACATGTCAATTGCGAGACCCGTTGGAGCTATGAGTTCATATTTAGCAAGACTGTTATCTGGAAAGACTTACTTTAGTTTCAGAGAAACTATTAAATATATTATTTCTATATTTTCAAAAAAGTTTAAAGATAAGGCAGGAAAAGCTGAAGCGTTTATGAGAGATATAGTTTCAGGAGGAACGTTGTTCAATGAACTTGGTTTTTATTATGTTGGACCGATTGACGGTCATAATTTGGACAGCTTAATTCCGGTTTTGAATAACGTTAAAAATTCAAAATATAATGGTCCTATCTTAGTTCATGTCGTTACAAAAAAGGGTAAGGGATATAAGCCAGCCGAGGATTCTGGAGATAAATATCATGGTGTTAGTAAATTCAACATTGTTACTGGAAGACAATCTAAACCAATATCTAGTACACCATCTTACACAAAAGTGTTTGCTAACACTTTAATTAAACATGCTGAAAACGATACGAAAATTATAGGGATTACAGGAGCTATGCCATCAGGTACTGGTATGGATATTTTTGGAAAAAAATTTCCAGATCGGATGTTTGACGTTGGAATTGCAGAACAACATGCAGTGACATTTGCAGCGGGTCTAACAACGGAAGGTTATAAGCCATTCGCAGCAATTTATTCTACCTTTCTTCAAAGAGCTTACGACCAAGTTGTTCACGATGTTGCTATTCAAAGTCTTCCTGTTAGATTTGCAATTGATAGAGCAGGTTTAGTTGGTGCAGATGGACCCACACATGCGGGTGCTTTT
>Ga0208391_1001466_pt1 | contig 11143 bp, 8 predicted proteins | sample Knorr_S23_td_Bot_FD_185612 | JGI IMG/M metagenome (GOLD analysis project Ga0208391, IMG submission 185612) | Marine microbial communities from Southern Atlantic Ocean transect - Knorr_S23_td_Bottom_ad_3770_LV_A (SPAdes) (version 2) | ecosystem: Environmental > Aquatic > Marine > Oceanic | place... | reverse complement strand
TTGAAGATTTTCAAAAATCCACCGTGGATCGCATTGAAAGAGATTGGACGCGATATAACAAACTCCTACTCCACCAAATAAGAGTCCGCTTTTGGCCGAAAACCGACGTTTATGCCGCCCAAAGATTGGCAGTTCAAATCTGCCCCTGCCAAATAAAAAAATCCACCTCTAATTTGTGGACACTTTGTGGACATTAAAATGGGGTTATTCCGAAATCTGGAGGGAAAGAGGAATCTCCATAAGACTTTTCAAAATAGTAGCTTATGGAAGGTTAGGCAAGTTTCAAGCAGGTTAATTTTAAGGTGTATTCCGGCCTCTCACGCCGGAAGCAGGGGTTGGAATCACCTTGGGGCTACCACTCCTTTGGTCTGTTTTTTGAAAATGGTAAATGTCCGCTATTGGCCGAACGGAGACATGTCGCTATCCGACCCAAAGCGGACATTCACAATAAGTGTGAAAAAGGGGCCTACTGAGAAGATGTAAAGCTGGCTGAGCTAAGGAAGCTGATTAGTAAATACTTTCAGGGCTGGGTCTTGCCGGTAAAAATCTTTTAAAACCTGATAAAGTTTTGGATGATGGTGTTTCATGTTTTCGGGTTTACAAAAAAAATATTCAGTCACCACCGCGAAAAATTCAGCTTCATCCGTTGCCGCATAACTATCAAAAAAAGTAGGCTTGCCGTTTTCCACCTTGCTACATAGCTCTAGATACTCTTTGGAACATACTTCATCCCACCGCTGATATTCCTCAGGAGTTGTTAATAATGGAGTGCCATCTGCACTGTCATCGAGCATGTCCAATTTATGAGCGAATTCGTGATAGACAACATTATGACCGTGCTCCGGATGCCGAGTTTCTTTTTTCACCACATCCCAGACGAGTATCACCGGGCCGCGATGATGGGCTTCGCCTAGAGTTGGCATCGCGCCCTGCACTGGAGTAGTGCGAACTTCAAAAAATCCTATTGGACTCTCAGGAGGAAAAATTGTTGTAGGGTAAACATAAATGGATTCCACATTGCGATAACAATCGTTTGGCAATGCGAGTATCATCAAGCAGGCATGAGCGGCGATCATGACGCGAATTTCATCCGTCAATTCCAGGCCATTGCACCCCAACCATGACTTTTCGGCAATAAAGATTTGGATGAGATCCTGTAACCGCATTTTTTCTTCATTGTTGAGGTGTTGATAATACTGAATGTTATTTTGAATATGCCCCTCCCACTCGCTTGAGAAAGGAGTGGCTAGTATTTTTTTTCGCCGATTATCACCAAACAACTGCCACATAAAATTTAACCCCTTTCAAGATGAATCACCGCCACGCCCGAAAAAATATTTGGGAATCTGAGGTCGGAATGGCGACGTTGCCTATCATATTAATCCTTTCCTTGAATCCACTCTACTAATAAAGTATGTATCCAACTTGTTCCCATGGATGTCCGCTTATGGCCGGAAACCGACGTTGATACCGCCCAAAGGTCGTCAGTTCAAATCGGCCCCCCTACCAAGTTTTCAACCAATTAGTCCCTTAGGTTTTTTGTGTCAGGTTTGTGTCAGGATTTCAAGGGGTCAAAAACTTGACTTGTAGGCATGAAGTATTGAAAAATAAGCTGGAAAGCTCGCAGGCCCTTTATTAATCGGCGGAGAGTGCGACCGTTAGAAGTAACCCCTACCAGCCAAACCCTGCGTTTTTCCATACCCCCAGCATTTTGTCAATTAATTAGAGTATTTCTTTGACCTTATCTTCACAAATTTTTTCATCCATAGCGCTCGCTTAGCTGTGTCGCTTGTAGCAAGAATGAAGGAACTGATTTGGGTAGGACTGGGGTTGACTTTAGGAGGGAAAATGGCCTTCACCGCTAGACGTGGGGCCAATTAGCAATAGCTTTATCTGGCTAGCACAGAGCTTTTCCGGCCTTAGGACCTCTTGCCAGTAGCCCCTGTAGCTAGCGCTAGGCGTTGCCACAGCGCGATACCCTTCGGGGCATGAAGGAAAATGAAGGAACCTCAGACGCGACCGCCGAAGCCGTGGAGCCTTTTTCCACCGGGCGTGGCCCGGTTAGAAGGTATCTCTGGAAACTCCCCGGTCACGCCCTCTTCCGCCTGGGGTACGACCCAGAGATGTGGTGAAGACATCTCCCTGCTGAACCAGACCGTCATGCGGGGTCCGAATGGTTCCAATCCGGTTCTCTTTAATCTCTAGAGCCGCTTCGTCAATAAGATCATCTTCTTTTTTGGCAGCTTTCGTTTTAACAGCTGTCGAAGATCCATCTTTAGCCTCGGCGCCCTGGCTTTCACTTGCTCCTTCTGAAGATTCTGGTGATTCTGTAGCCACGGTTTCACTCGAGGTATCTGTTTCCAGTTCTTCAGCCTCTGCCTCTTTCATGGAGCTTTTAAAGTTTTTTATACTTCTTCCAAATGCAGAACCAATCTCCGGAAGTTTGCCAGCCCCAAAAATGATCATGATAATGACCAGGATTATCATTAACTCAGGAAAACCTATTCCCATCATAAGCTTTTTCTCCTTTTGCCTAATCTGATTGTGATGTAAGTCTAACAAAATATAAGCTGAATTGATAGGGTTTTGGTATCCGGCCATGCAGCCGTAAGCAACTGGCAATGTCTCATCAAGCTAACGAAACTCCCAAGCGCACGTGACATTTTTCCTAAGCTCTCGTGCCCCGGAGGGGCAATACTTTAATAGCCTCCCTTTAAAAAAAAACATGTGCTAATAAAGCATAAAAAAATATACCGGATAAATATTTCCCAATCCTAAAAAGAAGCATTTATTTATATTTTAAACATTTTATTTCAAAGAGTTAGATAATATTAACTTATATTTTAGATTAGCACTTGCCTTTTAAAAATTCCCGATAGATTTTGAAAATAAAAAAAACGGGAAACAGGTATTCCCTGCCTCCCGTTACAAAATAATTTAAGGGCATCCCTAAAAATTGCTTCTGGCCTCCGGCGAGCGGCCTGGGGCAGATAAGGGTCAAAGGCTCATCAAGCCGAGTTTACCTATTGTGGCCAGCAAAAGTTATTGCTCGTAGGCCCCACCCCTAGTGGTTGCCTTAGAGAAAATTACCGAATAAATAGAGTTCCCCTTAAAAGCTTGCTGATAACTAGCGCAAATGCCCGTTTAAAATGGGGGAATCTAAAATCTTTTTATTTCCCTTGGCGTGTTTTTTTGCTGCTCCAAAATGCATGGTGGCATCACCATGCCTGCCCAGTTTATCCAATGACACCGCTTCATTGAAATGGGTTTCTGCTATAGTTTTGTCTTCCGCACTGGCTTCCTGAAAATGTTTCAACGCTCCCTCAATATTGCCTTCGTTCCAGTTTTTGATCCCTGCTTTGTTATGCATATCGGCGCCTGAATTGGATCCTGCGGGAAGCTCCATGGGCCCCTCTGCGGCAACAGCTATGAGTGGCAAAGAAATCAGAAACAAGGCAAATAAAACTGAAATTACTGTTCGCATATCACAACTCCCTTAACGTTAAATTTACAATCACCCCAAACAAACTGAAATTATATGAATTCAATTTAGCATATTTATGGATCTAAATTGAATAACAAAATTGATGTTGTTATATTTGACCCGGCCCGGCAATAAGTTTATGATGAATTCTGTTAGCAAAGTATTGTATTTAATGATTTTTTTCGTCTGGATGTTTATTTTATGTCCAAGGACCAAACCATAGATTTAGATAAGCTGGTTGCCGATAAGATCGAAAGGGGCATTGCGGATGTCAGTCTTTGCCTGGAAAATAAAAAACTGGGCGATGAAGAATTAATCCGCTTGTCAGAAATGGAAATTCTAGCCGAAGTGACCAATCTGGACCTGGGGGAAAATGATATCAGCGACCGAGGTTTATCGGTACTTTGCAATTCCGCTTTCACAAAAAACCTGAAAGTATTAAATTTGAAATCTAATAATATTACTGAAGCGGGGGCACAGTCTTTAGCCCAGGCAACGAACCTGTCTAAACTGGAACAATTGATTTTAAAGTTCAACCGTATTGGCGAACAGGGAGCGAAATATCTTGCACAATCGGAAACTCTTGTGAACCTGACCACACTGGATCTTTTTCGCAACCGGATTGGAGACACAGGTGCAAAAGCCATCAAATCCTCAAAAAATTTTAGGGGGGTGAACCGTCTCAGGCTCGACTGAACATCAAATGGACTTATCCAGAGCCTATCCACGCAGTCCCAATGTCAAAATGGCCGGTTTGGTGCATTTGGCGCGCATGATCGATAAGGCCCAGGCCTTTAAACAAAACCAAATAGCGGACTATGTATACCCCTGCCCGCTCGATAAAATCATCCTGAATTTCCTGCGTATCGACTCGGATGTATTCGCAAATGAAGCTATGAAAAATGGGGATGATGAAATCAGCGCCTGGGCTGAGGAAACTCTTAAAGATAAAAAGCCCGAAGATTTCGAATTTATCAATGACCAGATTCTTGAACGGAGACCAGACTCTGAAGATCGATTGAAATATTTTTATGAAACCCGCGACAGGATTGATCCTTCAAGAACAGATATCAACACCTGGGTCGACCTTCTGGACCTGGAAGAAGGTCGCCTACCACCAAAATAATATTTTTCCCGATACTTTTCACTCATGGGTATTACTGCCTGTTTTGGCCCGACTATTCCCCGCTTGCCGTTATAACGATTGATCATGAAGAAAGCACTGAAAAACCAAAAACCCATCAGACTTAAAAAGAAAAAAAAACGTTCCAAACTTGGAAAAATTTTAATTATCACATTTTACTCCATCACCCTTTTTTGTTTGATCGCAGGTTTTACCGGGGCAGGATTTATATATTTCCACTATTCCCAGGATCTACCAGATGTCCGTGAATTAAAAAATTATCATCCTAGTACCATCACCCAGATTTATTCGGATGAGGACGAAAAGGTTGCCGAGTTTTATATAGAAAAACGCATCATGATCCCGCTTGAAGATATTCCCCTGGCCTTAAAGCAAGCCACTCTGGCGGTTGAGGACTCCAACTTCTACTATCATTTTGGCATTGATCCTAAAGCTATTTTCAGGGCTTTTATCACCAACCTAAAAGCCGGACATGTGGTAGAAGGCGGAAGCACTATTACTCAGCAACTAACCAAAACGCTATTTCTATCCCGCGAGCGCACATTACCCAGAAAAATCAGGGAAGCCATATTGGCCGTCCGGCTAGAACTGGTTTTCACCAAGGATGAGATTCTTGAAATGTATCTCAACCAAATTTACTACGGCCATGGAAGTTATGGCGTGGAGGCTGCTGCCCGCACCTATTTTGGTAGAGGTGTTGCGAATATTACCATAGCGGAATGCGCGATGATTGCCAGCCTTCCTAAAGCTCCCAACCATTACTCGCCCTATAAAGACCCGGAACGCGCGCAAAAAAGAAGAAACCACGCCATTCGCAGAATGGCCTATCTTTCTTTTATCACCAGGGAAGAAGGGGAAAGCGCCATAAACGAGGAGTTTCATCTGGGTGAAATTACCAACATGCTCAACAGAGCTCCCTATTTTGTTGAACATATAAGACAATTTCTTCAAGAGAAATACGGGAGTAGCAAACTTTATCGTGGCGGTTTAAAAGTTTATACCACTCTCGATATCGGTCTACAGGAATCTGCTCAAAAATCCATCAGAAAAAATTTGAGGGTCGCTGACAAACGATATGGCTATCGAGGCTCGTTAGGAAACGTGGATCTATCCAGAGGAGAATTGTCCATTCAGGAAGCCTTAATCAAAATGAACCATTTTGAAGAGGGTGAAGGCATTACAGAGGGTAAAATTATCAAAGGAGTTGTGATTTCAGTAGATGAAAAACAAGTATCTGTTTTTTTAGGGCCTGATGAAGGGACCATTGACATTCTCGATATGAATTGGGCAAGGCCTCCCAATACACGCCTGGACGGAAGGTGGGCAAAAATCAATAGGCCCAGCGAGGCTCTGTATCCAGGAGATTTAATTTGGGTAAAACCACTAAGAATTATTGAAGGAGGTCTGGGCTGGGCACTAGCCCTGGAGCAAGAACCACAGGTGGAAGGCAGTCTAGTAAGCCTGGACCCTAAAACAGGTCAAATCAAGGCTATGGTTGGTGGCTATTCCTTCTCCAAGAGCCAGTTTAACCGGGCCGTACAGGCTATTCGACAACCGGGCTCCGCGTTCAAACCCCTCATCTATGCGGCCGCAATCAAAGAGGGATTTTCCCCGGCCAGCATCATCATAGACTCCCCAATAATATTCAAAGAAAAGGAAAATGCTTTTGATAAATGGAAACCTGTAAATTTTGAGCAAAAATTTTACGGACCGACTTCACTGAGAACCGCCCTCACCCACTCTCGAAATGTGGTGACTGTCAAGCTCATGCAAAATATTGGTATCAAGGGGACTATCAAACTGGCAAAAAGTTTAGGAATCACCTCAAATATGGAAAAAAACCTGTCCATATCGCTAGGATCATCGGGATTAACACTGTTTCAGCTCACTTCCGCATATTCAGCATTTGCAAATAATGGAACCCTGACCAAACCCAGGTCAATCAGGTATATTCAAAACCGTAAAGGTGAAATTCTATACACCTCTAAACCCGAAATTTCCCATCCGATTTCTCCAGGCGTTGCTTATACCATCACAAGCTTATTGCAAAGCGTTGTGGAACACGGAACCGGAAAAAAGGTCAAGGCGCTTAATCGACCTGTAGCAGGAAAAACTGGAACCACCAATAATTTCGTAGATGCATGGTTCATGGGCTACACACCAGAGTTGGTAACTGGGGTTTGGGTTGGCAAGGATAAAGATGAGTCCCTGGGAAAAAATGAAACGGGTTCCCGGGCCGCCATACCCATATGGTTACAATTCATGCAGGAGGCTCTTGTCAATAAACCCATCACTAATTTTCAAATTCCAAGCGACATTCAATATTTAAGAATCCGTCCAGAAATTGGAGAGCCTGCTTCATTTAACGAACCCGGTTCACGATTCGAAATTTTCTTGCAGGATTATCTCCCTGATAATGTACAACCTTTCCCTGAAGATTTTCTGGAAAGCACATTTTAAGGAAAGCTGGATTTTTTCAACAACCTGTCAATTATGCGGAGGGAGGGTTGCGACTAAAAAGGCGACTTGTATGAAACCTAGTTTTCCTGAACAATTTTTTTTCTTTTTATTGTCAACGCAAAAATATTTTTTTCGGAATCGCCCGAAGGAAGCAAGGTAGTCTTGCCTGTAACTCCCGGAAAGTTTTTTACGATTTTCAAGTTTTCCCACATCTTGATCCTGTTATCCGCACCAGCCCGAATAATTTTTATAAATATGTTTGCAGCATCAAAAGCCTGGGCTGACAAGTAAACAGGCTCTTCACCAAAATTAGTTTTGAATTCCTGAACAAACTGCCGGACTTCCGACTGGTGAGAATCGGGATAATAGCCATCGACAAAATAAACTGTCTCCAAATGTTTCCCGCCCATCTTGACCAACTCGGGGGAGTTCCAGCCATTGGCACCCAGCAAGGTAACATTAGTGACATTATAAAAAGCCAATTGGGGAATTATCAGGCCCACTTTATCATAGACTCCAGGAATAAAAATCGCATCGTAACTCAACTCCAGGGAAACTTTTAATTTTTCAACATTATTCTCTGACCAATGGCCCATATCAACAATTGGCCGGGACAATAAAGATGTATCACTAAAATCTTTCATTTGACCATTGTTCAACAATATTTCGCGGGCAATCTTTATTAATTCATCATCCTCAACGCCGCCTAATTGCAAAATCTGATTTTTAAAGTCATTCTGGGAGCGTTCGTATCCGGAAACCGTCACCACTTCCCCTCCCAAAGCTTCAACTTCGTTGATGAAGATATCTTTCAATTCCAATCCAAAAGGTTCAAAAGGATGAAGAACCGCAAATCTCCGCAGATGGAGAGTATTAATGGAATACTCCGCCAGGAATTTGGCCTGAATCTCCCGGGTCAAAGCATTTCGAAATGTATAGGGGTTCATATCCACCAGGCCCTGAGTTGATGCGGTGGGTGAAAATATGGGGATTTGATATTGCCGGGCAACCTCACCGGCGATTTTTACTTCATCGCTCAATAGGGGCCCGATGATACCCACAACATTGGGCAATCCGGCCAATTCGGTTATAACCCCCTTAATCGGCAGTTCTCCGGAATCCCTCACTTCCAGCCCCAGCTTTTCCCTGAATTGAAAAGGAAGCTGGTTCACTGCAAGCTGAATTCCCTGTAGCACCCTTTGTCCAGTCAGCGCTAGTTTTCCGGTCAGCGGAAGAACCACGCCAATTTTTATTTTAGCCCCGGTATTTTCCTTAATCGAGTTCAACCAGTTTTGAACTTCAACTTTACGCGAATGTTTGGGGAAGGTTTCAATAAATTTCTCTATACTTGCCACGTAGTTGGCAATATCCCCTGTCTCCCTGAAAGATGAAATTTTTCTCAATATTAAAAGGTCTACCGGAAAACCGTTTCCAAATTTCTGAATTAATGCTGAAACATGGGCAGCCCCAAGTTTTTCATTAATCAGATTCGCAGTGACCTCGACAGCATGTTTACGGACTTCCTTATTTTCAATCTGACCAAAAACTTTTTTTAATTTAGAAAAAGCTTTTTCATAATTCATCCGATTCCCATCAATCCGGGCCAGACGAACCATGATTTCCCATTTACGTTTTTTATCTGGCGATGATCGCAAGACCATGAGGAACAAGGCTTCTGCACGATCATAGTCCGCCAATTCATAGTGGCAGACGGCCATGTTAAATCTTGCAGAATTTGCCAAAAGGGAACCAGGAAACTTTTCTAAAAAAATTTGGTAGAAACGGACTGCCGTAGAAAAAGAAAGGTTGGACTGATCTATCCAACCCAGACGAAACAAGGCCAGATAACTTCTTTTCCCCGAGGGGTTATGGGACAAGTAGTCATGAAAAAGTGGTTTGGCTCCAATAAAATCTCCTGAATGGAATAGATACTCGGCCTGCAAAAAAGGATCATCCGGCAAAGCAGGCTTGTTTTGCTCCAGGTTGTTCTCTCCTGATACTACTTCTTCAAGCTCAGCATATACCAGCCCACAAAATGCAAACTGGAAAACAATAATAAATTTAACTATAAATATTTTCATTAAATATCAAAAAGATCGCCTTGGTGAGACCGGCACTAGTTATTCTTAATGGGGTGCTCTTAATCTTTATCTTTGGCTTCACCCTTTAATTTGTGTTTTTCAATCCGATATCTCATTGAACGAAAACTGAGATTTAATATTTTCGCCGCCTTATTAATAATGCCATCAGAACGCAACAAGGCATTGGCGATCATTTTCTTTTCGATTTGATCCAGGGTTCTTTCAAGGTCAATATTATTTTCGCCCAGCTCAGGGATCTGGATTTTATTGGGAAACAATTTTCCGAGAAGCTCATCCGGTAAACTAGCTTTGCCGATCCTTTTCTCTGTCTCCAGGACCACTGCTCTCTCAATGGCATTTTCCAATTCTCTCACATTGCCTGGCCAGGAATACTGTTCAAATGCTTTCAAGGCATCCGGATCTATGCCTTGAATATGGGTTTTAGTGTGCCGGGCATTATACTTCTTGATAAAAAATTCCACTAAATCCGGAATATCTTCTCTACGTTCTCTTAAAGGGGGAAGATGAATAGGAATAACATTCAACCGGTAATATAAATCCTCGCGGAAGGATTTCTGTTCCACTAAATCCGAAAGTTTGCTGTTTGTCGCCGCAATGATTCTTAAGTCCACAGGAATGGGCTGGGTGCCTCCTAATCGCGTGATTTCATGTTCCTGCAAAACTCGCAACAGTTTCACTTGGGTCGATAATGGGGCATCGCCCACTTCATCAAGGAAAAATGAGCCTTTATTCGCGGATTCCATCAATCCCAGCTTCAAGGAATCAGCGCTGGTGAATGCTCCTTTTTCATGCCCGAACAATTCACTTTCAAGAAGGTTTTCCGGCATAGCTCCACAATTGATGGAGACAAAAGGATAGTTTTTTCTGGAACCGTTAAAATGGATAGCTTTCGCGATGAGTTCTTTGCCCGTACCACTTTCACCGGTGATTAAAACGGTCGCATTACTTTGGGCGACTTTGTCCACTAGATCGAAGATTTTCTGTATCGGCCCGGACTTCCCTATTATATTTGTAAGCTGAAAGCGGTCATTCAATGCGGTCTTTAAAAAACGGTTTTCCTCAGTGAGCTTTTCCTTCTCCAAAGCGTTCTTGACGATTAGCTGGATGTCCTCGATTTTGAATGGCTTGGAGATATAATCGTAGGCACCCTTTTTCATAGCGGTCACGGCTGTTTCGGCGGAAGCATAAGCCGTCATCATCACAACGGGTGTATCGGGAAGGACTTTCCGGGCCGCATCCAAAACATTTATTCCATTGGAGCCCCCCATGCGGATATCGGTCAGAATCAGGTCGAAAATGTTTTCGCGGATCAGCTTGATAGCTTTTTCGGCACTGGGAGAGGTAACAACCTGATAACCTTCCTCCTCAAGCATAATAACCAGGAAGTCCCGCAAGCTCTTTTCATCATCCACAATCAGAATGGAACTCATATTATGATTTTATCGCCATTCCTACCATCAAATCAATACTGATGAGCCAGCGAAGGCAGATAGCGTGATAATCTCCCTCCGCCTTCATGCCCTGAAAGGGTACAATGGCTCATTAAACTTAGATAACCCTTTGCTCGCCACCTTCTAGCGAGGGAGGCAAATAGCAACAGTTCATTAAGCCGAAACAAATTTTTGCTGGCAGATAGCTTTATGGCTAGTTGCCCCTACGGCTAGTAGTCAGCGGTCAAAGGTTTCGGCGTAAAGTTTCAATCGAAGGGCATTGAGTTTTATGAACCCCTCCGCGTCATCCTGACTGTAACCATGGCTCTCTTCGAAGCTCGCTATATTCTGGTTATACAGCGATTTTTCAGCTTTTCGACCTACAACAATACAATTACCCTTATACAATTTCAGCCTGATCTCTCCGGTAACATTAGCCTGGGCCTGGTCTACAGTTTTCTGAGCCAACTCCCTTTCAGGAGAAAACCAGAAACCGTTGTAAATCATTTTGGCATAGGAGGGA
>Ga0208391_1001465_pt1 | contig 11143 bp, 5 predicted proteins | sample Knorr_S23_td_Bot_FD_185612 | JGI IMG/M metagenome (GOLD analysis project Ga0208391, IMG submission 185612) | Marine microbial communities from Southern Atlantic Ocean transect - Knorr_S23_td_Bottom_ad_3770_LV_A (SPAdes) (version 2) | ecosystem: Environmental > Aquatic > Marine > Oceanic | place... | reverse complement strand
GCAATGTGTCCCGTGAACGCTCTTTGGCTTTGGTGGAATTGATCAATGAAGAGCCCCAGTGGTTCGAGTGGACCGGTTACCTCGAAAAAGGCTACGAACCGGAAGTCCGCTTTCGAAACGGTCCGAGCAAGACCAAGCGCATGGTCCGACTGCTCGTAAACAATGCTGACAAGCACGCGGAGTTTAAGCCATTTGCGCAGCTTAAACCGGGCAATGAGAGAAGCTACGGTGTGCTGAAGGCCTATCGCGGTCCGAAGCTCCGTATCTGGGAGATCCAGGTTGAGGGCCCACACCAGCAGAGCTGGCCGCCGCCGGGGCACCGCGCGCTCTACGGTGATCTCAAGCCGGGCGACCTGAACCCGGAAACAATTAACGAACGTCTGAGGGCCTTCGCCCGCAGCGCCTTCCGTCGGCCGCTGACCGAGGGCGAGCTCAAGCCGATCCGCGCCCTGGTCGCAGCCAAGCTGGACGCCGGGCTCAAGCCGCTGGAGGCATTGCAGCTCGGGTTCCAGGCCATCCTCTGCGCGCCCGGTTTTCTCTACCTGCACGAGGGCGAGGGACAACTCAATGACAACGCGCTGGCCTCGCGCCTCTCCTATTTCCTGTGGTCGTCCATGCCCGACGACGAACTGCTCAAGCTTGCCGCCGCCGGCACACTCGATGAGCCTGCGACCCGGCGCAAGCAGGTGGCGCGTATGCTCGCCGACCCGAAGGGGCAGCGCTTCGCGAGAAACTTTACGCGGATCTGGCTCGAGCTCGATAATATCGGCAAGATGCCGCCGTCCAAGGACTTCCTAAGCTACTACCGGGATAACCTGGAGAACGCCATGCGCAAGGAGACCGAGCATTTCTTCGGGCACGTCCTCAAGGAGAACCTGCGGCCCCGTGAGTTTCTCGCGGCCGACTACAGCTTCCTCAACCGCGAACTGGCGGAGCATTACGGAATGCCTGGGCTGAAAGGGAATCATTTCCGCAAGGTCAGCCTGCCGAATGCGTCGCGCGGCGGGATCCTGGGGCACGGGAGCTTCCTGACGGCCTCGGCCAATGGCGTGGACACCTCGCCGGTGGTACGGGGAATTTACGTGATGAACAAACTTCTCGACTACACCCCGCCGCCGCCGCCCGACGACGTGCCGGCCATTGAACCGGACGTTCGCGGTGCGACCACCCTGAGGGAACAATTGGTCAAGCACCGGGCAGACGCCACCTGCGCCCAGTGCCACAACAAGATCGACCCGGCGGGCTTCGCCCTCGAGAACTACGACGCCATCGGCGGCTGGCGGGATCAATACGACCGCAAACTAAAGGTGGATGCCTCGGGCAAGCTCCCCGATGGCAAGAGCTTCGCCTCAAACGCCGAGTTCAGGAAGCTGGTTGTCGAGCAGGATGAAACCTTCACCCGCTGCCTGACCAAGAAACTGCTCACTTACGCCATCGGCCGCAAACTGAACAGCAGAGATCGCCCGAGCATCGACAAGATCGGCAAGGAAATGGCCGGCGCCGACGAGGGCCTCCGGGATCTCATCCAAGCCGTTGTCGCGAGCGAGAGCTTCCTGCAGAACTAGGGGATTATGAATCCTTTCATGAAGTTTGTTTTTGGACTAACTGGGTTGGTGTTTTTGGGGGTCGCCCATACCTTTGGGCAGGTCAAGCCGCCGGTGTCGAAACCCGACCTACCCAAGGCCAGGCTCGCGGAGTTTCGGGCAAAGGTGGAGCCCGTGTTGAAGCGTGTATGCGCGGGGTGCCACGGGCCGAAGAAGCAAAAGGGGAAGTTCCGCGTTGATGCGTTGAATCCGGATTTGCTGAAGGGGAAAGACGTGGCGCACTGGCTGGAGGTGTTCGACGTCCTGAGCAACGGCGAGATGCCGCCGGAGGATGCGAAGGCGCAACTGACGGACGACGAGAAGGTGCGGATCGTCGATTGGTTGTCCGGCGAGATTCAGGTTGCATCGCAGGTGCGACGCAGCGAGCAGGGGCACACGTCGTTCCGGCGCATGACGCGCTACGAATACAAGTACGCGCTGCAGGACCTGCTCGGTCTGCCGCATGATTTCTCTCGCGATCTGCCACCGGAGACGGTCTCGGAGGACGGCTTCAAGAACAGCTCTGAAATGCTGCAAATGTCGGTGGTGCAATTTGAGCAATACCGAGATCTCGCTCGTCAGGCCTTAAAGAAAGCCACAGTGCGCGGGGAGCGCCCGGAACCGTTATACTATGGTCTCACCATGGAGGTTCTCTCCGCGCAAACATGGAAAGCATATGACGAGCAACTGGATAAGATTCGAAAAAGACACGGGAAAGATTCAGAAGCGTTGGAGAGGCAACTTGAGATTGCGCGTGCCAAATACAAAGTAAAACCAGGTAGTGCACACTTCAAAAACCTGGACGCCGGTATAAGCGTTTCGGCGCGATGGTCGTACGGGGGAGCGAAAAACGCTCCAGTTCCAACAAAAGTTCGACCGGAAGTTCCCGAGGAATTCCCGGTCATTGCGATCGTCCCCAAGGGCAGGTCGCTGAAGCTTCACGTCCGCGATTCTCTTCCCGACGCAGGTAACCTTCGGGTCCGGATTCTGGCCTCCAGGACCCGGCCGGAGGAACAAGGCATTCCGACCTTGGCTCTTTTCTTCGGGCACCAGGCCAGCAATAACTCCAAGGCTGCTAAAAAAGTAGGGCTCGAGATGGAGATCAAAGCATCTCCGGGGAAGCCGGAATTTTACCAGTGGGATGTTCCTTTGAGCGAATTGATTAGAAACCCCTTTCGAGGAGTAACTGAACTTGGCAGAAAACCCAATCCCGGGGAGTTCGTGGAATTTGTGAATACCTCCTTCCATTCAGAGGATCTACGGATTGATTATTTGGAAATCACAACGCCCACTTACGACCAATGGCCGCCAAAGTCGCATGCCAACGTTTTTATCGAGAGCCAAAACAAAGAGAACGAAGCAAGCTATGCCCGCGAAGTGTTATTTCCTTTCATGAGGCGCGCCTGGCGTCGGGCCGTGACCGAGGCGGAAGTCGACCAGAAGCTGGCTCTCTTCGCCAAGATTCGCTCCGGCTCCGTTGATTTTCAGGACGCGATGGTCGAGGTTTTGGCCACGGTTCTTTCCTCTCCGAAATTTCTCTATCTGGTCCGGTCCAATGAAACGGATGACAAAAAAGACAGCCAACGCCTTTCGGATTTCGAGTTGGCTAGCCGGTTGTCGTTTTTCCTCTGGAGCAGCGTGCCCGATGAGGAATTGCTGAACCTTGCCTCCAAGGGCAGGCTGCGTGATCCGATCGCGCTGCAGGGGCAGACGCGGCGGTTGTTGGCCGATCCCAAGGCCGAACGGTTTGTCCGGCACTTCACGCGGCAATGGTTGGGTCTGGAGCTGCTGGATTACCTGAAAATCGATGCCCAGGCGCACGGTCGTTTCGATCCGCAGCTACTGGAGGCGATGCGCGAGGAGCCGGTTGCCTTCTTCAGCGAGGTGCTGCGACGCAACCGCCCGGTGATGGATTTTCTCCAGTCCGATTACGCGCTGGTGAATGATCGGCTTGCCCGGCATTACGAGTTGCCCGAGGTAATCGGGAATGGCCTGCGCCCGGTGAAGCTACAGCCAGGAGGCCTGCGGGGTGGCGTGCTCACGCAGGCGGGACTACTTGCGATGAATTCGGACGGCAAGGATTCACACCCGCTCAAGCGTGGTATTTGGCTACTGGAAAACATGCTCAACGATCCGCCGCCACCCCCACCCCCGGCCGTGCCGGAGATTGACTTGGCCGATCCGGAAATCCTCAAGCTCACGCTCAAGCAGCGCATGGAGGACCACCGCAACGATCCGGCCTGCATATCCTGCCACGCAAAAATCGATCCCTGGGGGATTGCCTTTGAGAATTTTGACGCCGTTGGGAAATGGCGCGATACGATCGGTAAAGATCCGGTCGATGCCACCAGCATGTTGTTCAACAAGCACGAGTTGCGCGGCATGCAGGGCCTCAAGGAGTACCTATTGGCCACCCGCCAGGACCAGTTCGTCCGCGCCATGGTTCACAAAATGGTTACTTACGCGCTGGGCCGGCCGTTGACCTTTGGCGACCGCTCACAGGTCGACCGTATCACCGCCGACCTTCGCAAGCAGGGCGACGGCTTGGCGGACCTCTTGATTCTGATTGTGAAAAGTGATTTGTTTCAGTTAAAATGATCGGTAAGGAACGAAGACCATGAACATATCCTCACTGGATCGTCGAAAATTTCTGCGCGGCGCGGGCGTGGCCCTGGCGTTGCCTTGGTTCGAATCCTTTTCCGGCTTGGCCCATGCGGCGACGCAACCCGTTAAGCGCAAGCGGTTGGCCTGCTTTTACCTGCCCGACGGCGTGCCCATGCCGCTGGAGAAGGATCCGTCCTTCAAGGACTGGAGCTGGTTTCCGCACGGAAAGGGCAAGGATTTCACCTTCAGCAAATGCATGGAGACACTGAAACCGCTGCGCAATGAGCTAACGGTGCTCTCCGGTTTGTCCCACCCGGCTGTGCGTGGGGTGCACGGCCACTCGAATGCGGACCAGTTTCTGACCGGAGCGGATACCGGCGCCGATGGTGATTATCAAAACAGCATATCGCTCGACCAGGTGTTTGCCGCCCAATTCGGTGAGCAAACCCGGCATGCGTCGCTCGTGATGTCCACCGACGGAGGAACCGGTTCCCCCCGCGGAGCGCAGACGATGTCTTTCGACAGCAACGGCCGGCCCATCCCCGCCGAGCACAAGCCCAAGCGCATTTTCGACATGCTCTTTGTGAAAAGCGGCGAGGACGCCGCCCGTCGCCTCGCCCTCAGCAAAAGCGCGCTCGATGACCTGATGGAGGACGCCCGCTCACTGCAGCGATCGCTCTCCCAGCGCGATCAGGAAACGCTTGCCGAGTATCTGCAGTCCGTGCGCGACACCGAGGTGAAAGTTGAGAAAGCCAAGCGCTGGTTGAACATTCCTCTGCCAAAAGTCGACGTGGACCACCTCCAGCTCGACATTACACCTGAGAATCCGCGTACCTATTTACAGACGATGTACGAGCTGATTTACCTCGCGTTCAAGACCGACTCCACGCGCGTGGCAACCTATCAGCTCGGACGTGAGAACGGCGTGGGCATCAGCGATTACCTTGCCCGCGCGGTGGGATTCAACCTAAGTCACCAGCTTTCGCACAACACCAAGAAGCCTGACGGCTACAAGGATTTTGGCATCTACTGCCGGTTCATCAACGAGGAGCTTGGCCGCTTTGCCACCCGGCTCAAGGCCACGCCCGAGCCTGGCGGCGAGGGTAATATGCTGGACCACACCGCGCTCTTGTTTGGATCGGCCTCCAGCGCCTTCCATCTTTCGCGCAACTACCCGCTTTTGTTCATCGGTGGCCGCAAGCTCGGTTTCAAGCATGGCCAATACCTCAAGTACGGTGAGGGCAACGAGAAAAATCAGGCAACCTCAGGCATCAGCAGCGATGTCGGCTGGCGCGGCGATATGAACTACGCTGAGCTGCCGCTCTCCAATCTCTACCTCACCATGCTCCAAAGGCTCGGCGTGGAGACCGAGAGCTTCGGCGGCAGCACAGGCACCCTGAGCGAGGTGTTTGGCAAGAACTAGCTTCCCTTTTCAGGCAGGGGCTGCATGATTTGCCGCATGCAAACACTTTCCCGACGTACCTTTATTCGTAATGCCGCATTGGCTGCCCCGGTTATTTCATTCTCCCCCACGTTGCTGGCCAAGGATAAGAACGATCCGAATCGGTTCCAGATCGGCATCCAAGAATACACCTTTCACCGATGGCTCGCCAGCGGAAAGCTTGGTCACCTCGACTATCCCGCGTTGGCCAAGAACAAGCTCGGTATCACGCATATCGAGTATTGGAACCGTCCCTTCAAAGGCAAGCATACCGATAAATCCTACGTTGGGGAACTGGTCAAGCGCACGACGGGTGAAGGTATGAAGAATATACTCATCCTTGTGGATGCCAAGAACCAGCTCGATTCGAGGGATGCCAAGGCGCGCGCGCGCGCGATTGACGAACACAAAAGCTGGGTCGATTGTGCTGCACAACTGGGTTGCAAAGCCATCCGCGTCAACTGCCGATCAGGTGGTAATCGCGATGAGAATCTTGATAACGCCGCCAAGGGATTGGGCCCCTTGTGCGATTACGCGAAGGGAACGAAGGTGAAAATTGTGATCGAGCCGCATGGCGGTAACTCCCAGGATCCGGACTGGCTATTGGCCGCGATGAAGAAAATCAACCGACCCAACGCCGGGCTGTTGCCCGACTTCAACAACTTCGGCCGCTACAATCGTTACGAAGGGGTGGCTAAGAGCCTCCCTTACGCGCCGGCCGTCTGTGCCAAGGCCCTGAAGTTCGATGACAAGGGCAACGAGACCAACACCGACTTCTTTAAGATGCTGAAGATCGTTTATGATTCAAAATTCTCAGGCGTCATCTCGATTGAGTTCGAAGGGCACGGTATCAGTCCGATTGAGGGCTCCCTCAAGACCAAGGCGTTGATTAAAAAGGCGCTCAAGGCCGCGGCCGCATGATCCCAAAGATCTTTATCATCCTGGCCTGCCTCTTCACGCTGAGTGTGCAGGCGGCCAAGCCTTTGAACGTTGTGCTGATCTTGGTCGACGACTTGGGTTGGATGGATCTTTCCTGCCAAGGCAGTCGTTATTTCGAGACGCCTCATATCGACCGTCTTGCTGCTGAGGGCATGCGCTTTACCGACGCCTATGCAGCTTGTGCCGTGTGCTCTCCGACGAGAGCCGCCGTGCAGACGGGGCGTTATCCTGGCCGCCTTGGGGTTACGGACTGGATACGGTCACGCTTTCAGGGCGGGACCATTCCTACAGACAAAAAGAATCCGAGCGGTTTCTCTGGAGGCAAACGAAAGTTTCTTGTTCCCAAGAATGCTCTTTGGATGGAATCTGAAGAGGTAACGATTGCCGAACTGTTAAAGCCCGCCGGCTACGTCACCTGCCACATTGGTAAATGGCACCTTGGGGCCGATGATTGGTATCCGCAGAAACAAGGTTACGACTTTAACTATGGAGGTTGCGATTATGGTCAGCCGCCAAGTTACTTCGATCCCTTCAATCAGCCCAAACACCGTCATGCCATGATTCGGGGCGGAATTCCTCACTTGCCGGGACGTAAGCCGGGGCAGTACCTGTCAGATCGGGAAGCGGAAGAAGCAGTCGCGTTCATCGAGAAACATAAGGATAAACCCTTCTTCCTTAACATGGACAACTATGCCGTTCACACCCCGATCCAGGCTAAGGCGGAAGTGACGGCCAAGTACGCGAAGAAGCCCCAAACCGCTCAAAAAAACGCTAAGTATGCCGCCATGGTGGAGTCAGTCGATGATTGCGCGGGTCGTATCATGGATGCGCTCGAGGAGCATGGGATCGCTGATCGCACGATGATCATCTTTACTTCCGATAACGGGGGGCTAGTGGGTCCGACGAGTAATGCACCTCTTAGATCGGGTAAAGGATACGCTTACGAAGGGGGCATTCGTGTTCCACTCATTATTAAGTGGCCTGGCGTGGTTAAGCCAGGAGTCACCAGCGCTGAGCCCGTAACCAGTGTTGATTATTTGCCCACTATCGCGGAGGTCACAGGATTGGATTTACCCAAAGGACGGGCAATCGATGGGATTTCATTGGCTAAACACTTGAGCTCTCAGGGCAAGCAAAGCATCGAGCGCGAGGCGATCTATTGGCACTTTCCTCATTACCGACATAACCCGGGACCGTACAGTATCATTCGCGAAGGTCCTTGGAAGTTGATCAAGTTCTATGAGGGGCCAATGGAACTTTTCAACCTGAAGGACGATCTCGGCGAAACGAAAAACTTGGCCTCTGTTATGCCGGAAAAAGTAAAAGAATTGAATTCGCGTCTCCTTGCTCACCTCAAGTCAATAGGAGCCAAAATGCCAAAACTTAATTCTGCCAGGCAATAAAGGGGAATCTCAAAATACACAAACTGTAGATGTTGAGGATGTAAGGGGGAAATCCCAAATAAGATTTGAGCTCCATGTGTCAAGCATTTGCTGAATTAGCTTTTACTAAATTTAAAAAGGAATACGGATGTTAGATCGACGAACATTTCTTAGGGGCACTGCTCTCTGCACCGGGGCAGTTGCAGCAAGCAAGGTGGGTGAGGTGCAGGGTGCAGCCACCAATCCTTCAGGGGTCGGTGGCTATGACTACCGGTTGCCGAAACTGGCCAAGGGCAGTCGGTTGCTTTTCCTGGGGGACTCCATCACCGACATGAAATGGGGACGCAACGAGCGCGATCGCAATCATTACCTTGGACACAGCTACGTTTACCTGATTGCCTCGCGGCTCGGGGTGGATATGCCGGAGGCGCAGCTGGAATTCTTCAATCGCGGCATCAGTGGTCACAAGGTTTCTGATCTGAAAGCGCGTTGGCAAAAGGATGCTATCGATATGAAGCCTGATCTACTCACTATACTTATTGGAGTGAATGACGTGAGCCGGGGCGGCACCCTGGAGCAATGGGAAGCGGACTACCGGTTTATTTTGGATGCCAGTCGAAAGGCAAAAGCCGATTTACCGGTGGTGTTACTAGACCCCTTCGTCCTGCGGTCAGGTAGATTGAAGAATGAAGCTGCATGGAAAAAATGGCGGGGAAAGGTGGATCAATACTGTGGTATCGTTGCGCAGTTGGCCAAGGATTATGATGCCATTCACGTGAAGACCCAGGAAGTTTTCGATGCGGCCGCTAAGGCGGTCAGTCCTGAGCAGTGGATTTGGGACGGGGTTCATCCACTGCCGCAAGGCCATGAATTAATCGCGCGCAACTGGCTGCAGCAAGTCAGCGACTGAAGAGCTGAAGAAAATAAAATGGGTTTTTGGGCGATTTTTCGCTGGTTGGGGGTGTTGACCCCCCTGTTCCCTCATGCAGCTGCCTGATACAAAAGAGTCCTTCCAATTTTAGACTTCGCATTTACATCAACACCAATTGCCCCTCTGACTAGTTCGCATGAAGAGCAGTCAATTCACCGAGATGAACTCGTTCATGCATATCAAGACCTTGTATGAGATTGTAAGTTCGGGAACGTTTCATTTAATGCTTTTTCTTGTGCGAATTGGGTCGCCGCAGGATGATTGGCGCGTGACCCGCTTGTGCAGGATTTTTTGCCTCATCTCGGTTGCTCAACCGCTTGGCCAAGCGTCGGAGCGGTTTGATTATCATTCCATCCGTAAGCAGTCGATGGTGGCGTCGCAGGGGATTTATGAGGGGGAACTGCATCTGCGCACGGAAGGGAATGCGCGACCACAGGAAATGCGCGGGTATGGTGCAGGCTGGCGCGGGGACAGTCACCTGCTCTGGGACGGTGTGGTGGAGGAATCAAATGCGGTCGAGTTCGATGTTTCCGAGGCGGGCAGATACGCGCTGGCGATGCAGTGGACTTTGGCTCCCGATTATGGGGTTTTCGAGGTGAAGCTGAACGGCAAGGTGGTTGAGACGCAGCTGGATTTGTATTCGCCACGTGTGAAACTGGCTAACCTGCGCGATCTAGGCGAGATTACGATGAAGGCAGGTGCTCAGCGTCTGGTTATCAAGCTTATCGGCGGCAATCCAAAGGCGCAGAAGTTTCAGGGGAAGGGTTATTTGTATGGCTTGGATTATTTGGAACTGACCGATCTTTCGCCCAAATCAGAGAAGCCCGAGGAGATCAAATCCACGGTCGAGGCCCTGTTTAATTTGGACGAGGCGCGCCTCATGATGAAGCAGTATTGTTTTCGGTGTCACGGAGTGAAGAAGGTGAAGGGCAAGGTGAACCTAGAGGCCTTGGTCAAGCGCGCGGATTTCCTGAAGCACATCGAGATTACGCAGCACGCGGCGGAGATGATGGCCAAGGTGGAGATGCCGCCGGAGGATGAGAAGCAGCCGACGAAGGTCGAACGTGCAAAGCTTGCACACTTTTTCGACGACTTAGTGGACGAATATTTGCAATCAAATATGGAGCTCGAGCCGGTGGTGATGCGCCGGTTGAATCGATACGAGTACAACAACGCGGTGCGCGATCTGTTGCAATTGCGCGGAGATATTTATCCGCTGCCAGAGAAGGTGATTCGTTCCAGTAACTATTTTGATCCCTCCATTGGTCGCATGCCGGACTCAGTAAATGCCGGCAACCGTACACTGGGTAAAAATATTGTGGAGAAACAAATCCTTAAGGGTGTCGACCCCTTTGCCATTGATCTGCAGGCCGAGCACGGCTTCAATAATCAGGGTGAGCAGTTGAGTGTCCCACCAATTTTACTGGAGAGTTTGCTGAAGCTGGGGCGTGCGATTGTGAACAGCCCCGAGTTTGACGGGTATTCGGGCCTGCGTAACACGTTTTTCAAGGATAACGGGAAACCGGTGGAGACGCGGCTCCAGACGTTTCTGGAGCGCGCCTTTCGTTCGCCGGTGGAGAGCCCGGTGCTGAAGCGCTACGCGGCGTTTCATGCGGTTGAACAAAAACGTACCGGCTCATACACACAGGCGATGAAGTCCGTCGTGGCGGCTGTGCTCGCTTCACCAAAGTTTATCTACGTGGTGGAATCCAAGAATGGCATTGGTAAGATGGCACCGGCTAGTGACTATGAGTTGGCACAGCGCCTGGCGTTGTTTCTCTGGAGCAGCATCCCGGATGAATCCCTGATGGCTGCGGTGCGCAAGGGTGAATTGCGCAACTCCGAGGTGCTTGAGGCCCAGGTGCGCCGTATGCTCAATGATCACCGTAGCCGCGCGCTCTCCGAGAACTTTGCACGCCAATGGCTGCGGCTGGACCAACTTATCACCGCCGTGCCGGACTTTGATCGGTTTCAGGTGTACTACTCTCGCATCGGTTGTGAGCAGTGGAAGTTTGGCCTGCAAACGATGGTGGAGCCGCTGTTGCTTTTTGAAAGTGTGCAGGTGGAGGACCGCTCGATCATGCTGTTTGTCGACAGCAATTACTCATACCGTTCTGATGAGTTGCAGGCTTGGTACACGTCTCCAGAGAGTCCATTTGGAAGCAAAGAAAATCGCAACCGTTTTAGCACCCACACGCAGAATTTCCGTAAGCGAATATTGCACAGTCGGCGGGAGGGTGGAGTGATTACCACCGCTGCGGTG
>Ga0208391_1001464_pt1 | contig 11160 bp, 4 predicted proteins | sample Knorr_S23_td_Bot_FD_185612 | JGI IMG/M metagenome (GOLD analysis project Ga0208391, IMG submission 185612) | Marine microbial communities from Southern Atlantic Ocean transect - Knorr_S23_td_Bottom_ad_3770_LV_A (SPAdes) (version 2) | ecosystem: Environmental > Aquatic > Marine > Oceanic | place... | reverse complement strand
AAACATCGGTACCGTCATTAGTAATCACCAGTGTTAGGGTGTCTATATTATTGACAAACGTTGTTCCAAAATTGATATTATTACTATCTAAAGAGATATTGGGAGATCCTGTTACGCTCAGGTGTGCTGGTAGATCAAATTCCGGTGTGGATGGATCATTGGAATTGATCTGGATCACAGCATGATAATCTCCACCAAAAAGACCCGCTGCATCAAAGAGCACATTTATATTCTCAGATGAACCGGATGGGATGGTGCCGGAAGTAATATCTGTATATAACCAGTTTTGTTCTTCTATGCCATCATCAATCTGGTAGAGAGATGTGTAATAATAATAATAATAACCAGTCATTACCCAGAGATCCGTACCATCATGACCCAGAGTTCCATAGGGAAAATATGATGGAGAACTAAAGGAGGTAATAAGCTCAGCATTGGCATCGGCTTCATTCAGGTTCAATCTATACAGCATGTAATTATCGTCATGCATCCAAAGATTTCCACCATCATGACCAGGAACCCAGCCAAGAGAAATCATTTCTCCTGCTTCTACATTGTTTGAGTACGAAGAAACCACTGATCCCGAATGATCCAGTTTATATATTGGGTCATCATCAAAGGACTCAGCTGCAAGAAAATACTCTCCATCCCATGTTAGAGCAGGATAAGAATAAAACGGACCTGAAAAAGAACCAATTTGATTGCCGCTTAAGTCATAGCCATATACATTTCCAGCGTTATTGCCTATCCATAAATATTCACCATCCCAGGCAATTCCAAATGGTTCTGAGTGTAGTGCGAATAATGTCACCACTTCCTGAGTGCTTGGATTAAAGGTCTTTAGAAAATTTTCGCTATAATCAATATAGTATATTAATCCATCCATCCAGATACAACCGGTCTTTGTATGGTCATCTAGAACATATGTATTTAAAACATCGCCCTCATCTCTGCTTCCATCATCATTGTTAGACCCTGGTCTGCTCATTACATTGCTTGGCAATGCAACAGGCCCTGCAGGGGTGCGGCTCTCATCTGCATAAAATCCAATATTCCGATTATTATTGGACGCCGAACGATTCTCACTGATATCAATCTCCCACTCTAAATCACTCCCGCCATCATTGGTAATGGTTAGGATCTGTGTCTCTGTTTCGCCTGTAAATAAAGCAGAATACAGTGAATCGGGGGTAACAGTGATAATAGGAGGCCCTGCAAGGCTTCCATAGAGATTTACAACAAGTGGTGTTTCGTCGTCGTCGTTGCTTGTTATGGTTAGGGTACCGGCGTAGGCGCCCTGGGTGTCTCCACCAAAGACAACCGAAACGTTTAAAGGTTCTGGAGCAAATACTTCAATTGGAAAATTCTGGCCTGATGCTAATGAGAAACCATCACCATCCACGTCAATGGATTCTACCGTAAGGGCGGACAACCCTTCATTGAAAATTGTGAGATCCAGCGTATCGGGATAGCCGATATATACAAGGCCAAAATCCACCGTATCGGGGTCTATAGAAATTTCAGGGGTTGATGATTGAACAATTTTATAATTGCCGCCATAGGTCCCCACCATGGTTACCAGTCCTTCATCCGTTATACCGGATCCAATGCTTATTACACCCAAATTGGTTAAGCCATCATTCATGGATTCAAATGTTTCTCCAAGATCATAGCTAACATATACACCTGCACCAAAAGTACCAACGTAGAGTGCATTGTCTGGTAGTGGGTTATAAAGCATTTTTTCTAAATATGCATTTTCGGGGAGCCCATACCCAATTTGCTGCCATCCATTACTATATTTATAAAATCCGTAGCCCCAGGTTGTACAATACCATTCACTATTAATGCGGATAAAACTTCGCATTCCGGAGCTTGGAAAATCATTAATATTTATATTATCACTATTCCAATTTTCCCCGCCGTCATCGCTGAACCAGGTCGTGTATTCAACGTCACCGCTAGAGCCATTGCCAGAATATCGTACAATTGCAATTAGATTGTTTGCATCACCATGATCAATCCCCATTTCATAGATTCTATAATCCTCGGGATCATAAAACTCTAAACTTGTGTCCCAGTCCTGACCCTGGTTCTCAGACCTCATAATCTTCCAATTGGTTGTTGTTCCATAATAACTATCCATCGATTCATAGCCTGCCACATAAACAGTGTTTGGCTCAGCGTTGGATCGGTAGAAACCCATCCGATAATCTAACTGATCGTCTGTGTTGGTCCAATCGCTGCCGGAATTTGACGTCATGTACGGTCCGGCATTTGTATTGGCTAAAGCATGCTCTCCACTGGGATCTACAGACATGGCTCTATTGTACCAGGACTCCATCCCGGAATTATAGTGTGCCCATGTTATTCCATTATCGCTGGACTTGGAAACGGCGTGTCTAAGATTTCCAGACCAGATTTCCATGTCTTCCGTGATGAATAAGTCTCTTATGAATTGGTGCTTTAAGCCTTCGCTGCTTTCTAGCCACGATTCACCGTCAAATCTCCATAAACCTTTCCACCAAGGACCAAAAAGAACGTGACCGTCAGTGCTGGAAAAAGCAAGTTCGTAGCCCCAGGTATCCATAATGGGCGGCATCATGCTCTCAATTGTAAACCCGCCATCTAATGATCTAAAGGGTCCAAAATCACTACTCTGAAACCAAACCTCATTATCGTTCTCTGGATGAACCACAACATCATACACAGCAGTGGAGTTTGGTATCGTGGGGTCATCAATATCGGGGTCATAGCCAAATTCTTCATCCAATAGCGTCCAGGAATTTCCGCCATCCAGCGTAAATAAAAACCCGTCGCTTGTTCCAAGATATATACGATCCGGATTGCTCTCAGATATATCCATACTCCCAAGGTAATAAGCAAATTCAGATACATCGTGTTCTATGGTTCCTGTTGAACCACTGTCTAGTATTCGAACCACTTTCCCTCTTGATCCGTGGGCAAACACAACGGAAGAATCTTCTGGATCTCCATGAAAACCATATATACTAATGCCGGAATTGTCAATATTATATAAATCATTGTAAGCCCATGTTTCGCCACCATCGGTTGAATATTCATATCCGTAATAATTGGTCTGGCCACGATATGTAAAAATTGTTTGGGGGTTAGATGGGTCAATAAAAATTCCCCGAACATATGTATTTCCAAAGTATTCTATGGGCGTCCATGTTTCTCCACCATCAATTGTTTTATAAACTCCGCCTGTGTAGTGTCCAAAACCATACGCACTTGCAAAAACAATATTTGGGTCGATTGGGCTAATTGCTAATCCGTCGCTAGTACCAATCTCATTTATAAGTGCCGTGGGGCTCCATGTATTCCCCGCATCTGTAGATTTAAATACACCGTTCCCGTAGGTGGTTGCGTATACAATATTGGGGTCTGAAATAGATACGGTAATTTCATTAATTGCCGCACCATTGATGGGCGATACTTCTTCCCAGGGTGTTCTGTCTGTGCGGGTGGAATTGGAAAAATGAGAAATTTTTTCACCTTCAGGAAGATCTATGTTTCCTTCATCCTGGGCGTAGACATCATCAAAAAGGATATGGGGTTGGGGAAGGTCGGTTCCTCCCATCTGTGAAAAACCAAAACTAAATAAAAATAATACTGCTATGATGGTTGTGCTTTTCATGATTGACTCTCCTTTTTATATTAACAAAATCTTTTTGTTAATTATTTTAATAGAATCATTTTCTGGGTTTTTGTGAAAGAGACGGCGTTCATCCTTAAGAAATATACACCACTGCTATGTTGGGATGCATTCCATTGAATTTCATGTTGCCCCGGTTCCAGTTTTTCATTTACTAGTGTTTCAACCACACGCCCGGTTATATCGAATATTTGTAGAGACGTATTACGATATGTCTCTACCGGAATATCAAACCGGATGGCAGTAACAGGATTAAACGGGTTGGGATAATTCGGGTGAAGAGCAAATTCTTTTGGTAAAGAAACCATATCGTCATTCCCTAACGATTCTATAACTATAGTAACAGGTATACCAATTAAAGGTTCATCTGGATCATTCGATGATATCAATATTTCACCGGTATATGTCCCCGGTTCATCCAGGTTTTGAATTGTAAAGGTTGCCATTGCAGACTCTCCAGAACCCACAGTTCCTATCGCCGGTATTACCGATAAGAAACTTGATCCTGCAACCGGTGATGTTGATGAAACAATTTCAACATTGCCAATAGAGTTTGTTTGATGTTGATATGATGACTGGTCTGATATGTCTGTATCAAAACTCCAATACCCAACCAACCCCGTTTCGTCTCCATCAAGAATTTGATTCATATTAGAAACAATTTCTTCTCCAGTTCGGGCAATATCCCAAATACGTACTTCATCAATTTGTCCAGCAAACGAGTTATAGTTTCCTGAAAACCATTTTCCTATTGATAAAACTTCATTATTTGTAGAAATAGTAATATTTACCACATACTCATCCTGCAATGCGCCATTAACATAAAATCGATAATAGGCTCCGTCATAAGTTGTAGCAAGGTGCGTCCAGGTATCGAACTGAATATTGGAATAGGATCCTATCCAATAAGGCTCATTTGTGTTCGCGTCAACCAGGGTAGCAAATGCTGTACTCGCATTGTCATCTCCCGCTTCTCCATTTAAGGCTAATTCATATGCACCAAAGTTTCCATAATCAGTTGATGCATACCCTTTTGCAACTATTCGGGGATAGTTTTGACTTATATTAGATGGATTGATCCAAGTTTCAATAGTTATCTGATTTTGAATATCAAGAGCTGGGTTATCGCTAACCGCCAGGCCATCATTACTACCGTCCAGATCTATCGCACCAGCGGTTCCTTCGGAAATTGTTTGAATATCATATATTAAATCGCTCCCACCCGTGTTATGAATATAAAAAGTGTCTGTTATGGTTTCACCGGGTGCAAGCATTGCATTAATACTTTCTGGATCAACACTAATATCCGGAGCGATTAAAACGGTGGAAACCACCGGTATATTTATTGTGGATTCGTCAGGGTCATTTGTCGTTACCGTTAAGGTGGCTGTAAAATCTCCTTCTGACATACCAAGAAGGGTTAGACTTATAGAATCAATCTGAAGTGGTTCAATTCCAAAAGAAGTTGTTGAGACCGTAAGGTTTTCGTTATCAGATTCTATATTTAGAATTTCCAGAACATCGGTTCCACTATTTTCAATATATAGGATTTCTTCATCTCCGTAGCCAACATAAGAAACGCCAAAGTTCAAAGTATCTACATCAATGACAATGTCGGGAATCCCGGTAACGTTCAAGTGAGCCGGCACATTCAGTTCTGGTGTCGCCGGATCGTTGGAGTTGATCTGTATCACAGCATGGTAGTCACCGCCAAAAAGACCCGTTGCATCAAACGTGACTGACAAATCCAAAGCTGAGCCCACCGTGATGACACTGTCCAGGGGCTCAATAGAAAGCCATGCTGGGCGAAAGTAGAGATCCAACATCCCTTCGTTGGGAACAACATCTGGGGCATAAGCAAAAGAGCCTGACCAAGATACAAATCTGCAAGAAGTCAAACCATCAAAAAGCTCATTAGAGACGGCAAATGAAAACTCATTTGTATTGTTCTCCGCAATACGCCAGGCAAGTGGTTCATAGAATACAAATTCTCCATATCCATAATAATCAGCATCATAAATATAAATTCCATCAAAATAATCCGAACCAAATGAATAGATCAGGGCATCAATCCCCTCCCAAAGTAATTCATATCCATTATAATAATCTTCTATAGTTTCTCCTGTTTCCGTGTCATTATCTATATCCAGATATACAATGGCAACAGTGTTTCCTTCTGCGTCTTCCCAAGGTTCATAATATTCATACTTGAATGCCAAAGTCGTATCGGTCTGCTCGTAATAAATATTCTCTGTATCATAGGGGCTATCATTATCCTGGGGATCATTAGCAAGCAATTGCCAGCTTCTGGTGGTACGAGTGACTGTGGTGACGCCGGGGCGACCGCTTCCTGAGGAAGAATACTCATGATCCAAATTCCAAAAACCCTGCACATCCTGAATAGAGAGTGTTGGTCCATTCCCCGGTTCAATATTTACCTGGGGTCTTGTATTTATATTGAGCAGGTTAATTGAAAAGTGGAGATCGCTACTGCCATTATTGGCCAATTGAAGTGTTTGGGTTTCTGTTTCGTCTGTCAACAGTGCGGAATAGAGTGAGTCGGAAGAAACGGAAATAATAGGGGGGTCTGATACCTCCGCAAACATGGGAATTACTATATTTGTATTGCTGGTATCATTGCTAGTAATGTTCATGGTTCCGGCATAGTCACCAGGTTCGCTCCCATCAAATCCTACGGGAATACTTAGCGATGTTGTTACAGTAACAGGAAGAAATAAATCTGACGCAAGGTAAAAATCATTTCCATATAGTTCAATGAATTCTATAGTAAGGGCTGCTAGACCTTCATTGTGAATTGTAAGATCCATTGTGTCTGGATAGCCGGTATATACAACCCCAAAATTCAACGTGTCTGGCTCCACTATTATTTCTGGAGCTAAGGGTCTGGAAAAATTCATGGTCATATCGAAGTCCATCAGTACTTCCTGAATATCTTCGATTCCCAAAAACATACTCAGCATTTCAAAACAGTCTCCATAGTAATAATCATCGTCCATCATTTCACAAAGGTCCATCGTTGCATTGATGCTCAGTGTATCATTTTCCACATTATAGGCAAAGGCTATTGTGTCTGAGTCTTCTTCATAATAATAGTCATCCCAATATAAAAAAACCATAGTCATGGAATCATCATTTGCTGACCACTGCAGTTCGGTGGTATCGGTCCAGGAATCATAATAATCCGACCCTGAGATAATTTCTAATCCTGTGCTATCCGAAAATAGTTGCCATGTCATGGATTCATTGCCATCCACGGGACCAAAATCATCTCCAAACATGGGGGATGAAATTTCCGTTGGAACGCCTGCTTCGATATTAATGGTTCCCGGTGCTAGTGATCCGGAAAGAACATAAGTGGAATCACCGTTATCATTTGAAAGTGTTAAGTCGGTTATGTTAATTCGAAGTGATGTTTCATCAACCGTTATTTGGTCATCCGCATCTTCAATTTCATAATAATATTCTACAAAATCACCATCCATTGTATCCACAATTACAAATTCACCACCGGCATAATTATATTCTGGATAAGAAATATAATCGAGTTGAAAATGGGGAAAGACCATGTTTTCCCAAAAATATTCATCCGCAATTACATTATTGGACAATGAAATGAAGACCGCATCATAACCGTAATATCCAATCATGGCCATCATATAATTCATACTGCCGGGGATAGGTCCGGCGATATTAATAGCGCCACCGGCTGGCTCTTGTCCTTGAGCCTGAGCGGGGTCAGGAATGGTCTGATCTGTGCCGGTAGTAACCCATAGGGTAGCATTGTCATCTTCATGCTCCCATTCGCCGTACAGGTCTTCCTCATCCCGGCTTGATTCCGTTACGGGATGATTTTGAGATTGCTTCCAGGAAATGGGAGGTTGATTAAATAAGGCCTGGACTTCCAGGGGAAGTTGGGAGAAAAATCTCTTGGATGGATTCGTGTTTTGGCTCCAGCCAAAACAAAATAAAACTAATACTGTTATGAGGGTTGTGTTTTTCATGATTGACTCTCCTTTTTTTAATTTATTGGGAAAATAGTAGAGACTAATAATTCTAGAGAAATAATTCTAGAGAAATAATGAGGTAATCGTTGCCTTGTCTGGAGTGCTTAGAATTTTGACGACATAGTCTTGATAAAGTTGGTGACCAATTGGAAGCTGTGCTTCAATTTCAGCGGGAGTTCCGATTATAAACTCTTCATTTCCTGATATACCTTCTCTTTTTTTACCCGCAGTAATATAATAATCCCACTCTGCTAGAATCAACCAATAAGCATATTCTTGTGTTAATACTTTTTGATAGATTTCAGTATCGTTCTTTAATTCATCGTAGCTTGAAATATCGTATATGCCTTTGTCTACTGCTTCTTGCGTGGCTAATGATAAAGCTGATGTAGATTCATTATAATCCCAGGCTTCTGGATATGTGAGGTAGAGTATGACTGTTGTTATGGTATGCAAAAGATGTTCAATAACTTCACCAACTTGTTCTTTTCCACCTTCATTCAATTCCCATATGTAATCTGTTGCATTATCATCATAAGGACTTGGAGGGTTTCCGTAAGCGTAATCGTTGTTTTTTTCAAATGAACTTTCTACACCCACTCTTTGGTATGTATACTCACTTTTTGAAATTGATAAGTATCTTGAGCGCATGTTTGGATCAATCATGGAACCATCAGTAAACATAGCTTCGTATGCCGTACCTACATTATTTAAAAAATTAGGACTTACATCTTCTTTGGCAAAGATTCGTAAATTCTTTACATCTATGTGATATGTAAAATCAATATTTTCTGAATCTGAGTATTTATCACAAGCTGATAAAATCAGGAATGAAAAAAGTAAAGAAATAAACACTATTTTTTTAATAAAAAACTTTTTCATATTTTAAATCTACCAATTGTTTATTCTTTTATTATTTTGATATCTAATCAACCTTTTTCAATTTGTCCCGGGGACGAAAAGGTAACTATGCGTCTTGGGAGACACTGCCAGACCCTCACGAACCGGCGATTTTATTTCGCCCCCGGATTAGAATCCTTTGAAAAACTCCGTGCGTGAAGAAAAAAGAATTAAAATTTTGCTGATTAAGGCGGAAAGCGAAGTCAATAATGGTATTATGGACAACTTTTCCAACAAAAAGCAGGATAATTTTAAACTTTTTAATTTGTGTATCAGGTTTTTCAAAGGATTCGATTAATTAAAATCTCCTTTTTCATCAATAAATCGATCAATGGGTTTGCAGATAACGATGGCTTTGTTTTCTGTCACGTTTACATCCCACACCATGCTAAGCATAACATAATCGTTTGTTTGGCCGTGCTTCCAGCGCTGGATAGTGCAGTAACGAGATTCGGTGATGGATTCCGTTCCCTTTAATTTTTCCTGAATGCGCCACACGCGTTTCAATTCATCGGGATGAATCAAATCTGCCCGGTCATAGCGATGGCCTACCAGTTGATTATCATCATATCCCAAAATATCTTTCCACTTACCATCCACTTCCGTAATGATGCCATCGGATATGCGGCCGCAGATCAAGAGGGAATCTGCCACGATTTTATCTAAAAGATTACCTTTGGTTGATGGCGTTTTAAGTCGCGTGGTTTCCGCCTTAAGTGATTCCACCTCCCGCTTCAGGGAAACATTTTCCCGCATGAGATAGTCAATGACTGTTTTAGATTCTTCCGTTGATTGGGATCCCGGGGTTGAAGATATTGATGATGATTGTGAGGGATTTATCATGATATTTTCTTGTGAGAGTTTGAGTAAATGCTTAGGCGGAATTTCGCCTTTGGCAATCCAAAAGCTCAAGGCCTGGGGTGATACCCCAAAAAAAGCGGCCACATCCCGTTTTCGTCTTAGGCCCCGGTGTATCATAAGGTTATTTATTATTTCTTTTACATTTTCCATTATAATTAAATATTTCTGTATTTTTTACTTGTTTATTCAGTTTAACTTAAATAAAATTAACTAAAGGTTAAATACTTCGCAAGTAAAAAATGCTGAATAAAATAAGAAAACCAACCTTAAGTTCAGGGAATTTGAAAACAGTGTGCCTGCCAAACAGACGTGACACATATAAATAAGGAACCCTCACAATGAAAAAGATCATGCTCTTGTTCCTGGCTCTGTCTGTGCTTCCAGCACAAGACACCCAAACCTTAACCCTGAAATCCGGGGACAAGATCACCGGGCAAGTGGTGGAAGAAACAGAAACCACCATTACCATCATTAATCCGTTGATAGGACAAATGACCATCAATAAGTCCGAATTAAAACAACAGGTGGTTGTTATAACGCTTAAATCTGGTGATGTGGTGCGGGGTGAACTTGTAAGTCGATCCGCTGAAGCCATGGTTGTAAAATCCGCCTTTGGAGAAATTTCTATTCCATCTGATCAAATTGCAACGATAGATGACGGCGGCGCACCAACACAAGAAATACGCCATACGCCATTTGGGACAACAGTCGTCACCAAAGAAGAATCTGATGATGAATGGTTTTTTTCCAAAGAGCGCATGATGGATATTTGGTTTGATCCCACAGGCTACACCATTGGCAAAAACAAGCTCTACATGAGTGGGCTCTCCTGGGGATTTGGTTTAACAGATAAAATGCAAATTACATCCAAGTGGACCAATTACTTTTTCCAGGATTTTAACGTGCGCCCAAAGATGACCGTGTTTCAAACCGGGAATGTAGAATCCCAATCAGCTTTTGCTGTGGGCGCCCACCTCCATACCCGCGGCCTCCCCGGTAAATATAAATGGGTGGATGATAAAGAAACGTGGTGGGATTATAGCGGATGGGAATATGACTCAACTTTAGGATATAGTAAATATACAGACTCCACACATATCGTAGAGGGTGGCTGGGTCAATTTTGGATCCAAAAGAGAAAAAGTTGATGAAGACTGGAATGATGAAGACCGCTATGAATACACAGGCTCTTGGGATGGCGATAAAATGTGGTTCGAGGTCTTCGGGGCCTACACCATTTCAAAACTTCGTTCCGGCGGCAATGGCCGCGTGAATACCACAGTGGGCGCCAGCGCTGTTATTTACCCTGATGAAGAAATTGCACCAAGACTTTATGGTGCCATCGATATTGATGTGACACGTAGCGTGAAGGTCATGGCAGAAGTATTCTACGACCCTTACTATGTAGAATGGCTGGATTTTTTGGATAATAATAATAATTCGAATTCAGATCTGTTTTTTGATATTGGATTCATGACAAATAAAATTCCTTTATTTTGGTTCTTGGGTGCATCAGAGAACTTGTGGATAGGATACCATTTTCAACGACCCTTCATTGCATTTTACTGGAAACTCTAAATTAAAATTAAAGAGGAGATGAAAAAATGAAACTATTTTTTATTTTGGATTGCATCAACCCTGTTGATGCTTGGATTAACACGGTTAATTCAGGCCATATTAAAAAAGGTATTTGAAA
>Ga0208391_1001455_pt1 | contig 11199 bp, 8 predicted proteins | sample Knorr_S23_td_Bot_FD_185612 | JGI IMG/M metagenome (GOLD analysis project Ga0208391, IMG submission 185612) | Marine microbial communities from Southern Atlantic Ocean transect - Knorr_S23_td_Bottom_ad_3770_LV_A (SPAdes) (version 2) | ecosystem: Environmental > Aquatic > Marine > Oceanic | place... | reverse complement strand
GGGCGGGCATCGTGACCTGATTCCGACATATGCCAATTGCGCCCATCATATGCCACCGGATGAACTTGCCGAACGGGCCGCCTCTTATGTCGCCAAGGGACATAAGGCTTTGAAAATCAGGGGCACGCGCAGTTTCGTAACGCCGGACGAAGCAACAGAGCGGGTCCGTCAAGTGCGGGCCGCGATCGGACCCGACGTGCGTTTGATGGTTGACGTCAACGGCAGTTGGGATGTCGACACCGCCATCCAGCAACTCAAGAAGTGGGAGCCCTACGACGTCTATTGGCTGGAGGAGCCCGTGCCGCCGGCTGACATTCCTGGCTACGCCCAGGTCCGCGCCCGAGCCGGCAGCACCTATATCGTCGGTGGAGAACAGCACGCCGGGTTATTGGAATTCCGTACCCTGATCGAACAAGGGCACGTCGACATCGTGCAGCCGAACGCATTGATCACCGGCGGAATCACCGATTGGCTTCGCATTCATGCCTTCGCCACGGCCAAAGGAGTTCCCATCTCGCCGTGGGATTTACAAATGATTCATATTCACATGGCGGCGGGCCTTCCTAATGTGAAATGGATTGAGTATTTCATGGCCGATAACTCGCTACTGGAATTTCAGACCAAACTGTTTACGGGGCCTTTCATTCAGGAAGAAGTGACCGACGAAGGCGTGTTTCTCCGTGCCCCTCAAGAGCCGGGTCTCGGATTGGCCCTGGATGAGGAGATGGCAGAGAGGTCCTTGGTTCAAGACTGATAGCGAGTGGGGAGGAAGGATAACCAAGACCTCGACCGGCTCACGTTATTTGATGTCGCTTCACGTCCATGGGTCACCATCGGCCCCTATGGAGCATTCTCACTCAACAAGGCAAGGGAAATGGCCCAGCGCATGAGGGTGGAGGTGTCCCAAGGCCATGATCCCTTACCTAAGCTAATTTTATCGGATTCAACTGAGGATTTCCGTACAGCCAATGTTGGAAGTTTCGGACTCCTAGCCCGAGTTCCAATGTCTGCTTTTGGCTATTAACGGACTCTTTCCCGAGGGGTGATTCATGTCCGCTTTACCCCCGAAAGCGGACATCCATAATTTTTGGATACGTTTGCGCCGGATAACTCCCGGCGGCGGCTATTGCGCCGTATAGCCGCCGTCGATCAACAAATCCGCACCAGTCATGAAGGACGCTTCGTCGCTGGCCATGAAGACAGCGCCAGCGGCGATTTCATCCGGTGTTCCTAAGCGGTTCATCAGGGTGTTGTTGGCGGACCGGGCTGCCTTGCGGTCATCGAAATTGGAAACGAAGCGGTCGGTTTCGACCGGCCCCGGCGACAGGGTGTTGACCCTGATGTTCTGGTCCGCGTGGTCGATGGCCATGGCCCGGGCCATGCTGATCAGCGCGCCTTTGGCCGCCACGTACCAGGGCCGCCCGTGTTTGGCGGCGCGCGCCAGTTGCGAAGCGATATGGATGATCGAGCCGCCACCGCCGGTCGCCATTACCGGGATCGCGTGTTTGGACATTAGGAAGGCGCTGTTGAGGTTGACGTCCATTGTGCGCTGCCAGTCATCGAGTGCGATGTCGGTAAGCGGCGCCAGGGCCAAGTCGAAAATGGCGTTGTTGACCAGCACGGAAAGCCCGCCGAATTTGGTCTTGGCAAGGGCGACCGCATCAATGGCCGTCTGTTCCAGGGCAACATCTGCGACTAGTGCAACGGCGTGCCCGCCGGCACCTTGAATGCCCGAAACCGTGCGGTTTAGGGTTTCCAGGTTGATGTCGTTGCACACCACGGAAGCGCCTTCGCCGGCGAAGGCCTTGGCGATGGCGCCGCCGATGCCGCCACCGGCACCGGTGACGATGGCAACCTTACCTCGCAGTCTGTCCACTCCGATCCTCCCGTCGTCCACTTGCGCCCAGAAAGCCATATCAAACCGAAGCCGCCGGTCAAACGAAATCGTGAAGCCCGTCTGGCATCCGCCGATGCCTGACCGTTGATGGGCATTAATCAATAAAACGTAAAATAGCGTCCGATCTTCTATCCCAATGTCTGCTTATGGGTATTAGCGGACATTAGTAGGAAGAATGAGAGATCGGAATACCTGTTACTAATATTGCTCTATTAATGATATGTCTGAAAGCCTAGCGAAAGTCGGCATGTAATAGTGTTCGACCAGGGATCGAATTTCTATATCGAAAGGGAATGGTCCATTGGGGGTAGATGAACTATGGATGCAACGAACCTTGACCCCGCAGAACTGAAAAAAACTCAAATCACGCACGTCGCTCACGCCATTCATACCAAGAATTTGGACTATATCGAGTGGCTCATCCTCAGACAGGTTGAAGCCGGCGCAAACATTATCGACGTTTGCGTTGACGAAATTTCAGTTTATCCAGATGAACGACACGAGTGTATGCGTTGGATCATTCCCGTCGTTCAGAAAATGACCGATGAAATAATTGCCATTGATTCATCCGATCCGCAAACGCTCGCCGCCGGGCTTGAAAGTCCATGACCACAAAATAAGCCGCCCCGCGATCAACTCCGTAAACCTTGAAGAGGGCCGCCGCCCTCTATCGGCGCCGCAATTTTGCGTGCAACCAGTCTCCCACGGCGAGGGTGCGCCGGTCATCCTTGATGCGGCCAATCAACTGCACGCCGATGGGCAACCCAGAATGGCCGCTTAGCCCCGGAATGCTCACGCAAGGCGCTCTCAGCGCCGTCCCCAAGCGATTGAATATGGGGTCGCCGGTGGCGCCGAGACCCTCGGGCGCCTGCCCCGGGGCGCTGGGGCAGAGCAGCACATCGACGCCGTCCATCGCAGCCTCTATGTCGGCTTGCGCCATGGCGATGACCGAAAGCGCATCGTCATACTGCTCTATCGTGTAGGCGAGGCCGGCCTCGGCCCGGGCGGTAAAACTCCTGCTGACCTTGTCGTGATGGAAGGCGAGCTCATAGGCCGCCGAATTGGCGACCTCGAAATCGACGACAATCCCCTGAGCTTCGGCCAGCCGTGAGAACGGCTCCGGCAGGGTGATCTCGCGTACCTGGCCGCCGGCGTCGGCGGCCAGCCGGGCGGCGGTTTCCAGGGCCGTTGCCACATCCTCGTCGGCGGCCGGCCATTCGTGGGTTCGGCATAGGCCGATGCCGGGCGGCGTTTCGAGTTCGCCATCGAGGCAGAGGGCAGGCCGCCGGCTTAGGATGGAAACCAAGTATGCGGCGTCGGCGACACTGCGGGAAAATACGCCGACGTTGTCGAAGGTATCGGCCAACGGCCGGACGCCGGTGCGGTCGATAAGGCCGAAACTCGGCTTATACCCGACCACGCCACAATACGATGCCGGCCGCAGGATTGATCCCACCGTTTGCGAACCAAGCGCCAGAGGCACCATGAAGTCGGCGACGGCGGCGGCCGATCCGCTTGATGAACCGCCCGGGGTATGCGCCGGATTATGGGGATTGGCTGTTTTGCCCGGTTCAAAATAGGCGAACTCCGTCGATACGGTCTTGCCGAGCACCAGGCCCCCCGCGTCCCGCATCCGGGCCACGCACGACGCATCCGACGGCGGGCGGTATCCCTCGTAGATGGGGGAGCCGTATGCGGTTGGCATGTCGACGGTATCGAAGATGTCCTTGACGGCGACGGGGATGCCGCGAAGCGGCCGATCCGAGGGGTCGTTGTCGGCGTTGCGGGCGGCATCGAGCGCTTGACCTGGAGACAGGAACTTCCAGGCACCGACCGTGTCCTCGCGTTGCTCGATGCGTTGCAGACAGGCGGCAACCAGCTCTTGCGAGGTCAAGCTCCCCGCCCGGATCCGGCTCAATGCCTCGATCGCAGTCAGTTCGTTGGGCTGTTGCGGCGCCATTACCCGGTATTCCAGCGCCGGGCGATTTCGGTATACGCTTCCACTGCCTCGCCAATCCTGTCGACGAAGCAGTATTCATCCGTCTGATGAGCCATGGCGGCTTCGCCGGGGCCGAGGATGACGGTTGGGACACCGCCATAAGCCGGCGTCAGGGCGGAAGCATCGGTGAAGTAGGCCGCAGTGTGCGTCTCGGGGCGGGACCCCAGAATACCGCTCATGATGTCGAAAACCTCCTGCATCCACTCGTTGGCGGGATCGGTCAGCACCCCGCCGACATCGACGATGGCCTCAAGCTCGACGCCGTCGCCGAGATACCCGGAAAGGTCGGAACGAATGGTGGCGTGATTCTGACCCGGGGTGGTGCGAATGTCGATACCGATTTCGGCCATATCCGGAACCGAGTTGATATTCATTCCGCCATGCACCGTGCCGACATTGAGCGTCGGCTTCCCGAGGATGGCGTCCCGGGCGATGTTGAAATCGAAATCCTCGAGCTTGGCAATGGCGCCGGCCGCCTTGTAGACGGCGTTGACGCCAAGCTCGGGCATCGATCCGTGAGCCGTCACTCCGGTGGTTCTAGCGGTCAACCAAAGCGCCCCCTTGTGGCCGATCCAAGGCTGGTTCGATGACGGTTCGGCGACGACGACGGCGCCGGCTTCGCCGAGCACATCTCCGAGACTGGCCAGATGATAGGCCCCTTCGCACCCGGTCTCCTCGCCAGCGGTAATCACCAGAATCACGCCGGGTCCCGCCGCCAACTCCCGGCCCAACCGCAATGCGGCGACGACGAATGCGGCAACGCCGCTTTTCATATCGCTGCTTCCCCGGCCGTAGAGTTTTCCGTCTGAAATCTCACCGGCGAACGGCTCGACGGTCCACGGCGCGGCGCCCAGGGGGACGGTATCGATGTGGCCGGTGAAACACAGCGGCTTTCCGTCGGGCGAACCGCCGATGCGGGCGACCAGACTGGTACGGGTATCGTCGAACTCATGGTAGGAAACTGAAAACCCGCCGTCCTCCAGCAGGCGTCCCAGATATTCGGCGCAGGGGCGCTCGTTTCCCGGTGGGTTGATCGTGTCGAAGGCGACCAGGGTTCGCGTCAGTTCGACCGGGTCGAGGGGTTCGTTCATGAGGTCATCCACCTGGGTTCAATGCGTGGGTTCAATGCCGGCGACGGTATCACGGCGGGCGACGAAAAACCAAAGAAAGGCGACGAATTGTGCGCCCAGCAACAAACCGAACCCGGCCTGATAGCCTTGCCCCGCATATCCTCCGTCCGGCGACGGCGGCCACAATCCGATAACCCAACCGACCAGATACTGACTGGCGAAGGCGGTACCGATCATCAGCATATTCAAGTTGGTGTTGACCCGCCCGGCGAGGGCGCGCGGGAAGGCCTGCGATAATATGGCGTAGGATAACGCCATGGCATTAATGAAAAGGCCGAATCCGGCCCACAGGAGATGACTGATCGATATCCATTCGAGAATGATCAATGCCTGCAAAACCATGAATACGGTGGCCATTGCGCCGAGCAGCGACAATAATGACAGGCCGGCCCAGCGGGCGGCGGCGGCCGCTAAGCCGGACAGCACCGGGCCGACCGTTAAACCGATGGCCACTAGCGACAAGTGGGTGGCGATGGCCCCCGGCTGCAATCCGGCGACGTCCCGCAACCAGGTGCCCACCCATAAACCCTGGACGCTCAAACCGGTTGCGATACTGGTGATGGCGAGCGGCGCGACACGCCTGAATAAAGGGTCGCGGTAGATTTTCGCGAAATCGCGAAGCTGGTCACGAAATCCGAACGGGCCGCCCGCCGTCTCGGTCCTCGGAAGGCAGAGTCTGACGAGAATGGCGACGATCACGGTGGCGACGGAGAGGACGAAAAACAGACCGCGCCAATCGGTCAGGCCGAGCGCCCATTCCACCGGCTTGGCGGCGGCGAGCGCGCCCAGCCCGCCGAACCCCATGAAACACCCGTTCACCAAGGGCAGATGCCGGCTTGGGAACCACAGGGCGAAGGCGGTGAACGAAGACATCAGCGCCCCCGCCACACCCATGCCGATCAGTCCGCGGCCGAGTATCAACACCCCATACGTCTCGCCAACCGAGAACAGCATCGCCCCGGCCGCGGCAACCGCAAGCAGCGTGCTCTGCACCCTCGCCGGCCCAAAGCGATCAAGCAGAACCCCCAAGGGAAGCTGAAACAGGCCGAAACCCAGGAAATAGACCGCCGTGACCAGGCCGAGTTCACTCGCCGACAGACCCAAATCCGCGACAAGATAGGGGGCGATCATCGCATTGATCGAACGGTAGAGAAAAGACAGGAAGTACCCCCCGGCGAGCGGCAAAAAGACAGCCAACAGCAATCCTGGCCCCATGCGGGAGGCTCCCGGATCGGCCTCGCTGGTCATCGCGGCCTGCTTGCGCTGCGATACCGCCGACGGCCGGGATTGGGGTTCGGGGCGGCCACCCGGTCAGGCCCCGGCTTTTCTTCGGCTCTCCCGCTGGCGGTCTTTTTTGCCCAGCAGGTAGGAGTAGAAAGGCGGCGTAATCACCCATAGGACACGGGCCGGGACGATACCGGGGTTATGGTATCGATGCGGTGTTCGGGCGGAGAATTGAAAGCTATCGCCTTCGCTCAGAAGGAGATGATCGTGACCCAGCCAGAACTCGATTTCCCCTGACATGACCAGCCCCGCCTCCTCGCCTTGATGCTGGTCCATTTCGCCTCCGGAGCCGCCGCCGGGTTCCAGTTCGACGACAAACATTTGCAGCTTTTCGGTTTTCGGGGGACTGGCGATCTGGATCGATATACCTTGACCGGCAAGCCGAAGAGATCGTCTTTGTCCGGATCTCAGTACTTGTGAATGCGTGGTTTTTGTTGACGCCCACCGGTCCTGGAAAAACCATTCCATGGGAACTTCCAACGCCCCGGCGAGCAGCCGCAGGGATCGGATCGAAGGCGACGACCGGCCGCGCTCTATCAAGCTGATCAGGCCGATCGAAAGGCCGGCGCGGTCGGCCACCGAACGCAGGGACCAGCCGCGTGATTTACGAAATTCGCGCATCCGGCGGCCAAGCGAATTGTCGTCGTCCAATCCGGCTGCATCATTCATGTGGACTATTCCTTTTGCCCAAGCGGATTGACTCCAGATATTTTATCTATGCTAGAATATTTTCTAGAATATTTAATAATATTAAAATCTATAAAAAACCATCGGAAAAACCATCGGATAAGTTATGGACGCTGTGGCCAATGCCGGGGTCGAGATTGGAATCGACACCGGGGGAACATTCACCGACGTCGTCTGTTTCCGCGACGGCCGCCCGGTCGGCGTGACCAAGATTTCGAGCACGCCATCCGATCCGAGCGTGGCAATTCTTGAGGCCGTCGCGCACCTGAAACGTGAATGGGATGTTTCGCCGGCCGAGATCAAGCGGTTTGGCCATGGGACCACGGTCGCGACGAACGCGCTGATCGAGCGAAAAGGCGGACGCATTGGATTGCTGGCGACGCAGGGGTTCTCCGATGTGATCGAGATTGGCCGGCAGATGCGACGGCACCTATACGAGGCCCCGTTGGCGCCGGAATCGCCGGTTTTTCTTGCTCCCGGCCGGCGCCGCAAGGGCGTGATCGAACGCACCGCAAGCGACGGCTCTGTTGTCATTCCGCTCGATCCTGAGTCGGTCCGCATCGCGGCCCGGGAACTGGTCGATGACGGCGTCGAGGCGATCGCCATATGTTTTCTGTTCTCGTTTCTGAATCCGGCCCACGAAATTCGCGCCCGGGACATTGTCTCGGCGGAATTTCCCGAGTTGATGATTTCCATTTCCAGCGAGGTCGATCCGACATTCCGTGAATACGAACGAACCGTCGTCACCGCGTTCGACGCATATTTGAAGCCCGTGGTCGATGGCTATCTGGCCCGCCTCACCAGCGAACTGAAAAACGCCGGCGTTTCCAGCGAGCCCAAGATCATGCGATCACGTGGCGGGATGTCGGCGGTTACGGTTGCAAGGCAGCGTCCGGTACAGTTGTTTTTGTCGGGCCCCGCGGCCGGCGTCGTCGGCGCCTCGACCGTCGGCAAGGCGGTCGAGGTGGACGACCTGATCAGTATCGATATCGGCGGCACGAGCTGCGATATCGCGTTGATCAACGCAGGCCGGCCGGCGTTGCGGTCGGAAGGGAAAATCGAGGGCTATCCTGTCCGTGTCAACATGGTCGATGTCAATACCATCGGCGCCGGTGGCGGAAGCCTGGTCTGGTTGGATGGCGCCGGGGGCCTGCATGTCGGTCCGGGTTCGGCGGGTGCCGATCCGGGGCCCGCCTGTTATGGGCGGGGCGGTGACCGGGCGACGGTCACCGACGCCTCTACCGTGCTCGGATATCTCAATCCCGAATATTTCGCCGGCGGATCGATAGATATCGATCCGCAACGCGCTTATGACGCGATCGAAAAAACCATCGCCGAACCGCTCGGTATTACGGTCGAGCGGGCGGCGCAGGGAATCCATCGGGTGGTCAACGCCCAGATAGCGGAGGGCATTCGGCTGGTCTCCATTCGGCGCGGATATGACCCGCGCCGGTTCGCCCTGGTCGCGTTGGGCGGCGCCGGCCCGGTTCATGCGACAGCCCTGGCCGACGAACTGGGGATCAGCAAAATCGTCGTGCCGCGCAATCCGGGCGTGCTGTCCGCCACCGGCCTTCTGGTGGCCCCGATCGAGCATGAGGCCACCATATCGCTGCTGCGGGACCTCGCCGATCTACCGCCGTCCGTCGTCGCCGCCGCTCTCGGGGATACCGACAATCAATGCCGCAGTCTGATGGCTGCGGAAGGCGTTGCCACGTCGGCGGTGGAAATCCGCCATCTGGCGGACGTTTGTTACGTCGGTCAGTCGTATCATCTCGAGGTTCAGCTGCATATGGATGACCGGATGCCGCTCGATCGCCTGTATCGGGATTTTAAGGATGAACATGACCTGGTTCACGGGCATGCCACGGACGCGCCGGCAAGACTCGTCAATCTGCGCAGCGTTCATACGCTTGGGCGAGAACAAGACCTGAGGTTCGATGAGTCGGATGTCGATCGCGGCGACAGCTTGAAAGGGCAAAGGCCGGTGCTGTTCGTGGATGACGAAGAACCCTGGATGGCGGCCATTCACGAGCGCCAATCCCTTGCCCCGGCGGCGCGGATCGAGGGCCCGGCGATTATCGAACAGCCGGATACGACGACGGTCATCACCCGGGGTTGGCGGGCCGTCGTTCATACTTCCCGTAACTTGATCCTCGAAAAAGCGTCGACCCGCGAAAAGTTGGACCGGAACGGACGATTATGAAACCTCAAATTTCGAACGAATTGGACCCAATCGCCGTCGAGGTCATCCGCAACAAGCTGGAAGGCATCGCCAACGAAATGCAGCATTCGCTGTTGCGCAGCGCTTTTTCGCCGATCGTCAAGGAGGGTCTTGACGCATCGGCCAGCCTGTTCACGCTCGGCGGCGAGACCCTGGCCCAGTCGATCTCCATACCGATCCATCTCGGCACGTTGATTCCCATCGTCGGCGAAATACTGAAACGCAATCCGGTCGAGACCCTGGCCGAGGGCGACATCTTCATCATGAACGACCCCTATCTCGGCGGCACCCATTTGCCCGATATCGCCATCATCATGCCGGTTTTCGTCGATGGCCGGCTGCTCGGACTCAGCGCTACGATGGCGCACCATCAGGACGTCGGCGGCATGACCCCGGGGTCGGTGCCGACGAACGCCACCGAAATATTCCAGGAGGGCATCCGAATTCCGCCACTCAAGTTGGCCTCGGCGGGGAAGATCGATGAAAATCTGATGCAGATTCTGCGATTGAACGTCCGTCTGCCCGATCTATTCATGGGAGACATCAACGCCCAAATCGCGGCCTGCAACGTGGGCCGGAGACGGCTGCGGGAACTGTGCGCGAATTATGATCATCAATTTCTTTCGGCGGTCTTCAAATCCCTTCTCGATCGTTCCGAGGTGATGACGCGTGACGCCCTCGGCCGCATCCCGGCCGGCGAATACCACTATACGGATTACCTGGATAACGATGGCATCGTGATTGATGAACGGATACGGATTTCTGTCACCGTGATCGTCGATAACGGCGAAATCACCTTCGATTTCGATCAAACCAGCGCCCAGGTAAAAGGCCCCCTCAACTGTGTGCCGTCGGGTTCCTTGTCGGCGGCCTGTTTCGCCGTCCGCGTTCTGACGGGGTCCGACATTCCGACCAACGGCGGCTGTTTCCGCCCGATTCGCCTGAAACTCCCCGAAGGGTCGATCGTCAATCCCAGGGAACCAGCTGCGGTCAATGCGCGAACCTCGACGATCAAGCGTATTGCCGGATGCATGGTCGGCGCCTTCCAGCAGGTATTGCCCGATAAGATAACGGCGGATTCGGCCAGTGAAATGCTGATCCTTCAGTTTGGCGGTCAGCACCGGGACGGGCGCCGCTTCGTTGTCGGCGAGTTGATCGCCAGCGGCAGTGGCGCCGGAATCCGATCCGATGGTATCGACGTCATCGAGACGGATGCCTCCAATTGCATGAACCTGCCGGTCGAGGCGTTGGAATTGGAAGCGCCGGTCCGTGTCCGCCGTTTCGGCCTGCGCAGGGATTCGGGAGGGCCTGGCGAATATCGCGGCGGGCTGGGCGTTGTTCGCGAATACGAAATTCTGGATGCTGAAATCAAACTCACCCACCGCGGAGAACGCCACTATTGCGCCGCCCGGGGATGTCATGGCGGACAGGAAGGAGCGAGATCCTTTTCGACCATCATACGGGCGTCCGGGAGTGAAGAGGTTATTCCGTCGAAGCGGGTGACGGAACTGACAAGGAACGACCGCCTGATCATTGAGACGGCGGGCGGCGGCGGATACGGCCCGCCATCGAAAAGATCCCGCGAACGGGTGCTGGCGGACATCCTCGACGGCAAAATAAGCCGGAAAGCTGCGGTGGAAATTTATGGGCTTGACCCTGGCGCCTTGGCGAATTCCGAATGACCGGAGACATTTTCATGTCTTTACATTCTCATGAGTAATTGTGTAGTACTAATAGAGGGTCAAATAATGAACCAGCCAGTTAGGGAGGGGCTGGGTTTACCCCCGCCAACACAATTTTTATCGTTGCCATGCCGGGATTTGGCGACTCTTCTCGATTTTAAAGCCGACCCAAATGGGGTTGGCATTGTGTGGCTACGCTGACGCCGGCATGGGCCAAACCGCCGGTCAAATGTTCGGTTCGCGATCAGTGTGAGTGACAAAAATTAACCGAGAGACCCTTCAAAACCAGGAGAGAAAAT
>Ga0208391_1001454_pt1 | contig 11200 bp, 12 predicted proteins | sample Knorr_S23_td_Bot_FD_185612 | JGI IMG/M metagenome (GOLD analysis project Ga0208391, IMG submission 185612) | Marine microbial communities from Southern Atlantic Ocean transect - Knorr_S23_td_Bottom_ad_3770_LV_A (SPAdes) (version 2) | ecosystem: Environmental > Aquatic > Marine > Oceanic | place... | reverse complement strand
TTCACGGTCGTCGCCATCGGGCCGGTGCTGGCCGCCGTGCTGGTACTGCGCTGCTTCCCGGAGACGGCCCGCGTGGAGTTGGAGGTCCTGAACCCCGGCGACGCCGACCTTGGCGGCGCTCCATCGGACGGCGCTGCCCCTGACGGAACCTGATCGGCCGGCGACAGGCCAGCTCTGGTCAGGTCAGGCCGGGTCAGGTCGGAAACGTGTCGGCCAGCCAGGCCTCGACGGCGTCGCAGACCAACTCGTCGCAGCCCTTCAGGTCGTGGCGCTTCCCGGGCAGGCGGACGACGGTCACGGGCCCGGGGATTGCCGGAAGGTGGGCGTCGAACTCCTCCGGCGTCCCGAACTCGTCTCGGTCCCCGGACACGAACAGGCAGGGCACGTGGATGGACCCGAAGTGGTCGACCCGCAGGTTCTGCGGCTTCTTCGGAGGGTGCAGCGGGTAGCAGACCAGCACCAGGCCGACCGCCGGCAGGCCCTCCGCGACGGCCATCGAGCACATCCGCCCGCCCATGCTGCGCCCGCCCAGCACCAGCCGGTCCGGGTCCAGGTCGTGGCCGGCGGCCATCGCAGCCACGCCGTCGCGCACCGCTTCAAGCAGCGCCGGCACACGGTCCGGGAAGGGCTTTCCGGCCTTCCGGTAGGGGAAGTCCATCCGCTCCACCGCCAGGGGTGCCAGCCGGTCCTGGAGGGCCACCAGGCCCGGGTGGTCGCGATCGCTGCCGGCCCCGGGGGTCAGGAACAGGCCGCTCGGACCCGGACGGCGGACAGGTGGGGCGGGCACCGCCGGAGGGTAGCCCCGACCGGCGTCAGGGTGGCCCGGCCCGAACGGGTCCACGGGAGGACCGATCTGTATCCTGTCGCCATGGACAGCACCAGCCCGGTGGACGAGGCAGCGCGCCACGAGGCGCTCGTCGCGAGCATGACCGGCGGCATGGCGCCATCGGTTCCGGACTTCGCCGGAAGCGACCGGTTCCATCCCAACGCTCGGCCGAAGGGCGAGTTCCGGGACTCGCTCCGCAGCACCCCGAACCTGAACAACGCCTTCACGGTCGCCGGTGCGATCCTGTTCCCCGTCGCCGTGGTGGCGGCCGCCGTGGCCATTGCCAACCCCGTCGCCTGGGTGGTGGCCTTCCTCCTGATGCCGGTGGCGCAGAACCGCCTGTTCATCCTCCACCACGAGGCCGCCCACCGGGTCCTGTTCTCGAACCGTCGGGTCAATGACCTGGTCGGCATCAGGCTCATCGGCTGGCTGACCTTCGGCACCGGCGGCCACGGCTACCGGATCGGCCACATCAGACACCATCGTGACGAGTTCGGACCCGGCGAACCGGACTTCATCCTCTACTCGCAGTACCCGATCACCCGCACCTCGATGCGTCGCAAGCACCGCCGCGACCTGACCGGGGTGTCGGCGTTCCGGATCGTGCGGCCCCGGTTCCAACGACTGGGAGAGGCCCACCACCGTCGCCTCACCTACATGTTCCTGTCGGGACAGGCAATCGTGTTCGCAGCCTTCTGGTCGGCCGGACAGCCATGGTTGTACCTCGGGCTATGGGTGCTCCCGTGGGCGACGCTGTACCAGGTGCTGAACCGGCTCCGGGCCATCGCCGAGCACGCCGGCATGACCCGATCCGAGGATCGGCGTCGGACCACCCACCACGTCAGGCAGTCGCTCGTCGCCCGCCTGGTGCTGACGCCGATCGGTGTGGGCTACCACCTGGCCCACCATGCCGACATGACCGTCCCGTACCGCAACCTGCCACGCCTGCACGCCGCCCTCGTCGAGGACGGCTACGTCGGCGACCTGGAGTGGCCCACCTACCGGGCGCTCTGGCGGGCCCTTCGCTCAGCCGAACCCGTCGCTGCCTGAGATCCGCGGCCCCTGATGGGGCCGCCGGCTCACATCTCGACGACGCCCACCACGTCCAGGTTCCGGTAGGTGGTGCCGTCCGGAGCGTTCTCGGCACCCTCCTGGGTGACCTCCTGCTCGTCGTTGACCTTGGCCGACTCCCAGGAGTCGAACTCGGCGATGGCCACGATCACGCCCGGCTTGTCACGGTCGCTGCACACGGTGACCCGCCGGACGGTGATCTCGTCGCCCGCCTGCTCGGCGTACCCCTGTAACTCAGCCAGCGCTTCGCCCGTGTCCTGCTCGTACTCCATGATCTGGATGAACCGCATGGCCGTGCCCTTCGTTCTTCCGACGGGCCGGTCCCTATCGGGGATCCGAGGTTCCCTCACGGGGGGGTCGGCGCAACCTGGCCACTCAGGACCTCCCGGCCGGACCTCCGAGGCCCGGCACGGGGGTCAGGTCAGGTTGCGGAGCACCTCGGTCAGGCCGCCGGCCAGGCCGGTCACCTCGGACTCCTCGGCATCGCCCCCACCCAGTAGCGCCACCAACTCGGATGTCCGCTCCCCCAGGGCGTTCCACAACTGGCCGTCTATACCGAACGGGGGCCGGTGCTCCACCAGCACCGGGACCAGCCGGATGAGCTGCTCGATGCCCGCGAGGTCCCGGGCGTCCTTACGGAGCCGGTCACACGCCACGAACATGTCGCTGAGCAGCCTGTTGGCGCCCAGGCCCTCCAGTTCCGGGCGCTCGTCGGCTCCGGCCTGGAACGCATCCAGCGCTGACTCCATCGACTCCTCGTCGGCCACCAGCACCAGGAGGTCGCCCTCGGCGTCGAACTCGTGGGGGATCCCCAGGCGACCCAGCAACTCGCCGAACGCCGACTGCTCGTCGGCCGCCCAGCCACCCATCTCGTATGCCAGCTTCTCGGCGTCGGGATCCAGGGCCGGACCACCCGCATCGTCGGCCTCGGCGACGGCCAGGTCCACGGCCTCCTCGTCAGCCACCCTCACCACCAGGGTTGCGCCCTGCCAGGCATGGGCGATGCCACCAGCGGTCAGGAGCTGGTCCAGGATCCGACGGCTCTCCCCCGCCCACTCGTGCAGCTCGTAGGCCAGCTGGTCCTCGTCGCTGGCGCCCACGTCGGCCGCATCGGCCGGGGCCTCGTCAACGAGGGCCACGCCGCACTCCACACAGTCCTCCACGCCCATCGAGTACTGGATCCCGCACTGGAAGCACCATGACATGTCGGCCATCCTGCCACCGCCCGGCGCCAAGCAGGACCACGGTGCCCGGTCCCGGCGCCCCGCTGGCGGGGCTAGGTTCACCCTCCATGACCGCCAACGCCCAGGTACCCGACCGCAACCTCGCCCTCGAGCTCTGCAGGGTCACCGAGGCTGCCGCACTGGCCGCCTCCAGGTGGATGGGCAGGGGCGACAAGGAGGGGGCCGACGCCGCCGCCGTGGACGCCATGCGCCACGTCCTGGACACCGTCACCATGGACGGCGTCGTGATCATCGGGGAAGGCGAGAAGGACGAGGCGCCGATGCTCTTCAACGGCGAGCGCATCGGCAACGGGCAACCGCCGGCCGCCGACATCGCCGTGGACCCCATCGACGGCACCACCCTGACGTCACTGGGAAGGGCCAACGCCATAGCCGTGATCGCCGTGAGCGACCGCGGCACCATGTTCGACCCGGGTCCGTGCGTCTACATGGAGAAGATCGCCGTCGGCCCACAGTGCGCCGACGTGATCGACATCACCGAGTCGGTCACGGAGAACCTGCGGCGCATCGCGAAGGCCAAGAACGAGGGCGTCCGGGACCTCACAGCGGTGATCCTGGATCGGGACCGCCACGCGGAGCTCATAGCCGAGGTGAGGGCGGCCGGTGCGCGCATCCGGCTGATCCCCGACGGCGACGTGGCCGGTGCCATCTCCTCGGCATGGCCCGACTCCGGAGCCGACGTGCTGTTCGGCATAGGCGGCACGCCGGAGGGCGTCATCTCGGCCGCCGCCCTGAAGTGCATGGGGGGTGCGATCCAGGGCCGCCTCTGGCCCCGCAACGAGGCCGAACGCAACGCCGCGGTGGAGGCCGGCTACGACCTGAACCGGGTCCTGACCACCGACGACCTCGTGGCAGGCGACAACTGCTTCTTCTCAGCCACGGGGATCACCGACGGCGACCTGGTGAAGGGCGTGCACTACACCTCGGGAGCGGCGCACACCCAGTCGCTGGTCATGCGCTCACGGTCCGGCACGGTGCGCATGATCGATGCACACCACGCCCTGGACAAGCTGGAGGCGTTCTCGCCGGTCTACTGAGGCCTGACGGCCGGGGCACTCAGGCCTCGGCGCCGGCCACCCGGAGGCGCAACTCGGCACGGGCCAGGGCCCCTGCCGCATCGGCGTCCTCCTTGTCGGCCGCAAGCGCGGCCTCGGCGCTGGACTTGGCCGCACGGGCACGCTCGACGTCGATCTGGTCGGCGGACTCGGACACGTCCGAGAGGATGCTCACCTTCGTGCCGACCACCTGGACGAAGCCCTGGTGGACGGCGATGGTGTCACGGTCCCCGTCGGGGCGGATCACGTCCACGGACCAGACCGCCAGCACGCCGATGAACGGCACGTGACCGGGCTGGAAGGCGATGTCGCCCCCATCCAGGGTCCGGGCGACGACCATCTCGGCCTCGCCGCTGTATGAGATGGACTCGGGCGAGACCAGCTCGATCTGGAACGTCATCGTCGCTATCAGCCCTGGAGTTCGCGGGCCTTGCGCCGCGCATCGTCGGCACCGCCGACGTTCAGGAATGCCTGCTCGGGCAGGTCGTCCAGCTCACCGTCCACGAGGGAGGCGAACGAGTCCACCGTCTCGGCGACCGGGGTGGTCACGCCGGGCAGGCCAGTGAAGACCTCGGCCACGTTCATCGGCTGGGACAGGAACCTCTGGACCTTGCGGGCCCTCGAAACCGTGATCCGGTCCTCCTCTGAGAGCTCGTCGAGGCCGAGGATGGCGATGATGTCCTGGAGCTCCTTGTAGCGCTGGAGGATCTCCTGGACGCGACGGGCGGTGTCGTAGTGCTTCTGGCCGACGACCTCCGGGGTGAGGATCGTCGAGGTGGAGGCCAGCGGATCCACGGCCGGGTAGATGCCCAGGGCGGCGATGTCACGGCTCAACTCGGTCGTGCCGTCGAAGTGGGTGAAGGACGTGAACGGTGCCGGGTCGGTGTAGTCGTCGGCGGGCACGTACACGGCCTGCATCGAGGTGATCGACCGGCCACGCGTGGTGGTGATCCGCTCCTGCAGGTAGCCCATCTCGTCGGCCAGCGTCGGCTGGTAGCCCACGGCCGACGGCATGCGGCCCAGGAGGGTGGAGACCTCGGAGCCTGCCTGCACGAACCGGAAGATGTTGTCGACGAACAGCAGCACGTCCTGGCCCTGCACGTCGCGGAAGTACTCGGCCATGGTGAGGGCCGAGAGGGCCACGCGGAGGCGGACGCCAGGCGGCTCGTCCATCTGGCCGAAGACCAGGGCGGCCTTCTCCAGCACGCCGGACTCCTCCATCTCCAGGCGGAGGTCGGTGCCCTCACGGGTCCGCTCGCCCACGCCTGCGAACACCGACACGCCGCCGTGGTTGGTGGCCACGCGGTTGATCATCTCGGTGATGAGGACGGTCTTGCCTACGCCGGCGCCGCCGAACAGGCCGATCTTGCCGCCCTGCATGTACGGGGTGAGGAGGTCGATGACCTTCACGCCGGTCTCGAACATCTGCGCCTTGGGCTCAAGGGAGTCGAAGGACGGAGGAGGGCGGTGGATCTCCCAGCGTTCGGCACCCACGCCGGCGGTCGGATCGTCCAGGCCCTCGCCGGTCACGCTGAACACGTGGCCGAGGGTGGCATCGCCGACCGGCACGCTGATGCCCCTGCCGGTGTTGCGCACCGTGGTACCGCGGGTCAGGCCATCTGTGGGCTTCATGGCGATGGCCCGCACCCGGCTGTCGCCGATCTGCTGGGCCACCTCGGCCACGATCGTGATCTCGTTGCCGTCGATCACGACGTCGAACTCCAGCGCCGTGTTGATCCGCGGCAGGTCCCCCACGGGGAACTCGGCGTCGATCACCGGTCCGGCGATGCCGACGATGTGACCGTCGGCGAGAGCTGTGTCAGTCATTTGTTGCTCCTGTGCCCTTCTTCGTTCTCGTACGTGTCTGCTCAGGCCTCGACGCCGACGGCGGCGGGCCTGTCTTCGGTCTCGTCATCTGATCCGAGTGCCTCGGCACCACTCACGATCTCCATGATCTCGGTGGTGATCGAATCCTGGCGGGCCCGGTTCATCTCCCGGGAGAGCTTGGTGATCAGCTCTTCGGCATTGTCGGTGGCCGCCTTCATGGCGCGCTGGCGGTTGGCGTGCTCTGATGCCGCTGACTCCAGCAGGGCACCGAACAGGCGGGCCTCCACGTAGCGGGGCAGCAGGGCCGCCAGCACCGCCTCGGGGGACGGCTCGAACTCGAAGGAACCGCTCACGCCCGCTTCACCGCCACCCACGGCGGCGATGGTCTCGGTGCTCTCCAGGGGAAGGAAGCGGCGGGTGGTGACCTTCTGGCTGCCGATGCTCATGAACTCGGTGTAGACCAGCTCGACGCGGTCCACGCGCCCGAGGGTGAACATCGAGGCGACCGTCTCGGCCACCCGGCGGGCGTCCTCGTAGGTGGGGTTGTCGCTGATGCCGTCCGTGTAGGAGTCGATCGTGAAGTTGCGGAACCTGAAGTAGTCCCTGGCCTTCTTGCCGATCACGATCAGGGCGTAGTCGGCGCCCTCCGACCTGGCGTTCTGTACCTGGCGTTCCGCCGCCCGGATGACGGCCGTGTTGTACGGACCGGCCAGGCCGCGGTCAGAGGAGATGACCACGACGCCCACGCGCTCGACCTTCTCGGCCCGGCGCAGCAGCGGATGGTCCACCTCGGCACCGCCCGCAGCCAGGTTCTCGATCACCGAGGTGATCTGCTCGGCATAGGGCTTGGCCGCACGGGCACGCTGCTGGGCCTTCACGACGCGGGTGGCTGCGATCAGCTCCATGGCGCGGGTGATCTTCTTGGTGTTCTGGACGCTGCTGATGCGGCGTCGCAGTACCCGCTCCCTACCGCCGGCCACGCGACGCTCCCGTCATCGAGGGGGCACCCGTCCCAGGGACGGAACCAGGGGCCACAAGGCCCTGTAGACAGGTCAGCGGGTTCACTCGGTCTCCGAGATGTCCTCTTCGGGAAGCGTGGTGGTGGCATCCACGATGTTCGACTCGGTGCCGGTGGACTCCGCATCGGGCGCCTTGTCGGCGGCCTGTGTGGAACCCTGGAACTGCTCGGCGAAGGCGACGACGAGCGCATCGAAGGCGTCCTCGTCGGCGATCTTCCCGCTTGTGCGGATGTCAGCGAGGACGTCGCTGTGGCGGGTGCGGAACCAGTCCAGCACCTCGGCCTCGAAGCGCTTCACGTCAGACACCTCGACGGCGTCCAGGTGGCCGCGGGTACCGGCCCAGATCAGCACGACCTGCTCCTCGACGACCAGCGGCGAGTTGAGACCCTGCTTGAGGAGCTCGGTGAGGCGGTAGCCCCGGTCCAGCTGCGCCTGGGAGACAGTGTCCAGGTCAGATCCGAAGGCGGCGAAGGCCTCCAGCTCACGGAACTGCTGGAGATCCGACTTGAGCGTGCCCACCGCGGTCTTCATGGCCTTGATCTGGGCGGCCGAGCCGACCCGGGACACCGAGATGCCGACGTCCACGGCAGGCCGCACACCCGACTTGAAGAGGTCGTCCTGCAGGAAGATCTGGCCATCGGTGATCGAGATCACGTTGGTAGGAATGAACGCAGACACGTCGCCGGCCTTGGTCTCGATGACCGGCAGGGCGGTCAGAGAACCGGCGCCCAGGTCGTCGCTGAGCTTGGCGGCACGCTCCAGCAGCCTGCTGTGGAGGTAGAAGACGTCGCCCGGGTAGGCCTCGCGGCCCGGCGGGCGGCGCAGTAGCAGCGACATCTGACGGTAGGCCTCGGCCTGCTTGGAGAGGTCGTCGTAGACCGCCAGGGCATGCTCGCCGTTGTCCATCCAGTGCTGGCCAATGGCGCAACCCGCGTAGGGGGCGAGGTACTTGAACGGCGCCGGATCGGATGCCGGAGCGACCACCACGACCGTGTACTCCATGGCACCGTGGGCCTCCAGGACCGCCACGGTCTGAGCCACGGTGGAGGCCTTCTGGCCGATGGCCACGTAGACGCACTTCAGGCCCTGTCCGGCCTGGTTGATGATCGTGTCGATGGCGATCGTCGTCTTGCCGGTCTTGCGGTCGCCGATGATCAGCTCGCGCTGGCCGCGACCGATGGGGATGAGGGAGTCGATGGCCTTGATGCCGGTCTGCATCGGCTCGTGCACCGGCTTGCGGCCCATGATCCCCGGCGCCTGGATCTCCATGCGGCGGATCTGGACGTTGCTCAGCGGGCCCTTGCCGTCGATCGGTTCGCCGAGGGCGTTCACCACGCGGCCCAGGAGGCCGTCACCGACCGGCAGCGAGAGGATGTCACCGGTGGCACGGACCGTCTGGCCCTCCTCGATGTCGCCCACCTCGCCGAGGACCACGGCACCGATGGAGTGCTCGTCCAGGTTCAGGGCCAGGCCGAACGTTCCGCTCTCGAACTGGAGCAGCTCGTTGACGGCCGCGTCGGGAAGGCCCGAGACGCGTGCGATGCCATCGCCCACCTCAAGCACCCGACCCACCTGGGTCTGCTCCAGGCTGGGCTCGAAGTCAGCCAGGTTCTTCCGGATCGCTGCTGCGATGTCGGACGTGTCGATCGTCAGTTCAGACATGGTGTGTCTCTCTCGTCTCTGGCCCGTGGCCTAGCGAAAGCTCTCGCGGAGCTGGTTGAGGCGGCGTCGGACGCTGCCGTCGATGATGTCATCGCCGATTTCAGTGACCACCCCGCCGAGCACGGACGGATCGATGACCACCCTCACCTCGACGTCGCGACCGGTCCGGGTGTTGATGGCGGCGGCAAGGCGCTCGCTCTGGTCGGCGGTCAGGTCGACCGCGCTTCGAACGGTCGCAACCGTCTTGTTGCGGGAGGCCGCACCACGTTCGACCATGGCATCCACGATGGCGGGCAGCTCGGCGGCGCGTCCTGCACCGACCACCATCGAAACCAGTGCCGTGGTCACGGCAGAGGCCCTGGAGCCCAACAGGTCATCGATGACCTGTAGGCGGCGGGCCAACGGCAGACCGGTATCGGCCAGGGTGGAACCCAGGTCGTCGTCGGATCGGAGCGCCTGGGCGAACCTGAACAGCTCATCCTCGACGACGGAGGAATCACCCTCGGCCGCCGCCACGGCGAACAACGCCTCGGCGTATCCAGCCACCCTGGGATCAGCCATCGGTGCCGGCCACCTCGTCGATGTAGGCGTCGATGAGCCGGCCCTGGACCTCTGCATCGAGGCTGGCGTGGACCACGCGCTCGGCGGCACCGAGGGCGATTCCGGCCACCTCGGCCCGAAGGTCGGAGATTGCCTGTGCCGTGGCTGCCGCGGATTCCGAGGCAGCACGCTCGCGGATCCCCGCTGCGTCGACCTCGGCCTGGGCAATCAGGCCGGTACGAACCTGATCGGCGTCGGCACGGCCCTCGTCGATCAGCCGGGAGGCCTCGGTCTTGGCATCGGCCAGCCGGGCCTCGTAGTCCGACTGGACGGACTGTGCGTCCACCCTGGCCTGCTCGGCGGCGTCAAGGTCGCTCCGGATCTTCTCGGCCCGGGCGTCCATGGCACCCCTCACGGCCGGGAAGCCCTTCTTGACCATCAGCACGAAGAGGATCAGGAAGGCGGAGCCGCCCCAGACGATCTCGTTCGTCTCGGGCAGGATCGGGCTGGGTGCCTCGATGCACTTCTTCTCGAAGTGGTCACCGATAGAGGTGTCCACGTGCAGCTCGTGCAGGACCTCGTCGAGGTCACCGTGGCTCTCCTCGATCAGTTCTTCGAGCTTCTCGGCAATACAGGAGCCCACGCTCTCCCCTGAGGCGGATGCCGGGCCTGCGAAGGCCAGGAGCGCCAGGAGGGCGAGTAGCGGGGCCGCCAGCAGGCGGTTCCGTCGATTGGACATAGGTTCGTCTCGTCTCTGCTCGTCAGGCCCTGATCAGGAGGGCATCAGGAGGATGAAGACGACGAAACCGATCAGGGCCAGTGCCTCGGTGAATGCGATTCCGAGGAACATCGTCGTACGGGCCATGCCTGCGGACTCGGGCTGGCGGGCCATCGCCGAGATGGCGTTGCCGACCACGATGCCGATGCCGATGCCCGGGCCGATCGCCGCCAGGCCGTAGCCGAGGCCGGCGCCGATGGCCTTGAGGCCCTCGACCACTTCGCCGGCTGCCGTTTGCGCCAAAACGTTCAGCACTTGGTTTCTCCTGGTTTCTGTGTTGTCGGGTCGGAGTGTCCGAACCCGCTGGTTGGGGAACTTGCCTGTCAGATTGGTTGTCAGATGGTCTGTCGAGCAGGTCGTCAGTGGTCGGGATGCATGGATCCGCCGATGTAGACGGCCGTCAGGATCGTGAAAATGAACGCCTGCAGCACCGAGACGAGGATCTCGAAGCCGGTCATCAGCACGAGCATCGCGAACGGGGCGACGGCGCCGATGTAGGTGGAGTCCCAGAGCACCTGGGTGAGCACTCCGAAGGTGACGAGCAGCAGGTGGCCTGCGACCATGTTGGCCCAGAGTCGGATGGCCAGGGAGAACGGCCGCACCACGAACGTCGACACCAGCTCGATCGGCGTCACGATTACGTACAGGGCGACCGGGACACCCGGCGGGAAGAGCGAGTTCCTGAGGTAGCCGCCGAGGCCCTGCGCCCGGATTCCCACCACGTTGTAGATGACCCAGACCACGATGGCGAGGGTGATCGGGAACGCCATGCGGCTGTTTGCCGGGAACTGGATGCCCGGGATGACCTCGAAGATGTTCGAGAACAGGATGAAGAAGAACATCGTGGTGAGGAACGGCATGAACTTGCGTCCCTCGGGACCGATGGTCTGCATGACCACGGACTCCTCGATGAAGTCGATCCCGGACTCGGCGACGTGCTGCACGCCGGCCGGCACGAGCGACTCCCTCGGGCGCCCGGCCAGGATGAAGATGGCGCCGGTGATGGCCGTGGCGGCCAGGTAGATGAGCGCCGTCTTGTTGACGGCGTACATGGTCCCGGAGAAGAGGATGTCGGGCCACTCGAAGAGGTGGCTGACCGGGGGGAACTCGAGGGCGAGCACGTTCACTTGGAGTGGTTCTCCTCTGGCGTGACTTGTGAGCCGGGTGCGGGCTTCAGG
>Ga0208391_1001453_pt1 | contig 11206 bp, 9 predicted proteins | sample Knorr_S23_td_Bot_FD_185612 | JGI IMG/M metagenome (GOLD analysis project Ga0208391, IMG submission 185612) | Marine microbial communities from Southern Atlantic Ocean transect - Knorr_S23_td_Bottom_ad_3770_LV_A (SPAdes) (version 2) | ecosystem: Environmental > Aquatic > Marine > Oceanic | place... | reverse complement strand
AATTGGTCTTGCGGGAGTGAATTGCCGGACAACTTTTCATAACGGCCCCGGGCATAGAAAGATAAGGGACCTACTTTCTGGTGTGTAAAAAGATCCAAACTGGTTTTATTATAATCCAAATCGCCCCAAATGGCTGACGTTACCATATCATGATTCACACTAAATCCATAACCATGATTCGGGGCAAATATATTCCTCCTATGAAATCGTTGGTTTTTGAATATGTAATTCAGGGATAGTTTCCCTTCTTTTCCGCTTTTAGGTGGATCGAATGGATAGAATACATCCAACGAATCTTTAAAATCGAATGCCTGTCGATCCATTAACCCCAATGCAATACCGATAGAATGATTTGCATCTGTAGATTTACCAAAGTTGTAGGGCATCATCCACCAAAGGGATGTTCCATTAAATAATTCATAGAGAGGGATCTTATCCCGGTTGTAGAGCTGGAATGTGAAAAATAAATCTTTGTAATAATTCACTCCCCAAGAACCGCCGAAAGGGAACCCCGTATTATTATTATATTGGATTAAAGTTCCAAATAAGGAATCATAGTCCGTAATAAATAGGCCAGCTAACACATGCCGACCCATGCCATCTACAAATGCCGTATTTAAAAATAGGCTTTGGGCGTCTGGTAATAGCACTGTTCCCAAATGGGATATATGTTTATAAAATTTATAGGGTGTTTCACTGTGGATTGTAACGTCCAATTTAGAATTAATATTCTCCATAGGATGGTCTGGTGACTTAGTTCTCCATGAAGAAAATGCAGGATTCATTTTCACATCCCCTTTATTCGCTAACCGGGAAGGATCAATATCCACCACACGAGAAGAGTCCGTTGTTTTCAGTGTTAAGGCTGTAATGGACGATGTTTCAAAATTCCAGTTTGCGCCAATGACAGCATCTCCAATGTCTGTATTTTGGATTGTCTCACCCGTTTCAAGATCATAAGTGTACAGATTGGGTGTGTAATCGTACAATCCGGTATAGGAGATCTTATTGCCATCGGGATGCCAAATCGGAGCAAAATCTCCTTCATGGCTATCCGTAATCTGGCTGACACGTCCCGTCTCAAGATTTATCATATGAATATCCATGAGCCCATCCGGATCGGATTGGGCGAAGGCAATAGCCTTCCCATCTGGGCGCCACACGGGTGTAATGATCTGGGTGTCTCCTTCATTCATTGTTAAAGGTTTAATATCACTACCGTCCGCATTCATGGTATAAAGTTGGGTTGTTGAGTTCTCGTGGGCGACAAAAACTATCTTGCTGCCATCAGGGGAGTATTGGGGATAATTTGCACGCATGTGTGGAGTGAGCAATGTCTTTTTCTTGGATTCGATATCTAACTTCCAAATTCCAAACTGGAGAGATTGGTGTTGACCAAATCTGTATTTAGGATAAATGATGGATTTTCCATCTGGGGCAACATCCAGGTTTTGTATCAATTCACCAAATATGCCATGGTCATATTCTTTGGTTTTCCATTTAGGTTTTACTTTTTTTGGTTTCTCACCTTTTTTTTCTGCTTTTTCAACTCTCTTTTTCCATTCTTTATTTTCTTTGGCAGTGTCTCGTGTGGCCACCACCAAAGATAGATCTCCCTGGCCTTTTGAAAGTTGCCCAACCATAGCCACTCGCAATGAATCATTGAAATAATCAAACGCTGCCATTCTTTTCAAAGGTAGTTTGTGTACTCTACCTACATCTTCTACCCGTTCTTTTTGGGCGCGCTGGCCAAAGAAAAATGTATTCATGTGTCGGCGCCAATCCTCGTTGAATTGTTTCAATTTAACGCCAGTATGTTTCTTGAAGGATTTTTTAAAATCCAGCAATCCAGCTTTATTCCGATCACTTAGAATTTTAACAATGGTTGAATCACCAAAGCGGTCAGCGAGATAAAGGCTTTTAGAAAAACCATCATTATGGGGATCCTGGATCTTGTGAACCGTATTTCGAATTACATGTCCTTTATGAGAAATATCATAGCGGAAGGGTCGCCATTTCTCTGTATAATATTCAGCTAAGCCTTCCACGATCCAACCGGGGACACCAGCATAAATTGCATTCATAGGTTCTGGTAGCCATGTTTTGACCGTATTGAAAAAGACCAAATGCTGAAGTTCATGGGCTAATACCGTCCGCATCCATTTTTCATCACCCACCCACAAAGCCGCATCATTCTGGTCCACCCAAATAACAGTGTGGTTACTGGGCATGGCAAAGCCATTCAGTACTTCATCTTCGGTGGTAAAAACAATATCCAACCTGCGAAGTGTGTCCAGGCCCATTTGTTCCATTAATATGGGGCGTACCTGTTCAGCGATGGATGCACCCTTAACCGCAATGTCCCGGATACCATCGTGGTAATGCACATCAAAATGATCCGTTTCGAGGGTGTACCATTTTAATTCAGGGTGGGTTCTTCCGCTTATCATCCAGGCACCGGTGGCCTGCAGTAAACTTGTTGCCAAGATCAAAATGGCTAATATTTGTTTCATCGTATAATCTTTTCTTTTTTTATGAGACCCATTTGCACCAGATCTTCTCTTAATTGTTCGATGGATTTAAAATGGATCCCCGTAAATCCGACTTCGTTTGCGGCAGTCACATTCTTATCTACATCATCAATAAAAATGGATTGTTCAGGTCGTGTCCCAGCCAACTTGGCTGCGGTTAAAAAAATCTCTTTATCGGGTTTTCGTAAGCCCACATCGAAAGAATATACAGCCCCCTCCACCAGATGTGGAAATGCATACCGTTTTTCTATCTCTTCCCTAATATGCTGAGGATTTGTGTTTGACAAAAGCCACACAGAATAGTTGTCCGATAAATCTTCCAGGATTTGTACCGTCTCCTTTTCTTCGCCCAAAAGGAGTTCCCAAGCATGCCAAAAGTCAGATTCTTTTAAGCAACAAGGCTGCGGTAATGATTCCTTTATAGCCAAAAACCATTCTTTGTCTGTGAGATTCCCTTTTTCATAGTCATCGTGGGCTGCCATAGGAAATCGCCTGCGGATCTCTTCCATAGATACGTCAGTGCAATCGCTTAAATACTGGACCGTTCGCTCGGGATGGACATTCAGCAATACACCACCGATGTCAAAAAATATTGTTGTGATCATTTTACCACTCAAATGGACCATCGACCACTTTCCAGAAATAAAGAGACGCCACGGTTCGGTAAGGCTTCCATTTTTTGGCTCTTTTTTCCATGATTTTTGGCGATGGTAATTTCTTTAATTTAAAATACTGTTGAAATCCTTTTTGAACACCCAGATCACCCGCGGGAAACACATCTGGACGGTTCAGTGTAAACATGAGAAACATTTGGGCCGTCCACGGTCCAACCCCTTTGATGGCAATAAGTTGTTCCATGATTTCTTCATCGGACAAATTCACAAGATTTTGATGATCCACAGTTCCGTCCAAAAAGGCCTGAGCAATATTCTTGATATATTTTGCCTTGGCGTTTGAGAGTCCAACAGAACGAAGAATTTCATGATCTGTATCAAGCACATCATCCGGTGTTGGATAATCCTTTCCATCATATAAAGCAATGAATCGGTCCGCAATTGTTTTTGCTGCTTTGCCACTGAGTTGCTGATAAATAATGGCACGGGTCAGGGATTTAAAATAATCTGTTTCCGGTGTCAAATCTTCAATCACAAAGGCATCCAAAAGTATGGATAATTCCGGGTCAGATCTTTTAAGGGACTTTACCGCTTTTTTGATAGGCAATGATTCAGGCTTTTGTGCAGACATAGATTTGCATCCCGCTTTCTTCATCCATGGGAGAGCCATCATAGTCGCCCAATTTTTCTTTGATCTCAAGGCCTGCATCGCTCAATAAAATATCCATCATGTGTGGATAAAACATGCGCATGCTGTGTTGGTATTCTGTCGTTTCTAATTCTCCATTCCGTTCCAATCGCCAAGAGAGTTTGTTAATCTGTGTCACGTCGTCAAAATCATTTGTTTCCATGATCCGGCACCGGCCGCCGTCAAAATTGAAGTGTGATGTAGCCGGATAAAGCTTCCCATCTTCGCGATATAAAAAGGATAGATCCGGAATAAAAATTGAAACCAAAAATGTGCCTACATCTGTTAAATGGTTATGGACAGATTGAAGGCATCGGCTGGCATCATGGTCCGTCAGGTTATGAAGAAATGAATTGAATCCAATAAAGATGAAGTTGAATTGTTGGCCCAGGTCAAATTGACGCATGTCATCTTGAAGAAACGTGGCTCGATTTCCAACTTTTTCTATCGCTATATTAAGGAATTCATTACTGGTGTCGATGCCGGTATAATCGAGTCCAAGATCTATTATGAGTTCTGCCAATCTTCCTGTACCTGCAGCCAATTCTAAAACAGGCCCGCCGACTTTGTCGGCTATGGATGTAATGAGATCTTTATCCCAACTGTAGTTTTGGTGGATCGCATCATAGAGTCCCGGCTTTGTGTAAATATCAACCATTTTTTTAATTATGTAAAAAATAATTAATTAATCGTGATGTAGAGATTAATTACGATTTAAATAATTTACTTTACTCGCAAGAAGGCTAAATACCACTAAGGAAATTTTTAGCGATTCTTCGTGAATTTAGTGGCAGAAATACAAATATTAATTCAGGACAACCAGATCTTTGGTGGTCTTATTCAAGATCTCACAACCGTCTTCGTTGATGATCACATCATCTTCAATCCTGACGCCACCCCAGCCGGCAATGTAGATCCCAGGTTCGATGGTCATGACATTATTCACTTCCAGGACGGCTTCACTTTGTGGATTAAATCTTGGTGATGTATGAATTTCCAATCCAAGTCCGTGGCCCGTGCCGTGGGTGTAATATTCACTGTAGCCCATTTCCCTGATGTAATCCCGTGTTGCAGCGTCCACCACATTACAGGCAACGCCAGCCTTGGCTGTATCGCATCCACGTTGCTGCGCTTCCTTCACAATGTCATACACTTCCTGGTGTTTTTCGGATGCTTCACCCACAACAGGTGTGCGAGTCATATCCGCATGATAGCCGCCATATTTTGCTGCAGCATCAATCACGATAAAATCGCCATTTTGGAATTCCCGATCTGTTGGAATTGCGTGAGGCAATGCGCCATTCGGACCCGTTGCCACGATAGGAGAATAGGCTTCCCCCTCTGCATATTCACGGTATTTTGAAACCATTTTATTCGCCACCTGTTTTTCGGTAGTACCGGGACGAAGCATGGGCAGAATCTCCTCATACACTTTATCCGTTACTTCCACGGCTGTACGGAGGCAATCTATTTCAGACTGGTCTTTTACCGCTGCCAGGTCTTCAAGGATCATGGATGAATTTTCCCATTTCGTATTAGGAAATGTTTTCACCAACGTCTTATACTGGGCAAAGCTCATGTGGTCGCCCTCGAATGCCAATTTGAATCCATTTGGATTTAAATTATTTTCTTTGATCTGTGAGAAGTGTGAACTCATATCGATAAACCGTTCAAACCCGTTCACCTGATTCTTGGATTGTTCGATATAACGGCCATCGGTGATAAAATATTGACCTTCCGGTGTCACCAAACACGATGCAGCAGACCCAGTAAATCCGGAGATATAACGAATATTCGTCAAATTGGTAATCAGAATACCATCCAGACTTTTTTCCGCCAATACATTTCGGAGATTTTCCTGACGTTTAGCATAAATTGAATTGCTCATAATATGTGATTAATCCTTTTGAGATTTTGAAATTAAAGTTTGAATAGTTTCCCGCTCCAGCGCAATAGATTTAATGTTTTCACCTTTTTCTTCCAAAGCATCCAATACTTCCAGAGCCTGATTAAATAATCCCTGATTCTTGAGAACCACTACCAGGGTAAACGTGGCCAAACGAGAGCTGACCTGTAATGGTTCTACCGGTTGATCCAATAAGTGCTTGGGAACAATCTTGGGTTCAGGAGGCAGCACAATCTTTTTTGGAACTACTTTACCCACAGTTTCTTTTTTGGGTTTCAGTATCTTTTTCTTTGGTTTTTTGTTACCGCCCGATTTAACCTTCTCGATAAAGTTATGTGCAGTACTATTTTCCGGATCCAGTGTGAGAACATGCTTCCATGATTTTAATAAACGATTCGATGCGCGCCCCAATACCGTTTGGATCTCACACAGCATTTCAGCGGCAGCAAGGTGGTCATTCGAATACAGGAGGACGTGTTCCAATGCCGTTTCAGCTTCTTTCAGATTCCCCTCTAATTTTTCTATTTGTGCCAAGGTAAATAAACCGGCAGAATCATTTTGATGATACCCCAGACCGATATCGCAAACCTTACGTGCTCGTTTCAGATCATTTTGTTTCAAATATATATTTGCCAATACGGGAAACAGGATCGTGTCAAAATGATCTGCGAAGTAAAGTTCGAGTTCAATTTGGTTTTGAAGATTCATGTTACCGTCGGTTGGTGTTGACCCAATTGGTGATATAATCAATGGTTTCCTGGATGGGTGTGCCGGGGCCAAACAGTTTACCCACACCTTCACCTTCCAGATCTGCCATATCTTTTTTGGGAATAATGCCACCGCCCACTAGGAGAACATCATCCAATCTTTTATTTTTCATAAGGTCAAGAACATTGCGAAAAATGGTATTGTGGGCATTATTCAGGCTGGAAAGGGCGATCACATCTGCATCTTCCTGTTGGGCTGCCGATACGATCATTTCCGGCGTTTGCCGCAAACCGAGATAGATTACTTCCATCCCTGCATCGCGGTAGGCCGCTGCCAATACCTTAATACCACGGTCATGACCATCCAGGCCGGGCTTAGCCATGATAATTCTGATTTTACGTTCCATAGGCGCGAAAATTAATCACCTTCCCTGTCACTTCATAACCAAGATTCTACCTGTAGTAGTGCACATTTTGATTCATATTTATTCGGTGTAAATTTATGAGTCCGGGGGAAACAATTGGTATTAAACCAAAAGGAAGAAAGCCCATGAAATACCAAAAATTCATTTACTTTACACTTTTATCAATCCTTCTCTCCCAAGCGCAAAGCCCCGCCTTCATGCCCGGACGCGTAATTACAAAACTTAACATTGATCCAAAAATTGGGATTGAATCATTTACCAATTCCCTATCTTATCAATATTTACAAAAAGCTTATTAGATTGAATGGGATGCGTCACAACAGGCCAGTGGAATCTATTTTGTGGAATTAATGGCCGGAGGGAACCGGAGTGTACAAAAATTAATCCTACTGAAATAAACAAAGAAATCAGAATAAAAGGAAACAAGCTCATGACTAATCGTTATATCCTATTTTCTCTCATTGTATCCACCGCATTTGGATATAAACCATCATCAGGGAAAACTCCCTATTCTGCCCCAGTCAATGCACCTGTTCAAAAAATTGAATGCGGGACAGAATCATCTCCGTTCAACACACAATCGCCACAGCCTTTCCAACCCAGCGATCTCTCACGGACGGACAGGGATGTAGATATACCTATTAATTATCATGTTATATACGTTGCTGGAGATAGCATTTTTATTAATGTTACCGTGGATAACCAACCTTACGAACATTGCTCCTGGGACATCCGTGATTACGACAATAATACCTTTTTACTCTATCCGGGGTTTGGATTTGATTATCCAGGGCATTCTTATTCTTTGGGTGGTGTATTGCCACCGGGGAATTTTGCACTTTTTCTTTATGATGATTTTGGATATGGCGGTGTGTCCGCAACAGTTACAACCAGCAATGGCACTATCTTGGCGTCCATTACTCAGGGTTAATGGGGAACATCCACGTTTCTTGATTTCACCGCACCGGAAGGTGATTATGTGGATGGGCTTGTCTCTGACGAGATTATCTACGAACAGACAGAGGTCCTGAATGACCATTATAACGATCTTGGATATTCGTTTACAGTTGGAAGTATCGACAGTGCTGTAAACGCCGGATGGTATTATGCTACGGATAGCCACAAGTTTGAAACTGGGCAGTGGAGCAATGATGATCAATACTTAGCTATGGCGCAGGCGATGACAATCGACGTTCCAACCTCGGTCAATTTTTTCTGGACCGGCGCAACCCTAACCTCTGGACTGGGCGTGTATCCCTGGAGTTTTGATGAAGATGATTCCCGCCACGGACTCTTCTGCGCGAATTATACTTTTCCTGGAAGTGACGGCACTTTTTCTGAAGGAATTACAGGTGTCCATGAAGTGGGTCACTATTTTGGACTACATCACACTTTTGAAAATGGATGTTCAAATCCCGGTGACGAAGTAGACGATACGCCCTATCAAAACGAGCCAAACTTTGGCTGTCCTTCAAGCAATTACTCATGTGGAAGCTATGATGATATTGGGAACTTTATGGATTACATGGACGATGATTGCCTGGACCATTTCACTGATGGACAGGTGGATCGGATCGAATGGGCGCTGGCAACCTACCGGCCAACCCTCATAGAAGGGACAGGTTATGAAGGCCCGGTTTGGTATGTTTCTGCAACAGGATCAGATTCAACCGGAGATGGTTCGGAAGAAAATCCATTTGCTTCAATTCAATTTGGGTTGGATTCAGCCAGCGAAAGTGACACAGTTTCTGTTTCGAACGGAATGTATTTAGAGCATATCATATGGCCGGCAACAAATGGCATTCAATTGATTGGAAGCGGTGAAGAGAACTGTGTCATAGACGGAGACTCAACGGGAAGAGTGATCACCTTTCATGACAGTTCAAACGTAAACATAGACACCACGACTCATATTACTGGTTTTACGATTCAAAACGGTGTAAGTGATTTAGAAAATATCACAGAAAAGCCCGGAGCTGGAATTTATTGTGTAAACGCCAGTCCAATGCTCACTGATTGTACTATTAAAGAGAATTATGCCTACGGAGACGGCGGTGGCATCGCATTGCTTGATAGTTCAAACATGATCATTACAAATGTAAAGATTCATGATAATATGGCAAGAGGATGGCGAACCCCCGGACTGGGAAACAGGTATCGAGGGAAAGGAGGCGGAGTATCCATTGTGGATTCTGATCCAATCCTCACAGATGTAGAAATCATGGATAATTACGCAGGTAAGTATGGCGGCGGGGTATATTTGCTTTATTCTTCTGCTTCTTTCACCAATTTTACCATTTCCGGAAATATCGGTTCTGGAATTTTTCAAAGAGGCGGCGGGGTATTTTGCGAGAGCACACCCAACGCAACATTCATTAACGGGATAATTATGGGTAATGTTGGCCCCTATTTAGGCGGCGGTATTGCTGTTAGCCCAGCAATGTATGATACAGTGGCATTTCATGTTGAATTGACCGATGTGCTTATTCAAAACAATGTTTGCAGGCAGTGGGGCGGAGGAATTTTTGGAAGCAATATGATTTTGTCAGGGTGCACTATTAAAGAGAATACTGCTACTTATAATGGCGGAGGAATATACAATGAAGACTTCTTCACTGATGGAGAGATTTCTTTTTCACCAACGAACCGATGTAACATTTATTCAAATACTGTTGAGGATTCAAGCGAAGTGGGAAACGATATTGCCATCAGTGTTGATTATTATGGCATTGCTCAGTCATTTATGGATGTGATATTGGATACGTTTACAGTTTTAACGCCGACGGACTATTATGCTACACCCATAGACAGTTTTTCGTTTGACATTTTGAATGGATTAGAAACTGTCAAAGTTGATGATGAAATTCTCCCAAGCCGATTCGCTTTGCATCCACCCTACCCCAACCCGTTTAATCCAATCACAACGATCCGGTTTGATATCGGTGTAGGGGAAGCAATAATGCATCCCCTACAATTAACCGTATATGACATAACCGGTCGTGTTGTTGATGTTTTGGTGAATAGGAATTTGGAATCCGGACCACATGAGATTCAATGGGATGCTTCCCAACAATCCAGCGGAATCTATTTTGTGGAATTGATTGCCAGAGAAAAACGAGATGTGCAGAAATTGATACTGTTAAAATAATTTTATTCACTTGTAAAATGGATTATAATATTTTAGATGCGGATACCAAAGATCTTCCTCGAATTCATGAGCTAAACCAAAATGCCCTTCCGGCTGTAAGTAGTGTCACACAAAAAGAGTTGGCTCATTTTCTTAAAATTGCCGATTATTTCCGTGTCCTAAAAATTGAGACCAGAATCGCCGGATTTCTAATCGCGCTCTCGCCGGGAAAGGATTACCAAAGCTCTAATTACAAATGGTTCGAAAAACATTATACCCAATTTATGTATGTGGATAGAATTGTCATTGATCCTGTTTTTCAAGGACAGGGTTTGGGTAGAAAATTCTACGATAATTTAAAAAAATTTTCTCAAGAGTTTACGCCCATTCTCACCTGTGAAGTGAATTTGAGACCCCCAAATGATGGATCAATCCTTTTTCATGAAAAATATGGTTTTGAACAAGTGGGCACACAGGAAACAGAGGGCGGGGAAAAAGAAGTTTCTTTAATGGTGTACCAAATCACTTGATTGAACAGAACAAATTCCGGACTCCATATTCATTCAGTAAATTTAGAATTAAATTAATTATTTTATAGGATATTCAATGTCAAATAAACACAAACTCAATACAAAACTCATTCACGCCGGTGAACCAAAAAAGCGTTTTGGTGGTGCGGTGAGTATGCCCATTTTTCAATCATCTACATTTGAATATGGTGGACAAACCGATTACCATGAATTGAAATATATTCGTCTCAATAACACACCAAACCATATTGTCTTGCATGAAAAGTTGGCGGCCCTTGAAGGCTCCGAGGCTGCGTTAGTAACTGCTAGCGGTATGGCGGCTATTTCTACATCATTGCTGACTTTTCTGAAATCCGGGGATCATTTTTTAGCTCATGAGTCCCTTTATGGCGGAACTCATGATCTTATAAACAAAGATTTCCCTGACTTGGGCATTGAATGTGATTTTATTGACGGCTGTGATCCAAATGGTTGGGAAGAGAAACTGCGACCGGAAACAAAACTCATTTACGTCGAAACCATTACCAATCCACTCCTAGATGTGCTGGACTTAAACGCAGTTGTTGATTTTGCAAAAAAGAACAATCTGCTTTCCTTGATCGATAATACATTTGCCTCACCGGTTAATTACAGGCCCATCGAAAATGGATTTGATCTTTCGCTCCACAGCGCCACGAA
>Ga0208391_1001452_pt1 | contig 11212 bp, 8 predicted proteins | sample Knorr_S23_td_Bot_FD_185612 | JGI IMG/M metagenome (GOLD analysis project Ga0208391, IMG submission 185612) | Marine microbial communities from Southern Atlantic Ocean transect - Knorr_S23_td_Bottom_ad_3770_LV_A (SPAdes) (version 2) | ecosystem: Environmental > Aquatic > Marine > Oceanic | place... | reverse complement strand
CACCTGTCCAGTAAGTTCGTCAGCCTTGGTGAGGCTTGGGTCGAGAGGAGTGGCAATTCCACACAGTCCGCCCGCGTGCATCGTGTCGAGGTCTTGTCCGCCACCCTTCATGCTCGAAATGGTCGTGACCAGCGGCTCCCAGAACACCTTGTTTCCCTGTGTGACCTTCCTTCCGGGCGCAACGACAATCCTGTCGCCGACACTGAATGTGCCGTCAACGATGCTGCCACCGAGAACTCCACCCTTGAGGTCGTTCGGGCGTGCGCCTGGCCGGTTGATGTCGAAGGAACGGGCGATGTGCATGAGGCCACTCGCCTTTGGATCCCTTTCCGGAGTCGGAATGAACTGCTCAATCGCTTGTATCAGGACATCGAGATTGACATCGTGGTGGGCAGAGACGGGGATGATTGGGGCACTCTCGGCGATTGTTCCCTCGAGAAAGTCCTTGATCTGCTTGTAGGAGTTGAGCGCCTGCTCCTTGGAGACGATGTCGATTTTGTTCTGAACCACGACGATGTTGTCGATTCCGGCGATTTCCAGCGCCATCAGATGCTCGCGGGTCTGTGCTTGGGGGCACTCTTCGTTGGCAGCGATGAGAAGAAGCGCGCCATCCATGATGCTGGCACCGCTGATCATCACCGCCATCAGCGTCTCGTGACCGGGCGCATCGACGAATGATATGACCCGGGAGAGTTCCTTTGGGACGTCATCCTTCCCTTTCGGGTGTTTGCCCGTGGTGTAGTACTGACCTTTCGGGGTCTTGTAGAATGCGGTGTCGGCGTAGCCCAACTTGATTGAGATTCCGCGCTTTCGCTCTTCCGAGTGGGTGTCAGTCCAAGTTCCGGAGAGGGCTTGGGTCAGAGTGGTCTTTCCGTGGTCCACATGACCTACTAATCCGATGTTGACTTCAGGCTGCTGAGGGAGTTTGTTTGCCAGTTGAAACCCACTCCTTCTCCATGCCAATCACGACTCTTTGGAATCGGAGGAGTCGGCTTCCCCTCCGAAGATGTCGCCGAGCGACTTCTTGCCCGCATCGACGACCTTCAAGTTCAGTTGAACGGTATCCTGAGTGATTGTGTTGCCGCGGAAGAATCGGCGCTTGCGAAGTCCACTGTATCGGTAGCGGTAGCGCTCGCCCTTCTTCCTGACCAACTTGTGAGCCTTGAAGCCGACGCCCTCTGTGACGAGAACTGCCTGCCGGTTGCCCCCTTCGACATCTCGACGCATCGGAGTTCCGGTGCGGTCTGAGCCGCCGGTGATCTGCAACTTGTAACCGAGCAGAGAATGGTCGCCCTCACCCACGAACTGACCATCGACGACATCGCCGATCTTCTTCCCGAGGAAGTGGTTGTAGTTCGCTCCCTTGACCTCGACGGCGTACGACTTGCCCCCATTGGAGGGGTCGGTGTCGTTGACCACCGCCTTGAACACAGCATCTGTCTTTCGCGCCATGATAATCACTCAGCGTCCCGCCGACAAGCGGCCCCTATAAGGCAATTACCCTACAGTCGAAGACTGACATTGCCCGCACTTCATCGGTGAGGGGCCGCTGTTTCCCTCAATCTTGCGCTGCTCCGAGCATTTCTGCCACCCTGCTGGACATTCAGTTCAAGAGTTGCTCTGGAGTGCCGATTCTACCCGCTTTTCGAGGGTGCCCGGCATGGCTGCTGGGATGGAGAAATATTGGGTGCGGCCCCGCCCCTCGGTGCGATTGGCCGTGCGCGCCTCGATGAGTTGCTGCCGCTCCAGCGTTTTCAGGTACTTCCAGAAGGTGGTGTGGCTGCGCGGTTCGACTTCGTATTCCTCACAGACCACGTGGTAGAGCTTCTCGGCATCACCTGTGGACACCTCGTCCTCCTTCTTGAGTCGCCGACATAGCGCGAGCAGTGCCAATTGTGCATGCTGGCTGAGGGCGTCTACGACACCCGGCTCAACGGGCCGTCCAATCCCCTTTGCGAGGAAACGCACATCGTCTGCCAACACCTCATCCCTTCCGGCTATTTCCGCCTTCTTGACAGCGTCCTCAAGCAACTCGATGGCGACGCGTGCGTCGCCATGCTCCGAGGCTCGCTGACCGATTGTGCGCAGAACGCCATCCGACACCGAGCCGTCATGACAGGCGAGTTCGGCTCGCTGGCGGGCGATTTCCATCAGGGCATCGGCGTCGTACGCCTCCATTCGAATGTGGTGCCCCTTTCCGAAGCGCGAGAGTACCGCGGGCTCCAACTGGTCGAGCACCTGCTCTTGACTGATGATGATCAGAGAGATCGTCCCCCTCTCCTCCTGACCCTCATCGATGCGCAGTAGTTGGTAGAGCAGGTCGCCCTTGTCAGCACGCAGCAGATGGTCGACCTCGTCGAGGACGAGCAGGAGGTGGCTCCTGCTGCCGTGCAACTGCTTCCGCACTGACTGAAGAATCTCGCCGCTGCCGAAGCCCCGCTCAGGATGGCGTTCGTCGAGGCTGGTCACGATTCTCTGGAGAACTTGTGACTTGGAGGGGTTGTTGCGGCAGTTGACATGAACCACCTGGATTTCACGGCGGCCCGCCAAGTGGCGCTGCAAATCAGTGGTGAACAGGTGTGAGAGGACTGTCTTACCACTCCCGACCTTGCCGGTGATGGCGACGTGGCAGGAGACGCGGGAGTTGTCGATTGATTGGAATATGGAAGCGATGTGGTCGAACTTGTCATCCCTCCCAATGAGGCCGGGTGGGATGAAGTCGAAGGTGAGAGGCTCGGGGTCAACCAGTATCTTCCCAGCTCCGATACGGTCTAGATATCCTGTCATTCGCTCGCCCTCCGCCGCTCCGCCTGCCATCTTCGCCCCGCTCCTAGTCCGTGAACCAATCGCTTCGAAGTTCCACCGTTCTTAGAGATTGCCACCATTCTGACAGTTAAGGGGGGAGAGTGAAGAGTTGGTCGTCACCGTGGCCGTCGAGCAGTCCGATGCGCACCGCGGCGTCGAGCCAGGCGTGGGCGTAGTTGATGGCGCCGAAGGCGCGCACTAGGTCTCCGGTTTCCATGAAGTGTCGGGCGTCGGCGGCGTAGTCATCGCACATTCGCATCATGTCAGCCAACCGGGTGGCATCGGTGTCACCACCCTCGGATGTTGGGATGGGGGTGGCCTTCTCCTTGGCGCGAGCGGTCAGGTCGAGGTACTTCTCGACCAACTCAACTGTGACTCTGTCGTTGGAGCCATCTGTGGCCACATCAGCCACCTCGCTCCTTGATTGCGAGTAGCCGATGGACATCTTCTGACCTTCCGAGGGTGCCATAGAGTTCGACCGCGCGGGTCAGCAGACCGTTGTCCTCAGCATCCCTCGCCGCCTCGAAGATGACTTGCCGCTGCTCCCAGTCGACCCTGCGTCGCTCCTCGGAGACCAACTTGCGCAGAAGTTCGCTCCTTCGTGAGATGAGGCGGGGCGATTCCCACCAGCGGAGCAGCCCGTCGCGTGTGGAGGATGCCATCACATCAGCGTCGTTGCTAGCCAGAATCACTCCAGCTGGCAGCGCATCTCCTTCACTTGGTGGAATTCGGTCGAGAGAGCCGTCCATCGTCAGCATCCACCAGCCGTCTCCGGTTCGGACCGCCTCCAATGGGTCGACCCCAGTCGATACCAACTGCTCCAAGGAATCCCACCCGAACGGGTTTGGGACCCCTTCGAGGATACTACCATCCATCGCCTGCACCAACATTCGTCCGGATGAGAGGCGGCTAGCCCACGCCCAGCGCCTCTCCTCGATGATGCGCTGACTATCCTCGCCGAACAGGCGCAGGCAGCGTAGATGCCCGTCGTCATCCATCGCCAGCAGATGCTCTCTGTCGAGCCAGCCGACCAACTTGCGAATTCTGCCGGGGCGCAGTCTGCGGATTCCTCGCCCCTCATTGTTGAACAGGTGGACATGGTCACCCCTGTCAGGGAGCACCCAGCCACCGCCCGGTCGAGAAAGCACATCTCGGAAACCCCCTGAGACGGCGCGGCCCTCACCGAGTGGGTCACCTGTCGCAAGGCTCAGCAGATGGAATCCCGGGCCAGAGAGAACGGCCACGTTCGTGGAGTCGGCCACAAGCCTGTAGACGTCGAATTGGAAAGTCCTCTTCCAGACAAAGTCACCGAGGTCGGAGATTAGCCGTACAACACCACCGCAAGCGACGATGATCCCGTCCGAAAGGGCGCAGACGGCGCCCACACGGCCCTCCAACTGGTGGCTCCACGAGACCCGCCAGTCGCCATCCATTCACTCACCTCCCTGTCCGAGGTTGGTCAGATGATCCTTGGCCTGAGCACTGATTCGGAACAGTCGCGATCTGCCCTGCCTCCGTGCTGTGAGGATGCCGAACTTCTCCATGCCGTTGAAAAGTTGTGACAACCGGGGCCTTCCCACATCCAATTCGGTCTGCAGGAACTCATCGGATGGTGAGACTTCACGTTCAATCGCCTGTTCCAAAATCGTCATCTCGGACTCTCCAAGAGACATCAGTCGGTTGATGTCGAGCCCCGGAGCGTGTTGGATGGGGCGGGGTCGACGTATGTGAGCGAGTGCGTTTCTGACCTCTACTGGTGCAGGCTCAAAGGGCTCTTGTTCGTCGTTTTCTTCGTCGAGTTGCCCAGCCGATTCCAACTCATCTCCCAAATCTGGGATTTGGCCTGCACCCGCAGGAGCCCGGTCGGCCGGTTGGGCGGTCACGGGAGAGGCGGATTCGGGAGCTGGGTCTGACCCATCGAAGGGAGATTCTGCACCTTCAGCGACCCAAAGGTCAACGCGTGGGTCGGAAGTATCCACCTTACGGCCTTTGCTTGGCTTCAGTTGGTCTCCCTGGAGGCGCGCCTTGTGAGGGCCCTGAGTCTTAGGAGCGTTTGGCGGTCGCTGTGTCATCCCTGAAGGCTGAGTCATTGCGGCGTCGCGGTTCCGGTCAATGAGGGCGCCGAATCCTCCAGCCGAGCGCGGGGGGGCTGTCCCGGGTGCCATCTCTATGATTTCCGCGCCGCCCGCCTCATCGCGTAGCAGCTCCTGTTCCGGCTCCGGGCTCGTAGGCGGCTGTTCGGCATCCGCTGAGGGAATTTGCTCTTCAGTTCCAGGTTTGAACTCCGTTTTTGGATCCTCGTCCCAATCATCGGGCCACTCTTCGTCCCCCTCTTCCTCCTCTTCCTCCTCTTCTTCGGGGTCATCAAGGGGGGTCTCTGGTGGAACAGCATCTGCTTCAGCGGGCTCACCCCAATCTTCTGCGGCCTGCGCCAAGGAGGGGAAGAGGCGCGTCGGTTCCTCGACTTCAGGTGTGGAGGGTGATGTCTCCTCCTCTTCGATCACCATGTTTGAGCGGTCTGACACCGAGGGCTCGGGTGGCTCGGAGTCGGCCGTTGGCTCATCATCTACCTCTGACACCTCGATTTCAGTCTCAAGTATGGGGGGCGCAGCCTCTGATACCCGCTGAAAGGTCCCATCGTCGACCTTCGTGCGCCCCCGCTCGTAGAAGGAGATGCTCAGTTCGAGGTTCCGGGCGTCTGTGACTGGCATTCCACGGGAATGGTCCACCAAATCGCGCAGCAGGCGAATCGCTCGACCGACATGGCCGGAGGTCTGTTCCATCACCATGTCCAGCAACGGCCCCGGCGCAGTCCAGGCAGCCCTGCTCGCCTTGTGCACCCGCTTCGCGATGAGTTCTGCCATCTGGCCTCTGTTGAGCGGTGCTAGCGGCTCTGTGACATCCATCTCAGCGAGTAGTTCCTCTGGGAAGGCGGCTAGTTGTCCCGGGGTCATCGTGATGACCGTGAGAGCACGCAAGTTGGTGAGCACCGGCATCAGCGCGCAGACCACCTCTGATAGCAGAGGACCGTGCACATACGGGACATCTATGACGATCAGTGGGAGCAGGTCTGAACGGCTCCCCAACTCCTCCTGCAGAGTGTGGATCAGAGCGCTTGGAACCGGGGGTGTTTCAAAGTCTCCCATCAGGTCACAATAGAGCTGGTTCAGGAGGGTAGGAACGACCTCGGAAGAGGGCCAGAAAACGGTGTGGAACTGGTTGGTCACTCCGGCCAGAGATTGGACCACGGAAGTGCGCCCACTCCCCCTCTCTCCAACCAGTGCAACCACCTTTGGTGAGAAGAACCGAATCGAGTTCCCAAGTGCGCTGAAAACATCGTTCCTGCCAATCATCAAATCGAGTTGGTCATGGGTCAAGGCTCGGACATCGAAAGGGTTCGACCTCAGGTGTGGTAGGTTCAGCCTGTCAGGGCGCTCTGACTGCATTAATACGCGCCAACTCAAAGTCCACTTAACATGTTTACGCGTCGGACCATGGTTTCGGGACCCGTTTGTAACCGTTGAAAGGACCACCGAGCCCCCAAATACCCCTAAAACTGTGACTTTTTACGGTAATTATATTCCTCATTAACGCGTTAATAACGCATCGTAAAAAGCGTTAACCCGTCAGCACCTCCCGATTAACGGTTCACTAACGCATTAGGAGTGGCGGCGCACACCCTCTTTCATCCTAGAAATGAGGCTGAACCCCTCACTTTCCTGCCCTGTACTCGGCAGGTCTGCATTCCCTGCAGAGAAGGTTGGAAGTCCGGTGAAGGCGGTCGGAGGTTTGGCCTCGGAATGCTTTAGGTGGGCCGCTGAAAGTGACAGCGTGGGGAATCACGATGCCAGTCGAAAACAGCCGCCTGAAAGGCTTCTACAAACTGAGCGTCGAGGAGCGTCGCGAGAAGGTCGCAGAACTGGCCGGCTTGGACCCCGAGGCGGTCGCTGCATTGGCTGCTACAGGGGAGCTTTCTGAGGCTGCTGCGGACCGCATCATCGAGAACGTGATTGGGACCCTCGCGCTGCCTGTCGGGGTGGCCACAAATTTCATCGTTGACGGTGAACATTATCTGGTCCCATTTGCCCTCGAAGAACCGTCAGTTGTGGCTGCTGCCAGCAACATGGCAAAACGCTGTCACGCCAAGGGTGGATTCGTCTCAGACAACACCGACCCAATCATGATCGGGCAGATACAAGTGGTCGGCTGTGAGGACCCCTTTGCGGCCAAGGAAGCACTGCTTTCCGCCTCCGATGAACTGATTTCTGCGTGCAACGAAGTCGACCCGATTCTAGTCAGATTCGGTGGCGGTTGCAAGGGGTTGGAAGCGCGTGTTTTAGACACCCAATCCGGTCCGATGGTGATTGTTCACATCCTCGTTGACTGCCGCGATGCGATGGGTGCAAACGCGGTCAACACGATGGCTGAGAGCATCGCTCCGCGAGTCGAATCCATCACCGGAGGAACGGTCATCCTGCGCATCATCTCCAACCTCGCGGTCCACAGGTTGGCCCGAGTCAGAGCCACATTCACGCCAGAGGAGATGGTCAATGCGGGCGAGTCTTCTGAGGAGGGTGCCAAGGTGATTGATGGCATCATCCAGGCCTATCACTTCGCTGCCGCAGACCCATTCCGTGCGACCACCCACAACAAGGGCATCATGAACGCCATCTCGGCGATTGCGGTGGCGTGTGGGCAGGATTGGCGTGCAATCGAGTCAGGAGCGCACTCCTACGCAGCACACGAGCGGACCTACGGCTCCCTGACCCACTGGGAGAAGGACGACGAGGGGAATCTCGTCGGCTCGATCGAACTACCCATGGCGGTCGGGCTGGTCGGAGGGGCGGTGCGGGTACACCCCACAGCCAAGGCGAACGTCGCTATCATGGGTGCGAGGACCGCTGATGAACTGGCAAAAGTCATCGCAGCGGCAGGAATCGCCCAGAACCTTGGTGCTCTGCGCGCATTGGCCACGGTTGGCATTCAGGCTGGACACATGAAACTCCACTCCCGTAACATGGCAGTCACCGCTGGCGCCGCTGATGACGAGGTCGAAAAAGTGGTCAAACTGGCAAAAGAGAGCGGCAGAATAACCGCCGAATCAATCGAGACTGCTCTTAGACAGGTGCGCGGCGAGTAATTCACTCGGCTTCCGCGGCTTCGGGCTCTTCTTCAGGTTCACTAGCCAACTCAATCGGCGCACCGTTGTCGGATTCCTCGGCCTCAGGCTCTTCGGATTCGTCCTCGGATTCCGAGTCTGCTTCGGCTTCTTCGGCACCATCCTCATCGAGTTCGACCTCCTCTACATCGCCGTCATCATCACCTTCGGCGCCCGAAAGAACATCTGCGAGTTGGCTGCCGGTCAGTCCTAGCTCCCGGGCCTGCTCTTGGAACCAGGCGGCAACGTCATTAGTTGAGGTGTGGGGACATCCGAAGTACTCGGAGAAGCGGCGAGTGGTGGTCAGACGGCGTGTGTTGCCGTCGAGTCGCTTGTCTATGAGACCCAATTCTCGCAGGTCACCGACATGCTCGTAGGCGACCTGCCCCAACATCTCGACAAGACGGTTCTGCTTCATCGGCTGGTGGTAGGCGATGAGTGCCGCCGCCCTCAGAAGTCGCTTCGGAATCTCGGTCCGTGCAATCTTCGGGATGTGGTTAGAGAGTTGGGGTTTGACCTCGAGGACCCAATAGCGGTTGATTTCGGTCAATTGGATTGCAGTCCCCTCTCTGGCGGTGATCGCCTGCTGCAAATCGAGAAGTTCCATCCTGATGGTCGACTCGCTCACTCCGAACTGTTCCGCCAACTCGCTCTGCTTGAGAGAACGCCCTGCCCCAAACAGTGTCGCCTCCAACAAGGTTGGAAGTTGAGGCTCCTCACTCATGCTTCCACCTCCGGTGTGACTTCAACGGTGACCGCGTCAAAGTCGGCCAGATGAGGCCACTTGTCCTGAAGGAAGATATCTCCATGGGGGTATTCCACCTGCCATATGTCGGTGTACCCGCGGTGGGTCAGGAAGAGAGCTGAGACGAAGCCGACGATGCCACCCTCGGTCTCCGCATCCTCTGGATTCCATCCAAGGTCGATTCCCTGCTCCTTCAGTCGCTCAGCCACTTTCTGGACGGTGACCGGTTCACCAGTCGGTGCAAGTTCCCGGATGGCGGACCAAGTGCTGCGAATTTCCTCTTCGAGGTTCTCTTGATGGACACGCCCCTTGACGTCGGCGATCGCGTTTTTCACTTCAGCCGCATGCTTCACTCGGGCCGCCTCTCGGATCTGTCTCTCCTCGGCATCCTCGTGTGCCTCTGCGAGGCAGCCCAACAGCTCGGCGAGTGTGACCGGCCGGCCCGCATCACGCTTGATGCGGCCGTCAAACAGGCTCGGAAGGGCATCACTCGCCTCGCCGGAGAGAATGCTCGTTGTGAAAGCGAATTCGTCGTCATCGTACTCAGTCTGCCAGCCCGGCATGTAGTCCCACTCATCATCTTCCCAGCCGTCGGCATTTTCAGCCCTGCTCAGGAGGGTGGAGGCCTGTCCGTGAAGGACTTGCCAAGCCATGCGAATCAGGCGGCCACAGGTCGGCAGGTCGATGTTCTCAGCGTCCTTCATTCTCTGGTTGAACAACTCTATGAAAGTCTCCAAGTCGATGTCCCACGGATCTAGGTCATTGCTGTTGAACATCTGCAGAACGAGTGCGACACTTCGGTCAAACGGATCGATGAGCGCCTGATGCTCGGCCTGCTCCATCTCTGCGAGTTCCTGAATGTGGTCGGCGTAGCGGCTCTTGTGCAGCCCGACCTTCTGGTCGTGGCCAATCATCGCTGCGATGATGTCGTCGCGCAGTGAGTGAGAGTCCATCGTGACCATTTGACTCACTCCTTCTCGTCCTCTGTCGGGAGTTTGATTTCGATTTCACCCTCTTCGGCTTCCGCTGCTGCCTCCTCGGAGTCGCGGGCGTCCAATTCGTCACGCTGTTCCTGCTCGATGGGGAGTGCGACGCTCAACTTGTCGTCCATGTCTTCCTTGGAATCCTCGGCGCGGTCTGCGAGTGAGACCAGAGTACCGTCCTCATCTTCCAACTCTACTCCATCTTCGGTTGTGATGTCGCCATCTGCGAGTTCGCTCTCCGCCTCCAACTCGAGTTCGTCGGCCTCGACTGCCTCGACCGGCTCATCGAGGTGAATACCACCCAGACTAGACGGTGATTCGACCTCTTCTGGAGCGCGCGCCATGTCTGCCGCCTTTGGAAGGCCCTCGAGTTCCTTCTTCTTCTCCTCGGTGGCCTTCATCGCTTCGAGTTCCTTGTGGGCGGCGTCTCCTAGTTCAATCGCCTGCTCTCGGTCGAAGTCTGTTATGAGACGGCTGCAGCCGTCGCCGGCGTGGGTGATTCCGATGTGGTGGTCGGCGAGTTGCAGACTGACCTTTCGCAATGTCACCATGATGAACTGCGCCTGTTGGCTGCGAAGTCGGCAGAGCGAGGCGATGTTCTCGGCGTTGAAAGTGTCCAAGTTCTGGTCGACTTCGTCGAAGTAGTAGAACGGCGAGGGTTCGAAATCTTGGATTGCAAAGATGAGTGCCAGTGCAGCCATCGATTTCTCGCCGCCGGATAGCAGGCCAAGTCCGCTCTTCTTTCCAGGTAGTCGGGCCCACATCTCGAGACCTCCCTCAAAGGGCTTCTTCGGGTTCTCCAAGCGCAACTCTGCTGCGCCACCCGGTTGCAGGTGCTTGAAGACTCGGCCGAAATTCTCATTGACGATATTGAGAACTGTTGTGAAGCGGGCGCAGCGCTCATCTTCGAGTTGGTCGGCGAGACCGACCAGTTGGTTTCTCCGCGCCCGGAGTTTCTTTGCATCCTCAGTGAGGTTTCCACTGCGCTCCATTGCTTCGTCGTACTGCTCGATGGCTCGCATGTTGACATCGCCGAGGTTGTTGACCTTGCGCTCGAGTGTTCGGACAATCGCTTCGATGTCCTTGACAGTTGGAAGGGTGTCGTCACTCTTGGGCGGCTTGATCTCAAGAAACTGCATCTCCTCTGTGAGTTCCTCGAGTGCGCGTCGCCTCTGCTCTATCTGCAAGTTGAGGTCGTCGATTCGCTTGCGGGTTGTCTCCCTTTCGCGCCCCTTCTGCTCCAATCGGGCGCGCAGGGTTGCTCTGTCCTCGCGGAGGTTGAGGCGCTGGTCATCCAACTCCCTGTGCTCCTCGGTGACCTGTGAGTGTGCTTCGACGACGATGTCGAGTTCCACTTGATAGACCTCAATCTCGCCCTCCATCTCTGTGATTCTCGCCTTCGCCTTCTCAATGATGCCAATCTGCTCGCCGTGTCGGCGGGAGTAGTCTGCCGCCTGACTACCGAGAAGTTGTGACTGATTCTCGCCGCCGGAGAGGGTCGACTCCGCGGTGAGTCTGGCA
>Ga0208391_1001446_pt1 | contig 11240 bp, 7 predicted proteins | sample Knorr_S23_td_Bot_FD_185612 | JGI IMG/M metagenome (GOLD analysis project Ga0208391, IMG submission 185612) | Marine microbial communities from Southern Atlantic Ocean transect - Knorr_S23_td_Bottom_ad_3770_LV_A (SPAdes) (version 2) | ecosystem: Environmental > Aquatic > Marine > Oceanic | place... | reverse complement strand
TCCATGTTCTCTAGCAACTTGTGCACATATTTGTCTATATGTTGAAAGTCTATCTGCATTTCTTAACACATCATCAAACATCCAGTTTAATTCTAACTGACCAGGAGCATCTTCATGATCTCCTTGAATCATGTCTAATCCCATGGCATTTGAGTATTCAATCACTTTCATAAATACTGGTCTTAAAGATTCAAATTGGTCTATGTGATAACAATATGGTTTGGAAAATCCTTTACCAGTTGGTGTTCCATCTTGATTTCTGGTTAACCACATCATTTCTGGTTCAGTTCCAATTCTTAATTTCAAACCTTTATTTTTTTTTGTAAATTCCTCATGATGTATTCTTAAATTTCCTCTACAATCAGAAGTTAAATGACTACCCGGATTTTCTCTTTCTTCTCTATTTCTAAAACAAGTACAATATACTCTTCCAACTCTTTTATCCCAAGGCACTTGAACAAAAGTTTCTGGATCAGGAATTCCAACTAACTCTAAAGATTCTGGTCCATAACCAATATAATGTTTATTACGATCTACAAATAAATTTGCTGTTGATCCATAAACTAACTGAAAACCTTTTTCTGAAATTCTCTCCCAGTGATCAGCGGGTATACCTTTTCCAACAATTCTTCCAGTAACAGAAATAAATTGAAAATAAATATATGTAATTCCTAATTCATTAATTTTTTCTCTTACCTGTTTAACTAGTTTCGCTCTACCAGATCTATTCACATGTTTTTCCAGATCGGTCATTTTCCCCCTTCAAAGAATTTTATATTAAAATAAAATTATCTGATAATTGAATTCGTGTCCACACTGTAAGTTTAACTCCAAGGAAAAGGACTACTCGAAGTTGGGTGCAAATTACCTTTCTCGTATCGGTTGAATCTAAATGGTTTTAATAATTCACTTTCATTGCCTAGTAACTCATTAGCAACTAATTCTCCAACACCAAGCATCTTATAACCATGGTTAGAGTCTGCAATTATATATACATTTTCACAGAAACGATCAAAGATAGGAAATGAATCTGGAGTGAAACAACCCAGTCCGCCAGATGGTCCTGCTTGATAATTTTTTATTTGTCCTTCAAATCTTTTTTGACAATGTGCTAAAGCCGAACACCACATATGTGCAAATTCATCTGTCGTTTGAAATTCAGTTGAGTCAATTCCATAAGGATCAACGTTTACTTCATCAGCTGACTTATTTACTATATATGGAGAAGATCCGCCTTGAATTCCATTAAAGTTAAAATCAGGTTTATAATATATTCCCCACGTTTTATCAGTTATAAGTGAGCCATCTACATCGGAATATAATGGAGCATCACTATCAACATGAATTACCGGAGGCATTTTTCCATCATTGGTTTTTTGAAAATTTGGATCAACTCCTAAAACACCTTCGGTTAAAAACCAATATATCCACATTGGTCTATCTTTATGAAGAACGCCATTTTTATCTTTAATTGAAATCTTTTTTGGTAGATCAAGCATATCCCAAAAAGTTTTTACCCAAGGACCTGCTCCCACAACTACCTGTTCACAGTCAATTGTGCCTTTTGAAGTTTTAACACCTGTTACCGCTTTACTATTACTTCCTCTTTTAAAACCTGTAACTTCAGTACCTGTAATAATTTTTACCCCTAAAGCTTCAGCCTTATCTGCTAAACCATAAATTGCTGCAGAATTATTTGCATAACCACCCCTTTTTTCATGTAATACAGAAGTTATACCTTTGGCTTGCCAATCATCTAATATTTCCTTCATGTATTTCATTGAATCTTTTTCTCCTTCAATGAACACAGACTCATAACTGATTGCTTTTTGTTGTTCATAGATACTGGTTACATCTTTTCTCATACTTTCAGGACTTATTTGCATGTAGCCAATTGGATGATAATGAAATGTTTTTGGATCACTTTCCCAAACCTCAACAGAATGAGCCATTAATTCTCTCATGGCAGGTTGGAAGTAATTATTTCTTACTACACCACAAGCTATTCCACTAGCACCTGAAGCAATTCCACCTTTGTCAATAACAACTATATCGTTATTACTTCCGTTTCCATTTTTTTTATTTTTTTTTGCTAGATTCCAAGCTGTGCTTAAACCGTGTATTCCAGCCCCTATAACAACATATTTAGCTTTAGTTGGAAATGCCATAATTTAGCGAATAATCTTTATTGAATTCATATGCGACGAATAACAAAAACACCAAAGTTAAAAAAGTTTTTTTTTTATTACTAAAAAGTATATATAATAATAATACCTTAATATTAATGCTATATTATATTATTTTTTAGAATTACTATAAAAATATACTTTAATTTGTATGAGTCACCAATATTATAAACCTGCAAGGTATAGGTTACAAAGAAGTGAACTAGCAGTACCAGGATCATCTCCTAAAATGTTTGAAAAAGCCTTAAATTCAAATGCAGATTACATTTTTTTAGATTTAGAAGATGCAGTTTCACCAAATGACAAAATTTCTGCCCGTCAAAATGTCATTAAGGCACTTAAAGAAATTAATTGGAGAGAAAAAAGCAAAACTATCTCAGTAAGAATAAACAGCCTTGATACACATTACATGTACAGTGATGTGGTTGAAATTGTAGAGCAAGTTGGTGATAAAGTTGACACTATATTAGTACCAAAAGCTGGCACAGCTAGTGATGTGTATATGGTTGATTGTTTGTTAACGCAAATTGAAACTAATAAAAAATTTAAAAATAAAATTGGAATAGAGTGTTTAATAGAAACTGCTCTAGGAATGTCAAATATTAAAGAAATAGCAAAGTCTAGTAACAGATTAGAAGCACTTCATTTTGGAGTTGCTGATTATGCAGCAAGTTTAAGAGCACGAACAGTTGTAATTGGTGGATTAAATCCTGATTACCCAGGTGATCAATGGCATCATGGTTTATCCCAGTTAGTTATGACTTGCAGAGCTTATGGATTAAGAGCAATTGATGGACCTTTTGGAGATTTTAATGATCCAGATGCATATATTGCATCAGCTAAAAGAGCAGCAGCAATTGGCATTGAAGGAAAGTGGGCAATACACCCTTCTCAAATTGATCTTGCTAACAAAGTTTTTTCCCCGCCAGAATCTGAAGTTAATAAAGCAAAAAGAATTTTAGAAGAACTGGATAAAGCGGCAAAAGAAGGAAAAGGCGCAGCACAGCTAGATGGAAGAATGATTGATGCCGCTTCAGCTAGGATGGCAGAAAATATTGTAAATATAAATAAACGTATACAAGGCAAATAAATAAAATGGATATACACGAATATCAGGCAAAAAAAATACTTTCAGGTTTTGGAATAGAAATTCCAAGAGGAGGAATTGCTTACAGTCCAGAAAATGCTGAAAATAAAGCTCGTGAAATTGGTGGATCAAAATGGGTTGTAAAAGCACAAGTTCATTCTGGAGCAAGAGGTAAGGCAGGAGGAATTATAATTTGCAACAGCGCTTTAGAAGTTGCCCAAGCAGCCGACAAGCTTCTTGGCAAAAAGTTAATTACAAAACAAACAGGCCCACAAGGTAAAATTGTCCATAGAGTTTATATTGAAGAAGCTACGGATATTAAAAAAGAATTATATCTAGGATTAGTTTTCGACCGTAGTTCTGAATGTATAATGGTGGTTGCTTCAACAGAAGGTGGTATGAGCGTAGAAGATATTTCCAAAGAGAAACCCGAAAGTATAATTAGATCAAAAATAGAAGTTGCTGTTGGAATGCAAAAATTTCAAGCAAGAGAGATTGCTTTTGGTTTGGGCATTGATCCTAAACTCATTTCTAGAACGGCAGAAGTAATTATAGGGTGTTACCGTGCATTCAGTGAATTAGACGCAACTATGGTAGAAATTAATCCGTTAATAATATCAAAAAATGATCATATTTTAGCTCTCGATTGTAAAATGAGTTTTGATAATAATGCTTTGTTTCGTAGAAACCAAGTTTCTGAGTTAAGAGATAAGGCACAAGAAAATTCAAATGAAGTTTATGCTTCAGATAGAGGCCTTAATTATGTTAGCCTTGAGGGTAATATCGGTAATATTATTAATGGAGCCGGTTTAGCTATGGCTTCAATGGATATGATTAAATTAGCCGGAGGTGAGCCAGCAAATTTTCTTGATGTCGGTGGAGGTGCTACTCCTGAAAAAATGGTTAAAGCGTTTAAATTAATTTCTCAAGATGAAAAAGTGAAAGTTATTTTAGTAAATATTTTTGCTGGTATAAATAGATGTGACTGGGTTGCTGAAGGAATAGTTCAAGCTTTACAAAAAATAGAAATTAATATGCCTCTTGTAATACGTTTAGCAGGCACAAATGTAGAAAAAGGTAATAAAATTTTAAAAGAAAGCAAAATAAATTACATTGAGGCCTCAACTTTAGAAGATGCGGCAAACAAAGCTGTTAAGGCACTTAAAGAATTGGGGAAAAATTAATGTCGATATTAATTGATAAGAAAACAAAAATAATAATTCAAGGTTTTACTGGTAAGTTTGGCTCTTTCCATGCAGAAGAGATGATTAAATATGGTACTAATATTGTTGGTGGAGTCACTCCTGGAAAAGGTGGACAAACCCATTTAAATCTTCCTGTTTTTAATACAGTTAAAGAAGCAGTCAAAAATACTGGAGCAAATGCTTCAATTTTATTTGTACCACCTGCTTTTGCAGCAGATTCCGCAATGGAGGCAGCTGATGCTGGAATTAAAACTTGTGTAGCAATTACAGACGGAATTCCTTCGCACGATATGATCAAAATCAAACGTTATATGAGAAGATATTCTAAAGCAGAAAAAATGACACTCATTGGACCAAATTGTGCTGGAGTTATTAGTCCAGGAAAAGCTTTGTTAGGCATTATGCCAGGACATATATATAAAGAAGGTAAAATTGGAATTATTGGACGATCTGGCACACTTGGATATGAGGCTGCTCAACAATTAAAAAATTTAAATATAGGCATTTCAACGAGCGTTGGAATTGGTGGAGATCCTATAAATGGAAGTTCATTTAAAGATATTATAGAAAAATTTGAACAAGATGATGAGACGGATGCAGTATTAATGATTGGTGAAATAGGAGGACCACAAGAAGTAGCCGCAGGTAAATTTGTTAAAGAAAATATGAAAAAACCAGTAATAGCTTACATAGCAGGATTGACAGCTCCTAAGGGAAGAATAATGGGACACGCAGGAGCAATTGTGTCTGCTTATGGAGAAAGTGCAGTTGAGAAAGTTGAACTTCTAAAAGAATGTGGAGTTGTTATTTCGAAAAACCCTTCTGTTATGGGCGAAACTGTAAAGACAGCTTTAAATGGTAAAAAAAGTTAAATATAAAATTGCAAACATTAAACTTTCTAAAATTGTAAGTTTATTAGGAAAAATTTTAGGGATTGTAGTTAAAGAACAAGAAGGACTATTTCTTTACAACAAGATAGAAGAAATAAGATCTTTATCCAAAGCAAGCAGAGGCACAAAGAGTAAAAAAAAAATTAAATTAAACGAAACAAGAAAATTTCGTCAACTAATATCTAAAATTAATAAATTAAAACCAAAAGAATCCTTGGTTGTGGCACGATCTTTTAGTAAATTTTTAAATTTTTCAAATTTAGCAGAGTCACTTGATAGTGTTCATAAAATTGATGAAGGTAAAGTTCAAAAAGCACAAGGAACAAATGCTTTTACAATTTTAGAGGATGCTATTGATAGATTGTTAAAACAAAAATCAATTTCTAAAGAAAAGTTTTATCAAGCTGCTAAATCAATTAAAGTTGATTTAGTTTTAACAGCACATCCAACAGAAGTAAAAAGAAGAACACTTATACAAAAATATACTAATGTGAATAATATTTTAGAAAAATTTAACAAATCTAGAATATTTAAAATAAAAAATATTAAAAAAGAAACATTAGCCATGGAAAGAAACCTTCACGAAGAAATCACATCAATATGGAAAACAGATGAATTAAAAAGAGCTAAACCAAATCCTACTGAAGAAGCTAAATGGGGACTAGCGGTAATAGAGGATAGTTTATGGAATGCTGTTCCAAAAATATGTTCAAGATTTAATGAAGCTGTTGAGGTTTATACTGGAAAAAAATTACCAATAAATTTTTCTCCACTAGTATTTGGATCTTGGATGGGTGGAGATCGAGATGGAAATCCAAATGTTACTGCAAAAACAACTGAAGAAGTTGTTTTGTTATCAAGATGGGAAGCAGCGAATTTATATGAAAAAGAATTTACCAAAATAATTGAAAAATTATCTATGCACGAGTGTTCGAAAGAATTAAAGAAAAAAGTTGGGAATAGCCAAGAGCCTTATAGAGTATTTTTAAGACCAATAAGAAATAAATTAAAGACCACACAAAAAGAAATTGAACTATTTTTAAATGAAAAAAAACCATTAAAACAGTCACTATTGGTCCAATCTGTTAACGAAATAAACAATCCTTTAAAAGCGGTTTACAATTCTTTGTGCGAAATTAAATGTAAAGCGATTGCAGATGGTTCCGTATTGGATTTACTTAGAAGAGCTTATTCCTTTGGTTTAAATTTAGCTCGCCTTGATATTCGTCAAGAATCTAAAAAACATTTAAAATTAATGAAAAGTATTTGCAAACATCGGGGTTTAAGTGATTTCGAAAAGTGGTCAGAAGATAAAAAAATTTCTTTTTTATCAAAAGAATTTAAATCAAGAAGATCTTTGATAGCAAAAAATATTTCTTTTGATAAAGAAGATAGCGAAACTTGGTCTACTTTTGAAATGATCTCAAAATTACCAAGAGAATGTTTGGGGGCTTATATTATTTCAATGGCATCTAAAGTGTCTGATATTTTAACTGTAATGGTTTTACAAAAAGAAACTGGAATGAAATTATGCTTAAGAACTGTTCCTTTATTTGAAACTTTAAGTGATCTTGAAAATGCTCATCATGTTATGAAAGAATTGTACAAAATACCTTGGTATTTAAAATATTTTAAAAACAAACAAGAAGTGATGATTGGTTATTCTGACTCAAGTAAAGACGCAGGAAAATTGGCTGCAAGTTGGGCTCAGTACTGTACTCAAGAAAAGTTACAAGAATTATCTAACAAGCATAAAGTTAATCTTACTCTGTTTCATGGACGAGGAAGTTCGGTTGGTCGAGGAGGAGGACCGATTTATGAAGCTTTACTATCACAACCCCCTGGAACAGTTAATGGCAGAACACGCGTAACTGAACAAGGAGAAATTATACAACAAAAATATGCAACAGAGTCAATTGCCGAATACAGTCTTGGTACTTATATAGGATCCGTATTAGAAGCAACTTTGGCACCACCAATAAAACCAAAAAAACATTGGCGAGAATTAATGAATGTTATGAGCAAAGTTTCTACTAGCGCTTATAGAAGTAACTTTATTAATAAGGATTTTTTAAGATATTATTTTGAAATCACTCCTCAAAAAGTATTAGAACAACTTTCTATAGGTTCTAGACCAGCAAAAAGAAATAAATCAAAAAATATAAAAAGTTTAAGAGCAATTCCTTGGGTATTCGCTTGGACACAAATTCGTTTTCTTTTACCGGCATGGTTGGGAATATATGAAGCATTAAATTATTCTATTAAGAATAAAAAAATAAACGTGTTAAAGGACATGTTAAATCAATGGCCATATTTTTATGCAATGATGGATATGTTAGATATGGTTTTAGCAAAAACGGACCAAAGAATAATAAAATTTTATGAAGAATGTCTTGGGGATAAAAATCTAAAAAATACTGGCGAAAAGCTGAGAAAACAATTATCAACATTAATTTATTTAAATAGAAAAATAATACCAACTTACATTTTAGAACAACGAAAAGAATACAGAGAGTCCGTAAGAAAAAGAAATACTTATGCGGAGGTATTAAATATATTACAGGCAGATATTATGAAAAAACTTTATAAGAATAAGTTAAAAATTAAAAATAAAAAAATTTTAACAGATGCAATGCTAGTTACAATCGCTGGTATAGCAGCAGCAATGAAGAACGTAGGTTAAAGTGTTATTTCTTTAAGAGTTTGTAAATATTGATCAAACTCTTCTATAAATTTTGTACTAGGTTTTATATTTTTTTTCCTTTGGTCTTTTAATGTTTTTTCTAAGTAAAAGAATCCTTTTTCACATGCTTCATTAATTATCAATGCTGATTTTGGTCTAGAAGTTTTAAATAACCTTGTTTTTAGTTCTTCTATCGTTATACGTTTATCTTGTTTATAATGGGCCATCACCAACAACATCATATGATAGTGGGAAGGTGATTTTCTAAAAAAAAAGTTGCTCGAACGATGGGATTGTCTCATTTGTTCTTCCCAAAATTCTAATAATTTTTCGGTATTTTTCATTTATGTTCTTACTTTTAATTTTTTGGGGTCATAAAAAGGAAAGGCAACAACTTTTGCAGGAATTCTTTTTTGATGACCATCAATTTTACCCACTTCGATGTCTGTACCAATGTCCGAATATTTAACATCCATTCTACAAAGCGCTATATTTTTACTTAATTTAGGAGATATCATTCCACTGGTTATTACACCAACTGTAGCTCTTCCAACGTGTACGCCATCTCCATTGCTAGCTTGTTCTTTACCAATTAACTCTAAACCAACCAGTTTTTTTTGTGGTGACTCTTTCCTTTTTATTAAAGCATCTTTTCCAACAAAATCATCTTCTTTAGTTTTTAATGCAACAGAAAATCCTATGCCGGATTCAAAAGGATCTGTCTGATCGTTAAATTCATAACCATAAAAAATAAGTCCCGCTTCAATTCTTACCATATCTAGACCTTCTAATCCCATTGGTGTTAAACCTAATCCTTTTCCAGATTCCCATACTTTTTCCCATACTTTAGGAGCGTCTTTAGGGTGGCACCAAATTTCAAATCCTAGTTCTCCTGTATAACCAGTTCTTGATACAATAATCGGTATTCCAATATGGTCATCAATTCTTGCAATAGAAAATCTAAACCATTTGAGTTCATTTATTGTTGCTTGAGCAGGAGGTGTCCAAACAAACTTTTCTAAAATTTTTCTGCTGTTTGGTCCTTGAACTGAAATGTTATGAATTTGATCTGTAGAGGATTTAACCCAAACTTTATAATTTTTTTTCTTAGCTAATTCTCTTAACCAAGTACCTCCATATTCCTGGCCACCAATCCATCTAAAATTATCTTTACCTAATCGAAAAATTGTTCCATCATCTATCATACAACCATTTTCGTAGCACATAGCTGAATAACTAACTTGACCTATTGAAATTTTTTTAACATTACGAGTTAAAGCATATTGCATTAAATTTTCAGAATCGGGACCCGTTATTTCAAACTTTCTTAAAGGTGATAAATCAATTGCAATGGCTTTTTCTCTACACGCTGTATATTCATTAATGGTTCCGTAGTCTCTGTAATTGTTTGCTAACCAATAACCATTATAGTCAATAAAATTTCTTGTTAACTTAGATGTATTTTTATGAAATCCAGTTTCTTTTGTTAATTTTGGTTCTGAATCTTCTTTCATTCTAAATGCTATTGCTTTTGAATATTTTTGTTCTTTTGGATAAGTTCTAACAAATATATCAGTAGGATTCCATCCATTTGCGGGGTCAACATCACATGGGCAAGCAGAAGAAGCGCATATTAAATCTTTTGATGCTCTAAATAATACATAATCTCCAGGTCTCGACCAAGGTTCATCAAAAGATACAACATTTAATTGATTAATATTTGTATTAAAAAAAAGATTAATAGCAGTCCAACCTTTTCTTGATTTTACCTCATATTTTTTTAAAGCATTATTAAAATTCTCTGAGCAATTTATGTGACCGAAGTAACCCATATCCTCATAGTATTTTGCAGTACATGCATAATTAAAAGTATCGTGTCTACCAACGGTATCTCTAACAACCTCAATCATTGGATCATGATACATGTCAAAAAATTTTGAAAATAAACCAGGTACTGGATAAGCATATCCCATAAATGTACGAGTAGCTGTAGCATCAATTATACTTTCAATTCTTTTATCAAGTTTTGCTTTGTCAAAAGCTAAAAAATCTGAACACTGTCTTCCAGCAGTATCAATGATTTGAATATAGTCTCCAGCTTTCACTTCATAAGTTTCAACAGTTCTTCTATTGATTAGTTTTTCAAATTTGGGATTGCCAAGAGGATCTGGAAGAATAAATTGTTCTTCACTAACTTCAAATTCAGATTTGTTTAAAAAAACAGTGAGATCAGTTGGAGGATTTTGATTATGTACGTTCATGGCTTCTCCAGGAGCTGCCAACATAACAATACTTTTGTCTTTAGATTGCAATGTAATCTTTTCACCCATCGGACAGTCTTGATTAAAAAGATTTGAGGATTGAGATCTGCTTATGTTGATATTTTTTCTTTTAAATAAATCTAAAATTTTTTTATCTTTTGAAATTGTTTTTTTTGAAAATTCGCCTTTTGAATTTTCTTTTAAGCTCAATATCGATAAATCGCTTTTTCCTTTTGAGTTAAAAACTGTAACTTCGCAAATCTGTTTTCCTTCATCATTTATAATTTCAATCTTGTCTTCAGAATTAATTTCAATAACTGATATACCACCACCTGGAACAAAATAACGTTCAACTCCAGGTGGTAGTGTTCTCAAACCAGGGTTTTTTATGTTAAGACTTGTTTGCATTATTTTTTTACTTCAAAGATAATCCTATCAACACATGGTAATTAAGTAAAACTCCTAATATTGTTTAGTAATAACTTAAATATATATTTAATATAAGCATTCCAGGTTGACTATGCTTTTAAAATAGAGGCATAATTAAAGATATTAATAATTATTAATACAAATAAATTAAGGAGGGGTAATGAAAAGACTATTGTCTTTAATATCTGCTGTATTGATCTCGTTAGTAAGTTTTACTACTGTTCAAGCAGCTGATAGTAAAAAACCTATCAGAATTCCAACACACAATTGGTCAAGTCAAGTTGTAATGGCTTACGTGATTGGTGGAATTTTTGAAAGTATGGGAAACAATGTGGAATATGTGCCGGCTGACTCACAAGCGGTTTACGAATCAATTCGTATTGGTGATGTAGATATATCACACGAAGTTTGGGAATCTGCTTTTGGTAAATCATTTACAACAGCTCTTGACAAAGGTGGTTTACTTGACTGGGGAGATCACGAAGCAAGAACTCTTGAA
>Ga0208391_1001434_pt1 | contig 11335 bp, 12 predicted proteins | sample Knorr_S23_td_Bot_FD_185612 | JGI IMG/M metagenome (GOLD analysis project Ga0208391, IMG submission 185612) | Marine microbial communities from Southern Atlantic Ocean transect - Knorr_S23_td_Bottom_ad_3770_LV_A (SPAdes) (version 2) | ecosystem: Environmental > Aquatic > Marine > Oceanic | place... | reverse complement strand
GGCGCCTGCTACAACGCTTGGTGCGGCCACTCCTGTACAAATTGGTGGTGCCCCTGGTCTCCCCGATCTTCCATCCGATCCGCGCCGTGATTCAGATGCAAAGGATAGAGAAAATCAAGAAACGCCGGGTCCGGGCGGCGACCAGAACGCGGACCAGAACAACGAACCTGAAAGTGCTATGGAGCGAAAAATCGTCAATGACGCGGCTGCGTACATTCGCGGGTTGGCGCACTTACGCGGGCGTAACGCCGACTGGGCCGAGAAAGCTGTCCGGGAGGCAGCAAGCCTCTCGTCAAACGAGGCTATTGACCAGCAAGTTATCGATTTCCTGGCAGATGATGTAACAGACCTACTGCAGAAGTTGGACGGACACACGGTCAATGTCCTTGGGGTCGAGCAGGTCTTAAAAACTACAGAAGTTTCCGTAGAATATCTTCGACCCGACTGGCGTAGTCAGTTGTTGTCGGTAATCACGCACCCGACCATTCTTCCTATATTGATGACACTCGGCATGTTGGGCCTAATATATGAGTTACTTAACCCAGGATTTGTATTGCCAGGAGTGGTTGGGGCAATTTGTTTGCTGCTAGCGCTTTATGCCGCGCAAGTGCTACCGGTTGACTATGCGGGCGTAGGACTCATCTTAGTTGGCATTGGCTTTATGGTAGCGGAGGCGTTTCTTCCTAGTTTCGGGGCGTTGGGAATCGGCGGTGTGGTCGCATTTGTAATCGGGACAGTCATTCTGATCGACACAGATATTGAGGGGTTTGCCGTGTCGTTACCTATGATGATTGGTATAGGGATCGTTAATGCCTTGGTGTTTGTTGGGATTGTTGGTCTAGCTGCAAAAGCTCGGCGCCAACCAATTGTCACGGGCCAGGAAGAACTGTTGGGCAGTGTCGGTGAAGTAATTACGGAGTTTGCAGATGAAGGGCGGGTGCGGGTCCACAGTGAGGACTGGAAAGCGCGCACTCGGGTTCCGCTGAAGGCGGGCGACAGAGTGCGTGTCACTGCGGTGGAGGGCCTGACGGTCATTGTTGAGCCACATCCGCGGGATTAAGAAGAATGTGGAAAGGAGCCCTAATCACAAGTCTTCTCGGTTTGCTCTTTGTGATAGGGTATGTCCTTGTAGAGATCTTCTCGAGTAATTCGGTTCTACCAGTACTGGCAGGCAAGGAGCCCGGGGGTAGTGGAATGACAATGTTGTCATGGGGTATTGGACTGCTTGTTGTTGTGGCGTTATTTGCCTCCGCCATTCGCATTCTGAGGGAGTACCAGCGTAGCGTTGTGTTTATGCTGGGCCGCTTCTGGAAAGTAAAAGGCCCCGGACTCATCATCCTGATTCCCGGCATTCAGCAAATGGTGCGCGTAGACATGCGTACTATCGTCATGGACGTTCCCACACAGGATGTCATCTCCAAAGACAACGTCTCAGTCAAAGTCAACGCGGTCGTGTACTTCCGTGTCATTGATGCTGAACGGGCCATCATCCAGGTCGAGAACTTCCTCGCGGCGACCAGCCAGCTCGCGCAGACTACACTGCGCTCGGTGCTGGGCCAGCACGAGCTCGACGAAATGCTGTCCGAACGGGAAAAACTCAACCATGACATTCAGGAGATACTGGACCAGAATACTGACAGTTGGGGAATCAAGGTGTCCAACGTCGAGATCAAACACGTTGACCTAGACGAGAGCATGGTCCGGGCCATTGCCCGACAGGCGGAAGCAGAACGGGAGCGGCGTGCCAAAGTCATCCATGCCGAAGGTGAACTCCAGGCATCGGAGAATCTGCTGCAGGCGGCCCAGGTACTCTCTAGGCAACCACAGGCGCTGCAATTGCGCTATCTGCAGACGCTGACCGAGATTACAGGAGAAGGCACCTCGACGATTGTGTTTCCACTGCCAATGGATTTCCTAGGGTCCTTGGCGAATCTGGTCAAGCAAGACCGGACGGACGACGGCAGCACTCACCAGGAACCTGACTAAAGAAGGGGGCCGTTATCAATGAACGAGACGGTGCTCTCTGACCGCAAAGCAGGAAAATGACCTCCCTGCCGGCCATGACATCCCCTATCGACGTCATTCAAGATAGCTGGGGGCTGGCCAGAATTACCCACGGATTGCACACAGAAGAAACGCTGCCGTAGTGGGATCGGTCACCTCCTCGATTGCCAATGTATCGCCGGGTTGCTTGAAAACAGCTGCTTTGGTTTTCAATCACGGGTCACTGTGTAACTCAATAATATCGCCGTCGGCGACTTGGTACTCAGCACTCACTCGCTGTCCGACAAACTGGACACCACCCCAGAGGCGGGCAAACTTGAGCGAGTGCGCAATATCCTTGTGCACCAGGCGGGCGACGTCCCGCACGGTGCCGCCCTGGCGTACTGTAAACGGTCGATCGAGATCAGCGGATTTACCGGGGATACGGGTGTACACGCGAACAATCTGCAGTGCACTGGCAAGGAACGGCCCCAGGTATTCCAATCCGTCGCCGGTTTTGGCCGAAACCACCATCGCCGGCAACCGGGTGCCGAGCAGAGCCTGCAGCAACTGCAACTCCTCGCCACTACCACTCAGGTCTGCCTTGTTTGCCACCATCAACGTGGGGAGGTCGTTGCGAAAGGGATCCTTGATCTCATCACCGTCTTGCGAGGTGCCATCATCGAATCTACCGTTGGCAGCTGGGAGCGCTGCGGCGTTAGCCTGTGGGATCGGTCCGGGCCAAGACTCGAGCAACGTGACCTTCTTTTCCACCAACCGATTGAGGATCACCTGCACCTGCTCGACACAGTCCGGTTCAGCAGGGTCGACCACGAGCAGAGCTGCGTCCGCCGGTTGCAATGCGTTTATGTACCAGTTTTCCATGAAATCCGCAGATACGGGTGGCAGGTCGATCAATTGAAACTGAATGTCCTCAAATGCCATCATGCCCGGCTGTGGTAAGTGGGTCGTAAACGGATACACGCCGATGCCGGCGCCGGAATGAGTCAACCGATCATGGAGGCTCGACTTTCCAACGTTAGGGGCACCGATTAGACTGACCTGCGCGGCACCCTCTGCGCGAATTACATGGGAAGGTCCACTGCGATGAGCCCCTTTCTTGGGCCCCGTCAGCTCTTCCCTGAGTTGCTTGACACGGGTCTTGATATCGGCCTGCAGGTTCTCCGTACCCTTGTGCTTTGGGATGGTACGGAGCATCTCCTGCAGGCAGTCAAGGCGCTCACGAGGTTCCCGTGCCTGACGGTACTCCACCTCGGCCTGTTTGTATTCCGGGCTGACGTTGGTCGGCATTTCTATTTCTCGTGCTTCATCTATAAGTGATTTCTCGAATGATAGATAAGAAACGGATGCATGACGCAGTGACAGAACTGTCTAACGTGCACAACAGTTAGGTACATTTTAGGCACAGTCGAAGAGAAAACCGGTAATCAGACTACGTAAGTCGTTGAAAAGATGGTAAGTCCGGAAGACTCCACACTGATCGATAAGGTATTGAATTGTAGTACGGTATCGTCAGAACAGTCAAAAAGTCACCGTCCAAAGTGCTGGATTTGGTTGGATGGGGTTGGACCAGAGCACATTAGAAGAGATGAGACAGGGAAATTTGCACCATTAGCGAAGATAAAGATTAAGAAACTAACCGGTGTATACCCCGCACTCACACCTAACCTAATCGTGCCATTGAAGCTGTATCAGACTGACGCTGACTTAAGGATTGCCAGCATCAATAAACCCTATAAATTCGTGAGTAATACGACCCGTTGGAGGCTGGTTAAGTTGTACTGAAGAAGAGGAAGGATTCTATGATCAAGCGCTTAGTCTTGGTTGCATCCGTATGCCTAACGGCATTGGTGATCTCTTCTTGTAGTGATAACAGCACACAATCTGGTGTGGAGTTGGGATTAGCTGGGACAGATGTTGCGCCAACTGCAGCTGATAATTTGGATGTAGAAGGTTCTCCCTATAATCGGTCAGCCAGTTGTGATCTCGTATTTGCTGGGACGAAATATGTCGACTACATATTGCATAAAGTTCTGGCGAAATGCGATTCGGTTAACAAGTACTATGCTTATCACGGAAAACCTCATAGTACGGCGACGTTAATTCAAGCGTTGGACAATTGGTGTACAAGCCAACATGGTAGTACTACTACCATCATTGATGCTGATGAGCAGCAGTGTAGTAGTGGTAGTGGCGCTTATAACGTTGTGACTGTTGGTTATGTTAATAAATATGGTGATCTGTTGGCTGTCTACAATGCTAGTGGAGGCGGACAAACCAAAAGTGCGTGGGGAAAGAACCACTACTGCAATAATGGTCGCACAGAAGGTCGAACCTACAGCGGATTGTCCGCTGCAAGCTGTAGCTCAACGACCGCCACAACTACTACCACGACGACTTCTTCGAGTGCCGAAAGTTGCTACGGAGATTACGTTCGCAAATATCCAGACTTGTTGGCTGTTTATAACTCATCCGGTGGTGGACAAAGTATTGAAGCATGGGGTAATTCGCACTACATCAATCATGGACAAACGGAGGGACGCTCAGCTTGTTCTACGACTTCAACGAGTACAACTACAACTACTACATGTAGTTGGCCGAGTGGAGTTTACAACTACCTATGTAAGCACAATGAATGTACAAAATTCTCGAATAGGACACGACGCTGGCCATCAACAAGAATACAAGTGTCCGGAGCGACGAGATCAGAGTGGCGAGAGGGTGCAATGGTGGCCAACTGTAAGTTTTAGCTTTGTTGGGTCGGCACCTGCTCAGGGCATTCAAATTATGGGTTACTCGAGTCAATATAGAAATGCTTGTGGTTGGGCAGTTCCGTATATGTACAGTTCGGGGGAATATGCTAAGTGTAAGATTTACGTTAACTCCGACATAGGCAACATGAACTGTACCCACGCAGACCTTATGGAGCATGAGATAGGCCATTGTAGTGGGTTTGCGCGACACACGGATGACAAAACTGTAATGAACAAATATGTAGGAGTTGGCCCGAGAACGTCTGCAGTCACCAATATGATTGGACTTTTATACTCACTGTCGCCGGGAAAAAATATTAGTTCAAAATTAACCAGTAACTATTCACGGTCTCCTAAATCGTCTATCGCATATGAGAAGAATGGAAGAAAACTGATTCCGCTGGGGATTTATTTTACGGAGGAGAATAAGTAATTAGGATTGCTTTATATTATTATCTTATTGCAGTGATCTTTGGCATGGTGGGTTGTGTGCAAACAACTTCTTTGCAAACAGAATCACTAGAGCGTGTGTCGATGGGAGCAAGTATGGGTGTACACGATGTGTCATGTACGAGGATTCGAGAATCAATTGCTCAACAGCTTAGCAAGTTGGATATTCCATACGAGTGGCGCGATAAGAATGAAGGCATGCTTTCTGTTGGTCCTTTTGTAGAAGACATAGGTTCTGCTAATACTTATTCAAGAATTCGGCAAAGTTACTATTTAGAGATCACGTGTAGTGATGAACTGACTACCAGCATTTCTGGTGACGCAATCCTTGAGGGACTAGGTAAGACTGGTCAATGGGTCTGGATCAATGATCCGGTAACGATCGAAAAACACAGTATGTGGTTTCTCCAAAGACTTGATTTATAGCCCATAGATATTCGTGTTGCAAAAACATTTTGGAGGTCGAAATGCCCAAGTTGCTAGTAACAATCTTCTTCTTAGGAGCATTTTTCACCACAAATGCCATTGCTATGTCAGACAGTGAGAAACAGCGATATGTTGATTTTGTGAAAGAAAATCTCGATCAATACGACGATACTTCAGATATTGCGCTGGGATTCCTACCATTAATAGAAGACGAGATATCAGCAGGGCGACTTATTCGGCCCTGGAGAGAAATGGTTAAACCAATCAGATCCTATTTTCTAGTTTATCAACAGAATCCGACGATCAAGGCAACCGACATGTACGTGATGTCCGTCTTCAGTTTTCTTATTTCCTCAGTTTTTCCCCCAACTCGAAGCATCCATGGTCAGGATGCGTCGGGAAAATTTCCACTGACCGTTATGCTGGATCACGGTGTCTTCGTATACGCCGCAGTCGGCCAATACCGGAAGTTGTCCCGGCGAGCCGTTGTAGGCAACCAGGTAACAACGCCCCAGGACTGAGCCATCGGATCTGAGTTCTAGATGCAAGCTGCCATTCCAGTGCCGCCTATATTTGCCCCCACGGTTCGCTTTATCGCGTTCCTTGTGAGCTATCAGAGCTTCTCGGCCGGAGACACTGATGCCTATATCCGGCGCCTCAAGAACACCATCGTTGGTAAAACACGAGGCATAAGTGTCGGAGTCTGCGGCATCGCTGCTGAGGTTGTACAAGGCATACAGGTTTTGAATGTCCAGGTAGTCTTGAGTCGATAGTCCATTTTGTTCACTCATACGATCTCTCCGCTTCGAGAATGGTGCGATTGACTTTTGGCACCCTCCATTTTTTCATTTAGTAGTATTGTTTATTGAAGGTGGCTGAAAGTATATGTAGATAGCCGAAGTTCTGGCAGTGGAGTGCTGGGAGTAACTCGCCTAGCCTCTCCATCAAATTCCCAAAGAAAACGAGTCATACAGTCGTATGCCTGCATCTAATCATGCCTTACTCACGCAAAGGAATTGAAACTGCGGTCGGATGAAACACATCTACACATTCCTCTGTCTGTTCCTGCAGAGAGGTTTACAGTGTTAGTTGGGTATTGGGAGTAGACAAGGTTGTATGAATCGCCTTCTCCATTACTGGGATCACTTAGCCCGTAAGTCCATTTAAGCTCCTCTGGTGACTTACTAAGGGCAAACCCCTGTTTTATCTAAAACATTGTACGTGAATATTCAGAAAAGACTTAAATAATAGTGTTTGGGCTTTAAAGTCCCCTAACACTGAGGCTCAGATCGAGGATTGCACGCCTAATACCCGTCGGCATACTTGTGCGTCCTGGATGGTCATGGCTGGCAGGCAGACCCTTGATGGAAGTGCGCGAAATCTTAGGACACAGTACTGTGAAGATGACGGAGAGGTATGCACACCTAGTACCTGAGAACCTGCGAAATGCAGTCAAAGTACTCGAGGATTGGTCACATTCTGGTCACACTGGCCTGATCCTAAAGGCGCCCGAATCCTGCAAGGCAGAGGACCTGTTTCACGGCACACGGGTACTCACGGGCACCGTAGCGCGCCTGGCGGACTGCACCTGAAGTTTTGTCCGACCGGTCAGCGGGTACGCATGACTTGGGCCGGATCGGCGCGCGGATCGCGCGGTGCCCACTGGCCTGCGTCGACCTGGGCAAAAAACTCCGCCACCGCTGAGTTGAACATATTTGGCTCTTCAAGGTTGATCGTGTGCCCGGTCTTTGGCAGCACTAACAATCCACAGGCAGGAATGGTGCGTTTGAGAAATAGGCCGGGTTGCAGACAGTGGTCGTCCTCGTCTCCGTTAATGACGAGCGTCGGTGTGGCGAGGTTGCTCAGTCCGGGTTCCAAATCGTATAGGGAAGGTCGTTGGCACTGAACGCCACGCATGGTATTCGCCACACCCACGGAAGAGTGCTGGCCGAGCCATTCGACCAGTTCGCCCCATCCTCGTGGATCCTTGTTTTGAAACTGGACGCGCGCTGCGCCGCTGGCGTAGGTCGTTGCGAAAGCTTTGCTGCCCAGTGATTCGAATTGCTGAGCGACTTCCAGCGATACCCCTTTGAAATATTCGGCGTGTTCTTTTTCCGCGCCGTAACCACAACCGGCGACGACTAGGGAGCGTGCCCGTTGAGGATATTCAAGCCCAACGTGCAGTGCCGTAAAGCCCCCCATCGAAAGTCCTACGATATGGGCGTTACTGATGTGCAACTCGTCGAGAACATTGATGGCATCGATTACGGCTCTTTGCTGCGAATATGTGGCAGGGTCATCGGGCACATCTGAGGGGGGATAGCCGCGGGCACCATAGGTAATGCAACGGTAGCGGCGCGAGAAGAATCGGATTTGTGGCTCCCATGAGCGATGATCGCCGCCGAATTCGTGCACGAACAGTACGGTGTCGCCACTGCCTGCTTCCTCGTAGTACAACTGAATGCCATCATCTGTCGTGACATAGGGCATGGTTTGGTCGCCTTAGGGTTAAGAATCAATCAGTCACCAGGACCGAAGCGTGCTGTCAAATGGCTGCTTCCAATGTCGTGCTGTCTTGCTAATAGAGTCTGATACTGAACCATACTCAGGCGCATTCGCAAGTCATATGGCCGCAAACAGATCAGGTCAATGAGTAAGTTTGATTTCGTTATTCGTAATGGAGCATAGCAACCATAACCCCGATATTAACGCCTACCCACACCCTCAGGCGGACGATCCTTAAGGCTAAAGACACGCCCAAGACCCCACTGTGCCACGATGAATAGGCCTAAAAAAGGCACAGCCAGGGGAAAGCAGCGCTCCTTATCCCTGACTACCTGAGTTTTGAGCCGAGATCAGGCGAGAGTTGTCGCGGTTCGACGAAGCGGTAAGCTTGATTGACGAAAGACTTTCAGAATTGTCTGACGTAGCAAACGAAAATGCGGTCAAAAGAATACGTAACCTCTCGGTCATTTGCACGACCTACCGCTTACACATTGAGCAGGCACCATAGCGACCCTCTACCTACTCAGATGCGGTAACACTTCTGACCCCAGTGTTTCCAGTTGTGTGGCAACCTCATCGTGAGGACATCCAAATGCTATGGCAAAATGTTCGACACCGGCTTCAATATAAGCTTCGAGTTGCTCAGTAACTTCACTTGGCGTGCCGGTTACGTTGAGGCGTTCGACCTGATCCTCACGCAGGTTGTAATCCACACCGATGCTTTCACCCATCATGCGTAACGCGGCTTGTCGTGTCTTACCTATCGACAGGAACACAGTCAGTGCTCGCGTAATCTCAGTTGGATCCCGCTTCGTTTCCGTGGCCAGTTCTTCCAGACGGGAGCAGGCCTCCCGATAGTGCTGGGGCGTAAAAAAGAGGGGGAAAATACCATGGCCATAACGGATCGCCCGTCGCAACGCCGGATCTCCACGCCCACCCACCCATAGTGGTGGTCCACCTGCCTGAATTGGTTTTGGATACTGAATTGCTTTGTCAAACTGGTAGAACCGGCCGTGAAATGTCGTTTCTGCGTTTTTCCACAATGCCTTTAGTATATCCATACACTCATCCGTTCTCGCACCGCGCTCGACAAACGGTATTCCGGCTGCAGTGAACTCCTCTGGGAAGTCGCCGCCGACGCCGATTCCGAAGATTAATCGTCCGTTCGACAGTTGGTCGACGTAGGCGCAAGCCTTTGCCATTGCAGCTGGACTTCTCAGCGGCAGTCGCACGACTGCTGTTCCAATTAGCGGACGATTTGTGACTGCAGCAAAAATTCCAAGTACGACGAATGGATCCGCTTTGGGTGCACGGGAAAATGTGTTTTCGCTTACCCACAACGAATCGAAGCCTAACTCTTCAGCATCGATAGCAAACCGTTCTGCGCTATAGCCTGGCAGATAGCGATGATAAAGTACGCCGACTTTAGTCTTTTTCAGTGGCATCTCTTCACTAGAAATGGCACGACGAATTGAAATATATGAACATTGGGTTCTCAGGCGTAATTATAGAATCCATGACCTGCGCCACACCTTTGCCGGTTGGTTCGAGATGAAAGTTGTGCCGCTCTTTGAAGTGAACAAACTGCTTCGCCATGCCAATATCTAGATGACAGAGCGGTATGCCCATCTGGCCTCGGATTATCTGCATGATGGAGTGGCTAATCTCGAATTTTCAGTACGTTTTCAGCACACCGAAAAACTAAAAAGACAGTGCTCTACCAGAATAGCCTAGAAGCAGTAGAAAATGGTGGGCGCGGCTGGATTTGAACCAGCGACCGCTTCCGTGTGAAGGCAGAGTCCTACCAACTAACAGTCCAAAAACCCCTCAAATAACAGACTCCGACTCCACGCAAATGGACCTGACGTGCCCGATAATCTAGTCCAGTTGATGTGAGAGTGTTTGAGTCTACTGCATGATGGCTGATTGATTGGGGTGGGTTGGATGGATCGACTAATCCCCTTGTCGTGGGCGTCGTCGGTTGAAGGCGGCGATAAGGCGACAGAGGGGTGCCAGCCACTTTTTCCACCAGCCCTGGGATTGTGCCAGTGCAGCGGCGGACCCGGACTCACCAGACAAGGCGGCGTTCACGTTGTGGGCAAAGGTGGTCGCCAGTCGGCCAACAAGATTGCGGACAAAGCCCGAGCGACCGAACTGGGCCAGTGGACCGGCGATGGTATAAGCGATCTCAACTTCCACCCGCGTGTTCTCCTCGTCGAGGTCGAACAAACGGTTCTGGATGCGCGCCTTGGCCCGCGAGTGGCTCCGGCGATCCGTTCCCACGCCCTCGATTGTTGACGAGTAACTTCGATCATCCACAGCGTATGTCCCGGAAAAGGCGAAAACCGGTCTAATCGGACCCAGTTTGATCGAGGCTTTGCCACTGACCGCACCGTCGACCGGTGGACCATCGAGTTCGATCCCAGGCAGTGCTGCACAGGTTTTTTCGAGGTCTGAAAGCAACGGCCACACCGTGGTGCGGGGGTGGGGTAACGTGAACACCTGCTCGATAGTAACCCAGCCATCGGACTCTCTTACGTCACGGACACTGACGGTAATCCCCGACGGCAAACCAACCGGGACTGGCGTTGTCGGCGACGGCGTTGCCAAGCCTTGAGGAGTGCCTATCGCCTCCGGCGTTGATCTTGTCTCGCACGCACCGGGCCCCGGTGCAGGACCGAGCCCAACTGTGTTCTGCTGCGGGCCACTGACCAAAGGCTGAGCGGCAACCCGCGCAATGGCTCGGACGATACCGCGATAACCGGTACAGCGGCACAGGTTGCCGCTCATCTCGCGCCGTATCTGCGCCTGCGTGAGATCTGTGTGCCGCGAGAGCACATCGCGAGCGGTGATCAGCATACCTGGGGTACAGTAGCCACACTGCAGGGCGTGCTCCTCTGAAAATGTCCGGCGCAGCTCCCCCATCAGCGGGTCGTCGTCCAGACCCTCGATGGTTTCTACTGTCGCACCAGCGCAGGTAACGGCGTACGTGATACAGGAGCGGGATATCTGACCATTGATGAGTACGGTGCAGGCACCACAAATCCCATGCTCGCAGCCAAGATGGGTACCGGTAAGGCCGATATCATCGCGCAGGAAATCGGCCAGGGAAGTGCGTGGCGACACCGCAGCACGATGAAGACGCCCATTGACCGTCACCTCAAACGGTCTCATGACGGGAATGCGTGGGCATCGGC